>Ga0272441_10010711_pt1 | contig 13802 bp, 13 predicted proteins | sample SSMProp6N_FD_193582 | JGI IMG/M metagenome (GOLD analysis project Ga0272441, IMG submission 193582) | Marine sediment archaeal communities from Little Sippewissett salt marsh, Falmouth, MA, United States - SSM-Prop-6N | ecosystem: Environmental > Aquatic > Marine > Wetlands > Sediment ... | reverse complement strand
GCCGATCCGCTGGTTGCAGAGGTCCGGGAGAAGGATGCCGCCGTCGAGAAGGCGGTGCATCAAGCCAATAACCTGGGGGTTAGCCTGGGGGAGGACATCGCGGCCCTCAAGGATCGCATGGATCCGCTGTTCGACAAACGGATCTGGGAGAATCTCACCGCCAGCTGCATCGGCTGTGGCGCCTGCACCTATCTGTGCCCCACCTGCCACTGTTTCGATATCGCCGATGAGTCGCGGCTGTACCAGGGCCGACGCATTCGAACCTGGGATTCCTGCCAGTTCGCCTCGTTCACGAAACACGCATCGGGGCACAACCCGCGGACCAACAAGAAAGAGCGCCTGCGACAGCGCTTCATGCATAAATTTTCCTACGCCGTGGAAAACATGGGCGAGGTGCTGTGCGTCGGCTGCGGCCGCTGCATCACCGCCTGTCCGGTCAACCTTGATATCCGCGACGTTATCCGAAGCTTCGCAAAGGAGCCCAGCCGTGAAAACGCCAGTTGAGCAGAAGCTCGCGCGGCCGCAAGCGCCGAGCAACCCCTACCTTCCCTACCCCGTGGTGATCGAGGAGATCAGAATAGAGAACGAGGCAAGGGATCTGAAGACCTTTCAGCTCGCCTTCGAGCGCGAGGAGGACCGCAAGGCCTTCCGCTACCTTCCGGGCCAGTTTGCCGAGGTTTCTGTACTCGGAAGCGGTGAGTCTCCCTTCGGCATCGCCTCCTCGCCCACCGAGCAGGACTTCCTCCTGTTCACGGTCAAGCTGACCGGGTCGGTCACAGCCGATCTGCACGGTTCGGAGCCCGGGCGACGGCTCGGGGTGCGCGGACCGCTGGGCAACAGCTTTCCCTGGGACCGGCTGCGAGGAAAGCGAATCATCATCATCTCCGGCGGCTTCGCTTTTACCACGCTACGCTCCGCCATCACCTACATGCTCCATCCCGACAATCGCGGGGATTTCGGGGAGATCTTCGCGCTGTACGGCGCGCGCAGCCCCGGAGAACTGATGTACAAGAGCGAGCTGGCCGCCTGGAAAAAATCCGATGCGATCGATTTGAACCTGGCGGTGGACCGGGAACCCGGAGAGCCCTGGGACGGCAAAGTCGGGCTGGTACCCAATGTTCTGAGAGAGCTGGCACCTTCGACCGACGGCGCGATCGCCCTGGTCTGCGGCCCGCCGATCATGATCCGCTTCACCATCCCGGTGCTGCAAGAGCTGGGCTTCGCCAAGGAAGATATCATCCTGTCGTTGGAGAATCGAATGAAGTGCGGCATCGGCAAGTGCGGCCGCTGCAACGTCGGAGCCAAGTACGTGTGCGTGGACGGTCCCGTGTTCAGCTTCGCGGAGCTGGAGAATCTGCCGCCGGAGTATTGAGAAGCGAGTGGAGGAGAAACGATGAGCATTCTGCTGTCCGGTGAGGAGATCTTCACCATGGCCAAGGAGATCGAGAAGAGCGGGGAAGCCTACTACAGGAACGTCGCCGCCTCGACCGAGTCCGCCGACTTGAAGGATCTGTTCGAGTACCTGGCCGACCAGGAAGTTCGGCATTTCCAGTACTTTGACAACTTGAGCCGCGAGTATCCGGAGTTTACGATCGACGCTGAAGAGTGGGAACAGACCAGTGCCTATATCAAGGCGACCACCGACTCCCGGTTCTTCGTCGGAGAGGACAGGGCCATAAGCCTGGCGCGAACGGTTGCCGATCCCATCAAGGCGATCGACATCGCCATCGGTTTCGAGAAAGATACCCTGCTGTTCTTCTACGAGCTTCTCAACGTAACCCCGGAAAACTCCCGTGCCGCCGCCCGGGAGATCGTGGAAGAGGAGAAACGCCACGTGCAGCTGCTCTCGGAGCGAAAGAAGCGCCTGACCGTCTGACCTCCCTGCGACAACCGGCAAGCCCCTCCTTGTTCACCGACCGATTCTTCTTGTATGATGAGGCGTTAAGGGAGAAACCGTGAACTGTTTGGAAAGAACGCGAAAATCCATACGGGGAGAGCAGATCGACCAGATCCCCAACTTTCCGATCCTGCTCGCACCGGCCTGCCAACTGGTGGGAGTGAAGCAGCGCGACTATTCCCTCGATCCCGACGTGATGGCCGACACCCTGCTACGGGCAAGAGACCTGATCGGAGCGGATGGGATCTACGTATCGCGGGACAACTGGGTGTACCATGAAGCCCTGGGCGGCGAGCTCATCTTTCCCGAGGACGACGAATCCTACAGCCGGGAGCCGATACTCGAATCGATCCGGGCATATGACCAACTGGAGGTGCCCGATCCGGAAAACGCTCCGGGGATGAAAACGCTGCTGGCTGCGGCCAGAAAGGTCATGGCCGAGGTCGGCGATCGCTACTACATACAGGCCAACATCGACTGCGGACCTTTCAGCCTGGCCGCGGTCCTGCGCGGCGCGCAGCCGTTCCTGCTGGATCTGGTTACCGAGGAGGAAAAACACCTGCACGAACTGCTCGAGTTCTGCACCGAGGTCGTAATCGCCTACGGGAAGGCGATGATCTCCACCGGGGTGCACGGCATCCAGTACGGAGACTCCACCGCCAGCCTGGTCAGTCCCGAGCATTACGAGAAGTACGCCCTGCCCTACCAGCGCAGATCGGTGGACGCATTGGTCGGAAACGACTGCGACATTTGGATCCACATCTGCGGGAATACCGAACATCTGCTGCACTTCCTGCGTCCCCTCGACATCCAGGGATTCGAGGTGGATGCGAAGGTCGATATGGTTACCGCGCGACGGCTGCTCGGTCCGGAGATCGCGCTCAAGGGAAATCTCGATACCACCTTCCTGCTGCAGCGAAGCCCGCAGGAGGTGTACGAGGCAACTCAGGCGATTCTCAGAAGCGGAGATTTCAGGACCGGAATCATCATGTCCCCCGGATGCGGGGTGCCCCGCATGACGCCATTGGAGAATCTGCGGGCCATGACCAGGGCTTGCGAACAGTACGAGCTGTAGTCCGCGCCGCTACAGGCGCAGCGGTTCGAGTCGAAAATACTCCCGATAGGCGTTTACCATGGCAAGGTAGTTTGCAAGCGGCACGCTTTCGGTGATGGCGTTGCTGGCGGTGAAGATATGCCCTCCCTCGCCCCAACCGGCCTGTAGTATCTCAAAGGTCAGTTTTCGAATCCCCTCGGTCGACTCGAAGCTGAGGATATTTCCACAATCCATGTTGCCGAACAGCAGCACCCGATCGCCGTAGAGGGCTTTCAGCCTGGCCAGATCCATTCCTGCGCTCATGTCGATCTCCAGATAAGCATCCACCTCACAGCCTAAGAGGAAATCCTCGATCACGGACCAGATATCCCCGTCGGTGGCGTTCACCGAATAGATACCCGCCTCTCTCAGTGCCCGCGCGCATTTGCGCACCTCAGGCACGATGAAGCTGCGGTAGGATTGCGGAGAAATTAAAAGCCTCTTGCCGGCGAAATCCCCGCCTATACCCACCAGGTCGATGCCCAACTGCTTGTAGTCCTCGATGACCTTCAGGGCCCTTTGGGTTGCCAGAGCGAAATGCCGCCCGGCGACCTCCGGCGCCAGCATCATGACCTGCATCAGATCCGCATCGGTCCAGATGCCGTGAAAGTACGCCGGGGCCAGAATCGGCAAGTCCAGATCCCTTGACCTCATCTCCCGGCGAACGTACTCGTATACCAGGTAGCAATCACGGGGCAGATCCCCCATCATGGTTTCGGCCACATGCCGGTTGCGCTCGCGCACGCGCTCCACCGGATCCCCGGACTCCTTCAACTCGAAATGACTTCCCAGCTCGTCCAACGGATCGTACACGTAATCCACGCCGGGTACGGGATTGGGGCTCAGGCACATCAGATCATGCCCCAGAATCGAGGCGATCTCCACGCGGGCGCGGGCGTAGCTGCGCAGCGTTCGCTCGAAGCCTTCGGCTTCCGCCTTCTCCAGCCACGGCCGCATGCCGCCCAGATACTCGATGAAAGGCCGCCCCAGGATTCGCTCCGCCACCGGGGGCAGCAGAACGTATTCGAACACGGGCGTGCGGTCCGGTTGTTGATGCCGAAAGGACGCCTCGACTCGCTGGCGGGAAGTCATGGTACAGCCTCCTTTGATCAGTGGCTAAAGTAGTCATGCAGGATTACGCTGCTGATGCCCGGAATACGAATATCCGCCTGTTCCTGCGAATAGGCGATTTTCAGCACGTTGGCGATCTGGCGAAGACTCAGATTCTTAACCCCCCGTTCGACCGTCTCAAACAGGAAGCGGTTGCCGTCGATAATCGGACCGCGCATCACGATCATCTGCGGATTGAAGATGTCGGCTACGTCGGCAAGCTTTTCAACGAGAAAGCGCCCCGTCTGCTCAAAGACATTCCTCGCCAGGCGATCGCCGTTGTTGGCCGCGGCCACCAGATGCCCGATCTCCAGCTTGGAGAAATCATCGCTGCAGTACTTCAGCACTTCGCTTTTGACCCCCTGCTGCAGACCCTCGGTTACGGTGGAGAGGAGGAAACGCTTGGAGCACACCGTCTCCAGACAACCGGTATGCCCGCAAAAACACAGTCGGCCGTTATCCACCGCGTGGGTGTGGCCGAACTCGCCGGCATAGTGGCTGTTGCCCGTGTAGATCTCCCCGTTCACGATGATGCCCATACCGATTCCCTCGCCCAGCCACACGCAGAGGAAATGATCGATCCCCAGGCCGCTACCGTAGTATTTTTCTCCCAGTGCACAGGCGTTGGCGTCGTTGACCAGGAAACAGGGCAGATCGTACTTCGACTCGATCATCTGCTTCAGGGGAACGTCGTACCAGTTTTTCGCGTACAGGTACTCATGCGAAATACCCCGTTCCGGATCCAAATACCCGCCTATACCGATGCCGATTCCGAAGATCTTTCTTTTGAACTTCGAAGCCTCGGCCACCAGCCCGTCCAAAAGCCGCAGCAGAGCCCTGATCAGTTGTTCTCTCTCGATACCCATATGCAGGGCAAGCGAATGCTCGCTGAGAATTTCTCCAGTGGGGTTGATCAACACACCCCTCATTTGTGAAACGTCGAGCAGCACCGCGATGTTGATGCCCACCGCGGGATTCAACTCGATGAAGATCGAACGCCTGCCGCCGGTGGACAGCTCCCGGTCGGTTTCCTGGATCAATCCGAGCTCCATCAGAATCTTTATATACTTTACGATGGAGGAGGGGCTCAATCGCAAGATCTGCGCCAAACGGCTCCTCGTAATCCTCCGGTTGTTCAGGATCGATTTCAGGATCGTGCTCATCCTGCTCTTCTGTATCGGAGAATACACGGAGAACATGGTTGCGCCTCAGCCCCTACCCTTTCAACGCACCGGCGGATATTCCGCCGATGAAATCCCTCTGCATCAACCACATGATCAACAGAACCGGAAACACTACCACGCAGCTCATGGCGGCCATGGGACCCCATATCAGAGCCTTGTCCGTAATGAAACCGGCAATCAACACGGTCAGCGGTTTGGACCTGTTCACGGTGAGGATGACGGCGTACAGGAATTCATTCCAGCTGTATACGAAGGTCAGCATTCCGGTCGCGATCAGTCCGGATTTGACCATCGGAGTGGTTACGTAGAGATAGCGCTGCGGCAAGGTGCACCCATCCAGCATGCTCTGCTCCTCCACCTCGAAGGGAGCCTCCTGATAGAAGCCGATCATCAACAGGATCACCAGGGGCAGATTGAAGCTGGTGTTCATGATGATCAGCGATAGTACGTTATCCATCAGGCGCAGGGAACGGATGATGTAGAAGACGGGTACCGCCACCACGATGGCCGGATACATCTTCTGCACCAGGAACCAGCCGCCGAAGACCCCCTTCAACCTGCGCGGCAGCGCTCCATTGATCAGCGAATAGGAGGCCATGCTGCCGAAGGCAACCGTGAACACGGTGGCTCCGGAGGCGATCAGGATCGAGTTCAACAGACCCTTGAACACCTCGTATTTCTGCACGATATCCACGAAGTTCTGCCCGGTGATTCGGGAGGGAAACATCACCGGCGGGCTGGAAAAATAGTCCTGCTCGAGCTTAAAGGCGTTGGTTATCATCCAGTAGAAGGGAAACAGGATCAGGATAAAGAGAAGGAGAAGAATGACGATCCGCGCCGGAAATCCGATAAAATTGCTGAGATAACTCTGTCTGCCTCGTTTTGAAACTCTTTTCATGGCTACCCCAGCCTCCTCAACTGCAGGCTCCTGAGACGCATGAACACTGTGGCTATCAGCGACATGGCGAGTATGAACAGAATCGCGGTCGCCGAGGAATAGCCTACGTCGAGGAACTTGATGCCCTGCCGGTAGATATAGGTTGGCAACATCTCGGTTGCATTGCCCGGACCGCCCTGGGTCATGACGAATACCACGTCGAAGATCTTGAACGCGTCGATAAAGCGGATCATGGCCACGATGATGATCACCGGCGAGGTAATCGGCAGCACAATCCTGGTGAAAACCTTCCAAGGTGAGGCTCCGTCCACGCGGGCGGCGTCCAGGAAGCTCTGCGGAATCGCCTTGATTGAGGACAGCACCAGCAGCGCCACGAAGGGTATGAACTGCCAGCAGTCCACAAACACGACCGTGTACAGGGCGATGCGGTAATCTCCAATCCACGACACCGGGGGAATTCCTACAAAACTGAGCAAATAGTTCACCACTCCGTAGGTTCTGTCCACCATCATGCGCCAGAGCGTTCCGGCGGCCACGGGGGCGATGATCATGGGGACCATCAGGAAGGTCGTCAGAAGCCGGCTCATGCGGTTGTCGTCGGACAGCATCATGGCCACCATGACGCCGACGACCAGCTCGATGGAAACCGAGAGCAACGCGAAGGTCACGTTGTTGGTCAGGGATTTTATGAAAATTTCATCCCGGAACATGTTGAAGTAGTTCTGAAGCCCGATGAACGCCGGCCTGGAGGTCGCGATCGTGAGCTTGTAGCGATGAAAGCTCAACACCAATCCGTACCCCAGGGGGATGAACGCGGCGATCATCAACACCACCACCACCGGAATAAGAAACGCCCATGACCAGATCCGGTCGGACGTGGTCTGATGAATGCGTCTAGATATCAGCATCGATTTGTCATCCTCCATAAACGGTTAGACCTCTCGTTGCGAGAGGCCTAACCATCATAAACAGCAGGACAAGAGAATTTTACCTGCCGGTGTTCTTCACTCCCTGCGCAGGCGGATACTCCTCCAGCAACTTGGCGAGACCGTTCTCCATGAACTGGACCGATCTATCCAAATCCCACTGTCCGGTCACGTAGTTAGCCACCGCATCCCGGATGGTGGTTTCCGCCATGGTTCCGGCGGGGATGCGCCACCAGATGATAGCCCCCTGATCGGAAGCCTTCTTGTGGGGATAGAGCTTGTCATTCTTGACCTCGGGCATGTCCCAAACAGACTGTCTGGAAGGCAGGATCGAATAGTCCTTGAAGTTTTTAAGCTGTTTGTCCGCAGCCGTGTAGAACTTGATCCACTCCCAGGCCGCGTCCTTGTTCTTGGACGCCTTGGGGATCCCGATATCCCAGGAGGACAACACGGTCACCCCGTTCTTCGCGTACGGGATTGGAGCGATGGCCCACTTGTTGACGACCTTGGATTTCTCGGGATTGTCTCCGTTGGGGGCTATCGATAGAGTCGGCCAGGAGAAGGCGACGCCGGCATTGCCGTTCAAGAAAGCGGCGTCGGATTCGGGTAATCCCCAGGCCGGGGCCGCCGGGTCCGCAAAGTCGAACCAGCGTTTGGTGATCTCCAGCGCTTCCCTGGTCTCCGCTGAATCGATGGTGAGATTCCAATCCTCATCGGCCCAGGCGCCGCCCAGGGACCACTGCACCATCATCCACAGTCCACTCAGCTGCTCCTTCACACCCGGAATGGCGATGGCGTACAGATTCGGAGGATCGTGGATATCCTCACACACCTCGAAAAACTCGTCCCAGTTCTCCGGGAAGTCGGAGATCAGATCCGTGCGGTAAGCGAGCGTCTGCGGGGTGTTGGAAAAGGGAAAACCCATGATCTTGCCCGCCCACTTGCCGGACTGCTCCCACAGCCCCGGCAGGAAATCCGAGGTATCGAAGTTGTCTCGTTTGATATACGGCTCCAGATCCTCCATGAACGGCTCGAACTCGCCGTCCCACTGGCAGGCGGGGGTGACCACGTCGTAGGTGCTGTCATTGGTGGACAGGGCCAATCCCATCTTTTCGTACAACGTGATATAGGGAAAGTCCACGATCTCCACCTCGCAGCCGGTTTTCTCGGTGAACTCGGCCGCGTACTCCTTGGCCGCATCGGCATAGGTTGCCGAGAAATACAATGCCGTGATCTTCTGCCCGGCGAACGGCTTGCCTGCATCCGCCGCTGAGGGCTCCTTCTCCCCTCCGGCGAAGGCGATCGCGGCAATTCCGATTATCAATACAAACACGATCAGTATCTGACTTTTCTTCATCTTTTTCTCCTCGTTTTGTTTCGGACGTTTACTGCCTGTATGTGGAAATAGAGGCCGGGCGCGGGGCTTGCCCGAATCGAGTTTTTCACGCTATTCCTCCTTATCGCGAAACCTCGGTCGGTCTGGCAGGTATTTTAGAAAATGACCGGGCAATTGTCAATACTTTCCTCATTTCCTGAACTATCTGGTACATTTAGACGGCACTTAATTGACAGAATTCAACTATAACCCTATGATACGGGTACATTTTTCAGTAATGAACTAATCGAAGCGAAATTAGCGCAATAGCATGCGAAGGAAAGCAGAAATCATCGAGCGCGCTCTGCAAAAACAGCCCACAGGCCGTCTACCCTGTTTTCCCCTCATCGATATCGCCTTCGCTTCCAGCTACCTGGAACGACCGCTGCGCGAGGTGCAACTGGACCCACGTCTGCACGCGCAGGCGCTCGCCAAATGCGTCCGAGAGCTTCCGGTGGACGGAATATACCTCAACCTCTGCCTGGACTCCGGACAGGGCGAGCGGATCGACGCAAGCGAATGCGTTGTCGATGAATCCCTGCATCTGATCATTCCGGAAAACGACGTGCTGTCCATCGCCGCCACGCAGATCGATTCCCTGAACGACCCGAGAATCGTAACGGCCGAGCTGTTTCATCCCGGAATGCTGGCGACATTCGAAAGCCTCGAGCCGGAGATCAAGGACAACTACGCCGTGGCGGTGGGTCTAACCGGAACGTTTTCACAACTCGCCTTTCTCATGGGAATATCCGAGTGCATGATAGCACTGCTCGATCGGCCCGAGAGGGTACGGCAGGCCCTGGACACACGGCACCGGATCGTGCTGCGCCAGGTCCGACAGTTGTGCGAAGCAGGGGCTCGCCTGATCTGGATCGGTGAGGGATTGGGATCGGGCAGCCTGATCAGCCCGCAGCAGTATCGCAATTTCGTGCTGCCCTACGAGATCGAACTAGCCGAGGAAATCCGCAAGAACGGCGCGCTTTCGCTGCTTCATATCTGCGGAAACGTGACCCAAGCCCTTCCCGACATCGCGCAAAGTCGTGCCGACGGCTTCGACCTGGACTACCCCGTGGATCTGGCCGCAGCCCTGCGGGAGCTGCTTCCGCAGGTGGCGGTCAAAGGCAATATCAATCCACAGCTTTTTCTGCCCGGTTTCGGCGAGCAACTGGAACAATCCTGCCGGGAGGCCCGGGATATCGGCGGTGAGAAGCCCGGATTCATCCTATCCACCGGATGCCTCGTGCCCCGGGACTCGAGCGTCGAAGCGTTCCATATAATGGCGGATATCTGCGGCTGCAATACGGACAATTGACAGGAGAGAGGAAGAGGATCATGAAAACAAAGCGGATGCAAGCTCTGAGCGATCAGTTCTACGACGAGTTGGTGAACAACACCATGCCTTTCTGGCTCGAGCACGCCACCGATCGGGAATACGGCGGCTTCACAACCTTCCTGGCACGCGACGGACAGATGCTCAGCCCGGACAAACCGATGTGGGTGATGGGCCGGATCTGCTGGGTCCTGGCGAGGCTGTACAACGAGCTCGAACAGCGCCGGGAGTGGCTCGACCTGGCCCGCCACGGCATCGAATTCTTGCGCAAATACGGCTTCGATTCCGACGGCCGCATGTACTACGCGGTGAGACGCGACGGAGTGCCGCTGCGCAAGCGCAGGTATCTGTTCACCGAAACCTTTGGAATCATCGCCCTGGCCGAGTACGCCCGCGCTTCCGGCGACCAGAGCTGCCTGGAGCTGGCAAAGCGAACCATGGATCTGGTCACCGAGCTGTACAACAAGCCGGGCGTCTTGGAACCCAAGATCTTTCCCGATGCTTTGAAAACCCGCGGTCATTCCATGGCCATGATCCAGATAAACACGCTTCAGGTGCTGCGCAGCGCCGATCCCGGCGGCGCCTACGATGCACGAATCGACAACGCCATCGAGGAGGTGTTTCGCTACTTCGTGAAACCCGACAAGAAGGCGCTGTTGGAGACGGTGGGGGAAAACGGAGAGTATCTTGGACATCTCCCGGAGGGCCGCTGTGTGAATCCGGGGCACGTGATCGAAACGGCCTGGTTCATCATGGAGGAAGGCCGGCATCGAAACGACATGCAGCTGGTCAAAAGAGCACTACCGCTTTTGGATTGGTCGTTGGATCTTGGGTGGGACGAGCGACACGGCGGCCTGATGTACTTCCTCGATATCGAGGGCAAACAACCGGTCCAGCTCGAATGGGACATGAAGCTGTGGTGGCCTCACAACGAGGCGATCTACGCCACCCTCCTGGCGCACTGGCTGACAGGCGAGCGGAAGTACGAGAGCTGGTTCGACAAGATACTCACCTGGTCGCTGGAGCACTTTCCCGACAAACAACACGGGGAGTGGATCGGCTACCTGCACCGTGACGGCACCCCGGCTCTGGATCTGAAGGGGAATTATTTCAAGGGCCCCTTTCATCTACCGCGGCAGCAGCTGTTCTGCCATCTGCTGCTCAAACATATGCTCTCCAAGATGTAAAAAAACTTTACAACTGCTGTTCGCTCTGCTATGATTTCGGCAGCATCCCTTGGGAGGGGAACATGGACAGCAGTAAAGAAAAGCTTCTCAAACAAGCCAGGGCACTGCACGGCAGGATCGAGCCCACCTGTACGCGCAGCCGACTGGAGGATTGCTTCACCACCGAGGATTCCAAGTTGATCCTGTGGTTCAACGACGAAAGCGGCACCACCAAAGTCCTGGTCCGGGAGGCGGGCCGCGGAGGCTGAACGCCCGGGGTTCTAACCGTTCGACTTGCGGCTCAGGAATACCCGGTACACCACGGCGGCGGCTATCCCCAGGCCGAAGTAGTACCAGACCCACAGCGGCAGCCCGAGCATTCGAATCGGGTCCCGGTTCCACGCCCAGTAGTCGTTTCCGAGAACAAACAGCAGGGCAAAAATCATCAGCCACGGTCCGATTTTTCCGCCGATCGGGACCACGATCGCGGCATTCTCCCCCCCGGAGCGCGAGAGCAGGCTCACGCCGATGAAGACAACGGCGGTGGTGAACAGTATGGGAACGATCGGCAGAATACCCGGAACACGAAGCAGCTTGAAGTAGAAGGCCAGCACCATCATCTCTCCGACCCCGATGCTGGCAGCCGCGGCGTAGCGATTGGCCCGCCTCCAGTACAGTCCTCCGATCACCGTGGGAGCCAGAACAGCCAGGCCGTTGAAGGTGGTCTTGCTGATGAAATCGAGGATCGTCTGCGGCGGCCTGGCCGCAATCAGCAATCCCGTCAATCCGAGCACGACAATCACCACCTTCTCCTTGAGCACCTCTCGTTTCTTGAAGCGTAGAAAATCCACGGTGATCAGAGAGGTGAGGGTGAGCAGCTGAGAATCCATCGTGGACATCAGGGCAGCCAGAGATCCGGTGATCAGAACGGTGCTCAGGAACACACCGGCGTAGCGCTGCAGGAGCAGGGGGAAAACGGCGTCCGAATCGGCGGGGGAAAGCCCGGGAAAGGTGTAGCGACCCAATACCCCGATAGAGACGGTCAGAAAGAACAGAAAGGTCGTGATCAGGGGATACAGCACCACGGTGGTGTCGAGGGATCGCTCGTTGCCGGCGGCGATGAAACGCTGAAACAACTGCGGGAACATGGGATCGGCGAAAAACCACAGAAACAGATAGCCGAACCAGATGCCGAACAGCATCGAGCCGTCCTGACCCGGGCGGGAGAACAGCCCGGGAAAGGATCGGTACACCTCATCGTGAGCCCGAACGAATCCACCGCTGCCCCGTACGATGAGAATGAAGGCCGTGAGCGTGAAGGCGATCATCATCGATCCCTGAATCAGATCGGTCCACACGATCGAGCGCAGCCCGCCCAGGGTTACGTACACCACGATGAAGGCGGTGATCAGCAGGGCCCCGGAAAAGTAGGGGATCCCGACCAGCGCGTTCAGGGACTTGCCGCTGGCGATGGCCTGGATGGCGATATAGGGAAGGGTGAATACGATCATGACCGCGGAAAACAATCGCTTGAGCCAGGCTGCACCATAGCGATCGGCGATAAAATCCGACGGGGTGATGTACCCCCTCTGCCCGGACAGAGATAGAATCGGCTTTCCGATCAGCACGAAAGACAGAGCCATAAACCCGGTTCCGAAACCCATAACCGGGTAAAAGGCGTAGCCTATCCGGTACCCGGCTCCGGAAAGCCCGAAGATGGTGAAGGCGCTGAAATTCGTGGCCGCCATGGTAAAAAACAACGGCAGCCTCCCCAGGGTCCGGCCTCCCAGAAAAAACTCGACCCGGTTCGTGGAGGAGCGCTTTCGGAAGACGAGACCGATGACCAGGGTGATCACCAGATAAACGAGGATGATACTCAACCTCCGCCACATACGCACCTCCGTTTGTACGGCCGACTCCGACCCGGCTGGAAACAAACAGCCATCCGGAGCCGCGGGAACGGGTCTGGATGGCCGTTTATTCAGCCTAGGACATAACCCAGGATTCGAGTCTGTTGTACGATCAAGTATAGCCTCTGAGCCTCGGGCTGACAAGGCGTGCCGGTTCGTATGCGAAAGCGGCGCTTCCAAAGCGCTTTGACACGATGGAACGAGCATGCTACACATTAAACCCATGGATTGGAAGACCATCGACACCGGCTTCATCGCCGAGCGCGTACACGAGCACTACTGGAATCACGACGATACTTGCGCCTACACCACGCTTTCCATCTTGTCACGACTGTTCGATACGCCGCTGGAGTCTCAGGTTCTGCATGCGGCCCTGGGCATGTGGGGCGCCGGCGGTCACCGGGCGCAATGCGGACTGGTCGAAGGAGCGCTGATGTTCATAGGGATTCTGGGTGCCCGTCAGGACCTGGACCGCGATCGCATCTCCGGGCTGTGCAGCCGCTACGCACAAGCGTTCGAGGAACGCTTCGGCAGCCTGACTTGCAGGGAGTTGCGGCCCGAGGGGTTCTCTCCGGACAACCCGCCGCATATCTGCGAAGAGCTTTCCGTGCGGTCGATTACCTTCGCCGCAGACTACATCGCCGGTTCTAACGTTGTACATTCGCGCAATGATCTCCGAAGCGAGAATTAATCAGAGAGGTACATGATGAATGATGTCGAGGCTCTGGCCTTTGATGTCGGAGGAAGCGTCTTTGATTGGAAGAGCGCGGTGCGTGTGGAGATTCACAGACGGGCACTGGCGGCGGGGGTGGAAGTGGATGCGGATCAATTCGCCGATGAATGGCGCGTGCGCATGTTCTCGATCCTGGACCGGGTCCGAAACGGAGAGCTTCAACGCATCAACTCAGACTGG
>Ga0272441_10010710_pt1 | contig 13802 bp, 10 predicted proteins | sample SSMProp6N_FD_193582 | JGI IMG/M metagenome (GOLD analysis project Ga0272441, IMG submission 193582) | Marine sediment archaeal communities from Little Sippewissett salt marsh, Falmouth, MA, United States - SSM-Prop-6N | ecosystem: Environmental > Aquatic > Marine > Wetlands > Sediment ... | reverse complement strand
CGCGCCACCCGGTCGGCCTTGCTGTAAATGCTGACGTCGTCGTGCGCCGGCCCGGAGATAATCAGCGGCGTCCGCGCCTCGTCGACCAGAATCGAATACACCTCGTCGACAATCGCGTATTGCAGTTCGCCCTGGACCATCTGCGCCAGAGAGGTCTTCATGTTGTCGCGCAGATAATCGAAGCCGAACTCGTTGTTCGTTCCGTAGGTGACATCGCAGGCGTATTGCGCCCGGCGCTCGTCGCCGGCGGTGTCCATATCCGCCTGGATCGCCCCGACGGTCAGGCCCAAAGCCTCATAGACCGGAGACATCCACTCGGCGTCACGCTTGGCTAAGTAATCGTTGACCGTAACGATGTGGACGCGCCGGCCGGTGAGGTGCACCAGGTAAACCGCCAGCGTTGCCACCAGCGTTTTTCCCTCGCCGGTCGCCATCTCGGCGATCTTGCCCTGAAACAGGACGGTGCCGCCGATGAGCTGCATGTCGAAGTGCCGCATATCGACGTTTCGCCACGCCGCCTCCCGCACGACGGCAAACGCCTCGGGCAGAAGGTCCTCGGGCTTCCGACCTGCCGCCAGCGTCTCTTTGAATTGCCCGGTCCTGGCCTTCAGCGCCTCGTCGTCGAGTTGAGCGACCTCATCGGCGAACGCCTCGGCCTCACGCGGGATGCCTGAATATCCCTTGATCAAACGTTCGTTGCGAGAGCCGAAAATCTTCAACAGGACTTTATTCAGTTTATCGAAAGCCATATCCCTACTCGATCATTTCCACGAAGGCACTCGCATTCGGCCGGAGCCGACGACCGGACGCACCCTGCGACCTGCCAGCCGGATTAGTCCTTGACCCGCGTAACATATTCGCCCGTGCGGGTATCGACCCGGATCAACTCGCCGAGCTTGATAAACGGCGGCACTTGAACGACCAGCCCCGTCTCCAGCGTGGCCGGCTTGTTCTGGTTCGTCGCCGTGGCGCCCTTGATTTCCGGGGCGGTCTCCGTCACCTCCAGGTCAACCGTGTTGGGCAAGGTGATAACCACGGGCTTGCCCTCGTACATGCTCACCTGCAGCGGCGTGTTGGGCTTGAGATACTTGGGACCGTCTCCAAACGCGTCGTCATCCAGTGTGATCTGCTCGTAGTTCTCCGTGTCCATCAGGACATGCTCGCTGCCCGAGGAGTACAGGTATTCGTAGTTCCTCTTGTCCAGATAGGCCTCTTCAACGTTCTCTTCGGCCCGCAGGCGGATATTCTGGATCGTTCCGTCCATGAGGCTCTTGAGCTTGGTCTGGTAGACCGCCCCGCCCTTGCCGAGCTTCACATGCTGGTAGTCCACGATCGCGTACAGCTTGCCGTCGACCTTGACGGTCTGGCCTTTTCGCATTTCCGATGCTCTCATCTGCTATCTTTCTCCAAAGCCAATCTCTTGCGAGATATCTGTGATAAGGGACTTCATTCGACAACGATTAACCGGTCAGTATGGCAGAATCGCCCGGGATTGTCAAGAAGGCCAAACGCCCCGACGACGTCGAGTATTTGCAATCTTTCGGGCCTCATTGTTTTGGACGATGGACAGCGCCGGGTGGCAGCGTCAAGTCTGAAGGACTTGGCGATGGCGCAACGCCCGGGGCTCGCAGAGCGCCACACCCAGCGGACACGTCCCCCATCGCCAAGCTGCCGCTTGACGCTGCCACCCGTATGCCAGAATCTCTTCACACATACCCAGCGTCGAGTCGTATGCGTACGTCCGATTCTGCGTCTTCGCAGGCCCCGGCGGCTCAGCCGGACAGTTGGCGGTTCAGTTGCCGCTGGACGTCTTTGAGGCGGTTCACCTCGTCGAAGCCGGCGCGGAGGACGGGAAAGGCGGTCTTGTTGTGCATGAGAGGCTCGTCCATATCCACCCAGCGGCGGCAGGCCTCGCCGTCGGGCGTGCCCGGAATGGGCGAGAAATCAGCCAGCATGCCTCGAATGCCGAGGCTGTGAACAAAGTGCATGGAGGCCTCCAGATCCTGAATGTCACTGGCGGGGTGCCCGACGATCTGATACGCGGTGATGTCCGCCGGATCGGCCTTGGCGGAGATCAAACAGCTCACGGCCCGCTCGAACTCGTCGGAATACACCTTGCCCCCGGTCCCCTCCTGCCACTGGCGCGAGGCGCTCTCGAAACCCAGATAGAAGGTCTTGAAGCCCGCCCGAACCATCAGCTCGGCCAGGGCAGGCGTGACAAAGCGAGCGTTGAGCGCGTTGGGAGTGTGGAAGTTCACGTCGAGAGACCTCACGAGCACTTCCTCGAGAAAAGGAACGAGGACCGTCTCGGTGTCAAACAGCAACGCGTCGTCGTAGAAGGCCACGTTCCTCGCTCCGCGTTCAATCAGCAACTCCAGCTCCGCCAGCGAACGCTCCAGCGAACGCGGCTTGAACGCGCCGTACACCTGGGGCACGGAACAGTAGCTGCACCGGAAAGGACAACCCTCCGAAAGCTTGAGCGTTCCGACGTCCAGCTTCTCATACATCTCCCACAAAGCCGGCTGCGCGCCATCGGGCGCGATTCCCAGAAACTGCCAGAGCGGCTCCAGATCCGTTCCGCTGACGATCAGGTCGGCCCCGAGCGTGCGGGCATGATCCCGACACAGCGTGGCGTAGTTGCCGCCCAGCACAATCCGCGCCTCGGGCCAGGCGTCCCGAACGTCGCCCACGACCTCCGCAACGCCCGGGTACCAGTACGTCATCACGGTTTGGATGAGAACGTAGTCGAACGGCCCCTGCCCGAGAAATTCGCGGAAGAGATCGCGGGGCAGGCCGAACCGCCTGAAATACCGCGGAATCTCTTTCAGCGGCTCCGGTTTGTCGATGCGCTCGCGGCGGAACCGCCCCCGACCCCAGGCATCCGACTGCAATTCCGGCATGTCGGCTATGGACGGATGGAGCCGGTCCAGGGTATCGAACAGAAAGAACTGGGCCCGGCCCCGCAGACGACCGGCGACACTGAGCAGCCCGTAGGGCTTGAGCCAGAAATCGTACGCGGCGAAATCATAGATCGGGGGATTGACCAGCAGGATTCTCGGTATCGTCATTTCTTCGTACATCCACCGGCCGATAGCAAACGCGGCGACCGCCCTATAGCATACGACGACACCAACGTCACTGTCAACCGCCGAAAAGAGTCTCTCGTGCGCAAAGGTGACCGCCCGGTAGACACATATTGACTGTACCGCCCCGTCTATGGTAAAATAGGGTGTTTGCTATGGGGTCGCCGGGCACTCCTCGGACCGATAATCAGGCCGGCCGCAAGGGCTTCCGACGTCACCTTATGGGGAAAAGAACGAAAGAACGAATGATGCATGCAGTGAAGAACGTACTGATTGCCTCGGTCGTCGCAGGGCTGTTTTGCGCCGGCGCGGTCTGCGCTCAGTGCCCAACCGGCGATATCAACCACGACTGCACCGTCGACGTGGCCGACCTGGAGCTCTTCGCCCGATTGTGGCTGGCGGACCCGAACGAAACCAGCGGCGACTTCAACGCCGACCAGCAAACCAACGGCGCCGACCTGGCCCTGCTCGCGAACCACTGGCGCCGGACGGGCTGCCCGATTGTGATCAACGAGATCCTCGCGCATTCGCACGACGTAGCCCCCGACTGGATTGAGCTTCGCAACGTCAGCAGCCTGCCGGCCGATATCAGCGGGTGGCAGCTCAGCGACGACAAGAACGAGCTCGACAAACACGTCATCGCCGACGGAACGATCGTGGGACCGTTCGGGTACATCGTCTTCTACGAGCACTTGCATTTCGGCAATCCGTCCCACCCCGGCACGCGGGCGCCGTTTGCGTTGAGCGAAAACGGCGAAACCCTTTACCTCACCCCGCCGGCCGATTCCCTCTTCGGCAACTGCCCAATGACCCAGGCATTCGGAGCCTCGGCCACGGCTAACTCCTTCGGTCGCTACATGAAAAGCGACCGAACGTACGTCTTCGTCACCCAAAGCTGGTCCACCCCCGGCCTGGCCAACGCCGACCCCCTCGTCGGGCCGGTCGTTATCAACGAGATCATGTACCACCCCGCCGTCGACGGCGACGCCGAATACGTGGAACTGCTGAATATCAGCCTCGGATTCGTGACGCTGTTCGACTACGTCGCCATGGAGCCCTGGCGATTCGTCGATGAGTCGGGAATCGACTTCCGGTTCCCCGCGGATGTACCGGTGACGCTGTGGCCGTTCCAGCACATTCTGTTGGCCAGAGACGCTGATGCAGTGCGGCGCAGCGGCGTGCCCGCGACGGCACAAGTCTTCGAGTGGAGCTCGGGAAGACTCGCCAACCGGGGCGAGAAAATCCGGCTCCTCAAGCCGGGCGACGTCGACGATGCGGGCACGCGCTACTGGATCGAAGTGGACCGCGTCGAATACAGCGACGGTTCGCGGGACGATGATTTCCCTCAGCATATCGATCCGTGGCCGGCGGAAGCGGACGGGCTGGGGCCTTCCCTGAACCGCATCTTCCCGTCACGTTACGGCGACGACCCGAACAACTGGCACGCCACCATCCCCACCCCGGGATCGACGAACGACTGAACCGGCGAGAAACGCGTCAAGCGTGAAGGGTATCTCGCGTGAATCGTGCTTCAGGTTCGGCGCGAATTGGACATGGACGCTCCGTTCCCCGCCCGCTATCATGGCGGGACAAAGTCGCGGTTGGTTCTGTCGGAGACGTTGCTATGGGTCCATTGAGGCAAATCGGAAATCTCTCGCTCGAACGATGGGGAATCATTGTCCTGGTCCAGGCGGCACTGGCGCTCCTCGCCGGCGTCTGCCAGGCGGGCGAGGCGGTGCCGCTGAGCGACCACGTCACGATCTCGCGGGGCGCCGTCAACGGCGTGGCCCTCGAACGGGACGGACACCGCCTGATCGTTTATGGCGATCCGGAACGGTGTTGGCACTCGGCCGATATGGTGCTCTTGACGCACGGGCGGCGCGACGTCGTCTGGGCCGCGCGGTCGCTGGTGGACAGCGGCGCCGAATCCGTCGTTCCGGCCGATGAGGTGAAGCAGTTCACCGAAGCTCGCGCGTTCTGGGGAGGCTTCTGGGACAAGCGGTTCCACGACTACGCCCAGCGAAGCACGAAGATCCCGACCGCCCCTCTGAACGTGGGTCGAACGGTGCGGGAAGGCGACCGCGTGGTATGGCGGGACATCGCGATCGACGTCCTCGACACGCCGGGATACACGAAAGGCGCGGTGTCGTATTTCCTGGAGATCGACGGCCTGACGTACGGCTTCGTCGGAGACGTCATCTACGGCGACGGACATCTGTTCGATCTTTACAGCCTTCAGGACGCCGTGCCCGAGGCGAAGATCGGAGGATACCACGGATACGCCGGCAGGATCGGCGAGCTGATCGCGAGCCTGCGAAAGATCGCCGCCCGAAAACCCGACGCGCTCGTGCCGGCGCGCGGACCGGTGATCGAGCAACCGGCGCGCGCCATCGGCAAGCTCATCGAAAGACTGCAAGGGGCATACGAAAACTACCTGTCGATCAACGCCGGACACTGGTATTTCAAGCAGCGATACGACACCCTCGCCGAGCGCGCGTTGGGAAAAACGCGCGAAGTGCCGTGGATGCCCTACGCCAAGACGATCGAAAAAACGCCACCCGAATGGATCGTGCCCATCCACAATACCAGACTCGTGATTGCACAGGACAAAACGGGCTTCCTGATCGACTGCGGCTCCCGCGCGATCATCAACGAAATCGAGAAGCTGCGAGACCAGGGCAAGCTGGGCGCCATCGAAGGATTGTTCATCACGCATTATCACGACGACCATACGGACAAGGTGTCCGAGTTTTTACAAGAGCATCCCTGTCCGATCTACTGTTCGCCAGTGCTGGCGGACATCCTCAAACACCCCGGCGCGTATCGCCTCCCGGCCATGACCGCCAACCCGATTGCCCCGCTCGAGGTTGTACCCGACGGCCACCGCCGGCGCTGGAAAGAGTTTACGCTGACGTTCTACGATTTCCCCGGCCAGACCATCTACCACGACGCGTTGCTCGTGGAAAAGGACGACGCCGAGACGATCTTCTTCGTCGGCGATTCCTTTACGCCCTCGGGCCTGGACGACTATTGCCTGCAAAACCGCAACCTGCTCGGCGAAGGCCAGGGCTACTTCTACTGCCTCGATCTTGTCAAGCGCGCCATCCCGGCCCAGGCCCTGCTAATCAACGAGCACGTCCTGGAGCCGTTCCGCTTCGCCCCGGCCCAGATCGACCGCATGACCGAGACGCTGCACGAACGCAGAGAGATCCTGAGCGACCTGCTGCCCTGGGACGAGCCGAACTTCGGCATCGACGAGCGCTGGGCCCGGATTCATCCGTACGGGCAGGAAGTACGAGCCGGCGCCGAGGCCGACGTGGCGGTCAGAATACTCAACCACTCCAACAAATCGCAGGCGTGCACGGTGACTTTGAACGCCCCGTCAGGCTTTGCGGCCCGGCCCGACAAGGTCGCCGTCACGGCCCCGGCCGGAAAAGAAACGGAGGTCCGCTTTCGGGTAACAGTCCCCGCCGGCGCCTCCGGGGCCGTCCACGTCGTCACCGCAGACGTGCAATTCGGCCCGTGGCAACTGCGCCGGTGGTCCGAAGCACTCCTGAAAGTCGCCCCTTGAAACGAGAAAAGACCCCGTTCCCCCGGGCGGAACCGTAGCACCGCCCGACATCTACACTCCCGTCGGATCCCCCGCGGCGGCGCCGTCCATTATGGGGATTGTGAACTGCTGCTCGAGGAGTTCGAAGTACCCCACACGACCGTACCGCTCTGGTCCCCGCCATTCGCAGGCCCGCTGACGTGGCTGATCCGGGAAACGTCCACGTCCACGTTCACATTCCGGCCCAGCCCCGGAAGAAGAGCGGGATACAGACTCGTCACAACGCTCGGGACCGGACGCACACCGACAGACAAGCTTGGGACCCGACACAAAGTGGCAGGCCGAATCGGCGTCGGATACCGGATCGAGAGCTGGTTGAGCCCCACGGTGGTACATGGATTCAAGCCCTGATGCAGATTCAACCTCACTGACGAAGGCAAAGTCGAATACACCTGCGCCGAGGGACGAAGATGCAGGCTTGAATTCGGTATGAGACTCGTCCCGGGGTTGATCAACCCGATCACAGAGCCCCAGCCGACCGTGTGGAACGCCAACACCACCAGCAGCATGAATGCGTACTTCTTCATATCGCACCTCCCTGTAACTTGATGCCCTTTTCTCATCACGTCGCGCCCCATCCGTAGGGCCGACTCATCCGAGCGCGCACCTGCCGACTGTTCAAATCGAACGATCCATAGGAGTCACGGGAATACGTTGCCGAAATGCCTGCACATCCTGTGGCTCCCCCCGCACCATTGGTTAGACTTTAGCTAACCAGATGTACCCTTACAGCGCCGGTCGGGAATTGTCAAGAGAAATTTGCGTCTTTTGGGACGGAAGGCTGCGATTTATCGGTCCATTTCGCGACAGCAATCCCGGCGCAGGAGCGAGCGGGCAGGACCAACGCCGCTGGCGATTCATCACCGTTCGATCAGATTGAGGAGTTGGCCGGCCAGATTGGAATCCAGCCCTTCCAGAATACGCTGCTGCTCGAGCGCCAAATCCCGGTCGCCAACCACGAGATAGGCCTTACCTAAATTGTAGTACGCGCGAGCGTGGGTTTGGTCTGTGAGGACGGCGCCCCTGAAGCACTCAATGGCCTGATCGTACATCCCCGCTTCCATATAGGCCCTACCGGAGAGCACCTGGACCTCGTTGATCTCCGGATCGAGGTCTTTGGCATGTCTGAACTCCTGCATCGCTTCTTCGTATCGCCCGGAATTGGAGAAGGCCAACCCCAGGGAAACATGCACGGCGGCGGAATCCGGCTTGATTTTCGCCGCCCGCTCGTATGACTCAATCGCCTTGGCATGGCGTCCCAGGTCCGAATACGCCTTGCCAAGCCCATAGTGGGCACTGAAGCAATTCGGGTCCAGTTTCAGCGCCGCCTGGTAGCAGGCGATCGCCTCTTCAGGACGGCCCTCGTCGGTGTAGGCATCGCCCAGCAGAATATGCCCGTCCGGGTCGTCGGGCCGGACTCTGACCAGTCGCTCGCAGGCGTCAACGGCCTTCTTGCTGTGGCCGGACGCATTGTAATGCTTGCCCAGGAACGTGTAGGCCTCGGCGCGGTTCGGACAAACCCCGGCAACCCGACTGAGCACCGCCACCCGGACACCGTCCAGACTGATCACGCCCGCTCTGACGGACCCGTAAAACGCCGCCAGTATCAGCGCAATGACAAGAAGAGTCCAGCGGATGGTATTGTGCCGTGAGGTCCGCACGGGTTGCGGGGCACGTGCCGGACGCCGGGGTGGCGCGGCCGACGAAGGGGAATCCTCGTGCCGTCTGACGAAACGACCAGCGAAATGATCCTCATCGTCATACTGTAAGGGGCTGCGTCTGCCTGGTTTTTTCCGTGCCATATCACATCGACCTCAATGCAGAGCCATGCACGCCAGACGGAGCCATACTGCCTCCTCCGGTCGTGCGCCCGCAACACAACTAAACAATCCTCGTCTATGCAAAACATACAGAACGCAAGAAGAACAGCAAAACCCCGGAACAGGCGGGAGGCCGGAGGCGGGAGGCCGGAGGAACGCCGCCTGTGCCCAGGCCTGCCGCTTCCTGCAGGGTGCCACGCGTTTCTCCATGACGATGGTTGTGCGTGGGTCAAGGACCCATCCTACAACTGCCGCTCCGGATAGCCTCATCGGCGGCGCAGGTTTTCGATTGGGGATTTGGGATGGGCGATTGGGAATTGACGGACTCTGGCGGAGCGAATCTCCAATCGGCCATCGGGACTCGGCAATGGCCCGCTCACCAGGCGCCGATTCGCGCCGGCCCCATGTTGGGACTTTCGGTTGTCCTGCGGCCGGGGCGGCTCTCGCGCCGGAGCGTCTCCTGGACGACCGGAGTCGTGTCCAATACCGCCGCGCCGGAGATCGGCTCTACGCGCAACGTCAGCATCGTCCTGTGAGGACTCCAGAGATCGGGATTTGCCATGTGAACGTGGACACCGATCTGGTGGATCTTTTCCGAGGCCAGCGGTGTCTCCGCGATTCCGGTCTTTGACTTGGAGCCGAAGGACAGCGACAGCGGTTCGTATCCGAAGATCCTTCCGTCCCCGGTCGGTCCGAAAAGAGCTCCAACCACCACTTCGTGCGGAATCGCCGATCCGGTCGCGCCATCGACCGACAGCAGCGTGAACTTCAACGCAAACGCTTCATATCCCGCGACGTTGAGTCCGACCATGGCGCCGCGGCCGCCGGAACCGGAGGAAAGGTAATCTATCGCACGAGAGCCCGGGCGATTGCCCGGAAACTGAATGTCGAAGTCAACGCCGACGCCCTCGACGACGCGCCGGGCCACCACTCTCGGACGGGATGCCGCCGGCCGGCTCCAGTCCAGCGACGCCAACTGCGCCACCGACAGCGTCAATGTGCCCGAAGCCGACGGATTCGCCGCCAACGCCGGAACATCCGAAGCAACCGTGCTCGCCTGACGCGCGGGTTCCTCGCACCCCCCTGCCAGAAGAATCAGAACCGACAAAACAGCAACTGTCACACTTGTTCGCATAACGATTCTCCCTGACTTCGGTTCACACTCAGGCCCCCAGCCAACCCTGCCTCCTCGCGGGCCAGCCCACCCGTATGTCGCCCATGACGAGAGGCCGACACCGCGCTGAATCGACGCCGTTGCTCGCCCATCCATGGCTTCCATATGATACAGCTTTTCGCCGATTTGTCAACGGATATTGTGCAAACGGCATCTCCAGTTTTCGACGCCACATTACCGGACGTTTGCCCTGCACAACGAAGAGCGCTCGCCCAGAACATGCGTGCACAGAGCTTTGGGGCCCGGTAGAATGAGTGCGGGCCGGAAGTCACATGAGACCGGTAGGAGGCGAATTCTGTTGTAGTGCGCGGAGCGCGAAGGTGGAAAGAGACGAGGACTTGATCGAGCGGATCAATCGGGGGCAGGCCGAGGCCTTCGAGCGTCTGTACCACCGCCACCGCGACTGGGTCTACCGTCTCGCCTGGCGTTTCACCGGCAATCCCCAGGACGCCCTGGACGTGGTCCAGGAGACATTCGTTTACCTGCTCAAGAAATTCCCCGGCTTTCGGCTGACGGCATCGATGACGACCTTCCTCTACCCCGTCGTCAAGCATCTGTCGCTGAACGTCCGCCGCAAGCGAACCGGCAACTCACTGGCCGAAGCGGCTTTCGAGGAGATCCCGGCCCCCAAAGCGCCCGAATCATCGCGGGCGGAGCTGGCCGCGGCCATGGCGTCCCTGCCGAGCGCGCAGCGTGAGGTCGTGCTCATGCGATTCCTGGACGGCATGAGCCTGGAAGAGATCGCCACGAGCCTGGACATTCCCCTCGGCACGGCCAAATCTCGCTTGCACAACGCCTTGCGCAAATTACGCGACGACCCCCGGGCCCGCGATTATTTCCTTGAATGAGACAACTTGCGTCCGAGCGAAAAAATCTCAAATGCAATGAACTTTTCGCCCCACCGGTGTGCTTAACGAGATGGAGATGCCAATATGACCGAACGCAAAGAACATCACGATAACGAATTGGGCTTGGGCGTGTCGCCGAGCTTTGCTGAAGACCTCGGAGCGATCTTCGGCCCGCCGGGACAGGTGCCGGAAGATGTTGATCGGGCTGTCGCGGAGGCGGCCCGCAGGCACTTGGGCCGACCGCCGCGCAAGCTCTGGTGGGTTCGCTGGGCGGTCGCCGCTGCCACGACCGCCGCGGCGGTCATCGTCTGGACCGTGGGAATACCGGCGGTTCGGGCCCCCGCGCCGCATGCGACCCAAGTCGCGGCCGAGATGAACCGGGCCGACATCGACCGCAACGGCCGCGTGGATATCATCGACGCCTTCCAGTTGGCCCGGCACATCGAATCGGCAAGCCCGACGAAGCGAACGTGGGACATCAACGGCGACGGCCTCGTCAATCGCGACGACGTAGACCAGGTGGCGCGGGCCGCCGTTCGCCTGAATAAAGGGGTCTGAAAATGAGACGATGGACGGTGATCGGCCTCGTGAGTGTGTCCATAACGATCCTGCTCGTCACCACGCAGGTCGGCCGGGCAGGCCGGTTCGAAAAGCCGCGCGTGCGGTTTGCTCCCGTGCACATCTACCTGGAGCCGGGTCGTCCCGGCGCGCCGGGGCTGGCGGCGTATCAGTTCGAGCTGAGAGCCACGACCGGCAGGATCAAGATCGTGGGCGTCGAAGGGGGAGAGCACGCTGCGTTCAAGGAGGCCCCCTACTACGACCCGGCGGCACTGGCGAAGGACCGCATCATCATCGCCGCCTTCAACACGGGCCGTGACCTGCCCCAGGGCCGGACGCGCATCGCCACCGTCCATCTGCAAATCCTCGGCGCCGCCGAGCCCGAATACGAGCTCGACCTCACCGTCGCCGCCGACGCCGACGGCCGAGAACTCCCTGCCAAACTCAACCTGGAAAGAGGAGACGTAAAATGAAGCGGGCCATCCTTCTCACGTCCATCGCAGTCACACTGGCACTCCTGCTGACGGTGTTGTTCGTCCCGTCACTGAGCTGCAGCTCCCGCTCGCCTTTGGCTACGAAGCCGGAGCAACCCCAAGCGCCGGCCGAAGGCGTCGACGGGCCACCGGCAGCCCAGGAGACGACATCCCCGACTGACTGGAAAGACATCCGCGATTCGGAAGCCGGACCCAAACGTGACGCGGACCGCGCGCCCGCGGCAGCGACCGGAAGACCGGCGCCCCTGGGCCGGCCCCGGACAAGGATACCAGCCCTGGGCGACAAGCCCACCGCCGGCGCCCACTTCTGGTATCACGAGGCTGCGCCCGATGGCTACGGCGGCGGCATGATGGGAGGCATGGGGGGCATGGGAGGCTACGGCGGCGAAATGGGCGGATTCAGAGACGGACGCCTGCCGGGGCCGGCGTTTATCGGAACGCCACGCAACGTGCGAAGGCCACAGGGGTCGCGATCCACCCGGACGCCCGGTACGGCGTGGGGACGCATTCCTGTCGATCTGGCTTATGTCACGGCCGATGAGATCTGGGTGATCGCCAAAGCCGAGACGCAGCCGGTCGGCACCGAGTATGACACGCCCGGTTGCGGGGCGATGCTGGCGAAAGTCGAGGAAAAGGAGATTCCCCTGCCGCTCAAGCATACCGACGTCAAGGGACAAATCAGCGGCTACATCGCCACCGTTCACGTCATCCAGCAGTTCCACAATCCCTACGACGAGAAGATCGAGGCGGTCTACGTCTTCCCGCTGCCCCAGAACGCCGCGGTCAACGAGTTCGTCATGGTCATCGGCGAGCGGCGCATTCGCGGCATCATCCGCGAGCGAAAGGAGGCCGAGCAGATCTACCGCGAGGCCCGCCGGCAAGGCCACGTCGCCTCGCTGCTGACCCAGGAGCGGCCCAACATCTTCACGCAGAAGGTCGCGAACATCGAGCCGGGCAAGGAGATCGACGTCGACATCAAGTACTTCAACACGCTGGCCTACGTGGACGGCTGGTACGAATTCGTCTTTCCGATGGTGGTCGGGCCGCGATTCAACCCTCCCGGGACCACCGACGGCGTCGGCGCCGTGGGACGGGGCAAAACCGGCCTGTCCGGCCAGGAAACCGAGGTCCAGTACCTCAAGCCCAACGAGCGCAGCGGACACGACATCGCCGTCGCGGTGGACATCGACGCGGGCGTCGAAATCGAGGAGATCGCCTCCCCCAGCCACGCGATCAAGAACAGCAAATCGACGCCACAGAAGGCTCACATCCGCCTCAGCGAGCTGGACACCATCCCCAACAAGGACTTCGTCCTGCGCTACAAGGTGGCGGGCAAGCGAATCAAGTCGGCGCTGGTCACCCACACGGACGAACGCGGGGGCTTCTTCACGCTCATGCTCTATCCGCCCGACGACCTCAGGCATCTCAAGCGCGCCCCCATGGAGATGGTCTTCGTGCTCGACTGCTCGGGCAGCATGAGCGGCCAGCCCATCGCCAGGGCCAAGGACGCCGTCAAGCGGGCCCTCCGCAAGCTCGAGCCCGACGACACGTTCCAGGTCATTCGCTTTTCGCAGAGCGCCTCGCAGTTCGGCCCGAACCCGGTGCCCGCCACGCCCGAGAACGTGCGAAAGGCGATCGAGTACGTCGACGCCCTGCGCGGCGGCGGCGGGACCATGATGATCGAGGGCGTCAAGGCGGCGCTCGATTTTCCGCACGACCCGCGACGCTTCCGCCTGGTCTCCTTCCTCACCGACGGGTACATCGGCAACGAGGCCCAGATCCTCGGCGCCGTCCACGACAAGCTGGGCTCCAGCCGCATCTTCAGCTTCGGCGTCGGCTCGTCGGTCAACCGCTACCTGCTCGACCGCATGGCCAAGCTCGGCAAGGGCGCCGTCGCCTACGTCGGACTCAACGACAGCTCCAGTGACATCGTGGATCGGTTCTACGACTGCATCAGCCACCCCGCCCTGACGGACGTCGAGATCGACTGGGGCTCCCTCGAAGTGACCGGCGTCTACCCGGCCCGCACGCCCGACCTGTTCGTCGGCCGGCCCCTGATCGTCACCGGCCGCTTCAACGGACGCCAGGAAACCACCATCCGTGTCACCGGCAGCACGCGCCAACGAGTAGAAAATATGGAACGACCGGCTCCTGGAGTTATGGTCGATAGAGACCATGGGCTCAGCGGCGTGTGGCCGCTGGTTATCGCGGGTTA
>Ga0272441_10010709_pt1 | contig 13802 bp, 10 predicted proteins | sample SSMProp6N_FD_193582 | JGI IMG/M metagenome (GOLD analysis project Ga0272441, IMG submission 193582) | Marine sediment archaeal communities from Little Sippewissett salt marsh, Falmouth, MA, United States - SSM-Prop-6N | ecosystem: Environmental > Aquatic > Marine > Wetlands > Sediment ... | reverse complement strand
GTTACAATATTCAAGATAAACGCAATTCAGGGCGAACAACTTTTGGACAAATGGAATGAAGCGGTGCCTACGGGTATTAAGATAGCACTTTCTTTTGCTGAACCTATTGAGAAAGCCGATGGAAGCATGGATGTGCCGGACGACGATAAAACCATACGAACTATTGCTATCGACAGAACCAGAAAAATCACGTTCGAAATAGCAGGGGCAGCCCCCCAGGAACAAAAAGACGAATCAACAACCAAAGAACCGGCCGATGACGAAAAAACATTAACAGACAACGATGAACAAACACAGACGGATAATAAAAGCACAAGATCATCGCGTAACAATATAAATAGTCGACAAAAGTCAAATGACAAATAGAAACGTAAAAAATTCGTTATTCGTGGGACGAAGCAATTCTCATAACCGCCCCGGCATTATATTGCTGGTGACATTGGTTTTGTTGGTAGTGCTCGCAACGCTCGGTTATACACTGAGTAGTCAGGTCGCCGCCCAGCGCCACCGAGACCAGTATATCATAGATTACAGCAAAGCCCGCTACGGCTGCGAGTCCGGAGTGAAATATGCCCTTGCCACTATCGAGGAAATCGAGCCACTATTAGCCAGTCGACCCAATGAACCGGATTTTTCCGATTTGTTCGCCCTTACAGAAATCCAGTATCAGGAACTGTTAAAGGAGTGGGGTATCGAATACCAGAATATAAATCTCGGTAAAGATCAAATTTCCGATATCATAACTGACACCAACGATGTCAACGATATCAATCCAAACATTAACTTTACTGAATTCGATTACGTGCCGATTCGTGGACCATACGGCCCACCGTGGCCGTACGTAACCGACCCGGTTGAGTTCGAGATCGGCTCTGTAAAAGTTAAGATTGAAATCGAAGACGAGAACGCAAAATATCCGCTCGGCTGGGCGCTGCTGGATGATAAGGAAACCGAGCGAGAGGTCGAAGCCGGATTCTATACTTTTTGCGAGTGGATGAGACTCGACGCCGTGGAAATTGAGCTGCTCAGGGAAGAGCTTAAACAAATCGGCACAATTAAGCCGTTTAAGCTCGACTTCAAGCAAATCACGAAAACGATCAGAACACCAAGACGAATAACTAACCGCAGTTCGAAGAGTTCAAGAAGAACAAGAAGAACTTCCCGAACACAAACAAGCAGAAAAGTCATACCCGTTGCCGAACAGATCACCGAGCAAACCAAGCATTTCGCCAAACTATTTCACAGCTCGCTGCTCGATACTGAAGCGCTTGCCAGGCCCATTCCAATCGGCGAGAGCAGAAAAGAATCGGCCCTGAAATATTTAGGAATATGGGGTTCGCAAAAAGTCAATATAAACACGGCCCCGCGACACGTATTGGAGGCGGCTTTTATTTTCGGAGGTGATGAAGTAAAAATCGCCGAAGCAATAATTCTAAAAAGACGGGAAAAAACATTCGAAAATATAGAAGATTTGAAGAAAACGCTAATTGGTTATTCCGATTCGATCGATAAATGTGAAAAGTATATAACGACTGAAAGTAGATTCTTCACAATTAAAATAACCGCAACAAGCGGCGTAGCAAAGGCATCGTCAATTATAGCTATAACAAAAGACGGGAAAAAAACACAACGAATCGCCGTTATCAACGGCTGAACAGCGATGACGATTTAGGAGCTAAGTGATAGTGGAATCTCAGAACTGCTTGGGAATATATATAAGTAAACACAAAGCAACGGTAGTCTGCCTTGATTCGCAAGGCAAGGATTCAAAGGTTTCAGGCTGCTTCAACGTCTCTATCGAAGACCAGGAACAGTCAGACATGCAGACACTGGCCGGGCTTATTGCACACGGTTGCAATAAGAGAAAATTGAAATTCTCCGAAGTCGCAGTGGCCATGGACAGCACAATGTTAATGCAGCACAGCGTACACAGCGAATTCAGTGATCCCAGGCAAATCAGTGCGACTATAAGATTCGATACGGAAGAAACACTCGCAACAGACATAAGCGAAGTCGCCCTTGCTTTCGAAATAATCTCTACCGATCAAACCGGCTCGGAATTAACTGTTTTTTCAGCACAGCGAAAAATATTGTCCGACGCCCTTGCTTCTCTGCAACAGTATAATTTCGACCCGGTCACTATGGAACCGGATGTGAACTGCCTCTCAAGATTCATGCGCCACAAGATGTTGCCGGACGAACCTGAACAGGCCGGAACATTATACGGGATACTTTCGCAGCGCAACGGTTATCTTATTGTACCGCCGACAACCAATGGCGACGGAACGAAAAAAGCATCCTTCGTGCGAACATTCCTTGTAGGCCCGAAACAGGATAGAGTTGATTTACTCGCAAGAGAAGTTCTTGTCACCGCGGCGTTAGCTGAAAACACCGAGCCTATAAGCTCTCTGAAGATTTTTGACTCCACGGATTCTGTTGACTGTAAGCAGCTCTCAGAGAAGCTCAGCATGACAAGCAGCACAACGGATCTTTACCAGGCGGATGCCATCCCGGCTGATTGTGCCGACCCCGTTGATTTTGCAATTGCGTACGGTGCAGCTTTGGCCTATTCAGACAAGACACATCACGCAAATTTCCGCGACGATTTTAACCCGTATCAGGGCAAAAAGCTGAAATTACAAAAGATACTGAAATTAACGGCAGTATCCGCTACAGTCCTTTTAATCGCTTTAGGGCTGTACCTGCATATACAATTAGTGAATGTTAACAGAAACAGCAACAGCCTGCGCAGCAAATTCGTTAAAGATTACTCGGCCGTTTCTTTGGACAAATTAGAAAATGACGAAACAATCAGAGACGCAGTTAAAAAGCTCGATAAACTGCGAAGACGAATCGAAGGGGAAAGATCGGGATTAATCACAGATGAAAATTCGATATCTTCGAAGCTGACTTTGGTCCTGGCAGCATTCGTTAAATGTGCCGCAAAAACGAATTTAAATATAGACACGATTAATATAACCTCTCGTGACATATCGATAATAGGCGATACGTCCAGTCGACAGAACACCACAAAGTTTTTCGAGGAAATCGGTAAAAGCGGACTGGAAATCGTACAGGAACGTTATGGTACAAAAGGTGGTCGTGACACTTTCAGCATAAAAGTCGAGCCAAAAAGTTAAGACAGGAAATACTTTATGAAAGACATATACAGGAATCCTATTTTTTATTATATAGCCGTCCCGGTTATCGTTGGTATATGGCCGTTATTAGTATGGGCAATATACCTGCCGACTGCAGAGGAGAATATTAAAAACCAACAGTTCCAGTACAAGGAAGCTGAAGTAATCATGATGGAGATATTGACCCTCGATCCTGACCGTCTGGAATTCGTTGACCCGAATGACACCGACGCGGAATTTTCTTACGCCAAAGCGATTCGCGAGGTCGCCCTTAAATTTGGAATACCTCCGAGCAAATACGAGCTCAACTCAGGCATGATTATATCTACTCGAGAACAAAAAAGTCAAAACGCCAAGGTAGATTTGACACAGATCGATATAGTAACATTTGCCAATTTCCTGTCCATGATTCAATTTCGCTGGGCGGACCTGCAATGTGAACGCGTCAAGCTCACCAAGAAAAAAGGCGTTCCTGATATGTGGGACGTCGATATAGAATTCAAATACTACTACTAACACGAATACCTCAGAAGTCCCTTTTTCCTAATATTGGAAAAAGAACGCCGTTATAAGGGCAATCAAATTTAAACTATTACTTTATGGACCTATATTGTTTTAATTTTAGCAAAGAAAGCGTTCACGAAGATTTATTTTGATTGCCTAAAACTAAAATCATTCAAAATCTGATGTGCACTCATCTATAGTTTTCGCTCTGAAAAAGCATTCTCACGGCCCTGTTTTCACACTGAAAAAAGCCCTAATTTTCAACAAACTTTGAATCCGGGCCTGTTTTTTAACGATAATAAGATTGTCTACAATATGGTAGGAGAACGCATTTATCGGCCGGTTGTAGGGAAAATACGATGCAAATTAAATACGTTGTTTCGACAATGATATTCTGGGGTCGTGAGCACCCGCTCTCTTTCGAGCAGGAATGCCAGTTCTTAAGCTCGATGGGCTTCGGAATCGAATTGTGGCCGAATATAAAAGGTCAGCACGAATGCCGCTACGAGAAGCGCAACTGGCAACGACTTGCTGCCGCTACCAGTGGTATGGTAGTAGTGATGCGTTCCCGCGATGACAATCCGACATTAGGACAATGGTCCGAACAAATAGAATGTGCAAAGCTTCTGAACGCAAGCATTGTGACCGGTTTACAAAGTATTGGCATTCCCGAAGAAACCGAGTTGAACGGATGCGGCTTCGCTATGGACGTAGTTAAAATTGCCGAGGAAAATAATGTTATATTATGCCTCGAAACGGGGCGATTGCCCGTGCTTAAAAAAGCCAGCAAGAAACTAAAATCCATCCGGTATTGTCTCGATACAGGATATGCCAATTTAGACAGTGAACATTCCTTCAAACAATACGTAGATGATTTAGCTCCGAGAGTAGCTCATCTGCACCTAACCGATAATTACGGTCAAATGGACGACCACGAGCCGCCCGGATTACAGGGCGGAATGCCCAGGGAAAATTGGGATTATTTGTTAAACGTTTTGAATAAGTACGACAATGATGTGGTAGGCTCATTTGAAATGTGCCCCTGTGTTCCTACTGTTATGATACGTCAGGCCAGCGAGTTTATGTTCGACGTCTTAAATTGGCCCAATAGGCCTCAAAAGCAACCAGGCCACACAAATGTCAGTTATGATCCGATATAGCAAGAAACAGTATTATAACAGAGCAAAGGTAATAAATACGAATTGATAATTTGTCCCGATATACATCGGGATTGTGTATGTGAATATATGGTTTTTACTTGCGTCTTATACAATCTATTCTATGGGAGATATTTGCTATGAGAATCACATTATGTATGTTAACAGTGACTTTGCTGCTCATCGGCGGCTGCCATTTACGAGACAATTCCAACAAGGCCTACAGGGCTGACATCAACTTCGGTGAAGTGAAAAAAGTTGCCATAGTAGCTATTGAAGGTGCTGTACAAAGCGAAGCTGCCAAGAATCAAATCGCAGATCTCTTCATGATGGAGCTGTTGGAAAAGGGTTATTCACCGGTTGAGCGGGGCCAGGTTAAGGCAGTACTTATGGAGCATGAATTCCAGTCAGTGGATTTAGCTACCTCCGAAGGGGCTGTCGAAGCAGGACAGATACTGGAAGTCCCTGCAGTATTTATAATCAACATACCACACTTCGGTGACAATATATCAATGACGGCAAAATTGATTGACGTCAACGATGGTATCATTCTGTGGATGGGCAGAGGATCAGGTAGAGGTGGAAAGTCCTTACTGAACGTTTTCGGCCTCGGGCGTAAAGGTGGAAGCGAAGACGATGCACTATTAGGTGACTTTGATGCCGGACTAATGGACGGCGGTACGGGACAGCCATTAACTACTCAGGAAGTTTCAACAATGCAGAGTATAATCCAGAGGATATGCCAAAGCTTGCCCGCTGTCAATCCCGGTATGCGAAAGTTAGAGAGGAGTGACTAAAATGACTAAAGTGAGCTAAAGTTAAAGGATTTCCTTAACTTTAGTCACTTTTAACTTTAGTCACTTCTAAGAAACTAATATCCTGCAGCGGACAGAAATTCTTCAATATTCTCTGTCGAGACATCGGGCGGCATACCTCCACCGCAGGAAAGGATAATGCGACTCTTATCCTCGACCGAATTCAATGCTGCATTTACACTATTACGCACATCTTCACGCGTGCCGGCGGCAAGAACATCACGAGTAAGAATGTCCCCGAGCAAAGTGACCGTATTATTCGTTAGCTCTTTCATCTGGGCCAGAGTGTGCTGGAAGCTGAAGTTGAAAAGATTCACCCCGATTTGGTTCAGATAGGGAGCGCACACAAGCCCTGTAGCATCGTTATGGAAGAATTTAACACTCGTCTGAAGCGACTGGAAAATGCGTTTGAGATACGGCAGCGCTACCTGCGTAAAATCCTGCTCCCCAAGAAAACCAACAATATCATCAAGGATTAATATACCGTCGATAGATGGAAAAGTCCGGGCCTGAAGTTCCAGCCAGTCAACGATGAAATCCGTTACAATCCCAAGCAGCCTGTGGGTTTCTTCGGGATTGGTACGAATCGCCATAAGGAATTCCGTGCTGCCAAGCAAAAAAGTTGCCACGTTTAAAGGCCCGCGCGAAGTTGCAAATCTAATGTTGTGACCTTCCTTCTCGATTCGCTCCTGATAATGCTGCAGACGATTTATAACAAAAGGTAACAATCCATCCGTTTTCGGATTCGGCTTTCGCAGCTTATCCACCTCTTGTATATCGGAAATAATCTTATCCGCGTACGGCATCTGGCTTTCATGCCATGTACATTTCGCACCGAAAGCAGACGGCTCGGTGCACATTCCGTATTCGGCCCAGAATCCGGGAAGAAAAAAAACATCCGGAAATCGTCGAATGGCTTTCAGGTTGGCCTCGAACCACATCTGATCGCTCGAAAAATAATCCAAGGTTGACATTCCGGCCCAGCCCGGCAACCACGGACAATCGATTATAAAACCTACCGGCAGAGGCTCGAAAACCTCGCCGTCCAAAACTCTAAGTAACTTTTCCCACTGCTCAGATGTCACAGCAATGACTCCTTCCCTTGTGCTTTACGAATAAAATGAACTACAACCGCCAGCATAATAAAAGCGATGACACCACCAATGCCAACCCAGCCGGCTTTTTTCTTAACCATATAAACCGCCCCAACGCTAACCAGCACGACGGCAATAATCATCAGTATGTTCCAGACAATTCGACTGACGCCTTTGGGCATATTGTCGCCGAGCAGTTTTTTCTGATTCATCACTAGGGCAAAAGTTATATAAGCAATCGGAATCAATATGAATCCGAAAACACTCGTCGGCACAGCCAGATACGGTGCGGCATCTTTCCAGAAGAAAGGCCCGAGTAAACCGACAGCGGGAAGAATACTTCCCAGACGATACCACAATCCCTTGCCCTCGATACCTATGATTTCTGTCACGCAGAAGCCGTTTATCAGCATCAGTATTATAATCGAAGATATTGCCATGCCCACAACGCCTATGCCGAAAACGTAGTGCGCAACGACTTTGCCCGTCAGCGGTGACAGTGCCATAGCCAGATGATTCGCATCACGGCGTACAAGCATAGCAGCAATTCTCTTGTCGGCAAGTGGCAGACCGGAAACCAGTTTCGTTTTCAATCCCGAAATTTCTTCGGGATTCAACCCGGCAAATTGAGCGTTGAAATTCTCAGTACCAATTTCTTTTTTGACCCGTTCCAGTGCCAAACCCTGGAACCGCCCTAAAAGCGCTAAGTCCGGTTTTACAGCCTCTCCGCCCTGCACATCAGGTAAAAGACCCGGAGCGGGTTTGATATGAAACTGCGATGCAGATGCGATTACGACGCAGCCGGTCGCGAGTATGAACGGTATGAACAAACCTGTGGACAAATCGAAAATGGCCAATCCGCGAAAATCCTTGTTCCATCCCCGCTTGAGCATCGAGTAAGGCAAAAGAAATGTCATATTGATACCAACCGCCGTCGCCGCCGCCGCCACTAATACATCCTGCTGCTCGGTGACGATTCTGCCTGTCCAGTAGCCACGGAAGTCCGGACCGACAACGGCGAGCGCATCTTTAAATGTGTCCGCCGGTTCCCACAGCATTCGGAAATTCGGCACAAGTCCACCGAAGATTCCGCCCCAGTCCAACTTACCCTTGACGCTCATGTAGACGACCACACCGAAAAATGAGATAACGATCGCCGCCACCATTAGCTTTAGCAACAGATTGAACAGCTTGTAGCCGAGTCCCTGGCTGTCGTAGAGATAGACCATGATAATGCACAATACAGCGACGGACGGCGCGAGTATAGCGTTCGCCGTATCAGCCGGCATAGAGCCGAAGGTGCCCGGCATGAGGTTCTGTCGCATTGAACCGCAGGCCAGCGAAAATTGTGGCAGCGACCAGACGCAGTTGGCCATCATAGTTGCAATGAGCCAGCCCCAGCCCAGGACGGGATTGACGTGCTTATTGATGGCACGGAACGGCTTCTCGCCGGTCGATAGTGCGACGTAGCCGATAGCGCTTAACATAACGATACCGAGAATCATAGCCAGCGGCTGAAGCCAAAGTAAAGCGAAGCCCGCCAGCACACCCAGATACAGGCTGCTCGATAGCGAACCGCCGCCAAGAGTAATTGCACTTTGAAGCCAGCCTGGGCCCGATAACTTAATGTACGCTTTGAGAAGAGCACCTTTGCCTTTGGCCCTGGCCTCAACTATCAGTTGTCTGTCATTTTCAATCTTCGACGCCATTTTTTAGTTGTTAAAACGCTACAATTTCGAAGAGATGAGTACTTCGGCTCCCGCTTTTTCCGCCGAAACGTACGCGCTATAGATTGTCAAGATACAATCGGCTGCCAGGTTGCTATTGCTTTCAACAGGTTCATCATACGCTATGGTCCTGTAGAATGCCTCCATTTCCTGCGGATAGCCGGTGAACCAGTCCTCATCCGGCGAAGGATTCGACCAGCCCTGCTTGGTGCCGATTTTCTCAACCACGTATATGTCTTTGAAATTTTCCTCAACCGGATTGTAAGTCTGCATAGCCGTGTTGGGATTAATATTACACATAGTCCGGTGGTTGTTTGCGGAAACTTCGAGCCAGTTATGTATGCCGCCAACGAGAATATCCGAGGCGATAATGTCCGCGATGGTTCCATCCTCGAAAACGACGTGCATCATGGAAAAGTCATCGATGTCATGGTAGTCGCAGCGAATATGTCCCTTATCCTCAAATGCGGGCAGCCGGGTTAGCGCGTGCGTGCGAGCCGAAACAGATTTCGGAAGGATTGGCTTGCCATTTTTGGCGATGCCCTCGACGCGTTTTAGATAGAGCGCCGCGGTAAGCGGGTGACAACCCTTGCCTATCATAACTCCCCCGCCGGAAAACTTCCAGTGTGCGTATGTTGTCGCGTGCGAGCCGGAATGTGCTTCTTCACCGTATATCCAGAGTATTTGTGCGCCGGTTTTTTCTATAATCTCACGTTCTTTTTGAATCGACGGCGCATAAACCCAGTTCTCTGCGTATAGAATTTTGCCTTTGCTTTTTTTCTCGGCATCGAGCATCCGCCCAACACTGGCCATAGCGTGTTTTAGCGCATCTTCCTTCGGGAATGTATCGCCGTTGAAATCATCCGAGCCGTCGCCAAAGTAGCCGGTGAGCGGTTTTTCCACGATGGCAAACTTGTCTCGCTCAAGAGCCCCTATTGCAATCGGCTCGTGAGTGACCGCCGGCGCGCAAACATGAATGACATCCACCTTATCGAGGATTTCTTCGAGGCTGTCACATGCACGAATTCCCCGCTCGTCGGCATAGGCTTTAGCCTGTCCGGTATCAGTAGAAAATACACCTTCAATTGATATGTCGGTGCCATATACCTTTTTCAAACATTCAAAATGAAACCTCGCGGCAAAGCCCGCGCCGATAATCCCGGTACGAATTGTCTTTTTCTTCATTTGAATTTCAGTTTCCTAAATCAAAGGGGGAGATATAATCGCCGAATTTTTCTCGTGCTTCATTCAGACGCCTAATTGTGTCTTCAAGCGTGTCATATAGGACCTGAGGACCATCAGGTATATTTTCTTTATGATACTTCTGGACGCGTTCTATTTTTGCAAGATTTTCAGGTACGCGAATAGTAAACTGGCTGATGTAGTCTTCCTTAGTGTAATCCTTATCGAGAACCTGCTTGAACAGGGGTACGAGATCTTCATAAAGAGGAATCTGTCCAGTCGGGCAGGTAATCGTATCCACATCGCCGTGCACACGCAATTCCATCCATTTGACCCAGACATGCTTATCACGCACGCCGTTTACAAACTTACCTTCCTTGTCTTTAAGAAAATAATTCACGCCAAAAACCAAAGGCGGCTTCTTGATACCCTCGACGATGTCGATATTGTTCTGAATATACTTACCTAATGGAATTGCCAGAAAGTCCTGAATACTCATCAGGTTGATTTCCATCTTGCCCTCGGCGCCGATAATCGCAAAGGTCGTTTCGGTTTCGAGCGAGGCACCGTATAAAATTATACCGTGGGCCCAGTCAAAACTCTGCTGGACCGGTACATACGCCTTGGGATCACGGCCGCCATACATTAGACCACCGAGAACCACACCTTCGGGATTGTCCAGCTCGGGGTCGCAATTAACCAGCACTTTCAACGCCACTGTGTACCGTGCGTTCTTATGAGCCAGCGGGATTGCTTTTCCATCGGCATCTTTCTTTCCCTTGAACCATTCACCTGTAAAACTAATCCCCTCATCCGGGGTTTCTTCTCCCATGCCGAGCCAGTAGGGCTTTTTGTCCTTAACCAGGATATTGCCAAAAATCACCTCGCCAGGCTTGTGCAGCACGTCCCAAATCACCGGGTCGTCCTTGGAGTTAACGTTTTGGATGATACCGAAGATTCCCGATTCGGCATTCACAGCCCTAAACTCACCGTCGATCTTCCTGAAATACGCAATGTCATCTCCCATTATGCTTTCGCCGGGCAGCATCGCTGTGGAGGTCTTGCCGCAGGCGCTGGGAAATGCTCCCGCCAGATAAGTTTTGCGACCACCGGGGCCGTATACACCTGATATGAACATGTGCTCGGCCAGCCAGCCTTCTTCATCAGCCTTGCGGATCGTAAGTCTTAAAGCAAGCTTCTTGAGCCCCATCGTATTACCGCCGTATTGAGTATTGACGGTGTATATCGTGTCCTTCGTATAGTCCATATAGACGCGTTTGTTTTCTACATCGACGCTAATCATATTGTCATCCATTTCGCCGCACGAATGCAGGAAACAGAAAACGTTATCGTCTTTGCCGATCTTGCAGAACTGTTCGTATGCAGTTCGATAAAGCAAATCTTCGTTGTGCGCCACATACCAGGAATCCGTTATCTGCATGCATGGAATACTAAATACTGAACCGGCCGGTCCAAGTGACAGAAACCTGAGAATCATAGTCCTGTCCTTCATGGAATCTTTAAGTAAACCACGAATCTCAGCAAGACCTTCCTCTCGTTCTATCTGATTCAACGCTATACTGAGAGTCTCCGTCTTCGGCACCAGATACTTGGTTACCCTTCTGTCGCGACCCTGGTCGGTAGGACCGTCAAAATGGGCTGTATGTCCGGCTATTTCAAGAGAGCTCTCCTCCCTGTTTTTAACCGCCATCTCGCGAACATGCTTTACATCTTCTTTGGAATCCGTACAGACAAACACTTCCTCCGGATTTGTTAGTTCTATTGCATCAGCAATAAATTCTTGTATCTTCACATTATCCACAGCCATAAGCTTGCTGTAGTTTTCCGCCGTCAGTTTCTCTTTTAGAAAATTTTTTACATTATTCATTTACTGCAATTACCTCCTAATATACATTAATCGAAGTTCTAATTAGCCCGGATATTTTAATTGCACAACCACCAGCCGTCAAATTCTTTTTGAACAAACTCGTTTTCCGCTATTTGGCCTTGTCAGGAGAAATCAGGGATTTGTATCCCTTTTGCGGGTTGAAAGCAAAATCAGGTTCCTTATGGCCTCGGTATCTCGTGCTGCAAACCATCGCTGCTTGAAGTCCTTTTCCTGCGCTATCTGGGCAATAGCCATTAATGCCCTGAGGTGATAGTTTCTTTCATCTTTACTACCTGCCAGAACGAACAATATTCTTACCGGATCGGGAGCATGCGGGAAGGTTATGCCGTTACGAGCACGAATGAGTAAAATATCGAACTTATTTTCACCTTCGACAACAATATGGGGAATAGCAAAGCCCGGCTGGATTACCGTGCCACCTTCGGCTTCACGATGCAGGAATTTCTCGAAAAGCACAAATTCACTCATCCCCAGTCTACCGGCAAAAATGGTCGAAACCTGTCGAAAGATTTTCTCGAATGTTTCCTCCCCTTCGATATCAAGTATCTGACAATCTCTTATAAGCTTATCGAACCTGTCCTCGATTACACCATCTCGTTCGAGTAAAATATCCCTAAGCTCATTTTCGAGTGTAACGGTTTTTAACTCTTTATCAGTTACTCGTTCCACAACGTGCATAACCGCAGAGGCCCTGCTTACACGCTTGTAAACATAAAGCAAAAACCAGGCTGCACTCAAACAGATAAAACCGACAGCGATAGATAAAGGCACCCATCCCATATCGACAATCAAAGCGCCGTAAGCCAGCACGGTAAGAACGTGGGCATAGGGATACAAAGGCGATTTGAACTTCGGCCGATAACTTTGAATCCGACTCTCTCGCATGATGATCACACTGATGTTAATAAGGATAAATAGAATCAACATGAGAGTCGAAGCCGTCTTCACGAGCAATTCAAGATCGAGAAAACTAATTGCACAAATCATAAAAGCGCCGGTCAGAAGCACGCTGAGATGGGGCGTTGAAAAACGCTTGCTAATACGTCCCAGGGCCGACGGCAATAATTGATCCCGGCTCATCGCCATCGGGTAGCGGGATGCAGCAAGAAGCCCGCCGTTCGCAGTTGTTATAAAAGCGGCAATCGCCGCCAGAGAGAGAACAGCAAAGCCCGCAGCGCCTAAAAATGTCTCGGCCGCCAACGAAACCGGCATAAGACTCCGGCTCAGCTTCTCTCCCTCTACGAGACCTACCGTCACTGCAATGACGGCAACATAAAAAAACGCCACAACAGCCCAGGCCAGGATCATACCGAGAGGAAGGTTTCTGCCCGGATTCCTGACCTCTTCTGTAATACTGGCGACATGTGTCAGACCCCCAAAGCTAACGAAGACCAGTCCGGCCGTCGCCAAGATCGAAAACCAGCCACTCTCAAAAAATCCGTTAAAACGAACAGCCTGCGTCTGACCGGCCCCGAAGATGACAAAGAAGCCAAGTAGAGCGAGTAATATTCCCACGAGCCAAATCTGGAATCGGCTGGTGTGCTTAACGCTTACGATGTTAACGGCCATAAATCCAAGACAACAGACGACGCCGAAAACCTTGAGGTGCCATTGAACCATTTGCACGCCAAATACTTCGTGGAGAACGACCTCAATCAACGCAGCCATACCTACGATAGCGAAAGCGCTCTTCAAGGCGACCGAAAACCAATTGGCCAGACCACCAAACAAACCCCAGATGGACCCGAGACTTCGTTCAACGTAAAAGTAGGCCCCCCCGGCTCTCGGCATGGCAGTGGCCAGTTCGGCCTGACTTAATGCGCTGGGAACGATAAGGATAGAGGCGAACAGATAGGAGAGAATCACTGCCGGGCCCGCTTTGGCATAGGCAATGCCAGGGAGAACGAATAAACCCGAACTGATCATCGCCCCGGCCGCCATCGCGAATATATCAATCAAGCCAAGTTGTTTCTTTAACTGAGCCAATTTGGGTCATCCTAATTGAGCCGATAAACATACTACCCAAAATTTCCCTCCGCAACTAAGCTAAACTTGTTAATCATTAAGCTTTCAACTTGAGGCCATAAAATAACGATAATCGGTCTAACCGTCAAAATAAAACCGGAAATGCATCAAACAATTTCATGAAAAAAAGCTCAAAAATATAAAATTCAGCGTATTATATATCATTGCTAAAACGAATGTTTGAGGTATATTATTGAGCTTTAATTAATAACATGATAATTATGGGCATCTTTGGAGGAATACGGACCT
>Ga0272441_10010708_pt1 | contig 13802 bp, 7 predicted proteins | sample SSMProp6N_FD_193582 | JGI IMG/M metagenome (GOLD analysis project Ga0272441, IMG submission 193582) | Marine sediment archaeal communities from Little Sippewissett salt marsh, Falmouth, MA, United States - SSM-Prop-6N | ecosystem: Environmental > Aquatic > Marine > Wetlands > Sediment ... | reverse complement strand
GACGCCGCCGAGCAGTGTGGCGAACAGGCGCACGGCCACGCGGGTCTGGCGCTCCTCCGCGCCCTCGTCGTCCGCGCGGCCCAGGTCGAAGTAGTCGTGCCGGTGGTCGAACACCGAGTGGTCGCCGCCGTGGGCGTGACCGTGTGCGTGTGCGTCGGCAGTGGTGGCCATTAGCGTGACTTCTTCCCTCTCTGCTGCTTCTTGCGTTCCTCGGCCCGCTGCTTCATGACTTCGCGGAGGGCCTCGGGGTCGCGGTTGAGGAAGATGCGCACCTCGCGCTGTCCGTCGCCGGCGCTGCGCACGAGGAACACCTCGTCTGCCGGCCCCAGGGTTTCCACGAGCACCTCGGTGAGGCGCTGGCGGAGGAAGTGGCTGAGCATCTCGCGGTCGTCGGGATACTGCTTGAGCAGGTCGGCCATGTAGCTTGCGTCCGCCTGGGCCTCGGTGACGACCTGTGTGCGGTAGGCCTTGGCCTCGCTCTCGATGCGGGTGGCCTCGCCGCGGGCCTCGGTCACCGTCTGGTCGAAGTAGCCTCCCGCCGTCTCGATGACTTTCCCGCGGTCTTCCTTCGCGTTCGTCACGTCGTCGAAGGCTTTCCTGGTCTGGACGGGCGGGATCACGTCCTCGAGGATCACGTTGTTGATCTCGATGCCCACATCCACCCTGCTCGTTTCGGCGACGAGCAGGCGCGCCACGTCGTCGCGCAGGCGGGCGCGCTTGCCGCGGTAGGCGTCCTCGACGTTGTAGCGGGCCATGGTGCGGATGACGGCGTTCTCGAGCTGGCGCGCGAGCAGCGTGTGGATCACCCCCAGACGCTTCTCCTCCTTGAGTTCGCTCGGGTCCGCCAGGCTCTCGCAGAACTTCACGGGGTCGGCCACGCTGTAGGTCACGGTCCACCGCGAGTGCAGGATATTCGCGTCGCCCGTCAGGTTGTAGCTGCCCAGCTCGGGCGAGATGCCGGGCAGGGGCTTGCTGCCGGGGGCGGCAGGCGGCGGCACGTACCAGAAGGTCTCGATCGGCAGGTCCAGGTCGCGCAGCACGGGGAACTTCACCACCTCGTCGATGAGGAACGGCCAGGCGAAGTGGAGGCCGGGACCCACCACGGCCTCGCCCTGCGAGTCGCGGACGAGCTTCCCGAAGCGCAGCACAAACGCCCGCTCGTGCTGCTTGACCGTGTAGACGCCCGAGCACAGGAAGAGGATGGCCACCAGCACGATGGCCACCTTGAGCACGCGGAAGCTCACCCGGAGCGCCTCGTTGAGCGCTTGGCTCGCCACGTCGCCGCTCAGCGCGGCACGCTCGCTCGTCGTCTGCACCGCAGGCTTGTGATCGGGGTCGGATGGTGCCACGGCGGCGTGCCTCCTCACTTGCTGCTCGGGGCCGGGGTGGGGGTCTTCGTCTCGGCCGCGCCAGGGATCTTCAGCTTCGGACTCAGCAGCGTGTAGGGCGGCGTCTCCGGCGTCAGGATATACGTCGTCCGCCCCTTGAGGCGGCGGATCGCCTCGAGGTTGCGAAGGAACTCCGCAAGCTCGGGATCCCTCTTGAACACCGCGTAGTGCTTCGAGGCCGTGCGGTCGCCCTCGCCGCGTATCACGCGAGCCTCCGCCTCCGCCTTGCTCAGGATGTCGCTACGCTGGCGGTCGGCCTCCGCACGGATCGACTCCGCCTCGCTGTCGCCCTCGGCCCGCAGGGCCTTGGCCTTGCTCTCGCGCTCCTCGCGGATGCGGGCAAACACCTTCTCCGTCACGTCCTCGGGCAGGCCGAGGCGGGTGATGTGGAGGAACGCCACCTTCAGGCCATACTGCTTGAGCGCCTCGTCCTGCACGGCCGTGAAGATCTCCGCCTCAATCTGCGGATACTTGAACTCCTGGGCTGTGGTCGTGATGAAGTTCGCCAGGTCGTAGCTGTTTACGATCGCGTTGGCCGAGCCCCCCACCAGCGCCGCCAGCCGATCCTCCGCCGCACGAGCCGTGCCCACCTTCTCCTCGAACCGAGCCGGCTCCGCGATCGACCAGCCCACCGCGAGAGTCACGATCAGGTTGTGCTGGTCCTTCGTCAGATATTCCTGGAACTTCCCCTCATACACCCGCACCCGCTTGTCGTACTTCGTCACCGTCTGGATCGGGTAGGGGAGCTTCCAGTAGAGCCCCGGCTGCGTGATCGTGCGCGTCGCACGGCGGAACGTAAAGACGATCGCCGTCTCGTTGATCCGCACCTGGAACGCGACCAGGAAGATCAGCAGCGTGGCCACGAGCAGCGTGGCCACCAGCATCGTGAACAGGCCTCGGCGTTTCACGGGGGTCAGCTCCTATTCTTCGGTCGTCTCGATCAGGGAGCCGAAGCCGGGAAGCAGCTTCTCCTCCAGATCGACGTTGAGCACCTCACTGACGTCCGCCCACACGGGCTTGACGATCTTGCGTGCCTCGGCCAGCGCCTCCTCCAGCGCACTCACCAGCTTGCGATGGCGGAACACGCTGGGCGCCACGTCGTGCGCCTCCTTCTGCATCAGAAACTGCTTCTCGGTCGCGGGCGCGATGTGGGTGCGTGCCGCGGCGTAGATGCGGGCCTCGGCCCGGCGCACCTCCGCCTCCGCCTCCGCTTCCGGCACCACCGTGCTCTCGTATGCACGGGCCGCCCACACCCTCGCCTCCCGCTCCTCCAGCGCGCCCACCACCGCCTCGAACGCGTCCGCCACCTGCACCGGCGGATGCAGGCCCTGAAGCGTCACGTCCACAAGCTGAACCCCCAGCTTCTCCGCGTCCGCCGACGCCTGGATCCGCTTGCGAAGCGTCGCCACCGCCTCCGCTCGGCGGAAGCCCAGGAACTGAAGGAAGTCCGTGCTCCCCGCATACAGACACAGCTCGCGGTAGCAGAGCGCCTCGAGCGTGCGGCGCGGATCGCCGTGGTTATACAGGTAGCTGTAGAGATCCGAGACGTGGTAGAACACGTAGACCGTCCCCGTGATCGTGCTCACCCCCGGCACCTGGCCCTCCCCCTTCGCCGTGCCCTCCGGCTTCGCGCCCGAGGGCGTGGGCGTCTTCTCGTTCGCCGCAAGCACCATAAACGGCGCCTTCGCGTGCGTCTTCGTCCACAGGAACCCCGGGACGTCCTCCTGGAGCTGCTCCCCGATCTGGAGCATCTCCACGCGCTCCGTCGGGTGGCGCTGCACGATGTCGATCGGCCACGGCCACTTCATGTGCAGGCCAGGCCCCAGCGTCTTCCGACCCTCCACCGGACGCCCGAACCGCTCCACCACCGCCTGCTCACCCGTGTCGATCACCACGAAACACGTCAGCACGCTCAGCGCAGCGGCCTGGAAGAGAATCAGCGGCCCTAACGCCCGCTCCATGAACCGGTAGAACCACGTCTCCGAAACCTTGAAGCCGAACTGGTAGTCCAGCGTGTCCGCCGTCGTCCGAAGCAGCCCGCGCGACGTCGTGAGCATCCCCAGCAGGCGGCTGTCGTGAGCCGCACGAGGCTCCTGACCCGCCACCCGCGGACGGTAGACCCCCATCACCAGGTGCAGCAGCGTCTCGGCCGACATCACGGCCAGCAGCACCGGGATCGCCCACGCCAGAACCCGCTCCACCACCGGAAGCTCGAAGAAGCTGAACCCGAAACCCACCGCAACCAGGAGACTCCCCAGGGCACACGACATCAGGTAGTTCGCACCCGGCCGCACCGGACGCCACGGACGCTGCGTCGCAAGCCCCGCCGAATACTTCGCCAGCAGGAAGCTCACGAACGCAATGCCCGCGAACACAAACAGATTCCGCAGCGAATCCGTCACAGGCTCCACCGACGTCGCCAGCGCCACCTTCTTGAGCAGGAAGTACGACAGCACGCCCAGGAGCACCGCAATCAGCCCCGACGCAATGGGGAGGAACACCTTCTCGAACTGCGCCAGCCGGTTCCGCGCGTTCAGCAGATCCGTCCCCTCGGCGTCGAACAAACGCGCCTGCGGACGGCTCGGGTCCGCCTTCGCCAGCGACTCCGCCTCCAGAGCCTCCTCCGCAGCCAGCCGGCGCAGCCGCTGGTGCACCAGCACCACCAGCCACACCACCGAGCCCGCCAGCAGATGCCACGCCTCGGCCGCCGCAGCCGCCGAGTGGCTCAGATACGCCGGAAGCAGCGCCACACCGCCTGCCGCAAGCTGCACGAACAGCGTGAAGCCCGCAGCCGACTCCGCTCGCCGAAGCGGCAGATGAACCTCATTCTCGTCAGCCATGCTCTGCCTCTCGTGTCACTGTATCTCGCGAGCCTCGAACAGCCACATCCCCAGCAGCACCAGGGACGCCGTGCACAAGGCACCGTAGACAAACACCGTCACGACGTAGCCCATCGGCACGAACGCCTCCGCCGACAGAGCGTCGCCCATCCAGAAGACCTGGAAGTTCGGCAGCAGCGTATACGGAATCGCCGCCGCCGTGCTCGTCGCCGCGTGCCGGCCAAACAGATAGTCGCTCAGCGTGCCCACCGAAAAGAACAGCGAGCACGCCACCACACTCATCACAAGGCTCAGCCGCGTGGCACACGCCACGGCAGCCGCCGTGAGAATCGCCACCATCGGAAACAGCACCACGCACGCACGGAACGTCTGCATGTCGTAGGCCGTCAGGAACGGCACCGGCTTGAGGTCCGCGTCGAAAAACCCCAGCCCCACGAACACCGCCGTGAACAGCACGGTGCCCGCGATCACCAGCGCCGAAGGGAACGGCTTATCGAAAAAGTAGTTCGCCCCCGAGGCCACGACAAGCGTGAGCACCACCGCCGCCAGTTCCCCCCAGATCACCGGCGAGTCCAGCTTCGTGTACGCCGCCTCCGGCACCCCCACCCGCACCGTCAGCACCAGCACCAGAGCCAGCAGGTACACCCCCACCGCCTGCGCGGCCACGATACCCAGGAACTTCCCGAGCACGAACTGAGCCCGCCCCACGGGACGGCTCATCACCATCAGAGCCGTGCGGCCCCGCACCTCCTCCGTCACCACATTCGACGCACTGAGCACCGCCAGGAGCAGCCCCGCCAGCAGGATGGTCGACAGCCCCATATCCTTCACCAGCTTCACGTTCTCGAGCAACGTGAACATCGCGAAGGCCGGGCTGAGCGCGATGAGCGCCCCCGCCACCACCAGCAGCACGCAGAAGACAGGCTGGCGCACCGTCTCCCGGAACGCATTGCCCGCGATTGTCACCACCTTACCGAGCATCGCAGCTCCGTCGACGCAAGGAAGCCCAGGGAGTACGCCGGGGACATGATTCGGGGACGACAATTCAAGTCTTGCGCCACAGAAGACTTACCGCCACCTCCAATTATAGCGCCCCCCCGATCCCGCCGCAACCCGAAATCGGGGAACCCGCCGGTGCCCCATCGATCTCGATCTCGTCCTCGATCTCGATCTCGGAACCCCGGGGCAGGTGGAAACCACAGATGAAGAGGAGTCTCACGCAGAGGCAGCAGAGGAAGAGCGGAGGCGAGGCCGCAGAGAGGAAAGACCAGGAAGGACCGGCATAGGGTTCGGAGCAGACAAGATCCGGCCCCGTTTGGAGCCTCTGGATTTGGTGCTTTGAGCTTGTTTAGGATTTAGAGTTTAGACCTTAGAGCTTGGCGCTCCCGCCCCCATCCCCCCCGCCGTGCTGTGGGTGAGGCCTGGCGGACAAGAGCCGTGCAGGTCGTGGACAGCTCCTGTGCATGTCGGGCGCCCGATGCGGCGGCGACCGCGGTGTATGGGGCGCTGTAAGGGCAGAGCAAGTCGGGGCTTGCGGCACCCCAGGTGGGCTCAGCACGGGTCGGCACGGGGTTTGCACCGTAAACGCCGGGGGAGGTGGTGCGGCTGGGCTCGAGGACTCCCGATGCAGGAGGAGTTGCGGTGAAGAGGCTGTGGCGGATCGCCAAATGGACGGGCCTCGTCCTCGGAGTGCTGATAGCCGTCGTGGTCGTCGGCGGCTACATCTTCTACCGCACCCAGAAAGTCCACCACACCAGGTCCGGGCCGCCGGCACCCATCCAGCCGAGCGGCGACAGAGTGCTCGATGGGATTCGACGGGGCATCGAGTTCCTCAAGGTGCATCAGGAGACCGACGGCGAGTTCTCCGCGGGCCTGCTGGACCCGAAGCCCGCGTTCACCTGCATGGTGGTCGAGGCCCTGGTGCGTTCGCCCGACCGGTACGACGCCAAGGACCCTGTGATCGCTCGGGCGGTGCGGGCCATCGTATCCCACCAGCAGGACGACGGGGGCATCTACACGCCCGTCATCGGCCTGGGGAACTACTGCACGTCCGTCGCTATCATGGCCCTCACCCACGCCGGCGACCCCTCCGCGGCCCCCGCCATCGAACGCGCACGCGCCTACGTGCTCGCCTGCCAGCGCGAGAATGGGGGCATGGGCTACGGCGCGTCGGGACGGGCCGACCTGTCGAACACCTCGGTCTCGCTCGAAGCACTGCGTGCCGCAGGCCTCGACGAGGATTCCGATGCGTTCAAGCGTGCCGCCGCATTCATCGCACGCTGCCAGAACAGCTCGGAGACGAACGCGGAGGCGTGGGCCGCCGACGATGGGGGCTTCATCTACAGGCCCGGCGAGACTCGCGGGCGCACGTTCAAGGACTCGAGCGGCCAGATCCGCTACCAGAGCTACGGCCTGATGAGCTACGCGGGCCTGGTGTCCTTCCTGTGGGCGGGTGTGGACCGCGAGGAGCCGCGCGTGCAGTCGGCCTTCCGCTGGGTCCAGGAACACTGGACGCTCCAGGAAAACACACACCTGGGGGATTCGGGCCTCTACTACTACTACCTCACGATGGCGAAGGCACTCCGCGCCTACGGGCAGCGGCGGATCACCACCTCGGACGGCGCGGAGCACGACTGGCCGGTGGAGCTGGCGGACAAGATCCTCGCGATCCAGCAGCCCGACGGCTCGTGGGTCAACGCGAACGGCCGCTGGCTCGAGAACGACAGCATTCTGGTGACCTCCTATATGGTCCGTGCCCTCTCGATCTGCCACGAGGTAATCCACAGCCCCTGAGGGTGGTAGAAACCACAGATGAGCACGGATGAACGCGGATGAAGATGAGTCTCACGCAAAGGGAGCAGAGTCAGCAAAGGAGAGGCAGCAGAGAGGGAACCGCAGGCTCGATGTTCTCTTGTCCGTGTCCCTGTTGTCCCTGGTGTCCTTGTTGCCCCTGTGGGCCCTTCCGTCCCTCCCGCCACAGACGAACGGGCACGCCCTGACCCGCGCTACACCACTTCCAGCGGCGTGAAGTCGCCCGTGTCCTCGGGCCAGTCGGTGGGCTTCTTCTCGGGCCACTTGAACTTATCCCTGCCATCCTGCCACTTGAGCGACTTCAGCTCGCACCAGGCGAAGCCGAAAGGGTCGCCCGCGTTGTCCGTGACGACCTCGCGGATGCTGGCCTTCGTGATCGACCAGGCCGCTACGTCGCTGTCGATGAAGCTATCCTCATAGACCTTCCCGTCCTTGATACCCTTCACGGTGAAGCTCTTGAGGAGCGCCTCGCCCGCGAAGTCGGCCGCCTCGTCGGGAAGCTCCATGCCCGTCACGCCGAGGAGCAGGCACGAGCCGTCCATCCCGCCGGTCTGGAACTTGGCCACGTGGCCCGCGGTGGTGATGGCCGTATCGCGCGTCCAGCCGGTGACGATGAGCTTGCTGAGGGCTTTGAGCTTGGGATCGACGGCTTGAGCGAGGTCGATGGTCGCGCCATCGAGGTTGCGCTTGACGCTCATGGACTTGACGCTGAGTGCGTCGAGGTCGGCGCAGAAGTCGAGGCCGGTGAGGATGCTGCCGACGGTGCCCGCGATCGTCCACGTGCCCTGGGTCACCGAGCCTGCGATCTTGGCCTTGCCAAGGCCAGCACCGATGTCAAGGGTCGCCTCGAAGTCGCCTGCGATTGCGGCAACGGCCTTCTTGGCGTTCTCCTTGCGGCCCTTGGTCGTGAGGCTGCCCAGGGAGGGGGCGGTGAAGGTGTCCGCAGTGGCGTCGGTGTCGAGCCAGTCGAGCGCAGTGAAGGCTCTCACGGGCGCGCCCGAAGCGAACGTGAGGTCCTCGATGTGGCCAGCGGTGAAGGTGATCGGTTTGTCGTCGTCGGCGCCGCCGAGGGTGATGCTGTGCTGATCCGCGATGTCACCAAGGATAGCCTTGCCGAGCCAGTCGTCGACGGTGAGGTCGCCGAGGAGGGTGGTGGTCTTGGCCACGAGTTGCTTGAGGGCACCGTGGACGATGATGTCCCAGACGGACGTCTCGCCCTTCGATGTGATTTTCAGCGTGCTCTTGGCGTCGGTGCCGTCTAGCGTGATGAGAACAATGTCGCCGGGCTCGTCGGCGGCTACCGCCCTGTCGATCTCGGCGGTGCCTTGCCGTCCGCCTAGGGTCACGGTCACCACATCGCCGTCGGCGTCGGTGAACGTCATGGCGCGCTCGTTCTTCTTGCCGGCAGTCAGTGTCTCGCGATAAGGAGCGTCGACGGCCCTCACGGACAGGGCAATCTCGCAGTCCGGCTCGTCCGGGTCGTTGGTGATGACATGCAGCGTGTCTGTGAGCAGGCCCGCCGCGCCCGGGCGTGCGGCGACGGCGATCTCGATGGTATCCCCAGGGGGCAGTGTGAGAGGCACCGGCAAGGCCTGCGCTGGAGCAGAGAACGCCGAGCCGGACCCAGTGCGAAGCTCGATCACATCCAGAGGCAGTGCACCCGAGTTACTGATCTCCACGATGGCCTGCGTCTCATCTCCCACGGGCACGCTGTCCAGGCGGATAGCCGCCGTATCGACCGCGATGTCCGGCTGGAGTTCGGCCGGATCGCCGTGGATGAGCCACAGAGTGTAGCTGCCCGTGGTGGCGCCGCCGGCAGGCTCCAACGGGTCATGATTGCCCGAGGAACTCACGGCGAGGTAGTAGCTGCCGCCTTCAGGCAGATCCAACTGGTCGAGCTTGGCGGAGCCGTCGGGGCCTGCTGTTGCTTGGGCGAGGACCGTCTCCTGATCCGGCGCGTACAGGGTGAGCACGGGGCTGAGCCCGTCGTTGGCGGGATCCCCCAGCACGTTGGCAAACAAGGCGTTACCCTCGGCGGCGTCCAGGGATACGAAGTCGACATCGTTCCCGTCGCCAATCTCGGACTCCAGGATGCAGTCCGTGTAGGGGCTTGCTCCGAAGGGCGGCGCGCCGAAGATCTCCTCGCCCCAGTCTTCGTCCCATACCTCATACACGCCGGTGTTGGGCAGCCTGCGCAGGAACGTCTCCCAGCCGGTCATCTGAAGGAACGACAGACGCGTGGCGGTGTAGCGGTAATCGACTTTGCTGGCGCCAACGGGCAGGTAGACAGAGAGCCCGCTGCCCTCTCCTTTGTGCCTGAGTACCGTGGGGATGGTGTCGAGGAAGTACCGGACGCTTCCCGCCAGGCTACGTAGCGGCCAAGGCAGGACGGAATCGGACGCGACTTCTGACATGTACTCACCCAGATCCCGATACGACCCCCGGCGGAAGAACGTCGCGGAGCGGCGTGCATCCTTGAGTCGTTCCCACACGGACGCGTCATCGAGCTGGAGCGCGTAGTCCGTGAAACCATCGATCGCCTCTATCAGCCGCCCGACCGTGGACATGTCGACAACCGACATCGTCTCGTTGATGTCTACAGCCCAGATATTGGTCGCTAAGTCCCACCCGGTCGCCTTCGGGTGAGCCGCAAGGTACGCCAACCACCTATCGTGGTTCATGAGACTGCTTCCGTCGATGTGCTCGGAGCCTTCCCCCAGGTACGCGTTCCCTGAGGGGCTCAATGTGACGTCCTCGGAACCGACAAGGTAGTCCACCTCTCCGATCAGCTCGGCTGCCACCTCGACCGTCTGCATGAGACACATGTTCATGGCCAGGACGTCGATCGTGGGCACATCGGGGTCGTCGAAGACGCGCCTGAGTTCAGAGAGGCTCATCAGATCGGGAGGGCCGGGCTCCCAGTCTTCGAGCAGGCCGATCGAGCCCCCGCCGTGGTCGCTCAGGACGAGCGCGTAGTGGTTGGCGGGTGCCGTGAGTGTGCCCCACTTGATGAAGTCGATGAGCGTTTGGGGATCCGCCATGTTCAGCTCAGGCTTGAGGGGGTTGACCAGGCGGAGGTCTGTCGCAAAGCTGCGCTTGCCGCCATCGTACAGGTTGCTGTCGAACGTGACACGCCCCCTGCGGGTATCGCTCCAGTTGGCCTCCGGGCCTCCGTCTGAGGGCACGAGGTCGCCTGAATACCAGGGGCCGGTGTCTGGCGCAGCTCTGTCGATCTGTACGAGAAGCTCGACGCGGCCCCCACTGCTTGCCGAGAGGTCGATCAATTCGAGCTTGTTGAGATTGCCGAGCGCCTGGTTCTCCCATCGGTCGCCGGCCATGTAGAACAGCACGGTCCAGTCGGCCGGCTCCACGGCATACTGGGTGATGCTCGGGGTGTAGTAGAGCGACGAGGTGCTCGCGCTGTGCACGGTGTACACATCCAGGCCACTGGCCGCAATGTCCGCGGGGCAGGTCACCCCGACGGCCCAACAAGGCTCCCTCTCCCGAGTGACCAGGGCGAGGAAACCGTCGTCGCCGCCGAACACTGTCCCGAATCCTCCGGGTTGACCTTTGCCGCTGATGTAGATGCCAGGGCTGCCCATCGCGATGTCGTACCCACCGTCCCCGCCATCGCCTCCGAGGTAGCTCGACCATACCGTCGTGCCTCCACTAGGCTCCAGCACTGCCACGAAGCCATCCTCGGTGCCGCTCAGTTCGGTGTCGAACCCCCCAGAGACCCAGCCATTGGATTGAGTCCTGCCTGTGACGTAGACGCCGGATCCGTCGATGGCGAGATCGTTGGCGACGTCGAGGCCTGCGCCGCCGAGCAGCACTGTCCAGTGCGCTCCGCCGCTGCGGTCGAACTTCCTCACGAAAGCATCGGTGTGTCCTTCTGCCTCAAGCCAGGAATAGCCTGCGACGTACAGCCCGCTGCTGTCGAGCGCGATCGCGGCGGCGGCGTCGGTTCCTGTGTTGCCGAACTCGACCGTCCAGTCCTCCTGGCCGTCGGTACCGATCCGGGTGACGAACGCCTGTGGGTCCTTGTCGGGATCCTCCGGACCCCAGGGATTGTACTCGGAACGGCAGCCAGCGACGTATACGCCAGAAGCATCTGCGGCGACCCTAGAAGCCCACTCCATGTTCGACACGTTGAATTCCGTCATCCAGTCGAAGACGCCGTCGTCTCGACTCAGGCGAGCGGCGAATGCATCGTAGTCGTTACACGCGCCGTCGCCTGCTTTCCAGGTGACCTCCCCTGCCACGTAGACGCTTGTGCCTTCAACGGCGATGCCCCTGGGTGAGACCCTAACGTACATGCGATGGCGGCGGCCTTGTGGGCAAGTCACGGTCACCCACTCCTGTCCGCCTCCTGTGTTCCGCTTCGCCACGAACCACTCCGGCTCCCCCCACTGCCCTGCCACATAGGCGCCAGTCTCGTCCGCCGCCACTGCGCCTACTAAGTGCAGATACCCCCAGCCCAGCGAATACGTCCATCGGAGTGTTGGGTCGAGGACGAGTGCCTGAGACGCGTCGTACTCCCCGGACACATCGAACCCGTATGTGCGTGGCCCGAGGAGCTGAAAGCCACCTGCGACCTCGACCCGTCGGCCCTCGATATCCTGGTAGATGAAGGGCGCGTCGTCGACCACCTCGCCCAAGTCCGTCACAACATGGAGCGCGCCGTCATCATCGATGTGTAGCTCCTCAATGCCCTCGAAGGTGACCTGGATCTGGCGGTAGTCGGCACCAGGAGCGACGCGGAACTCATACTTCAGGTAGTCGGAGCGGCCCCGGGTCAGAAGGTCGATGCCGTCGTATAGTGCCTCGTAAGCAACCACCTCGTAGGCGGGGATGCCGGTGCGCCACCGCTCCGGGTCGCCAACGAAGTAGTTGAAGACCGTCTCGGACCGATCGTGCCCAACCGGCGCTACTTCGTTCGCGCCGTCAAAGCGAACGGAGAAACTCGTCGCTTGCGTAGTGCAGTCGTCGTGCTCCGGTGAGGCATGCGGGTCACCCGCGTGCTCCGCCGTCAGGCCTGCGCTGCGGCGTTGGAAGAGCTCGAAGACGGGGCCACTGTCTGTATGCGTCACCGTCGCGCCCGAGCCCTGGAAGACGTAGTGTATCGCCGGATCGGCCCACTGCCCGAGGTTCTCAACGAACAGCGCGGGCAGGGCATCGGACATCTGTGCCGATGGCTCCGTCGTGCTCAGGAGCATGCGCGGCTCGAGCGGCTCCAGACGCAGCCGCCCATGGCTTCGGCGGGTCCGCGCGCCTGCTCCACAATCCCGAGTGCGACTAGCCATGCGTCTCTCCGGTCAGGTATCGGCAGCGCGAGACGGGGGGCGTTGGAGGCCCGGACCATCTCGCGAGCACGTCAGGACGAACCAGGGCTCAAGGGGGGAGAGAATGGAGGGGATCTGCGGAGTTGCCTCCCCGAGGCAAAGCTAGAGAGTCCCTGTCTTTCCCCATGCCCTCTGGCTCACGGGCAGTTCTCCAATGCGGCTATGGTAGCGGCGCCCGGAGGTGGAAGTCAAGCATGATCTTCGGCAGCGTGTGCGAAGCTTCACGCCGCAAGCTGCAAGCCAGGAGGGTCGATGGGGCGCGGGGCCGGAGGGACAGAAGGGACCACAAGGACAACAGGGACAACAGGGACGGGAGGAAGAGAAGACCGAGCGTGGGGTTACTTCCCGCCAGCCTGTATCACTCTATCGCTCTATCACTCTATCACCCGTCCTCCGCCATCCGTGTTCATCCGCGTGTCGCAGATCCGCCGACCGGCGGATTCATCTGTGGTTCCCACCCTTCCCTGAGATCAGGGATGAGCGCTCATGAATGCAGATGGCAACAGGCCGAAGCTGGAACACGCGACCACCCATCTGCGTCCATACGAGAGAGCGTGCCGCGGGTCGTGATTCCGCCTCGAGGACGGCAGAGGCAATCAGGAGGGTTTGGGGTGATGCGAGCGAAGCCGATGGTCGCGGGCGCCGTTGCGGCGGCGATGCTGATGAGCGGAGCGTGCGGGCGGGGCGTGGTGGTCCCCGCCGATGAGGCGTCGGCTCTGAGGGCCGTGTGGGAGGCGGCGCGGCGGCAGAAGCTGACGACGCCCGGCGGCGCGGTGCGCAAGGATCTGCTCGAACTCATCCCGACGAAGGGCACGTGGCTCGAGGGGCTGTATGTGGTGGGCGTGCGCCATGCGGAGCGACCCCTCGTCGGCGGGCCGGCATACTGGCAGGCATACCTCGTCGGGGTGAATCTGCTCGGGGGGAAAGACCCGCGGCTGGGGACGCTGTATGTGACGACGGACTTCCGGACGGCGTTCCAGTGGCGGGTGCGTCAGAAGCCGCCGACGACGGAGGCGGAGGCGCTGGAGATCGCGATGTGCTTTGCGCGGCTGGAGACGTTCACGCGTCCCGATAAGCTGAAGGTGCTGCGGGGCGCGGACGATGCGGCGGAGATTCTGGCAGGTCTGGCGAAGCACGACGCGGCGCTGGCGGAGTCGGTGAAGAAGCAGATCGCGGCGCCGCGCGTCCAGGCCCATCGCGTGGTGGGACTGAGGAAGCGGGTGTATACGGTGGAGTTCACGGCGCGGTCGGCGGATTTCTGGGGCGACATCTGTTTCTGGCACATGGAGATTGGGGAGGAGGTGTTCTCGGCGTCGCGGCGGCCGGTGCTGGTGGCGGCGCGGGGGATGGAGTGAGGGGAGGGGAAGAGTGATAGAGTGATAGAGTGGTAGGGTGATAGAGGGGGGGCCGCAGGCCAACCA
>Ga0272441_10010707_pt1 | contig 13805 bp, 13 predicted proteins | sample SSMProp6N_FD_193582 | JGI IMG/M metagenome (GOLD analysis project Ga0272441, IMG submission 193582) | Marine sediment archaeal communities from Little Sippewissett salt marsh, Falmouth, MA, United States - SSM-Prop-6N | ecosystem: Environmental > Aquatic > Marine > Wetlands > Sediment ... | reverse complement strand
AGTGGCTTCGCATACAACGTCTAGTGGCTTCGTATAGTGGCTTCGCATTTACTATTTGCCAGTGATTTTCCAAGTAAAAAGTTATGGTAAAGGCTAGTCCAATAAAGATAAAAACACCGCTTCGGACAAAAATATTTTTAATTATTTTTGGAATTTTGTTATCCTTTATTTTTTTAGAAACGGGTCTAAGATTCGGGGGATTTGTTTTATCGTTTTTGCAAGAATATAAGAATAGGCAGACAATGAAAGACAGGGATACTTATCGTATTATGTGTTTGGGAGAATCCACCACGGCAGGACAATATCCGCAGTATCTTCAAGAGATTTTAAACCGACAAAACAGGGGCGTAAAATTTAAAGTTATTGATAAGGGAAGAATCGGAATTTCCACAACAGAGATTCTAAACATGCTCGAATCAAACATAAATCATTATCAGCCTGACATGGTGATTACAATGATAGGGGTCAATGATAGGGGAGAGCATATCCCTTATGAAAAAAATTCTATGTCAAAAGCCATACAATTATTATTATCCTTGCGAACGTATAAATTGATACATCTTCTCGAGAAACACATGCAAATCAAAATCCAGAGGATGGGGCTTTTTAAGCCTAAAGAAAATGATATTTTCCAAGGGGAAATCCAGTTTGATAATAAAAAATTTGAGTTAAAAGAAAATTTTGATGAGGATGAAATACTTGAGAAAGCTATTCGCCGAAATCCTCTAAAAGAGGATGCCGATATTATGTTAGGGAAGATTTATCAAAATCGAAGAAGATTAATTCATGCTGAGGATATATTCAAAGAAGCCATAAAGCTGAATCCGAAAAATGCCTCGGCTTATTATGAATTAGGAAATGTATATGAAAAACAATCAGAGTTATCTCAGGCCGAAACTGCATTCAGGAAAGCCCTAGAACTGAATCCTAAAGATACGGAACTGCTTATCGCTTTAACGCGGGTCTACAGCACCCGAGGTAAATTTTCCCAGGCAGAAGATTTACTTAGGGAAGCCATAACAAGGGATCCGGATAACTTCCGTCTGTATGTTGAGTCAGCAAGAAATTATCAAAATCAGGACAATTATGCCCAGGCCGAATATTTTTTCATACAAGCTATGAAATTGAACCCTTACAGTAGTGGCATATATCTTGAATTGGAAAGGATTTGTCGAAGACAACATAAATTTGCCGAGGCGGAAAAATGGATCAAAGAAGCCCTGAAGATGAATCCTCAGAATAAATTTGCATATCACCAATTGGGATATCTTTATCAGCTTCAAAATAAAATCCCCGAGGCAGAAGATGCATATAAGCAGGCCCTCAGGCTTAATTCTCGTTATGTGGGAGTTTATCTTGGCTTGGGTAAGGTGTATCAAAAGCAAGGAAAATTTTCTCAGGCGATAGATTTATTTAAACAAGCCCTAAGAGTGGATCCTCGATCTGCCTTGGCTTTTCAAGAACTATCATTTTTATACGAAGAAATTGGCCAATTAGAATTAGCAAAAGAATATAAACAAAAACACATAATTTTAAAATCCGCAATTCATGATTCTCTGACAGTGAATAATTATTATAAAATCAAAGATATTTTGAACGAAAAGAAAATAAAACTGGTTGTTGTGCAGTATCCCCTCCGAAGCTTAAAACGGTTAAGGAAGATATTTAAAGATAATGGAGAAGGGATTGTCTTTGTTGACAACGAGTCAATTTTTAAAGACGCTGTTAGGCATGAGGGATATAGCGCGTATTTTCGTGACAAATTTGCCGGAGATTTTGGCCATTGCACAAAAAAGGGTAACCGACTTTTAGCAAAAAATATCGCCAATGTGATTATTAAAGAGATTTTTCATGATAAAAATAGCGACAGAAACCAGGCTCAAAAGCCATAAAACAACGTAAACCACTATATGAGCAGTAAACGTTGTATGTAATACTATAAAAGAGAGATAGTTATAAATCATAAACGACTTTCCTAAAGAAGACGGGGAAGGCCAAGAGAGATAGGGGCGGAATTTCTTCATAATTAATTGAAGGGAAATGGGTTTCATACAACGTCTATTCTAATAACGTCTATTCTAATAACGTCTATTCTAATAGCCCTAATTAATCTGGCATAAATCCGACATTATTAAAACTCTGCCTCTGCAACACATTCCTCCATAATGGTTTAGAAGAATATCGCTTTGGGCTCTCATAGCCTGAAGGTCACCAGCCCCAATTCGACACCCGGGTGCTGAATTGCCCACCCCGTTTTAAAAAAGGGCCATTTTTCTTGGATTTCCACCTGCTAAGACATACAATAAGCAGTAAATAGATCTGATTATTACAGAAACTTTTTTGTTAATAATTTTGTCTAAAGAATTAAAGAGGGCATAATCCAGACGGGTTTTCTAAATTTATATCAAGGATATTGATTAATCGAAAGGAATAAAATGAATAGATTACTAATTATCTTATTTCTGTCTGCATCACTCGCCGGTTGCGCCACAATGAATAAAGCTGAATGTCTGAATGCGGATTGGTATATGATCGGCATGGAGGATGGGATGCGGGGAGAATCGCCTGATTATATCGGAAAGCATCGCCGTGCGTGTGCAAAATATAATGTAACACCTGACCTTGAGGCCTATCGTAACGGCCGCGACGAAGGGGTCAGCCAATTTTGTACTCCGTTGAAAGGATTTGATATGGGGCAAAGGGGCATTCGTTATGCCGGTATTTGTCCTCCGGAATTGGAATATGAATTTTTGGAAGCTTATGATCAAGGCAAACATTTGTATAACATGCGCAAAGAGATCGGAAGGATTTCTTCCGGGATCAGATCTGACCAAAATAAATTGACCGAGACCAAGAATAAGCTGACAGAAAAACAGAAAAAACTTATTAGTGATGATACGTCGGTACAGGAACGAATGCTTTTACTCGCAGAGATCGATAAATTGCAGGCTAAAATTCGTAAGCTTGAGAAAGAAATAAGGGACCAGAAAGAATATAAAGAATCAAAAGAGATGGAATACGAGGATTCCAAAGAATCAAATATTTATTAGAAGAAAAGCAAAGAGTGCCTCACCAAAGTGTTCCAAGACATTATCCATAAACGAGTTGGCCTGTAATAAGAACAGAGGCGGAGCCCTGATTAACCTGATATATTTTAGTCCTTTTAATGAAACCCGTCCCGGGGGCAAGGAGGCGTGTTCATGGAACTCTCCATTTTCGTGGCAAAAATGATCGCGGTTGTTTATTTTGCTGCTGGCATTGCTGGGCTCAGCGGAAAAATAAATTTCAGAAAAATTGTCGAAGATTTTGAGAATTCGCCAGGGCTTACTTATATCTCGGGTTTCATGGCGCTGATCATCGGAATGATTTTAGTTCATTACCATAATATTTGGGTAAAAGATTGGATTGTGTTAATCACGATGATCGGCTGGTTGTCGCTTTTTAAAGGCATCATGCTTATCGCATTCCCGCATTCCATATCCTTCTTCAAGAACTGGTATAAAAATACCCGGGCTTGGGGGATCCTCTTGATTGTTATCGGACTTATTTTTGGGTATCTTGGCTTTACGAGTTAATATATAAATAGTAACATTAATTATATAATTAATTAAGTCCTTTTAATGAGCCCCTATTCCTCGAGGATGATGCCCGGGTATTTAAAAATTGGGATCGGAGCTCTGATTAATCTTATCTGGTTTTTTTGAAACCCGCCTTGGGGTAAAGGAGGGGATTCTGAAAAAACAATTAAAAGTCCAAGTGCTGTTACGTTTCGTTCTCATGCTTGCCGTGACTTTTATTTGGCTGATTACCATAACGGGATTTCATTATCTTTATCAATTGCCTAAGGTCGTAAGCGTTCTTGTGTTTGTTGTTTTCCCGCTTATCGGGCGGCATTTTCACAAAGAAAAAATTTTTGTGATATTTGTTTTGATCGGATTCATCGGTATGATTATGTCTGTTCAGGTGGTTGCTCCCAGCAATGACCGGGATTGGGCGAGTGATCACTCGGTCTTGCCAAAGATAGAAATGGCCGATCACAAAGTCATCATCGAAGGGTTTAGAAATTTTGAATGGTTCGGCCAGAATAAATTCAATCCGCGCTGGGAAGAACGGTCGTTCGATTTAAGAAAACTTAAACGCCTTTTTCTCGTCGTCGAACCGTTTAAAGATTCCGAATTAATGGCGCACACAATGTTGAGATTCGATTTCGGGGAAGACGGGCCCGTTATTATTTCCGTGGAAGCCCGTAGCGAAAAGAATGAAGAGTATAGCTTGCTTGCGGGGGCTTATCGCCAATTTGAGCTCATCTACATATTCGGAGATGAAAATGATTTATTCTCCCTGAGGGCGATTTATCGGGGCGCACGGATTTATGTTTATCCTGTCAAAGCCGATCACGAATTCATTGTTGATCTGTTTCGGGATTTAGCGGCCGCTGCCAATAGCCTGCATTTGAGTCCCCGATTTTATCGAAGTATATATGATAATTGCACGACGACTTTGGTTAAACACATTGACCGCCATTATGAAGATCACATCGGGCTTCGTTACGAAACACTTTTTCCGGCGTTAACCGGTAAACTGCTTTATGATCTGGGCTTTATGGATACAGATCTGTCTTATGAGGAAGCGAAGAAACGCTTCCGTGTTGATGATTTGATCAGAGAACAAAAATAGTGACAGAGACTATTTTTTTGAGGAAGAATGCGATCAAAACTAGGGAAGAATAGGGAACAGTGCCTTATTCTTAGTTGAAGATTTCCGCTGTGTTTATTTGACGCAGGGTGCCGGAGAAGTTGACGAGAATAGCGATATTGCTCTGTGTCACCACCGAACTGTTAATGCTCATGATGCCGCCGGCCGGCTCCGCCGCGCTTTGCGACCCAGCCAGAGAAACGATCAATGTGAGCCACTCATCAATATCCTGAAGAAAAGGCAGGCCGGCAGACTGAACACGGTCCAGTTCCGTATCCGTTAAAACCCGGTTGGCGGCCAGGGCCGGGCCGTGGTCCAGCACAAGCAGCGCGGTCAAAATGATAGCCAGCCATAGCAATTTTTTGTTTTTCATATTCGCGCTCCCCGGTTGACCTTTTATCAGGTTTTCGGCCCACCATAATAATAAAATATAAAAGGCGGCAAAAGCAATACCCGGGGGATGAATTTGCGGGAGGGCCGGATATTTGTAAAAACCGACGGCCGCTAGTCAGGATGATAGGGCATTGAAGTCCCCAGACCGGTCAAAAAATATTTCTTCCCTCTCCAAGTGTTTTTCGTTATAATATGTAACTTGTACTAGGAGTTTAAGTAAGGAATCAATATGACCGTTAAGGGCAATCCTCAAAGAATATTTTGTGAAGGCGTTAGATGGGGGGATCTGGATAATGCCGAATTTGAGGATATTGTTGGTTTCTTCCAAAGGAAGATCGAATACTCCTTTTTTATTCCCATCAAAGACTACCTCCTTCCGCAATATAAAACCACTGGCATCATGATTTTGACCGCTGTTTCCGCGGTGATCGATCTGGTCTCTCAGTATTATTACAGCGGAGACGCCCTCAAACATAAAGATAAATACAAGCGGTTTTTACGGGAACATTTTCCCGGGTTCAGTGACCCTGTCCGGATCAAGAAATTTCCGCATGTTAAAGATTATGCAGATTTCTTTTACGAAGGCTTCCGTTGCCAATTGTTGCATAATTTCATGCTTTCCGAGCATTCCACGATCGGCTGGAAGACAGGAACGGTTTTTCTGCATATGTGGAACCCCGATAACGGGGCCAAAGAAATTATTGTCAATCCCCGGGAATTATTAGCCAGACTGGAAGCGGTCTTTGGGGACTACATAACGAAATTACTCGATAAGCATAATATCGAATTACGCCGGAATTTTGCCAACAAGCTTTTTATCGATACGGGCGTGAAGGTCGATTGCCGCGGAAGTATTTTCCAGCCCACTTCTGTCGGATAAACCCTGCTTGTTGCCGGCTCATAGCAGTTTTTGTCAGATCGGTGCACCCTTTCCAATTCTTTACCCCGAGGGCGGGATGGCGCTGAAAACATTGAAGATGAACGGTGTTTGCAGTGATATTGGTAAACTCACCAATGTCAATTTCCATTATCTTCATACCCATGAAGACATTCATATCCCTTTCACATGCAGAAGAGATTGCCCTTCAAAATATCATCCCGACCAGCCCGGGATGTGCCGGAAATTATTGAACATTATTGGCCAAAAGACCTGCTACACGAAAACCATCGAAATATGCGCTTTCAAATGCGGGTTGGTCAAGCTGGTATTTCCGATATACGATAAAGATAAATTTTGCGGAGTCGTGATATCGGATGAGATCGTTAAAAAAACTTCCCGTCCGCATCCTTTCGTAACGCAAGACGCGCTGCCGGCGCTTGATATAAACCAGATCACTTCGTTGGCATCGATATTAAATACCAACCGCCCGGCCATGCAGGACGAGGTTACCTCAAATCGCAGGCTGTTCCCAATTTCCCGAAATCAGGCCCTGATCAATGATGCCCAAGAGTTTATCAAACGCAACTATTACAATCCCCGCCTGTCGTTGCGCATGCTGGCGGACGAAATCCACATCAGTTATTTTCATCTGTGCCGCCTGTTTAAGCAGGAATTGAATCTGAGTTTTGTGGAATACCTTACTTTGGTTCGGCTCAAACGAACCATCCGGTTGCTGGATAACTTCAAGCTGACGATTTCACAGGTTGCCTACGCGAGCGGGTTTTCTGAATATCATTATTTTTCGCGTATTTTTAAAAAATATTTCCGCTGCAGTCCGTCGGACTTCCGCCGCTTAAGATCCGACCGGAAAAACGCGCTCAAGAATAAAGTTTTGTCCGCGCTTAATGCCTGTTAACCTTTTGAAGGTTGCTTGAATGGAAGAACGCAGACAGAGCCCCCGCTTATCCATTAAGGCCGGAGTCAAATTCCGGCTGTTCGATCCCGTCAATAAGACCGCGATCACCAACGCGGTCGACGCTCAAACGAAAAACATGAGCCAAAACGGTATCTGCTTGCGTTTGCCGCGCAGCTGGGATTGCCCCGAGTGCAATAATTGTCTGGGATGGTTCTACAACGCCCGGTGCCATCTGCGAAACGGCAATAACGGCAATGGTCACCATACCCCGCCGGCTGAATTGCATCTTAAACTTCTCATCCCCAGAGAGGTTTTGCATACACCCCACCCGATTGAGATTGAAGGCAAGTGTGTCTGGATTAGCGAACATATTGATAAAAAAGAAGATATGCATGACGCCGGTATTTGTTTTGCCCTTTCTGATACTTCGCAGGACAAGCGCCCTCTGGATATTTATCAACACGCCCTAAGCCACTTCTAGCAAAAAAATCCACATAATTAGCAAATCCGTTTATAGACTTATTACGTATACACCCTATAATACACAAATTATTTTAGCTAATCCAAAAGTGTTTCGTAGCATTTAGTTTATCGTGATCTCTATCCTTACAGCTTTTCTTCGAAAACAAAATCAAGCAAAACAGAAAGGAGGTGAACCGAAGGGGCATGAGTCCCCGCACTTTCGTTGTCACAACGGAAGTCATTCGGCCGCGTATCGTTGATGCTTTATTAACGCCATCAACACTCCGGCCGAGCAACAAAAGGGTGGGTCAAGCCTGTTGTTACGGCACCCACAAATATCATCAGGCAAGAAACAAGTCGTATCAAATGAAGGGGAGTTAAGACATGCGTAGAACATTAGCAATTTTAGCAGTAATTTCGATTATGCTTTGTTCGGCTGCCTTTGCTGAATCCCCAGTCTCCGACCGTGAATTAGGAGAACTGTATGCTGGCCGGCGTGGTAGCGGTGGTTATTCCATCGATATCAACAAGGTCGAAAAGCTAAGAGATTCAGCAGCTGTAGCACAGAGCAACATCGGCGCGGTTGTGATCGATGGCAACTCAAACTCAGCCGCCATCAATCAGGCCAACAGCGCCACAGTGGTTAACCAGGGATCCATGGAAGTTGACAATTCAACCAATGTCACCACGACGACCAACAACACCGATAATCGGACCATGACGATCGACGTCGGTCAAGTGGCTCTGGACGGCGGCAAAATCAATAACGGCACCGCAGTGGATGTTGAGGTTGATGATGTCAACGTAAACTTAGCCAATAAAGGCGGCGAGATCAATAATGGCACGATTACGGATACGGATCTCGATCTGGATCTGGATGACACCAATCTCGTAATGGGTGATGGTGATATCGCTTCTAAGGGCGGCAACACCGGCACGATCACCACCGCTGAAAAGGGTGGCCAGATCGGCGATAGCACCCTCGACGTTGCGATCGGAGATGTGGTCCTCGGTTCCGGTCAGGTCGGCGATACCGATATTGACACGGACGTGGATGTTGACGTTGAAGACGTCGTTCTCGGATCCGGCCAGATCGGCGATAATCCGATCGACGTTGCGGTCGAAGATGTGGTGCTCGGTTCCGGCCAAGTTGGCGATACCACGACTACGACGGATACGGATGTGGATGTTGACGTTGAAGACGTGGTCCTCGGTTCCGGCCAGGTCGGCGACAACCCGATCGATGTGGAAGTCGAAGACGTGGTGCTCGGTTCCGGTCAGGTCGGCGACAACCCGATCGATGTGGCTGTGGAAGATGTGGCCCTCGGCGGCCAGGTGGGCGATAATGATATCGATACGGATGTTACTACTGATATCAATGATGTTGCCCTGGGCGGCAGCCAAATCGGCGACAATTCTTTGGACTCGGTCATCGAGGACTTGAATGTCGCGACTAAGGGCGGCGAAGTCATCACCGGCGATCCGATTGATGTCGGGATTAAGGACATCAACATGGCTTCTGAATACAGCAGTGTTTCTGACTAATCATCGTCTTGCCTTCGTTCGGGAGGGGGTCATCCTCCTCCCGAATGAAGTTTTTATATCATATTGTAACGAAAAGTGTTGTAACAATTAATTCTATCTCACAAAAGCGATACAAATGAAAAATCACATAAAACCCTACGCCATCATTTTCCTTTCCATTTATTTCATTGCACAGCTTTATTCAACATGTTCCGCTTTTTATTGTGCCCGGCTTTCCGATGCTGAGCTTGACAACATCTGTGTGGGTGGATTTGATTTCAATCTGAATGCGGCCTATGCTTATCGTTCGGCGGTTCTCAGTCAAGTCAATATAGCCGCTGCGGATTTGGTCACCCCGCAAGCAACGGTTGTTAATTCTCTTAATAAGGGTTTGGTTTACAATGTCGGGGATTCCGCGGTTGCTAGCCAGGCGAATGTGTCGGTCCTTTTTTCGCAATACGGGGATATCATCGATGCGATTATCAATAATACGAATATGGCCAAGGTCGCCAATGTCTTTCAGCCAGCGCAGGAACCTGCCTCCGGGGCCGCGGTCACGGCTTTGGAATTGACGCACACCGCGCCGGCCATTGAACCTGAGGTTGTACAAGACGCGTCCCTGGCAGCGGCCGTAGCACCTATAAGCCAGCCATCCGGACCGTTATCAACAACGCCTGATCCGCAACCGCTCAGCACGTCTTCTGCGCCTGCCGTTCAAACCGCGGCCATTACGAATCCTCAACAGCCGGTAAGTACACCGGCTCAGACATCTGCGGCAGCCGCGCCGAATACGGTTTCGGCTGTGGTCCCTAAGGTTTCGATGAAAATGAATGAAATCGTTTCGCAGGCCTCCGCAGTTGTAGCGCAGACCAATGTTGCCGCCGTGGTTGCAAGCCAAGGAAATATCAAAAACGTGCAGGTCAATAATACCAATCAGGCAGATGTGCAGAATGAGGGTAACGCGGCCCTGGCGGCTCAGACCAATGTTACGGTTATGATGGCCGGAGGAGAGATAGAAAATTCCAACATTGTGAACTCCAACACGGCGAATGTGTCCAATATTGTCACGACCCAAACAGGCGGCGCGAGCGTTACTCCGCTTGCTTTGGACGGGGCGTTTGGAAAGATCCTTATTAATCAGGTTGCGATCGATAGCGCTGCTCAAGCCGCGCAGACCAATATTACTTTGATTAAAACACAAATGAAAAGCGCTAAGAATCAACTTCAAAAGGCCTTTTCGGATATTAAATTTTTTGATTTTTGAGATGATGATTTTTTATGAGATTCGTTGTTTCTTTTATTATTGTCGCGGTCTTGCTTAGTGGCTTGTGCCGCGAGGCATCAGCCATCTCCATTGGCGTCGGCACACGTATTAACAAACCTGTTGAAGATTTTCGGAAGCTCCGCAAAAAGAATATCGTAAGCCAGACCCTTGATTATTCCTGCGGTCCCGCCTCCCTGGCCACCCTGTTAAGTTATTATTTCCAGGACAAGGTTACGGAAGCGCAAATCATCAAATACCTGTTGTTGACCACTGAATTGGAGAAGGTGAAAGAGCGGCGGGGTTTTTCGCTTTTGGACCTGAAGAATTTTGCCAAAGCGCGCGGTTATGAGGTGATCGGGTACCGCATGGATTTGGAATACCTTGTCAGTCTTGAACAACCCGTTCTTATTCCGCTTTATATCAAGGATTATTCTCATTTTGTCATTTTTCGCGGGCTGAAGGGCAGCCGGGTTTTCTTGGCCGATCCGGCCCTGGGCAACATGACCATGCGCGTGGACAAGTTTCTTGATCTTTGGCGCGACGGGATCGGGATGGTGGTTTCCAAAACTGATAAAAAATTTGAGGAAGGCCCGCTGGTCTTAAGCGAAGCCGAGAAGGCCGTGTTCGCGGATCCGAATGTCATGCGCAAATTATTCGCGCCGGATATTATCGGGAAGATTTACGCTGACGACGAATTTTAAGACGGCTGTTGGGCAAGGTGGTCCTCTCCGCAATCCGCATGTATCAAAATTAATCATCAATAGAAAGATAAAGAAATGAAAAAAATCCTGAAGAAAATCTTCACGTCCGTAATTCTGGTTGTGTTTTTGTCAACGAACACGTTCGGATTACCGCCGGAAAAAGGGTCCGGCAAGGTCCAATGTAGTTCCTACTCAGCGACCATAACCTGGGTTACGGATAAACCGTCTACATCCCAAATCGAATACGGGCCGCAGCTGCCATATGACCAGACAACACCGGCGGATACGGATCTTGTTATTTATCATAAGATCACGCTTACCGATCTGAATCCGTTGACCGCCTATCATTACCGTATCAAAAGCCGGGATGCCCGGGGTAATGAAGCCGTCAGCGATGATCTGACCTTCCGGACATTGGCTCCGCCGCCTGAGGATCAGCCGCCGCGCATTTCCGATATCGAAGCAGCGGTGATTGTTGCTGCTGGGCCTGACGAGACTTCGCAAGATAGCGCCCCGCCCAAAAGCAAGGAAGAAACCGCAAAACAATTGATCAAAGAGGAAGAGCCTATCAAAAAGGCGCTGACTGAAAAAGGCGGGATTTTGCTCAAAAAAGGGAAGTGGCAGATCGAACCGACGACCACATATGTGCATACATCCTCCAACCGGATTGCAATCGCGGGCTACGTGATCCTTCCGCTGATTATCGGCGAAATCTCTACCGAGAAGGTTAAGCGTGATATTTTTATCCAGTCGATAGTCGCCCGTTATGGACTGAATAACAATACGCAGCTTGATCTCAGCATCCCGTTCCGCTATCAGCGCGACCGGGTTGTGGTCGAATCACCGGCATCGGAAACGGTGCGCGATTTGGCCGGGCTAGGTGACATCTCGATGGGGGTTTCGCACCAGTTCGCGTACGAGCAGGGCTGGCGCCCGGATTTGATCGCCGGGCTGAGCGTGAAGACCGCCTCTGGCAAAGAGCCGTACGGACGGGATATTGGCTTGGGGACCGGGCATTGGGCGGTCAAGGCAAGCATGGTGGCTGTGAAGTCATCGGATCCGGCGGTGCTTTTCGGGAGTCTGGGATATACCTATAATATCCAACGGGATGACATTACGGATTTGGGCAAGATTAAACCCGGAGATACTATTAATTACAGCCTCGGGCTTGCCTTCGCGCTAAACTATCAGATTGCCTTGAGTTTTCAGCTGCAACAAGCCCTTACTCAGACCACGCAATTGAACGGGGACAGTATCGCAAATTCCTTTACCAATGTAGCTAAGATAAAGACCGGGCTGACCTGGTCCATGAGCAAGAACAGTTCTTGCGAGGTTTCGGTGGCCTACGGTCTGACCACGGATTCGCCCGACCTTATCGTTGAAGTAAGCTTCCCGTTTAAGTTTTAATTATCCCTATTAAATTATAAAGGGGACAGCGCCCTTTAATAAAGGGCGCTGTCCCCTTTATTGTTCGGGCTGGGGCGCGAGCTTGTAAAGAGACTCCTGGCCGATGCAAAGTTTGGTCTCTCCCCGATGCCAGTCTTCGGCAAGCTGGCGGCCGATAAATTTAAGTGAATAATGATCCTGGATGAGATCACGAAACTCGTGGGAAATATCGCCGGATACCAGTCCCGACCCGGTGATATAAACGGGTATATGGTTTTGTAATTGTCCATCCAGCCATTGCTTGAACTCTCCCAAGGCTTGCTTGTTTACGAAATAGATCCCGCAGGGATTATGAACGGCCTTGCGACCGCCATAATATTCAATAAACTTTCTCTCGTCAGAGACAATGAGCACGGCATTGGGTTCGGTCATTGTGTTGACCCAGCGGCTGAATTCCACCAGGGGGGCGTTGCGGTGTCTGAACATGAAAACTGGGAAGACATTTTTCCCTGTCCAGGCAAGGATAAAGAAGAAAACCAGGAGAGCGAAGATCCTTAAAGCCCTGAATCGGCAGGAATACAGTCGCGCCAAAAGATATCCTTCAACGATAAGAAGGGGAATGACAGCCGGGATAAAAAAACGGGATGTTGCCGTATAGACGTTGCCGTAAAAGAAAAACGGGACACAGAACCATAAGAGCAAGAAAATAAATTTTTTAATATCTTGCGATGCCAAAAGACCTAAGCCAACGAGAACCCCAAGAATACCGCCCCAGGAAAGCGAGTCAAGAATCATGCCGAAACTGACTTTTAAAGGGAACGAAAAAAGGCCCAAGAAATTTGTCACAAGCTGTTTTTCCCAGAACCAGGAAAACGCCGCGGCACGGCGGTAATTTTCATTAACGAATAAAGGTAAATGGAGGGGCAGGGCCGTTAAGAGAATAACGGCGCCCAGCAACAGGAATTCCTTCGTTTTGGAACTGGCCAAGGACGCTTCTTGCCGTTTTGGGCTGGATGTCCCATTAACGAAAAAGAAGAAGAAAGCGACCGGCACGAGCATTAAGATCAGGTCCTGGAGGCGTGCGGCGCCTGCGAGTCCCAAGGCACCACCACTTAATAAAAGGTAAAGACGCCGGGCGTTTTTTTTGTAATAGGAAAGCAAGAGCAATCCTGCCAAAAGGAAAAAGATGGAGGGGGTATGGCTCATTCCGAAAAGCGAGACTCCCAGGAAGAATGGATGAAGCGAGAATAGAACGGCGCTGAAAAGGGCTGTTGTCCCGTTAAATAATTTTTTTGCCAATAAGTAGAGAAGGGGGATGCCTAACGCGCCAAACACCACACTCATGAGATTGACGGCGAAGACAGGATTATCGTTGCCCAGAAACCTTGTGACGCCGATAAAACCAGCGCCTAATAAAACCGTCAGCGGATATCCGAATCCGGGCAAGGGGTGGATGCGGAGAGTCGCTAATGTTTCTTCTGCTTGTAGAGCGAGGTTGAGGCAATCTCCGTGAAATGGGCCAAGGCTGATTAATGAAAGTCGTAAAAGAAGACTAAAAAGAAATAGGAAGAATGGAAAAGCTAA
>Ga0272441_10010706_pt1 | contig 13806 bp, 15 predicted proteins | sample SSMProp6N_FD_193582 | JGI IMG/M metagenome (GOLD analysis project Ga0272441, IMG submission 193582) | Marine sediment archaeal communities from Little Sippewissett salt marsh, Falmouth, MA, United States - SSM-Prop-6N | ecosystem: Environmental > Aquatic > Marine > Wetlands > Sediment ... | reverse complement strand
TACTTTTAGTATTTTACCTCTTCAGATCCCCTTCTATCCTTTTAAAGAAAAGGTCTCTCCTGTCACCATCTTACAGATTACAATATTTTGTTTTTTTACCTCACTATCATATAAATTACTACACGTAGGCTGTAAATCCTTTTTTTAAGAAATATTTTATTTTATTTGTTTATTTAAAAACGTCTTAAATTTACTTTCAATATTAAGATATTGTAATTATAAGTATTTATATTATTTATATAGAATATTTATAGTTTACTTTCTATATCCGCTTTTTACAATAAAAGAATTGTAATGCTCCCCATTAAGAGTATACATTTTAAGTTAGTACTTTCTCTTTATTTTTAACATATTCTTGGTAATATTCGCAAGGGGTATGATAATTTAAAGCCTGATGTGGATAATCATGTTTATAATTATCGATCCATCTTTTAAGCGCTCTTTGAAAATGAAATGGATTGTCATGATCGTAAGGCCAGACCAAATCTTCTTTCAACGTTCTGATCACTCTTTCGGTGTCGGCATTCCCTTTGGGATTCGACCAACTGGTAAAGATCTGTTTGATTCCTAAATCAGCACATGCACGCATATAGGATAAGGATGTCGGCTGACACCCATTATCAGATACCAGGTAAAGCGTGTTTTTCAGGTTATCTTTGATACCTTTGGGGAAGCAATGATTAACTGCTCGGTGTAAGGCTTCCTGCCAATCCTTGCTTTTTGATTGCAAGGAGAGTGAATAGCCGATTATCTTCTTGGTGTACCAATCAAGTACAACCACCAGGTAATACCAACCCCAGAAACCAATCTTAATTTTGGTCATATCAGTTCCCCAGATCTGGTTAGGACAGGTTGCTCTTGGCTTGGGGCGGAAACTTGTTCTTTTGGCTCTATTCCTACTGTTTTTACCAACCAGGAGATGATGTTCTTTCATCAGGCAATAGATACGTTTCTTGTTGACTTTTATTTCTTGCCGATAGTAAAGGTAAGCCCAGCATCTCCGGTAGCCCCAGAAGGGATGATCGGCTTTCAGATCTTTCAAATGAGTAATCATCGCTTCATTTCTTTGTATGACCGATAAGGATTTTTTCCGTTTCATCATAGATACTCGCTTTTTTTAACTCAATGGTCAGATCTCCGATGATCTGTTTTAGGCTTTTATTTTCGTTCTCCAGGCGCTGTTCTTTCTTAGTGATATTTTTCGTATCAAAGGCCTGGTGACCATATTGGAGGAGTTGTTCTCTCCAGCGATAGTAGAGGGCTTGAGAAATCTGGTATTTGTTACAGAGTTTTCCTATCTCAATTTGTCCGGATAAACCCTCCAATACGATCTTTAATTTTTGATTACTGCTCCATTTACGACGATTCATAGAATAAGACTCCTTTCTTAATCTTAATGCTTATTCTAACTTAAAATGGTGATTTTGTTAAAGGGGAGCAGTATAAAATTCATGCTAGCTATTATATTCAGATAAAATAGTAGAAATATCAGAATCTGTATTGATATAAGTATCTTTTCATAATACTATTCCACTCACTACTCAATTTTGCAGTATTAAAAAATATCAAGAACAATAATAAATACTGCTATAAATTACAAATTATATTCTGAATTTATCTTTTCTCTCCACATGCCTGGCAAGCATCTTTATGTACACATATGATACTCCCGCATTTTTTACATGTCCATCTTATTTTTTCATTTTCAACAAACTGCCTTACCCCTAATTTTTGAATATTTTCAAGATTTTCAAGCATGCTCATTCCATATTTTGTTCTATATCTCTTATCAAGATTCTTTAATCTTTTACAGGGATATTTTTCACATTTATCAGAACAATATTTCCAATTATTTTTCTTTAATATTTCACAATTCTTTATTACACATTTTATGCAGTAATTTGATCTATCTTTGTCATCCACTCTACAACCGGGACATTTATTTTTCTCTCTAAGATAAGCCAAACAAATACCGCAATTCATACCACACGGAGCAATTAATTCAGCTTTCATTAATGCAAATACCCCCTTATTGGAAACTAATAAAAAAACTATTTAGGCACCTTAATCTCAACATTTTAAATAAATAATTTAATTAAAATATTTTAGGTTCAGTTTTCATAAGTTCATGAAAGGCTATTATTACAATAAAATCCCTTCGTATATGCCGAGGGACTTTTGATTTTCTGGATTATAGTCAGGATTTTTGCAATTTTTGTATAAGTTTTAATACATCATTTTATTCTGATTCGAAAAGCCTTAGTTCATTACTTTTTTACTCTTTCCATTTATTTGAAAGTTTAGATATTATTGTACTTATTGTAATAGTAATATTACAATAAAAAACAACAATTTATAGTTTTTCTAATATTTCTTTATTTTTATTTAATATTATTCTTAAGTAACAATCTATCAAATCACAAAAGAAATGTTTTTTTTCATGTGTAAAATTGTGTTTTAATTGGTTAATAATTCTATGAAGTTCATCAATACTCTTTTATATAATATTTATAGTTTTTTAGCTATTACAAGATTTGTTAAGGATTTTTTATTATATTTCTATTAAATGATTTTTTACTATTTCTTGATATTTATTCTACTTGTGTTCAGCTATTAACTATAGTGTCACTTTTTCCTCTTCTTTTTTTAACATTTTTGTAAAATCTGCTCCATAATGCTCAACCAGATATTTAAATTTTACTAATTCATTTTTTGCTAATTTACTTATTCTTTTTCGTATAAACGGTAATAATATTTTTAAAATAAAATATTTTCCTTTGCCCGACCAAACAAGATTCATTTTAGTTGATGCTTTCAATGAAAAAAAAGTCGTCTCCGTTCGCACAAATAGCGCTTCACTTGAAATGGTTGAAACATATTTTTTACCTTGCTCACAATATTCTAGCTTGTCCTCCATGATATATTTTTTACCATGCTCATTATAATGAACATGTGCAACTGAATCAGCTTCTCCAGCTTCTCCTTTAATGACTTCAAATTTTTCAATATTATTCATCCAAAATGGAATATTTTCGGGTTTAATATAAGCCTGCACAACCATATCAATCGGTTGTTTAATTTTAACGTTTACTCTAAATCTTGCCATGTAAATCCTTTCTATCTAATATTATTATTTTATTTTTTATTCATTTAAGAACTGCCAGTTTTATCATGATATCATTTCTAAGAATATTTTAAATAGAATCCCTTCTCCTGCCATCTCTATAATAGGTACAATGATAATAATTGAGAATTTATGTTTCGATGATATATAGAAACATTAACAGGTTAGATGGAATAAAGCCACAACATCTTCTGTTTGCAGGAATTTGTTATATTCAGTGCATGCTACTTCTGTTTTTTTCACAATAACCCGGATATCCTTCTCATTTAAATATTTGATTAATTCGGAAGGAACTTTCATTAAACCATAAGCTCCCGTTCCAATAATTAATATTTTAGGATTTTCATTTAATACATCTACCAGGTCTTCAAGGTGAAGATTGTGTCCTTCTTTTCTCCACCATTTATCATTAATTGTATTTTTATAGATGATGAGATCCGATGTATATTCTTTTCCATCAATGGTTATTTTGCCAAAACTATATGATTGTATCATAAAAATATCCTCTTTTTTAATAAAAATATCGTTGTCTCATTGTATTTTATCACGTTTCAATCATAGTTTTAAAAAATAATGCGCTACTTTAAAATTAGAATAATTAGTTTTAGTTCTATCAAAATACATTTATTTATAAATTGCTATTTGGTTGGATTTTAAAATATGGATTTCGCTGAAGATATTGTTTTTGATTATTTTATCTCATTTAAACTAGAACTTAATATTTATTGATTTGTCATAAAATTCATAGTGAATTTTTTATAATAGTTATGCTATGTGATTGATATAGATATTTCAATTAAATCTATTTTAAATTGAGCAAATATTTTATACATTACTCAGATCCAAAAACACAAGATTATTTTTTTGAAACTATCATCGATGCATAGCCGACGACTTTTTTATTATCACCGGTGATGTCACCGGATGTAGCATATTTTAACAATTCTGCTTTTTTTGCCTTAAGAGTTTTACAAATCATGAGCATAGTTGTTATCGGGCCTGGACCACACATGCTTAAACGCTGATCAAAAATCATATCGTATATTTTTTGTGGATTGAATTCAATGATGGCTTCAATTGCTTGCAGGTCAATATTATAGGCATATTCACTAGACTCATAATGCGTAAAATCAGAGCTGGCAATAACGACAATATCTTTATCTTTTACAGAGGCGCTTATGGCATTTGCAATGTTTATATCAGTTTCAATATCTTGTCTTGACATGGAAATAGGGATTATATTAACATTATTTCCGAAAATATATTGGATAAACGGGATTTGGACTTCAATGGAATGCTCATATTTATGTGCATTGATATCTTCTTTTAATATTTTCGAACGTTTTACGATATTATTCGCTAAATCATGGTCTATCTCCAGTACACCCAAAGGTGTTTCCCATTTACCTGAACTTAAAATAGATGTTTCTTCACCAAAACCACGATGATTTGGTCCTAAAATTATGATTGTTTCCGGTTTTCCATCGTGAGCTAATTGGAAATACCCATGAGCAGCTATCGGCCCGGAGTAGATATACCCTGCATGCGGAGAAATCATTCCGACTATTTTTCTCTTACCAGCCAGATTGGTCAACGGTAATTTCCCCGGACCTATTTTATGCAGAAAACAACTTTCAATCTGTTTGTTTAACCTACTTAACTCATTTTCATAGAAACTACCACTGTAAACAGGTTTCCTTACTTTATATTTGCTCATTGTTATATCCTCTCATTTCCAAGAAAATATTTATTTAGTTTCTTGAATTAATTCATGACTAAAATCGACTTCTTCTGGAATGACGGTTACTCTTTCTTGATTTTTTTAAACGTGGTAATATGATTAAAAATAAAATGAGTACAACCATTACAATGGCAAATATTCTTATATACAATGAATAATATAATGATTTAATAAATGAGACATAATATCTTTTTTTTGCGTCCGGATAATCCGGATTTAAACCTAATACTTTTTTATATCCGTTCGCTGCTTCACCAAATAAAGCATTTTTCTCATCATCTAAAGCCAGATTGTATTTTGCATCAATAATCTTCAGTGTATATTTCTGGTCTTCAGGATAGATTTCTTGAAGATAGCTGTAGGCCTCCATTGAATTTTCCCAATCTTTAGCTTCAAAATATGCAATTGCAATTCCCTTTCGGGCATCAATATTCAAAGGATCAATTTCTATGACTTTTTTATATTCTTCCACCGCTTTATTCCAATTCTTGTCATTAGAATATTTCTCACCCATCTGGCTATGAATAACAATTTGAGATATGCAATACTTTAAAATGCGATTGTTCCCGGCATCTGCAATATATATATAATCCCTACTATCTACAGCAATTCCTTCGGGATAGCTTAAATTAGCCCTTTCAGCCTCATTTCCGAATTCTATAACAAATTGATCATCTTCATTAAATTTCAATATCTTACTATTTTTATAATCTGAAACATATAAATTGTTTTCAGAATCAAATATTAAGTATCTTGTACCATTAAACTGTCCCTGTTCACTTCCACCTTCACCAAACTTCCTTAAAAAGAGGCCGTTTTTTGTCATTACCTGGACTTGATTGTGAAAAGTGTCGGCAATATAAAGATTTTCATCTTTATCAAGGGTGATTCCTCTGGGAAAATAAAATTCACCGTTTCCCAGTCCTTCTTTACCAAATTTTCTTACAAACTCCAATTCAGGCGAAAAGACTTGAATTCGACTGTTATCTGTATCAACCACGTATAGATTATCATCACTATCAATGGCAAGCCCTCTTGGATTACTCAGTTCTCCTGGACCATTGCCTTCAATTCCTACCATTTTTATACTTTTTCCGTCGGGAGATATTTTATGAATACGATGATTGAATTGCTCGACTACAATGATATTTCCCTTGCTATCTAAAACGATTCCGACCGGTCCGTCAAGTTCAAAATCACTTTTTTCGTCTGGGATTGCCCTTAAAAACCTTCCTTCGGAAGTAAATATTTGAATGCGGTCATTATCCCAATCAGAGACATATACTTTATCGCTTTTATCAACCGCTATACACACAGGATAATTGAACTCACCTTCCCTGTTCCCATAATTACCAAAAGATAATAAGGTGATGTAATTAACTTGTGCAGTACTGTTAAATGCAATTGAAATAATAAAAAATAAAACAAATATCAGTAAATATTTTTTCATTCACCATACCTCTTCCTTCATCATTTATCTAATTTTACTATTTTAAGGCAATGGTTACAAATTATTTTTTTAGATTTTAGGACTATGAAGAGTCTTATGAAGAGTCTGCAGTTAGGTTTGTCAACCTTTTTATTTCATCGGTAAGATTATGTAATAATTCCTTCTGATATACTTTATCCTTGCTTTTTTGTGGTTTCAAGTATATTGGCAAACCAAATTGTAGGGTAATTTTATGTATAAATAACTTAGGTAATATTTTACCACGTGGATATATTTGATATGCACCGTCAATACCGACCGGTAATATCGGTGCACCTGTTTTGATGGCTATTCTGATAATGCCAAGTTTAAAATCCTGCAATTCCCCGTTAAATGAGCGTGAACCTTCTGGGAATATACCTAGGACTTCATTTTTTTGCAAAACATTTAAGGCATGCTTTAAAGCCTTTATATCTATTTTATCCCGGTCAACCGGAAAAGCATTCAATTTTCTACTGATGTAATTGCCAATAAAATTATTAAAAACTTCTTTCTTGGCAATAAAATGCATTTTACGATTAAAAGCTGCTCCCAGTATCAATGGATCCATATTACTGGTATGATTAGCTGCAACAATTAATGCACCATTTTTTGGTATATTTTCCATTCCCTTTACTTCAAATCTCCAAAACAATTTAAGAAGCAACCAGGCTAAATATTTTGCAAAATAGTAAAACATGAATCCATTCCTTTAAATTTGGTGTGCCCGAGAGGACTTGAACCTCCAACCTACGGCTCCGGAGGCCGTCGCTCTATCCAATTGAGCCACGGGCACATCTATCATCGACCAACACTCAGTCTACAAGCAAATATTTCCGGTAATTTTGCTCCCAATATCTTTTTCTGTGCTACATTTATTGGGTATTTGATTCTTTTTATAGTTATTTCTTTGTTATTATCATCATAGACAGCGTAACTGGCATTGGGATTACCATCTCGAGGCTGTCCGACACTTCCACAATTAATGATGTATCTTCTGTTCTCAAGAATTCTAAAACGACCGCCACAGGATAAATCCTGGTGGTGTATCTTATTACCCATCTTATCTTCGGAAAAACATTCAGCTAAATGGGAATGACCTATAAAAAGTATATTAAAAGCATATTTTCTAAAAATGGTTTCAGCGGTTAACGAATCTGCAATATAGTTCCATCTAAGTTTTCCCGGGCTTCCGTGTACAGCCAGAATATTATGACCAAAATTAATTGAATCCTTTAACTTTTTAAGAAAATAACGGTTCTCTGTATTTAATTGCTTGGAAGTCCACACAATAGCTTTGCCGGCTTCAGAATTAAAATATTGGGTATCTAATAAATCTACTGATGCAAGATCGTGGTTTCCCGCTATACAAATAGCATCAGTTTCTCTAATTTTACCTGTACATTCATTCGGATTGGCTCCATATCCTACAATATCTCCCAGGCAAATTATTTTATCAACTTTTCCCAGGTTATGAAATACTGCAACAAGAGCTTCATGATTGCTATGAATATCAGAAATTATCCCGTATTTCATGACGATTCATACCTTTACAAAACAATAATAGCACAGAAAAAAAGCGGCGTATATACACCGCCGCACCTTTTTTTGTTCAATCAGGATCTGATGATTTCTTTTATTCTCATAATTGCCGAATTTGTAGAACGCGCCATTTCATCTAATTTCATGGTAATAAATTTAATCGTTTCTTCAAGATCCGGCATTAAAATATATTCCAATGCATTGACTCTTCTCCGAGTCTTTTCGATTTCATCTGCCAGTAGATTGATTGTTTTGTCCAGCTCCGCCACCCTCAGCATTAAGGGCATTATTTTGTAAAAACTGTGAACTGAATTATCAATTTCTGCATTGGTATCAATCAGACTATAGGTATAAAATTTCCCTTCGCATTTATATTTATAATGAGGAACCTTTACACTCATTATATTTTTGTAAGAAATTATAGCTTCAGTTTTCGCTTTTGGAAACATGAATGCTTCTTCAAGAGATGTTTTGCTCATCTGAGAAGAAACATTAATAAAATCTTCGTAACAGGTTTTTAATTTTTCCTCAAGCTCTTCTCTAACGATTTTGCTCTCTTTTGCCAGATGAATGAATTCCTGTATGAGGGCATCCCTTTTGTCTTTTAGTAACTTATGGCCACGTCTTGCAACGATTAATCTTCTTTTTAGTTTTAATAATTCCATCCGGTTAGGATTAACCTTCATCAGCATTGATTAATTTTCCTCCATGCCTTCGTTTACCGGAAGATATTTTTCGATGAATTCATCTTTAATTCTTTTTAGTTCTTCTTTCGGTAAAATGGTTAATAATTTCCAACCCAGATTCAGGCTTTCAATAATTGTCCTGTTTTCATCTTCACCCTGTGTTACAAAAAGTTCCTCAAATTTATCAGAGAATTTTACATATTTTTTGTCTATTTCCGTGAGAGCAGCTTCACCCAGGATTACAGCCAATTCTTTTGCTTCTTTTCCACGGGCATAAGAGGAAAATAATTGATTCATTACATTTGCATGGTCTTCACGTGTTTTATTCAAACCTATCCCTTTGTCCTTTAATCTTGATAAGGAAGGCAACACATTAATAGGTGGGTAGATGCCCTTATGATGTAACTCACGGGCTAAAATTATTTGTCCCTCGGTAATATATCCGGTTAAATCAGGAATCGGATGAGTCTTATCATCTTCCGGCATGGTTAAAATCGGTATCATGGTAATTGAACCTTTTTTGTCTTTTATCCTTCCCGCTCTCTCATATAATGTTGCAAGGTCTGTGTAAAGATAACCCGGATATCCCCTTCTTCCCGGAACTTCTTTCCTCGCAGCAGATACTTCCCTTAAAGCCTCACAGTAATTGGTCATATCAGTAAGAATGACCAGAACATGCATGTTTTTTTCAAAAGCCAAATATTCAGCACAGGTCAAAGCCATTCGAGGCGTAATGATTCTTTCAACGGCAGGATTATTCGCCAAATTTATAAACATAACGCTTTTTTCGATTGCACCGGTTCTTCTAAAATCATTCATAAAGAAATTAGCTTCTTCAAATGTAATTCCCATTGCCGCAAATACAACTGCAAACTTTTCTTCTTTTCCGGTAACTTTCGCCTGTCGGGCAATCTGAGAGGCTAGTTTTGCATGAGGTAAACCAGCTCCTGAGAATATCGGTAATTTCTGTCCACGAACCAAGGTATTAAGAACGTCAATTGAAGAAATACCGGTTTGTATGAAATCATTAGGATAATCTCTGGCAAATGGATTAAGAGGATCTCCATTGATATCTAATTTTTTCTCCGGAATTAAATTCGGGCCATTGTCTATTGGCCTTCCGGAACCATCGAATATTCTACCTAAAATATCCAGAGAAATCGGTAATTCAATTACTTTTCCTAAAAATCTTACCTTTGTCTGTTCAACATCAATTCCGGTTGTTCCCTCAAATAATTGAACAACAGCTTTATCTTTGCTTATTTCCAGGACCTGTCCCCTTCTTATCTCACCGGAAGATAGCTCTACTTCAACTAATTCCTGATATTTTACATCAGTTGTTTTTTCTACAATTAATAAAGGTCCTGCAACATCAGATATCGTTAAATACTCTTTAATCATTTTTTATCCATTCCCCTCCCTTTAACTGGCAGTACCATTAATCTGGGATACTATTTCCTTCTCAATTATTTCAAACGTCTTTAAATCATCTTCTTTGATGAATTTAGCCCTGACTATTTTTGCTTTAACAGGCAGATTGTTGATTTTCTCTATTGAAACTTCCTTTTTTACCATCTTTAATGCATTTTCATGGAACAACATAATTAATTTTAGAATATTATATTGTTTTTTAATGGAAGTATATGTGTCGATATCATCAAAGGCATTTTGATGTAAAAAATCTTCTCTGATTGAACGTGCTGTTTCCAGAACCAAACGCTCTTGTTTAGAAAGAGCATCAATCCCGACCAGTCGAACAATTTCTTCCAGTTCGGATTCTTCCTGAAGAATACTCATTGCATTTTTTCTTAATTCAATAAATTCTTCGTTGATTTCTTTTTTATAATACTCGGATAATCCGGCTAAGTAAAGAGAGTAACTGGTCAACCAGTCAATTGCAGGAAAATGCCTTTTATAAGCCAATTTATCCTGCAGACTCCAAAAAACCTGAACAGTTCTCAAAGTGTTTTGTGTTACCGGTTCTGATAAGTCTCCACCTGGAGGTGAAACAGCCCCGATGACACTCAAGCTGGCTTCCCGGTTATCACTACCAATACATTTTGTCCTCCCTGACCGTTCATAGAAACTTGAGACTCGTGTTCCCAGGTAAGCAGGATAACCTTCTTCACCGGGCATTTCTTCAAGCCTTCCGGATATTTCACGCATTGCTTCTGCCCATCGGGAGGAAGAATCAGCCATAAGAGATACATTGTAGCCCATGTCACGGTAATATTCAGCCAAAGTTATTCCAGTATAAACCGATGCCTCACGTGCTGCAACCGGCATGTTTGATGTATTGGCAATTAATATAGTCCTTTCCATTAATGGTTTACCGGTAGAAGGATCTTTTAATTCCGGGAATTCCAGTAATACGTCAGTCATCTCGTTACCACGTTCACCGCAGCCTATGAAAATTATGATTTCCGCATTGCACCATTTTGATATCTGATGCTGTACGACAGTTTTTCCGCTTCCAAAAGGTCCGGGAATACAGGCTGTACCTCCCTTTGCAATCGGGAAAAAAGTATCAATGACCCGTTGTCCGGTTACCAATGGTTCGAAAGGCGGTAATTTTTCTTTGTAGGGTCTTGGTTTTCTGACCGGCCATTTTTGCAGCATGGTAATATTATTCTTTTTGCCATTTTCGTCTTTTACGATAGCAACTGTTTCCTCAACATTAAAATCTCCTGAGTTGATTTCAACAATTTCACCTTGAATTCCGTGAGGAATCATAATTCTATGCTCTATAATACTACTTTCCTGTACTGTACCAATGATATCACCGGGGACAATCTTGTCACCTTTTTTTAAAACCGGTTTAAATGCCCATTTTTTATTTCTATCAATACCATAAGCCTCTGCTCCTCTGGTAATGAAATCTCCCTTTGCCAACTTTATTTTATCCAAAGGTCGTTGTATTCCATCATAGATTGAAGATATAAGCCCTGGTCCAAGTTCAACGCTCAAGGGCATGTCTGTTGAAAAAACAGGCTCTCCTGGTCCAATTCCTGAAGTCTCTTCGTATACTTGTATTGTTACCATATCTTTGTTTAATTCGATAATTTCACCAATAAGTTTTTGATGGCTAACTTTGACCACATCATACATTTTGGCGCCTTTTAATCCTTTTGCTGTGACAACAGGTCCCGCAACTTTAACTATTTTCGCAGTTTCCATTATTCTCCCTCTTTTCCAAATAGAATATCTTTTCCAATTGCTTTTTCGATATTTTTTCTTAAAAGTGTTAAACCAATATTCATATTTCCGAGCTTACCTGGTAATACGGTAAAGCTTATTGTGGAACTCTTTTGTAATTTATCAATAAGATCTACAATGTCTATGGCAATCTCCTCAGTAATAAAAACGACTGCATATTTTCCTTTGTCTAATTTATTCAGTATATTAACTGCCACTTCAGATTTAGTCACCGGGAACAAATCTACTCCCAGTAATTTAAATCCGATGATAGAATCCCTGTTTCCTATTAAAGCAATTTTATTTTTCATAAGTATCACGTAATCTTTCTTTTAATTTATTTTCAGAAATCTTGTTCATGATTCCTGATAATATAATCCTAATATTTCTCACATCATTTTCTTTTGCAACAATAAATCCAATCAGGGGTTCAATTCCAAAAGTAATGTATTTTCCGATCTTAGTAAAATTTAAGATATAATTATCTTTTTCCTTTTCAATTTCCATTAAAGATTTGTTTTTTTGATAAGCATTGATGCCTGCTTCGATGAGATTTTTGTAATCAGTATTATTCAATTTTTCTATCCATGAAGTCAACGGTGATTCAAATATATCAATGATTTTTTCAATTTTAAATTCACCCTCGTTGACAATAAACTCCCGGATGAAACTCTTCTTTTCACCTCGTATCTTTGCCCTGATACAATTTATAATATTATTCAAATCTATATTTATCCTGATGAATCTTCTCAAGAACGGCTCTTCCGGTTCAATGATTTCAACTTCTCTTATCCTGTTTAAAATCATGATGAATCTTTCCCGGTCAAGAACGAAATCAATTTTTTCCGGATCCTTATGCTTCTGATACTCTGTGAAAGTTTTCTTAATTAAAAATTTAAATGAGCCCGGGATATCTTCATATTTCTCTTCATAAACTGCCAAAATAAGTTTTGCCGGATCGATGGTGTATATGTTTGATATCATTTCATCAGATACTTCTTTTTTCAAGAACTTTGACTTGATAATGACTTTTAAGTTTTGAAAATCATATTTTGATGCAAAAGTAAAATAAAGAAAATTAAACGGAGATACCTTTGATATATTTTTAAAAATATTGTGATAATGCTCTAATTCCTGGTTGAGAGTACTTTCGAAATTCTCCGGTTTGGTAATATCAAAAATGCTTTGAAAAGAATCGCTTTCATTAAGCACCTTAAGTGCAGAAGTAATGTCTTTCATTTTCAGCAGAGTTTCCATGAGCTCTCTGCCAATCAATTCTCTCTCCAATTTTCTTACAATTCCATTTGCAAATGCATATTCTTCCTGGTTATTTGTATCAGCTCTATAGTATTTAAACATTAATCACCTTTTATGTAAATATATCCAATGCTTTTTTAAATATTATCCAAATAATTGTCTGCTTATTTCCATTTCATACTTTTCTTTTGCATTAAAAATTAAAAATTCCAAAGAAATATTCTTTTTAATCCTGCCGGAACTGATAATCACTCCGCCCTTTATTTTTGCAAAAGAATCATCCAATTTTAATTTTCCCTGCTTGCCCTTCTTTTGCAAACCGTTGTTTATTCTTTCTATAAATTCTTGATTGATTCGATTCTTGTCTGTTTTACTTATAGAAATAGTCTCATTGCCATATTCAATGTTTTCGAACAATAATTTCTCTATGTAATTGCAATATTTTTGGTCATCCATATTAATTATTTTTACCAATGCCTTATTGAAAACTTTTTCTATAATGACCTGTTTTTCGTTTAGCAACGTTTTCTTAGCGTTTAGATTGGCATCTGTTAATATTTTATTCTTCTTGAGCAGCCCTTCCTGTTTATGATTTGCTGTAATGTCTTTTTTAATATTATCAGCTTCCCGTTTTCCCTTGTCTAATAATTCTTTGGCTTTGGATTCTGCTTGAACAATCATTTTATCAACATTTGCTTGCGCATCAGCCAATATTTTTTCTTTTATTTCTTTAATCGACATTCATTTTTATCCTTTTATAGACTAATTCCATTAAACAACAATAGAGACGCTA
>Ga0272441_10010704_pt1 | contig 13807 bp, 10 predicted proteins | sample SSMProp6N_FD_193582 | JGI IMG/M metagenome (GOLD analysis project Ga0272441, IMG submission 193582) | Marine sediment archaeal communities from Little Sippewissett salt marsh, Falmouth, MA, United States - SSM-Prop-6N | ecosystem: Environmental > Aquatic > Marine > Wetlands > Sediment ... | reverse complement strand
TTTTCAGGAAGCACATTACCATCGATCAGAATATGGTCCGGCCGGACCGACAGACAGCCGATGGCCATACGCATGGCCTTCAAGCTGGCCTGCAGAATATTTATCCGGTCTATTTCCGCCTCAGAGACCGTACCAACACCCATATCTACGGCCTGTTCTTTTATTTCATGGAACTTCTCTTCTCGTTTTTTTTCGGACAGCTTTTTAGAATCATCAATACCGGAAATATAAATATCACTTTTAAAAATGACAGCAGCCGCTACGACAGGACCTGCAAGAGGACCGCGTCCGGCCTCATCCACCCCGGCAACAGAGGACAGGCCACGCTGCCACAAGGCACGTTCATACTGAAGCATATCGTGAATACGGTCTGCCTCGGATTGACGGTTCCCTTTTTTTCCTTTGGAATTCATATGCATCACAATAAATGTTTAACTACTTCAGAACCATCATTTTGCATACCAGGGATACATGATCGTTTTTAATACGGCAAACATATACACCGCTTGGAACATCATCCGAATTCCATTCAACAGAATGATATCCCGCCCTCTGTTTTCCATTATACAGTGTCTCAATCAAATGACCACGAATGTCAAAAAGATCCAGCTGGATCCGGCCGTCTTCAGGCAGTGCATATTGGATTTCTGTGAAACCATTGAACGGATTGGGAAAATTCTGCATCAAATCGAATTTTTCAGGCTTGTTCTGATCGTTTATATCTCCAATTGAAGTGTTTCCCCTGACCGTGACCTGAACCGTGAGGGTGTCTGTCAAGTCACCATCCGTGGCAGTAAGGACAAACAGTGTATCCGGCGTACCGATTTGGGGAAATCCGAAAACCACATCCTCTTCCCATGTAATCCATTCAGGTGATTCGATCAGAAGGTATGCGACCTCGTGTACATCGGCATCAACCGCCTCCGGTTCATAAATAAGATAATCACCCGGCCAAACCGATACGGTATCGGCTGACACGAAAACAGGGGCGTTGTTGGCAATTTCAATGGTGTACTTTGCACTGTCCGATTTAGGCGGATCGCATTGATCCTGCACCCGGACGCTGAACTGAAAAAGTCCGGACCTCGCGGGAACGCCTGATAGAACACCTTCACTTTGATCCAATGTCAGCCCGGGGGGAAGCATGCTGCTGATCAGGCTCCAGTGATAAGGCGGTTGACCACCCTGTGCCCTTAAGGTATCGGAAAACAGCTCTAAATATGCGCCCTGAGCCGGGGATTGGCTGATCAGACTCAGTTCAGGGTACCGGACACGGACCTGAACCTCCAGGGAATCCTGCTTATCACCATCCGTGGCGATTAGAACAAAGCAGGTATCCCGCGCACCAAAACCGGGCGTACCGGTTAAAATAGAATCGGAAAAGGCAAGCCAGGCCGGATGCGATCCCAGTAAAAAATGGACAGCATTGCCGTTGGGATCCTGTGCGTCAGGATAATAGAGCAGGGGCTGATCAAATAAAACGGTCACTGAATCCGGAGATGTAATGACAGGGGCATCATTATGAACTGTGAATACAATCGAGGCTGTATCTGATTTGGTAATCGCGCTCTGGTCAAAAACAGCTGGGGTAAAAACGAATGTCCCCGACTGATACGGAACACCGGAAATCGCACCGGTTTGGACATCCAGCGTGCAGCTGTCCGGCAAAGCCCCGTCAATCAGCTCCCATTGAAAAGGCGCCAGTCCACCTTCTGTTCCGATTGTGTCACAAAAAAAATGGCCATAAACCGCCGCCGGCAGGGCGTTGTCGACAATGCTCAGATCAGGAACGGGCGGCAAATCAAAATCCACTACCACGATATCCGAGATAACAGGCGCAGGGCTTGAAATCGAATAATTATCATCTTTACCAATTGTAAAATACTGAAGCTGACAACGTGACATAGGAAGGGCCGTCAGCGACTGCCCGTCAAAATAGAAAGCCACCCAGTTGTTGTTCCATTCAACCCGGTAAGTATGCGTCTCGCCGTCATTCACCGCCGCATTGGATCCCACCCGTTCCTCATGGCGTGTGCCTTCTGCATAGTCCTTGGCCAGCACCTTGAACGGATTGTAGTTCAGACCGATTCGCCAGTTCCAGTAGGAACCGCGCTGGGAGGTACGTGTATACTGATTGGGATATTCCCACCCTGAAAGAGGATGTGTTTTTGCAACCCCCTGTGCCGGAGCTGTCCAGCCCCGCATTTTGGCTTCAAAATATCCGCGGTTGATGCCGTGTCCGGCATTAAACACAATTTTTCCGCCACTGGAACGCCAGCCACCGGCAGATCGAAAAGAACCGGCTCCGATGATTTGTCCTTCGGTTCCCTGATTCAGCTCATCATATATGATTGTTCTTGCACCGTAGGTCGGAACCATTGCATAAATGATCAACAAAAAAATCAGAAATCTGCATGAACCATTTTCCATGTAACATCCCTAATGGTTTTATAAACTGTCTTTATATTAAGGGTTTCAGCTCTGTAAATCAAGTCAAAATTCCCTTTCACATTTTATAAAATCCGAAACAGGTGAATACGTTTCCAATCTATCTTGACAAATTCATCAAATATGATTAAAATGATATTTATTCCATTTCATTTACGGGGTATCCATGTCATTTATTCTGGATAAGGTGTGCATTCGTCACGGGAAACATACCATCCTGAATGATATATCCATCACATTGGACTCGCAAGCATCCTACGCGATTGCCGGTCCCAGCGGCTCAGGAAAAACAACCCTGTTAAAACTGCTGAATATCATGATTCTGCCGACAGACGGATCTATTTATTTTCAGGGAAAACCTCTTCTCAAGCAGCCACTGGAAAATCACCGCCGGAAAACAGCCATGGTTTTCCAGGAACCGGTTCTATTTCAGGGATCAGTTGAAGATAATTTACGTATGCCGTTTGACCTTAAAAAATGGCGACATGAAATGCCGGATTTCAAACGGATCCGTGATATTTTATCCATCTGCACACTGCCGGCTGAAATATTGCACCGAAATACAAACATACTATCAGGGGGAGAAAAACAGAGACTGGCCATAGCGCGTGCTTTACTGGTCAATCCCGACATTCTGCTGCTTGATGAACCCACATCCGCGCTTGATGTTGAAACTGCCGAGCGGATCTTTAACAACATCGTTCACGCATTTCCATCACTGCCCCTTATTGTGGCAACCCATGCACTGCCTCTCATTCAGAAGATGATGTATAAAATTCTTATTGCCAACGGGCGAATTGAATCCTTTTCAAAAACAATCAGCCAAAAAAAGATCCGGGAATTTCTCAGGGAGGCATCATGAACGGTGCGATCGATATCCCCCTCTGGCGTCTGGGTTTTGCCTATTTGCTCTTCTTTCTGATATTCATCATTGTCTGGCACAAAAATCTTCACATTGGGAAAGATATGGCAGTTTCAGTTATGAGGATGACGATTCAACTGGCTGTTCTGGGCTCTCTGCTGACCTTTCTTTTCAAGCTGGACCTATGGTATGTTATCTCCGGAATTTATCTGCTGATGGTATTTTTTGCATCACAAACGGTTATTAAGAGATCCGGGCTCCATTTTGGAGGAATGTACAAAATATTGTTCCCTGCCATTCTTGCAGGCTGCGGCTCTGTCCTCATCATTTTCATTCTGTTTATCGTACATAATGAGCCCTGGTATGATCCCCGTTATTTCATACCATTATCCGGTATGATGCTCGGTAATTCCATGAACGGCAGTGTACTGGCGCTGGAACGATTTTACGAAGAAATCAGGCAGAACAGACGGCAGATTGAAACCTGGATCGCATTGGGCGCTACAGCAAGGGAAGCTTCTCAGGACGCTTTCAGAAAAGCCTATCGGGCTTCGCTGATACCGATGCTGACCAATATGACCGGAATGGGACTTGTTTTTCTGCCGGGTATGATGACAGGGCAAATACTGGGGGGCTCTCCTCCCCTGACAGCCATCAAGTATCAGATCGCCATTATGGCAGGCATCCTGACCAGTATCGCATTGACAGCTTATATCATTCTGAAACTGGAGCATGGTCATTTCTTCGATCATTATCATTTGCCCAAAGAAAATATATTTGGCCTTGCGAAACAAAAATAATTTGTGTATTCTTATGGGAAGTCCGGCAGTTAAACGGTTTATACCAACCTGCTGTCTGGATAAAAAATATTACCATTAGACAGGATTATCATGAAAACGCTTGATCAATTGTGGAAAAGAGGCAAAGACTTTCTTGGCGTTGAATATCCCATCATGGCGGGAGCCATGACCTGGATATCAGAGAGCGGACTGGTTTCAGCCGTCTCCAACGCCGGCGCATTCGGCTGCCTGGCCGCAGGAAATATGGATCCTGACCTGTTCGAGAAGGAAATTGAAAAGACCAAAGCATTGACCAAAAATCCCTTTGCAGTAAACCTGATCACCATAGCCCCGAACTACAAAAAGCATCTCGACATCGCGGTGCGGATGAAAGTTCCTTTCATTGTATTCGCAGCAGGCATTCCGAAAATATCTGAAATTGCGATGGCCAAAGACAGCGGTGCCAAAGTGCTCTGTTTCGCGGCTCAGGAGAATATCGCGTTAAGGCTGATTAAGCGGGGTGCGGACGCGCTAATGCTTGAAGGCAGTGAAGCAGGCGGACATATCGGTCATGTTTCACTGGCCATTCTAATACAGCAGGTTTTGTTTAAAGTCGATTCTGTGCCGATATTTGTTGCCGGCGGTATCGGATCCGGCCGCCTGATCCCCCATCTGCTTCTGATGGGCGCTGCAGGCGTACAGCTGGGAACCTTTTTTGTCGCGACTGAAGAATGCAATGCCCATTCGAAATTCAAGGAAATATTCATCAAAGCAAGGGCGCGTGACGCAATCGGCACACCGCAAATTGGATCTGAACTGCACGTGGTCGCTGTTCGAGCCCTGCGAAATAAAGGAATGGATGATTTTGCGGAGCTGCAGATGAAGTTGATAAAAAAGCGGCGTGAAGGCTCAATCTCTCAGCCCGATGCCCAGTACGAGGTTGAAAAATTCTGGGTTGGAGCCCTGCGAAAAGCCGTTGAAGACGGTGATATTGATCACGGATCGCTGATGGCAGGACAAAGTGTTGGTTTAATTCATGAAATTCTGCCCCTGAAAAAGGCGCTGAGGCTTTTAATTGAGGAAGCCGAGAATGAACTTCATCAGATTGAAATCCGCCTATCCGGCTGATTTCAGATACCCTGAATCTTTTTAATATCTCTTCTTTTTCTAAATCACAAATCGGAATAGATTTTGCAGATAACAAATACTGAGTCTGTTTTTATACAAAAACAGCATAATGCTTATGCATATTGAAAGACAGACATCAAAAAAAGTTGCAATTTAAAGACCTGATGATAGATGTTATGGTTGATATCTGGTTCTCTTAAAGAACTCAATCATTCCAAGATGCCAAGGAGATGCAGCAAATGAACGAATCAGCAATAGTGGATATACAAAAGATACTGGAAACCGTTGAAGGCGATCATGACTTGATGCATGAAATCGTCAATATGTTTCTTGATGAGATTCCGGATGCGATAAAAGAACTCGAAAATATTCTTCTTCACAAAAATCATAAACAACTTGAACGACAGGCCCACAGCATAAAAAACTCGGTCGGTAATTTTGGAGCCAAAGCAGCCTATGATTTGGCCTATGAACTGGAGTTGGCTGCAAAAGAAAACAGGTTGGATCAGGCAGCCGAAACCTTTAAAAAATTGAGGGACGAACTAATTCGGGTGAAAACTTTCTTTTCATCACCTGGCTGGTATCAAACGGATTGATCAATCTTTCCTGTTATCCATGTGTTTTTAAAAGAAACAATGAATTGTTTTCATTATGAACCTGAAAATCAGAGTTACCAGACATGAAAATATTAATAGCTGAAGATGATAATATATCCCGTCGTTTACTTGAAGCATATTTAAAGAAGAAATATTTTGAGGTTGTTGTCACAAAAGACGGCAAAGAAGCCTGGAATGAGTTGAAAAAGGAGAATCCTCCCCCTCTTGCGATCCTGGACTGGATGATGCCTGGCATGGATGGTTTGGATGTATGCAAAAAATTGCGGGCTAAAAAAACAGATCGATACATCTATGTCATTATGCTAACCTCCAAGGGGCGTAAAGAAGAAATTGCTGCCGGTCTGGAGGCAGGAGCAGATGACTATATTGTCAAACCGTTTAATCCTGTAGAATTGTATGCAAGAGTCGGGGTTGGCCTCCGCGTTATTCAGCTTCAGCTTGATCTTAAAGAATCAATAAAAAAACTAAAAGCATTTGATGAACAGAAAAGTGAATTTCTTTCTCTTGTTTCCCACGAAATCCGAACCCCGTTGGCCGTGATTGGAGAAGGGGTTGCTTTGTGTCTTGATGGTATCGCCGGAGAATTAACGGAAACACAGCGTGATATATTAACGGATATTCAGGATAATGTCCGGAGATCAACCAGGCTGATAGGAGATTTACTGGATTTATCCAAAATTGAATCCGGTAAAATTGTATTAAGACCCGGCAGTATGGATCTGGTTCATCTTGTTAAAAAACTTGAATCCGGTATTGGCAAGCAGGCCATTCAAAAAGATCTGGCCTTTTCAATAAAGTGCCCGGAGCATGCAATTAAATTATTTGCAGACAGTGATAAAATCAATCAGATATTTAACAATCTTATCAGCAACGCAATCCGCTACACGGAATCCGGCGGGACCATATCTGTCCTGATTAAGGATGGTAAAGAATATGTGGAATGCAGCGTTTCGGATACAGGCACAGGCATTTCCAAAGAAAACCAGGAGAAACTGTTTACCAAATTTACGCAATTCGGCCATGTTACGGGTCAAGGGTACAAGGGTACGGGACTTGGGTTGGTCATTGTAAAAGCCATGATTGAACAGCACGGTGGTGATATCCACGTGGATTCGGAAGTTGGAAAAGGGACAACCTTTACATTCACCATAAAAAAAATACCTTTCCCTAAAATTATGATTGTAGATGACGAACCATCTGTCATCGAAACCGTTAAAGAATTACTGGCGGAAGAAAATTATAAATTAATTGGAATAACTGACGGCAGTGAAGTCATACAGAAAGCGAAAGATGAAAGACCCTCCTTAATCCTGCTTGACATTCAGCTCAACAATATAACCGGATATGAAGTGCTTGAAAATCTAAGAAAGAATGAAATAACCAAAGATATACCGGTCCTTGTCATGAGTGCCTATGAAGTGGATCGGGAACGTATTGAAAAATTGAAAACCAAAACACCCGTACCCTTTTTAAAAAAACCATTCATCCCTGACCAACTCAAACATGCCATACTTGCTGCCTGGACGCGTACCTATAAACCAAATTCAAAGAGAACAAAATAAAATAACACAATATAATATGCAATCCATATTCGGATGACAAAAATTAGAAAAAGGTTTAAAATCCCCCGCAACAAACATCCAGATCCTTAATAGAGACCAGAGAAGGAATAATCTTAAAAAACCCGAACCCCACCGGATCCAATGCTATGAGTATATGATTTGATTTCTGAACTGATCATCAGATCTGAAATAACTTTCGGAGCCTGTTGCGATTTCTTTTTAAGCGTATATCATTTTTTTATTTAGTAATAGCATCATGACCTGTGCTATATAAAAAGGGGTGTGTCCTTTTGGATCACACCCCTTTTGTGTTATTTCCTGCGCGGTGCTCCGGGTTTCTTCTTTTTTCTGTTATCACGATATATAAATACGCGGTCCACTATAATTATCCAGAGCACAAACAGAATAATGAGTGCAATAATACCGGAAAACGAAAGTGAAAGGAGAAACAAACCGAACAGAACAAAAGGCGTCAGTCTCGCTCTTGACAGATTCGTAACGGCTTGCCTGTGCTTGTTGTAAAATTTCTGCAGCCTTAAAAAATAGCCCTTTAACCAACTCCACAATCTGAAAATAACCTTTCTCAGAAGATAGAGAACAATAACTGCAAAAACGGCGAGCACCCACTTTAACAGTGCAATCATCCATGTTTTTGAATAGAGGACATTCACCGTCAGCTCATCATCCGGCTTGATAATGGTTCTGGCGAACCGGTATACCTGACCGGATGTGGGTATTTTGATCTGAACAGGAAGCACACCTGTCGACACCGCGCCCTGAACCGAGGGCGACTGCGAATATCCCATTTTGGATAATTCATCCAGCCTGTCCCCCATTCGGAATTCATTTTCAACCTGACGTCTCATCTGCTCTTCATCTACGGGCACATTCTTAAACCGGCTTCGGTAATCCTTGCCTTTGTATATTTGCTGTAATTTGTCATGTGACATGGTGGACACATCTTCCTCTTTCGACTCAAGCGCCTGTCTGGCTCCTTCATTGTAACTACGTTTGCTTGCCGTAAACAGATTCAGTCCCTTTATCATTTCCTCTTTTTCCAATGTGCTCTCAAACCGGAGGTAGGCATAATCGTTGGGCAGATAAATGGACCAGAAAAGCTGGCTGGTCAGCAAATCAACCTGAGGGAGCTGTACATCGAGTTGATCTATGGAAGCAAACGGCCGATCAACCATGCAATATATCACCTCGACCGGAAAGGTATCCAGCCGATTGCTGATGGATCGGGAACGGATAAGCGGAATCAGGAGCCGGCCTTCGGAATTCAAAGAGGATTCTACAGGTTCGTTCCCCACAAACACGCTCCATACATCCGCTGAATCGGGCATCTGAATTTCCAAAAACTGCTTGGCGCTGTTGCGCACCTGATAAACGATCCGGTGCACAATCTTGCCATCTTCGGTAAAAAGGGATACCGCATTCACAGAATGAATATTGGCGACCGGCACTGCGATCTTTTCATGTTTTTCAACATGCAGTGTGATTTGATAGGGATGTTTGAGATATTTAAATCCGAGAATTAGCGGTTTGTTGGATTTATTGTATAAATGCTGGGGCAGTTTCTGAACCGGTATCTTTTCAACCCCGTCGCTGTCCGCCACTTTAACTTCCGCGCTTGTATTCAGCTCCACACCCACAAAACCATTTTCCCTGACCGCATCCAAAACCCGGATCCCGGAAAATGTGGTTGTTTGTCCATTGTCCGATATCGGCAGTTCGGACACCATATGAATGGTAATGCTGCCCTTTTTTCCGTATGTAAACGGCACTGTTAGAACGCGCTGTTTTCCGGCAGTGTTTTCCTGCCATTCACCCACGCCTTCTCCGCTGACAGACAGCACATTCACCTGATCAGGAATAATAAAACGAACGCCGTCAATTTCACTGTGAAGAACATTTAAAAATACATCCGCCTGTGTTCTGAAAGCATCATCTTCGATGGACAGCAGCTGCTGAATTTCGGCATAGAGTTTCGGTGGAATTTTTTCGGTAACCGGTATTTTTTTTCGCCATCGTATGCTGACTGAATTTCCGGAGGCCAGGACGCCATACAATCTTGTTTTACGGCTGTCAGCCACTGTCCTGATCTGTTGAGCCTGCGGAATTTCAACATCAATACGGGTCAGTGGTATATCAAGCTGAAGCAAAGTAATCGGTGCCTGCACAATGGACAGATCAATTCGATGGGGACCTTTCTCCAGAGAGGACATGACGGAAAATACGGCAGTAATATGATAGGATCCCTTTTCCTTTATAAGAACATGATGGTATCCCCTTTCACTCAGCACAAGCGCCGGCTCACCGTCGATTTTCACATCCTCAAGCGCCATATTTTGAGGAAGGAACGGCACCTTGATGTAAGCATCCTCCTGAAGTGCATGTACCTGAAAATCACATGTAAAAACCGTATTTTCTTTCTTCATTACACCGGAATAAAACGCCTTGGTCATTAAATACGCAGAAGGGGGTTTGACATCCGATTCAGGGGGCGGTTTCATCTGACCGACCAGCTTGTCGAATTCTGCGCGGCTGAGTATCACATTGCCGTCCCGAATCAGATGGGATGGCGGTTCTTTAATCCCGGTTTGACTGAGCAATTTCTGAAAGGTTTCCAGACTGAGAACAATTTCTTTTTCATCCAGATGCAGGATATTTTTAAACTCCTGCCATGGTATGGTAATATGCATCTGTTCATTGTCATTCGTCCGAGCACCCACATCATCAACCCGGAGCAGCATAGCGGGCAGGAAAAACAGAACCAAGAAAAATGATTTTTTAATCATGGTATCCTCCTTTTTCATCAAGAAAGACCGGATATGGTCAACCGGCACACACTGATAGGACGGATAAGCGAAAGGAATTGTTTTATCATTTTCAAACTAAACCATTTCATCCGAATGTCAAGTTTATTTTTAGGCACGACCTTTGCCTTATAAATGTTACAGAAATTTCATATTAGTAACATAATGGTCATATCGGGTATGAAATAGCGTTTTAATATTTAAATTTTATTGAATTTAATAGTTATTTCTCAAGTTGAGAATCAGCCCGGCTGCATTTTCAGTTTGCAATTCATGCATATCAGGGTCATTGTAAAATGCAGTCTATCCAATATATCGGAATGAGCAGGAGAAGACCGGAAGTATGTATCAAATCACCTATAAGAATGTGCTCAAATCGAATAAAAAGTTGAACGACTTTGAGACCTGGCTCCATCATTACTGGCCTATTTTAAAAACATGGAGTGCTGTATGTGCCAAAATATGGATAAGCCGGGACAGTGAAGATAAAATGGTATACTGCCGGTATACTATTGAGAATCTGGACATTTGGAATCAGCAGGCCATGTCGCAGGAATCCGAAAAGCTTGTTGAAGATCTTGGATCTGTTGTGGATCTGAAAAAACAATCGATTAAAATTCATGCATTCCCGGACCGGCATTCCGGGTTAAAAAATTAAACATCAGGGATCCGGTTTATATATTACAAGGACAACCATGCGTATTACACCCAGCCTCTTTAAAAGAAAATCCAGAAGGATATCAAGACTGGCGCTTCAGTTTGAAGATGAGCGAAAGGCATTAATCAACCGGGCCATATATATGTCTGCCGGGATGTGTTCAATTTTTGTACCACTGTTCGGGCTTTTGGATCTCATATTCAAACCCCATCTGTTTTACGCGCTTCTGGCAATCAGACTTGGTGTAACCGTCATCTGTATTAGTATGATGTTTCTTTCCAAATTGCCTCTTGGTGTGAAACATTCCTATGCTTTAACAATGACAGTGGCCCTGGTAGTCTGTATAGCCATATCCATGATGTGCTTTATCGACGATGGAGCCAGTGATCCATATTATGCGGGAATTAATCTGATTATAGTTGGAATGGGTATCATGTTTCCCTTTACATTGCAGGAAAGTATTCTCATGGGAATCATGATATGGCTCACCTATTTTCTCCCCAATGTAATGATCAAAGAACCGCATGAAAACACGATTTTCATTAATAATAACTTTTTTCTGTTATCCACTGTGATCATTTCCGTAGTCGGTACACAGTTTAATCTGCGTTCCCGTAAAAACCAGTGGAACGCACACCGCCGTTTAAAACTTGCTCATCAGCGGATAAAAAATCATGCAAAAGAGCTTGAGGACAAGGTCAAAGAAAGAACCCAGCGTCTGCTTCAATCCGAACGGCTCGCAGTAGTGGGTCAGCTGGCCGGAGGGATAGCACACGATTTCAACAACCTGCTGACAAGTATATTGGGCATAAGCGAACTTCTGTTGAACACGATGGATAAAAAGGATCGGATCCGCAGCGATATTGAGTCCATTCACAGGGTGTCTATCAGGGCAGCTGATTTAATTAAACAACTGCTGGCATTCAGCCGGCGCCAGATACTCATGCCCAAGGTTTTAAAATTAAATGATGAAATCAAAGAAATTGAAAGTCTTCTTCAAAGACTGATCGGAGAGAACATTGAACTGGTTATTGACACCGATGAGGATACCGGTAATGTCCGGGTGGATCCGGTTCAGATCGAACAAATTTTGTTTAACCTGTGTGTGAATGCGCGCGATGCCATGCCCGATGGCGGCAAGCTGTTCATTGAAACAGAGAATATGGTTTTGTCCAATACGTATTGCTCAGCTAAAAACCTCTCCATTCCTTCGGGTGAGTATGTTGTTGTTGCTGTCAGCGATACAGGGGCAGGGATGAGTCAGGAAGTACAAAATAAAATATTTGAACCTTTCTTTACCACCAAGGAAAAAGGGAAGGGAACCGGTCTCGGTTTGTCCACAGTATACGGGATTGTCAAACAGAGCAATGGAGACATTATTGTATACAGCGAACAGAACAATGGTACGACATTTAAAATTTTTCTTCCCCGCATAAAGCAGGATATCGGCAGCTCACGCATAAAAATGAAAAACAGTCAGCCACCCAGAGGGAACGAAACCATTCTTGTGGTTGAAGACGAAGATGATGTCAGAGACATTACAGTCAGGATGCTGAAGAAACAGGGCTATAAAGTTCTGTCGGCAAAAGAGGGGAACCAGGCGCTGGATGTCTCGGACAATTACAAGGGTAAAATCGACTTGCTGGTGACTGATGTGATTATGCCGATCATGAACGGTAAAGCGCTTGCAGAAAAACTGTCCTCGCGAAGAGAAAGCATTAAGGTCCTTTTTCTCTCCGGATACACAGACAGCATGATCAGTCATCAGGGTGTACTCAATGAAAATACCCTGTTCCTGGCCAAACCCTTCACCCTGGAAACCCTGAGTCATAAAATCAGAAATATTTTTGATAATTAGTTAAAAAGCGCTTTTTTAATCATTCTTGACTGATTATCGCAATCTGCTTGACTTTTGAAATTTTTTTTTATACTATATAGAGCCTTATATGCGTACTCTCGGAAAGAGTCACGTAATAAATAAAGTCTTAGGGGAATGCAGATGAATCGCCATCTTGAAAGTATTTTTCAGGATTTCGAACACTACATAACAAATGTAGACTACAAACATCCTGACCGCTTCAAACAGACCTTCCTTGAAAAAATCAATCATATTGTTACATCGATTGAAAAAGAGCCTGATAAAGAAAAATATCAGGATCGTTTTTTTGAGATCTGCTCAAAACTTGAACCGAGTATTATGCACAGACGGGCGCGTCAGAAACCGCTCGGCTATCCCGGTGATTATCTGATTATCGACTGGATCTATACACATAAAACTGCTGAATCCGGGATTGGAAAATTTTACGATGAATTGTTTCACAGTTATCAGGCTGCACGATCCGTCTTAAACCGGAAAGAATATTTCATCCAAAAATGTTCAGATCTTGTTCAGTCCAGACATGGCCGTATCGATGTCCTCAGTCTCGGATGCGGCTCTTGCCGTGACATCATGGAAACCTATCAGGAACTGAATGATGGAGCACATTTGCATTTTGACGGGATTGATCATGAATCGGAAGCCATAGATTATGCAAGCCACCTGATAAAAGAACTTCCCTTTCATAAGAATATCCATTTATCCCATACCAATGTATTAAGACTGAAAACAGAAAAAAAATATGATTTAATCTGGTCAGCCGGACTCTTCGATTACCTGAAAGACGGTCTGGCAATTATGCTTCTTAAAAAAATGTGGAACGCACTGAAACAGGACGGTATGATCATTTTCGGTAATTTCAGCCCATCCTATCCGGAACGTGATGGAATGGAGTTCGCGGTCCGCTGGAAACTGATTCACCGAAACGTACACGATCTGGTTAATTTATGCAACAAAGCGGATATCCCTTTTTCGGAGCTCGAAGTGGACAATGAGCCGCTGGGCATCAATCTTTTCTGTGTCATAAAGAAGTAATACGAATCCATGATAATAAATAA
>Ga0272441_10010703_pt1 | contig 13807 bp, 11 predicted proteins | sample SSMProp6N_FD_193582 | JGI IMG/M metagenome (GOLD analysis project Ga0272441, IMG submission 193582) | Marine sediment archaeal communities from Little Sippewissett salt marsh, Falmouth, MA, United States - SSM-Prop-6N | ecosystem: Environmental > Aquatic > Marine > Wetlands > Sediment ... | reverse complement strand
AGCTGACGAAGTGTGACGTTCTCTATCTCTATTTCCACGATGATCTCCTGAACATCGGTCTCGGATTGTGCCGCGACCTGATTCATTGTTTTCACGTTTTGTGTCAGGCCGCATTGTTCCACGAGGGATTCCAGGAACGGTAACAGGTCAAAAGTTTTTTCCTGGGAGGCAATCTTTGTACGAAGATCGTCAAGATCCTCACGCAGAGATTCATACGCGCCAGCCTTGACACGAAGTCGGCCAAGCTCATTCTGCTTTTCAGGGATGACCCGCTTGAGTGTCTCCATACGCTCCAGTACAGGTGTGACACCCAGCGCGAAAAATGCCCAGGCAGCCGTAAGAACAGCGACGCCGGCAGCCAATCCATATTCTCTCCGTGTCAATCGCATTATGTCGGTTCCTCCGCAGCAAACGATGCCAAGACAATAAAACGAACCATTCCACTCTCAGGCTCCCTGTGAAGCTCGCCGAGGATATCCACCGTTGAAAAATGTACGGTATCGTCCAACAGGTGTTGCCAGTTGTACACCGACTCAAACGATTCGGACGTTCCAGCCAATCGAACGGATTCGGCCGTTACCTGAACATCATCGAGGCTGATTTTAAATTCTGAAGGCGTATTCGTAGCGATCGCATTCAAAACCTCAAGCGGTTCGGCACCCGATCCCGAGATAGAGCCCAAGAGCGTATGATCCTTTTGCAAGGCCTGCACCTTTTGCTCTAACTGGGCAAGGGGATTGACAATGTTCTTCTCTTCGGGCAGCGTGCGCCGAAAGATCTCCCTCATCTCATTTTTTACGCCGGTGTACTCTTTTTCCAAATGTGCCAACCGCACAAAAAGACCAACCAGCGACACAATAGCAATAGCCGCAACAAGGACGGCGCAAATTGCGAATTCCTTTTTCACGCTTAATGCCGGTTTCATATTTGCATTGTCGGCTTCGAGGAAGTTCACTCCGGCCGTTCTATCGGGCGCCAAAATCCTCAACGCAAGACCTTCAGCGACAGTAACATCTGATGGGATACGATGGAGATGCTTTAACAGAATCTTTGCATAAGGATTTACAACGATCGCCTGGCATTGGAGATTCTCTTCGATGGCGGCCTTAAGGACGACGGGATTATCATCGCTTGTTACTAAGTATATTCTCGTTTCCCGATCAAGTGGGCTGTCAAACAACTTTCGCCAGATGATATCTGCTTCGAGCGACAGCACTTCGACAATGTGCTGCAGGTCTATATCAGAATTATCATCTGAAGCGTCAAGAATCGGCAAATGTCGCACCATCACGATGCGGTTGTCTTGAACGACTGTTAGAGTAAGATAAGAATCGGCACTTTGCACAATAAGAGCGGTGCCGGTCCTGCTTTCAGGATGGTTTTGTGCCACCGTGGAATGAATCGCAAAAACGGCTGAGTCTATTACGTCGGGGCGTCTCTTAGCACCATGCATAATATCGAATGACTCTCGCAACGACTTTTTCGCTACCGCAGCGGTAAGAACAGAATACTTCTCGGCAGTTATCCGCCGGTAGGAACATATCTGCCCAACCGTCTCATTGGGATCGATTGGAAAATCGTATTCCAATGCGAACGGCCCGGAAGAACGGATTTGATCCAGTCCGGCATCGTCAGTTTCCACTCTGCGAAAGAAAACCGTTTCATTCGGTACGGAAATCGCCACAGGGACGCGACGACTGAATCCGTATTCGCTCATCTTGGCCTTGAGAATATCCGACGGTGCATCTGTGCTTCGCCGGATTTGCGTTTTGAAGACCTTCTCGATGCAGAACGCCTTTCCGATACGCTGGATCTGCACGGCGCATAAATGGAAAGAACCAATTTCTATGCCAATAGCGCGCTTAACCTTCATTCTCATTTCACTCCATTTCCACATTGACGGCGTCTGTTCATCCTTAGAGCTCTTTGTATAGACATATATCAACGTTCTTCGTCGCTGCATTTTTGGTGACGATGGCAACAAGGGTGCGGGTCAGTTCATCAACGCTTCCCTGGGATATGATGTGATAATGATCGCTCGTCGGCTTCACCGTCGCGCCTCGTCTGAGCGCATTATAAATGCTATCCCTCATCCCGGGAAGCTCCCTGAGTTCGGCAACACTCTCAAAAGGGGCCCGTTTTCGCCGGTCCACAATGAGCCGGGCCAGAGCCCAATCCATTTCTTCCGACAAGCTTTGAAGCACAAGCGGTGAAGCATAGTTGATACTAATTTTACCGTCGCCGTAAACGGTCAAATAGTCGCTCACTCGATCAAAAATCTCCGGCGTCATTCCCTTGACCAAAAGAAGTTCTTCCGTCGTCTCAAGCAATCCGTTCTTGCATGTGTAAGAGGGTTTTAATCTTTCATAGTAACTTGACTCCGCCCCTTTCGCCTCGTACCGGATAAAAGGCAGGTGTGAAACCTGGTTGTCGATATCTATCCAGTCGATGATCGAAGGCACCAGGCCATAGTTGATTTTGGGTTGAGCGTCCTTTTGTTGATTTAACAGGTCAAAAAGCCTAAGCACCTGATCTATTTTTATTCGGTTTAACTTGCCGCTTTTGTCTTTGAGAACATTGACATTCAATTTGCCGGTTTCTTCAGAGACCGTTACCGTGCATTGCCCCTCCCCCACCGTAAACGTGTTCTCGCCTGACAACAGGCTCAACCATCGCTTGTCCGTTTGACGATCCGGACGATCCTGAGAAGCCGCAATCGCGATATGGAGTCCTGCATGTGCGCAATGGAGAGCCTGCTCGGATTTGCGGAAATCATCAACCGAACGCAGGTTTGCACGAGCCTCATAATGGAAGCCGAGCAGTAAGACGCTCAGCATCATCACCATGCAAAGAACGACGACGACGATGAATCCGCCTGGTTCAGTTTTTATTCTTCTCGCTCTCATTGCTTGTTGGCAGATACGAATGTCTCGATATGCGTCTTCGTACGATTATTACGGCACGATATACGCGCTACAGTGCGATAGTCGTATCGCCGGTTATCTCCATCTCTACAACCCATTTCTATTCGTACAGCGGATGGCAGTTTCTTTTTGTCCTCAAAATCCCAACGGCGCAGCCATTCCTGTCCATCAAAAAATTCCAAATCAAGATATTCGATATTCTCTGCAATCGGCCTCCAATCCTTTTTGGGGGCCTTTTTCGTTTTACCAACGAACCGTCTCTGATTTAAAAAGAGGGTATCCTCGCGTTTGTCTAATTTATACGTCACTTCAAACAGGCCTTCCGCCGGTTTTTCTCCGGCCTCGGCGTACCCATTCGTCATTACGAAATGCAGGATTTCACCCTTCGAAGCATTCCGGTTGCCGGTGAAATAGTACATGCCGTCTTCATGCACAATTCTCTTCTGCCGTGTAGCGGATTTGCCGAAGTCCTCATCCCTGGCTGTACCGGCGTAAGCGCAGCGGATGTGTCGGGCCATCTGATCCAGCGTCGTTCGTCCCTGATGACCCATACTTATCCTGGCCTGGCATACCCGAGCCGATCTTGACGTCGCAAAATAACTGCCGTAAACCATCAACAGAATGGTCGCAATAAGCGCCAAAGCGATGAGAATCTCAACCAGGGTAAATCCATTGCTACGCCACTTATCGCTCATGGCAGTTCCTTATCGGCAACATACGTTGACATCCGCAAATGCTTGGGGTTGTTACCCTGTTTCCAACTGACATCAACAAGCACTCTCCACAATCCGGCACTATCTTCCTCATCCAATTGGAGCGATGGCAGGTTTTCAACGCGTGTTTTCCAGTTCAATTTTAAACCGTTCTTTTCCACGGCGCCCGAACGGATTCCTTCCTCCGGAACGTCGGCGGCCAGCGTCTCAGCCATCTTCTCATCGGCCAAAAAGACGGCCTGCGTCATGATCTGTGCCTTGTCGACCATGTGGGCGCTGATCAGATGCAACCGGAGCAGCGCCATCAGAGAAATAGAGACGATGGCAAGGGCGATCATTACTTCAACAAACGTGAATGCTCTGATCCGCCCTTTGCAAGCTGCCGCACAACCCTTCTTATGCCCCGGCTCGTATTTACGCTTCAAGATTCCAGCTTTCAATATCAGCATTGTCTTCGGTGCCGCCGTCTTCCCCATCCTTGCCGAAAGATTCCAGGTCGTAATCCTTGCTCGCTACTCCCGGACAAATATAGATATACCGGTTGCCCCAGGGATCGACAGGGACCTTGTCGAGATAACAATCGCGGTTATAGTTCTTGATGCCCGGATCTGAGACGAGCGCTTCGAGACCTTCCGACGTCGTGGGAAAACGACCCGTGTCGGTCTTGAACAACGCCAGAGCCGATTCGATATTGCGTATATCGATCTTGGCTTTCATCCGCCGCGCCTGTTCGGGTCTATTGAGAATCCTGGGCATGATGATCGTCGCCAGCAGACCCAGAATCACGACCACAATCATAAGCTCAATCAGGGTAAAACCCTTACCCTGAACATGTCGTTTTACTTTTATTGTCATATAATTTCAAAAGCCTCTCTAAAGCATCTGGTTAATATCAAATATGGGCAGTAGAACAGCAAGGACAATGAAGCCCACAACCGCCCCCATGCATAGAAGTATGACAGGTTCGAGTAACGAAGTGAGTGTTTTCGTCGCCAATTCCACTTCGCCGTCATACATGTCCGCCACGTCGATCAGCCCCTCTTCCAGATTTCCACTCACCTGGCTTGTGGAGATGATATGGTACACGATTGGCGGGAATAATCCGGTCTTCTTCACGGAGTTGGCAATCGCCTCTCCCTTGCTGACCGAATCCTTCACGGATCCCAGAACACCGGCGATAAAGCTGTTTTGAACGACCTGCCTGGCAATGTCCAGAGCGCTGAGTATCGGGATACCGCTGGCCAGGAGGATTCCCAGCGTCCTTGAAAGGCGCGCGACTTCCAATTTAAGAAAGAGTTTGCCGAACAAGGGCAATTTCAGTTTCGAGCGGTCGATCCAGTATCTTCCTTTTGGGGTTCTATAGGCGGCTCCGATACCCAGGAGCAATACGAAAATGAGGACGGCAAGGAACACCCAATACGTTCTCATAAAAGCACTTGTTGAGATGAGCCACTTTGTCGGCCAGGGAAGCGGTCTGTTCATCTCAATAAATATCGTTGTTATGCCGGGCACGACGACGGACATAAGGAAGACCACGACCGCTACCGCAACGACAATCATCATGAGCGGATACGCCACAGCCGCTTTGACCTTGGCCGCGAGATGCACGCGTTTCTCCAGGATGTCTGCAAGGCGCACCAGAATCTCCTCCAGCGTGCCGCTCGCCTCCCCCGCCGCCACCATGCTGACGAAAAGACCTGAAAAAATATCGGAATGCTTTCCGAGCGAGCCGGACAGTGTCTTTCCCGAATTCACCTCGTCAGCTACCTGTTCCATGATGTCTGCAAGAGGATTGTCCTTGGCTTGCCCCTCCCTCAATTGCTCGACCAACGCCGTCAGGGCCGGCACCAGGGGCATCCCGGCTCGAAGCAACGTCGCTAAATGACGTGAGACCCTGCAAACATCCGCTGTACGGATTCTTCTGAAAACGTCTCTTCCATACGCTTTCGGCTGCGTATCGGCACGAGCGGTGCGAGCGTTTATCTGATGCGTCAGCGTAGAATTCTCACCATCGAGGAAATTATTTTCAGCTATTCGCATGTCCGCCTTTTCTCACGTTGGTTTGCAAGTGATCCTGTGTGACTCTGTACACCTCTTCCAGAGTCGTCTCGCCGGCCAGGGCCTTGCGAAGTCCGTCGGCTCGCAGAGTGCTCATGCCCTTTTGGATGGCCGTTTCTTTAATGATGTGTGAGCCGCACCGTTGACCGATGAACTCCTTGATGTCCTCATCAATCACCAGCAATTCGGAGATCCCGGTTCTTCCGAGATATCCAGTATCAAGACAGTTTTTACAGCCGCATCCTCTGTAGAGTTGCCCGTCCATGATGGACGCCTTTTCCTTCTCCGGCAATTGTGATACGGTTTGGTCGTCCAGCATGTGCGGCGTCTTGCACTCCGGACAGATCACGCGCAGGAGACGCTGGGCCATAACCGCAACGACCGATGAGGAAATCAGGTACGGTTCAATGCCCATATCGATTAAGCGGGTGACCGCGGAGGCTGAATCATTCGTATGCAACGTGCTCAAAACCAGATGACCGGTCAGGGAGGCCTGGATCGCAATCTCGGCGGTTTCGACATCTCGAATCTCCCCGATCATTATGACATCGGGATCCTGCCTGAGAATGTGACGGAGACAGTTGGCAAATGTCAGATTTATTTTCGGCTTCATCTGCATTTGCCCGACACCCTGTATCTGATACTCTATCGGATCTTCAACGGTAAGAATGTTTCTTTCTTCACAGTTCAATTCGCTCATGGCGGCATACAGCGTGGTGGTCTTGCCACTGCCCGTCGGCCCCGTGAGTAAAATGATGCCGTGCGCCAATTGAATCAAATTTCTGAATCGATCAAGCACGTCCGGGCAAAAGCCTATCTCTTCCAAACCCAATTCGCCGCTGCCCTTGTCCAGAAGTCTCAGGACGACGCGCTCCCCGCCCGACGTCGGGATAACGGAGACTCGAATATCCATCAGGTTCTCACCAATCTTGATCCGGCTCTGCCCGTCCTGGGGGAGCCTTCGCTCGGCGATATTCAGATTGGCCATGATCTTCAATCGCGATACGAGAGCCGCAACCTGGTTTTTAGGCAAATTGAGCACGTCATGCAGAACACCATCGACCCGAAAGCGTATCCGCACCTGCTCTTCGTAGGGTTCGATGTGAATGTCGCTGGCCCGGCTGTTTACCGCCTGAAAAAAGATATTATTGACCAATTTAATGATGGGCGCTTTATTGGCGATGCTCAGCAGATCCTCGGCGTGGACTCCACTATCCACCGCGTCCGCATCATCGGGATCGTCCGGCGATAAATGGACGTCGGGATTTCCACGATCGTCGTCGCTGCCGGCACTTTGATAGTAACAACGAATGATCGCTTGTTCTATTTCGGAGGCGGGACAGATAATCCGGCGGCAAAGCCGGCCCAGGACGGTCATAATGGCATCATAGGCTTCGACGTTGAGCGCATCCGACAAGGCGATGGCCACATCGCCATTTTCCAATGTAATCGGAATGGCGCATTGTTTCTTAAGAAATTCAAGCGGCAACTTTCTGACAAGCTGCGGATTCAACTGCTCCGGTAATATCCGCTCTATGTGTTTGGTTGCCGGTTGTGCGTTTGACCCAGTGCCCATCTTTCGACCTGCTCGCAGTTGAATACCCATCATCCCACCCTTCAATAAGGCAGGACATTGTCTTTCTTCAATTTCTCCAGCACCGGAAGCACTTGCGATAATTCCTGCTTCTTCCTCTCCGTGATCTGCTCCAACTGCTCCTGGCTGTTCATAACGTGCGGCGTGATGAAAATGAGCAGATTCGTTTTTTGCAGACGGTCCTTTTGGAATCGAAACAAACCACCGACCACCGGAAGATCCCCGGCCAGGGGAATCTTCTTCTCGATCGTTGTCTTATCATCTCGAATGAGACCACCGATGACGACGGTTGAGCCGCTATTCATGGAGACGATCGTCTCCGCTTGCCGCTTGGCGGTTGTCGGCGTATCAGAAGAGCTGGCAACATCTTCGATCAGTTTCGAGAACTCGCTGAGAATTTCAAGTCTCACAAGGCCGCTCTGACTGATATGCGGCGTTATTTCAAGGCTGATTCCGACGTCTTTGTATTCGAACGTCTTGATGACCGTCGGTGTAATCAAATCCACCGTCTCCGTAATGCGTGACTGGGTAACGAATGCCCTGTTTTCACCGACGATAATCCTTGCCTTGCTGTGGTTAGACGTCGTGATATGCGGCGTCGAAAGAATATTCACTCCCGACTGCTTTTCCAAAGCGTGTAAAAGGGCTCCGATTCTGACATCAGACCCGCTTCCTTTCCAGGCGCCGACGGCTAACCCCTCAAGATCCCCATTGGCAAAATCCACTCGGGGACCGAAATTGGTTACCCCAAAGGCGCGAACGCTACTTTCCACCGCCTCATCAAGCGTGGCCCAATCGATACCGATTTCCTTTAAACCATCCTCGCTCACCTCCATAATAAGCATCTCGACGAGAACCTGCTCCCGCACAATATCCAGCTTCTCGATAATCTCGGCAATCACCTCAAAATCCTGTGCCGAAGCGGCGATAATCAGGGAATTCGTTCCTCCATGGGCCGTGACCTGAATGTGCTCGGATGTTTCAAATGCACCCGTGATTCTCAGATTGGAAAGGGCTTGTGTGAGCGAATCAGAGACTTCATTGGCGTCGGCGTTCTCAAGGTGCACCACATGAACGTTGTTCGTGCCTCGAGGCCGCTGCATATCAAGCTGTTCTACAAGCCCTTCAATCATCGCCGTCTGTCGAACATCCGCGACGACAATTAGAGAATTGGTCCTCTCATCAGGCAGAATTTTCATACTCCCATTGATCGCCGGCGCGGGGCGATTCAGCCCGGAGCGCGGAGGCGTGGTTCTGCTTTTGTCTATGATGTTGGTGATTTGCTCACTCAAGACCTGTGCAGAAGCATATTCCAATCCAATGGTGCTCACCTGCTGTTCAGAACCCGGTACGTCGAGGTTTTGAATGATTTTGGCAATATGATGGATATTCGAAGAAGTATCCGTCACCAAAATCGAGTTGGTCTGAGGATAGGTGGCCATATGCAGACCGGTGGCCAAAAGAGGCTTAATGAGTTGGCTCACTTCCTTCGCATCCGCATAGCTCAACGGAATAAGCTGAGTAACAAGAGAATCATTCCTGGGAATATCCAAAGGATCACTGCCGATGCGAACCTGCAAATTATGTTTTACGGCCTCCGTTTTGGGGATGATTTTGACAAGATTCCCCGCACCGGCGGGAACCGCAGCGTATCCCTTGACATCCAGAATAGACTCTAAGACCTGGTAAATCTCCCCAATGTGAATCCGCGTAGGGGATATCAGCGTGATCGTGCCCTGAATGCGGTCATCGACGACAAAATTAATGCCCGTTATATCGCTGACGGTTCGGAGCATGACGCGAATATCGGCCTGGTCAAAGTTTACGTAGACAAGCTCGTCGGCCATGTCCGGGCGATTCAACGCAGGCAGAGTCCCCGCGGTCTCGGAGGACGAATCTTCCCCGGCCATCGTTGTTTGATCTGCAAGACTTATGCAGAATATCCCTATAAGGCAAAAAAGGCCTCTCGCGATCCACAGCCTTCTTTGCTTGTTTTTATATGACATGTCTGTTTGCATCGGTTTTCATCCCGCGTCCGGCGTTTCTTGATTTAACGACTACTTGGCCTAAATGAAACGAGAACGTCTTGATTTTGTTATCTCGCATGAGTTCAATGCTCACAACGGCCTGGGATCGTGCCTTCCTTGAAATCTGAAACGCCTTCTGTTTACTGGTCAATCGGTGCCCATTCACGGTGCGAATGACATCCCCATTTCTTAAGCCGATATCTTCCATATATCTGATTTTTTCCAAACCGGTTAGCCGAAGTCCTTCGACTTTGCCTTCGACGGCATACGGTTGGATAACCGCCTTCGGGAGCATGGTTGCCGCATATCTGAGCTTCTCCGCGGCGGTTTTGGGAGGTTCATCCTGTTGGTCCCCCTCATTGGCTGGAGTAGAGTTTCTCGCTACCATTGATTTCATCTTGTCAGCCTGATATTGTTTGGAGCCTTTGGCGCCCAAATGGACGGTCTTTCTTTGGCCCTGATGAAGGACAACCACCGCATCCTTTTCGATATTCTCGATCGAGGCATTCCCAATACTATCCCCAACCTTAAATAAACCCGATATGTTGGTTTCAAGATCCTCAATGATGGCCCGTGAGACTTTCGAGTTACCGGCTACCGTTCCCAATAATGCGATGCTGAGCTCTTCCTTGGTTTCCTCATCCGGATCGGAAACGTCATTAGCCTTTAAATCGTCTTCCTTATCCATCGACAATGCCGGATGACCGAATAGGTTCCGCTCTAAAATGGCCGAATAATCTCGGACGGAGCTTTCCGGATTTTCACCGGGTTCTCCTTTGGATTCCTTGCTGACGACCGGAATTTCACTTTCCGACCCAATGGCCGGCTCTGAAACGGATGCATTATCCCCGTTTCTCAGAATCATTGCCGTTCTGAAGACGGAATAAGCCAGAACGAACAAAAGTGTTAACCTTATGATCAAAAAGATCTTACGTTTATAAATCTCACTTGTTTTTTTCATGATATCCCCCCTACTCCCTGTTGTCGGCGTTTTCCAATCTACCCTGATTGCCTGCCTCAATAATTTTATCGGACCTGACTTTGCCTCGTTATGTGCCCTCAACAAAGGCAATTGTAACGATTATTCTGAAACTTGAAGGTGATTTAAACACCCACACATCCATTGCTCCGCACAGTGCATTGGCGGATCGAGAACAAAATCTACCTTTATACGAAGCTTACAGACTCTACAGATGTATCGACGTATTGCCGCCTCGCATTTAGGACAGACTCTCTTTATGGCAACGCGTACCTCACAAAATCTCAATTTACGACGAATCCTCGAAATACGTCAAGCAGGTCAGGATAACTCACTCTCGTAGTAAATGTTTTCGATACAACGACTTCTAAAGCAAAACAGATTTGTTATAGGGTTATGCCGCCCGAAAGTGCTACGCCGAATTCGTTTTCCAATCTATCCCTATGCGAATACGACCGACATCGCAAGGTAGAAGGCATTCGCCAGCCCATGGAATAAAATGGGCGCCCAGAGCGATCGGGTCCGGATAAACAACCAGCCAAGCACCAGGCCCGGCAGGAAAGTCAGTGCGGATCCGATATGTCCTTGAATGATAATATGAGCCACAGCGAAACACACTGCCGATAGGCTGATACTCATCCATTGCCATCTTCGGGGCCATCTGCCCATGATTGGTCTTGTCAGCCTCAGGATATTGCTTTGCACATAACCTCTAAAAAACACCTCTTCAGCCAATGCGATATACATGAACTGGTAAAGAATCCAGGATATCCAACTGGATCCCCCGGGATTTACAGGCCATATAAAAAAGCCAAATCCGCAGGATTTCAAGATCCACAGGCCGCAAAATGTAAGGGGGAAAAGCGCCAGGCAGGTCCAGCCCAGCACGGCGAGAGAATCCCTGAGATATTTGACATTGAACCCGAGTTGCTGGAATCCCTCTTTTCTAAGCGCCGCCGGAAGAAGTGCGGCGACGATCAAAATCCCCGGAGTCATCAGCCAGGCGGGTACTAATGGTGTACCGGTCTCAAAGATCTTAATGGCTCCAATAGCAACGATCATGACCAGAACAATCTCTACACATAGTGAGGGATCAGACTTTTTTTGCCCATCTTCCAATAACAAAGATCCTTCGACAGATTTATCTTGACTGACGATATTGTGTTGGACGGATAAGTCCATATTCACTACTTTCCACTGTCATGTTACACCAGAATCGGTCGCGTGTATCTTATCGTATGTTAACGATCCGACCACACGTCTGTTACTCCCATTAAAGTATAAAAAATGCCGGCGCCTTAACCAAGGCCGGCTGTCAGTGGGTTGCAATGAAGCAACAGATAGCCCCTTTACATCTATGTTTTATTACCTTTATTAGTCAAGACAATATCGGCCTAGCTGGTACAGCTGATTCTTGGCCTCTGTTTATGCTGCCATAATCAACCCATTTTTTTGTTGTTAAGCTGGAACTTTGAATTCCTGTTTTACATCGAAAGTCATCACTACATAGATGTCTGCATCAAGAAAAATAAGATTGGACTAAGAAATCCACGCTTTTCTCATGCTCAATGCCCACGATTGACAACTACTGTTTGAAGCGTTTCTCGTCAGGAAGCTTTGCCCTCCACTGCTCCGCCTTTTCGGTTTTGCCCCAGCCTTCATATAGCTGAACTAACCGATCCGCCGAATCCAGTGTGGCCGGATGATTCGCCCTTAGTCTTTCGGTCCTGCCTTCAAACGACTTCAAGAGCAAAGGCTCGGCCTCTTCGTACCGGCTTTGGTTCGTACACAACACACCCAGTTCGTGAGAGGATTCCAATGTATCGGGATGTTCCTCGCCAAGTTTGATGCGTCTTGCTTCCAATGCTTTTGTCAAAAGGGACTCTGCATCAGAGACGCGATCTTGTCTGGCATACAAAACGCCCAAATCATTCATCGTTTGCAGTGTTTCCGGATCGTCTTCACCCAGCTTATTCCTTCTTGTATCCAGCACCTGGGTCAATAATTTCTCCGCTTCATCGTTCCGATCCTGGTTTCTGTATAGTAGGGCTTGTCTATTCACAAAGCTCAGTATGGTTGGATGATCTTCGTCCAGTAACAGACGGCCCAATTCTATCGTCTTGCCAAAGAGAATCTCCCCTTCCTTGAATCGGTCCTGGGCCGTATAAAGGATTGCTAAGTCGCTAATTGAGCAAAGCGTTGCCTCATGAGCTTCGCCCAAGAGGCGGCGTCTCTCTTCCAGCACCTTTACCAGCACGGTCTCTGCCTTGTCATATCGGGCTTGCTCCGTGTATAACATGCCCAGGTTGGCCATGAAAGCCAGCGAGTCAAGATCCTCTTCGAGGCCCAACTCGCGCCGGAGCTTTACGATTGTTTCCAGGAGCGACTCGGCCTCAATCCACCGTCCTCGATTATAGCAAAACCATGCAAAGTTACCCATAAGCAGAGTCGATGTCGGGTGCTTCTCACCTAACAGGATATCGCTTATTTCGAGCATTTTGCGGAATCCCGACTCCGCTTCCTCATAGCGACCTTGTGAGTAATATCCTAAGGCGGCTGCATTCATCGCCCACAATAGGGATTCGTGCTTGTCATCCGGAGTGGGTGTGCTGCCTGTCATCTGGGGTGGCTTGGATACAGGTTCATACTTGATCAGGTCCGCTTTAACAATGTTTGGACTCAGCCAAACCATAATTGCCAACGACCAAATTTTGCAAATTCTGCTTGGCATTTTGCCATCCTCCAAAAAAGGTTGAATACACCGACGATCTTATCAATAGAGGCCAAATATCAATGCTCTGTCCATTTACAGCTTGTCCAGGAATATGTTCAAAATACGCCGGGCAGCGCTACCATCCCATAACGGTGGAATCCCCGGCTCGCGCCAACCCCCATTGACCGCATGACGATAGGCCTCAATAATTCTGGCCGGATTGGTCCCGACAATGCGATTGGAACCGATTTCGGCCGTGATGGGACGCTCGGTGTTTTCACGAAGCGTCAGGCATGGCACCTTCAAAATGGTCGTCTCCTCCTGCATACCCCCGGAATCGGTGAGAACGATCTTCGCATGAGACATCAGCTTCAAAAAATCAAGATAGCCTAACGGTTCGGTGGGCTGCAGATTAGTCATTTTCTTAATCCGTTCGCCAATGGAACCGGAGCTAAACATTTTGCTGGTTCGAGGGTGAACCGGAAAAACAACCGGCAGATCTTTGGCTATGACTTCAAGGGCGTCAAGAATTCCGCCAAGAATGTCCGGATCATCGACATTCGACGGCCGATGTAATGTGAGTACGGCAAAATCGTTCCCGTTGAGATTAAGCTGATTCAAGACACCGGAATTTTCGGCCTTGGTTTTGTTTTTCAAAAGTGTATCGATCATGACGTTTCCAACGAAAAATACCTTTTTTTCGGAAATGCCTTCGAGACGGAGATTTTCAACACCGCTTTGCTCCGTGCAAAAAAGAAAATCGCTGATGGAATCCGTCAATATACGATTGATTTCCTCC
>Ga0272441_10010702_pt1 | contig 13808 bp, 12 predicted proteins | sample SSMProp6N_FD_193582 | JGI IMG/M metagenome (GOLD analysis project Ga0272441, IMG submission 193582) | Marine sediment archaeal communities from Little Sippewissett salt marsh, Falmouth, MA, United States - SSM-Prop-6N | ecosystem: Environmental > Aquatic > Marine > Wetlands > Sediment ... | reverse complement strand
TCTGTTCTCGCAGGGCGTCGGCGCTGTCGAAGGCTTTCTGCGGGCGGAGCCAACGCAAAAACTCCACGCGGATCGACCGATCATAGAGCTCGCCGTCGAAGTCCAGGATGTACGCCTCCACCGTCAGCTCTTGTCCTCCGAAGGTCGGCGCTCTCCCGATGCTGATCGCCGCAGGCTGCTGTCGATCGCCCAGGCAAGCCTGTCCGGCATATACCCCCGATGGCGGAACAAGCTGCCCGCCCACCTCAATATTGGCCGTGGGAAAGCCCATCTTTGCGCCGCGCTGCCGACCCGGCACCACTCGCCCCACCAGCGCGTACGGTCGACCCAGGCAGGCAGCCGCCCGTTCCACCTGATGCTGCCCGATGAAGTCGCGGATCAGGCTGCTGCTGACCAGCACGTCCTGCCCCGGCTCGACCTCCAGCGTCATGCTCGGCACGGCCGTCACCTCGAAGCCGAAACGACGACCCAGCGCCGCCAGCATCTCCACATCGCCGCTTCGCCGCTGGCCAAAACGCCACGTGGCCCCTTCCACCAACGATTTGGGCCTGAAATGGGGCACGACGATCTGCTCGACAAACTTTGCAGCCGTCAGCGATAGCAGGTCCTTCGTGCAGGGCATTACGACCGCGCAGCCGATCCCACACGCAGCCATCAGCCGGATTCGCTCCTCGATCGAGGTCAGCGGTGTCGGCGCCCGGCTGGGGTTGAGCACCGCCAGCGGGTGTGGATCGAACGTCATCGCCACCGCCTCGCCCCCGGTGCGCGACGCGGTCAGGCACGCCTGCGCGAGGATGAGCTGGTGGCCCCGGTGCACCCCGTCGAAATTGCCAATGGTCAACGTTGCCCCGGACAAGGGCGGTTCGATGCCAGCCAAACCTTTGTAGATTCTCATACAACTCCACGCTGCAAAACGCTTAACAGCAATCATAGCCGGGTGGTGCTGTATCGACCACTGCGTCTGTCTGACGGCGGCGGCGAGGGTCCACCCACCCCGCCGGCAACTTGGGAGGCTGGCGAATATCCGCCACTTTATTTGACTTATCGGGGGTCGAGCGGATAACCTATTATCGAGCACCCATTCGGTTGGGAGAGAGAGAGAGCCGCGTTGGTCGGGGTTAAGTCTCCGACCGGCGCTTTTTTTTGGTTTGCAGGGGGGCTTGCACGAGGCCCCGGCTTCGTTTCCAATGTAAACTTCGTATTCATAGTAGTTTAGGTCGTCCTGGCGATTGGAGCATACGCCTGAGGGGCCGGTGATGATCGACACGAGCGAACTGGGTGACTTGATGGGCCCACTAGTGCTGCCGCAGCACGAGCTGGCGGCGCTGGCTGACGCGCTGCAACGGCCTGCGCGCCCGGCCATTCGCCTGAACCCGCTGGGCCGGCGCTTGGGCCCCCACGAACTGCCGTTTGGCCTCGAGCCGGTGCCCTGGTGGCCACAATACGGCTTCTGGGTGGCGGGTGGTGTTCGCCCGGCCGGCACGATCGGGTACGCCGCCGGCGCCTACTACCCGCAGGACGCCGGCTCGCTGCTGCCTGTGGCGCTGTTGGATCCCCGACCTGGTCGAGCGATCTGCGACCTGTGCGCGTCGCCGGGCGGCAAGGCAACCGCCATCATCGAGATGCTCGGCGCAGAAGGGGCCCTGTTGGCCAACGAGTCGGTGCGCTCTCGCTTGCCCTCGCTACGGCTCAATATGGCCCGGCAAGGGGTCACTCGCTGGGTGGGAACCAACCTCGACCCCGCCCAACTGTGCGAGTTGGCGCCCGGTCGTTTCGACGCGGTCCTCGTCGATGCCCCCTGTAGTGGCCAGGCGGTCTTCGCACGAGGCAAGCAAACCCGCCGCGCGTTCGACCCGGCGCTGATTCGGCACAGTGCGGCCCGACAGAGGCGAATCCTGGACGCAGCGGTAGAACTGGTTCGTCCCGGGGGCTCGTTGGTCTACTCGACGTGTACGTTTAGCTGGCTGGAGAACGAGCAGCAGGTAATCGACCTGTGTAACCGAAGCTCTGAAATGGTCTTGCATCCGTGTGAGCGTCTAGCGGGTTGGCAGTCGCCCAGCCCGGCGCCGACGGGCTGCTACCGGCTGTACCCGCATCGTGACGGCTGTGGCGGGGCCTTTGCCGCCCGGCTCAAGCGGCGGGAAGCGGCGACGATGATCCGGCCTAGGCCAAGCACCCGCCGCCGCAGAGAGCCAACCGGGCCGCCCCGGGCCGAGACTGATGCTTGGGGGCGGTGGGTGGAGTCGGTCTCGCGGTCGCTGCGAGGCCCGGTCGAATGCGCCTGGCCGGCGGACATGCCGGACTGGCTGATCGAGCTTGGCTCGTTCGGGCCTGAAGCGGCTTTCCGCAAGGGACGCACGTGGTTTCCGGCCTACGGCCTGGCGATGCGTCGCGACGGGAGTTTTGAGCCGTCCCAGACGGTTGATCTGTCTGACGAGCATGCGTCGGCGTTCCTGCTGGGCCACGCTGTCCCGGAAGATCGGCACGGTTGGACTGTCGCATGCCATGGTGGCTTACCGCTAGGCTGGTCGAAGGGCAATGGTCGCGTGCTGGCCAACCATCTTCCTCACGCCGCGAGGCAACCGGTCACCTGACGTATGGACGCCCGGGCGCCGGCCCGCTACTTTGGGTGGGGTCGTCGGGGCGAGATATTCGGCAAGGGTCGGAGGTGCCGGTCATGTCCAGCAGCATAAGCCGTCGGGAGTTCATCGGGCATTCCGCCCGAGCCGTGGCTGGTTCGTACTTCCTGGCTGAGGGTGTCAACGCGGTCGGCGCCGAGCAGGCGACGACGCAAGCGGCTGAGAAGCTCGTATGGCGAAACAAGCAGCCGACGATGGCGTACCAGCGCCTGGGGCGCACGAATTTCATGACCAGTCGGCTGGTGTTCGGCGCGGGCGGTTTGTACCGCGGCGGAGGCCCCCTTCGTCTTCTTGAGCAGGCCATCGAAGCCGGCGTGAATTACATCGACACCGGACGCCCATACACCGGCAGTGAGGCGGCGATTGCCCCGGTTATCAAGAAGTCCGCCGGCAAGATTTGGATCACCAGCAAGGCGGGGCACATCGGCTGGCCCGACATGCAGATCAAGCCCGGTCAGGACGCCGAGGCGGCCAGGCTCTACACCGATCAACTCAACGAGTCGCTCAAGGCGCTGGGAACCGATCATATCGACTGCTACATGGTGCAGGGCGTCGAGCACGAATGGGTGGTCAGGATGGACTCGCTGTACGAGGCCTTCCAGAAGGCCAGGCAGGCGGGCAAGGTGAGCTATTTCGGGCTGGCCACGCATACCAACGTCGAGCAAGTCTGTCTGACGGCAGCTCGGAGCGGGCGCTACGACGTGATCATGCCCTCGATTCACCCCGGCAGCGTGGCAGGCCTTCGCCCGGCGATTGAGGCCATGCGCAAGGCGGGCATCGGCTTGGTCAACATGAAGACGGGCGGCGCGGTACGGAAGAACAAGCAGGAGTTCGAGAAGCTGTACGAGGGTCTATTCGCCGACCAGGAGTTGTCGGCCTATCAGCGCGCTCAGGCGTACATGCTTCATCGCGGCCGGATGGATGCGTTCAACTCGCATATGACGAACTTCACGATGCTGCGCGAGAATCTGGCCGTGCCGCTGGTGAAGCTCAGCCAGGCGGAACTGGATCAACTGGAGTCGACGGTAACGGCCGAGGCAGCCGGCGCGTGCCATCATTGCGCGGCGTGCAAAGGCGTGTGCCCGGTGGGTCTCGACCCGGCTGCGGCGCTGCGGTATTACGCCTACGAACAACACTACAGTAGCGCCGAAGCAGAGCAGGCCCTCTGCCGGACGGCCTTGCTTGGTTGTATGGAAGCTTGCCGACAGTGCGGCGCCTGCGGGGCCATATGCCGAGCCGGTATCGACCTGCCCTCGGTGGTTGCACACGTGCGCGGCCGGCTTGTCTAGGGCGCGTGGGTTCGCCCCGCGAAGGCAAGGCGTCGAGTTGTGAGGGCACCAGGAACACGTTGCAGCAGACTTATCGTCGTAGAGAAAACAGCGGTATTGGAGAACTCATGCCCGCGGATCTGGCGATTTATGCAGGGAAGGTAACGGTGGCCGACGGGGCCTGGGGCACGCAACTCGACACGCTGGGTTGCCCACCGGGTTACTGTCGCGAGGAATGGAACGTGTCGCATCCGGATGCGGTGCGGTCGGTGGCGGCATCGTACGTGGAAGCAGGCTCGCAGATTATCTTGACCAACACGTTCAGCGCCAACCGCTTCACCCTCGGCAAACATGGTTTTGAGCAGCAGGTCGCGGCCTTCAACGAGGCGGGTGCGCGCCTGAGCAAGGAGGCGGCAGGAGACGACGTCGCGGTATTTGGATCGATCGGCCCGACGGGCAAGATCATCATGGTCGGTGAGGTCTCCGAGGAGCAGGTATACCAGGCGTTTGCCGAACAGGCCGAAGCTCTGGCGCAGGGCGGTGTCGACGCGGTCGTCGTGGAGACCATGACGGAGCTGGCCGAGGTGCTGGCGGCCATTCGAGCCGTCAAGGACAAGACGGGCCTGGGCGTGGTGGCGTGCATGACGTTCGACTCGGGCCCCGAGCAGACCGACACCATGATGGGAGTGAGTCCGCGCCAGGCCGCCGAAGCCCTGAGCGGCGCGGGCGCCGACATGGTGGGATGCAACTGCGGTGCGGGCGTGGAAAACTACGTGAAGGTGACGTCCCTGCTGCACGAAGCCACCGATCTGCCGATCTGGGCCAAGCCGAACGCCGGCGTGCCGGAGCTCGACGGCGGGCAAGTCGTGTACAAGGAGGGTCCGGAGGACTATGCAGCGAGAGTTCCGGCCTTGATCGATGCAGGGGCAAACGTCATCGGTGGCTGCTGCGGCACGGGTCCGGAACACATACGTCGGATTGTGCAGATGCTTCAGAAGCGGCGACGGTAACCGTCGCGGTCGTGCCGACTTTCGTTCGACATATGCGGCGGCGCCGGCACCGTTGACAATCGGGACAGTTCCTGCGGGCCTTTGGCCATGGAGCGCACCGTGGGAATGAACTGTTGCATCCGGAGCGCGGGCTCTGTATAAACGTCGGCGACCACTCGGTCGCGGCGTCGGGTTCGGGCAATGCGGGCCGCATTGGTACATGCAGAAAGGTAGCCTGTGTCGTCGTGCCATATGCTCATGGCGGACGTCGGCAGTTACGCACCGGTCCTGTTGCTGCTGTTGATTGCGGCAGCGATGAGCGCCGGCATCGTGGTGGCCAGCCGTTTTGTCGGTCCACGACGTGGGGGGACGACCAAAGACAGCCCATATGAAAGCGGCGTGACGCCGACGGGAAATGCGCGACAGCGCTTCAACATCCGGTTCTACGTCATCGCCATGTTGTTCCTTCTCTTCGACGTCGAGGTGGTGTTCTTCTGGCCGTGGGCGCCGCTATACGGGCGAGTATCGCGGGGACCCGATCAGGGCGGGGCCGTGGCCGCCACGTTGATCGAAGCCGGCTACGACAAGACGTTTCTCCTGGCGACGATGGGGGTCTTCCTGCTCATCCTTCTGGTTGGATACGTGTACGCATGGCGCAAAGGAGTTCTCCGGTGGAGTTGACCGGGCCGACGGGCACACCCGGACACACCGGACAGCCCGGCTACGCGCTGAGTCGGCTGGACAAGTTGCTGGCGTGGGCGCGGCGAAACTCGTTGTGGCCTCTACCCTATGCGACGGCCTGCTGCGGTATTGAACTGATGGCGACGGCTGCGAGCCGTTTCGACATTGCTCGTTTCGGTGCCGAAGCGATGCGGTTTACCCCGCGGCAGTGCGATCTGCTGGTTGTCGCTGGACGCGTAACCATCAAGATGATGCCCGTATTGCAGCGGATCTACACGCAGATGACCGAGCCGAAATGGGTCATCTCGATGGGCGCGTGCTGTTCGAGCGGAGGGGAGTTCGACACGTACGCCGTCGTGCAGGGCATCGATCAGTTCATGCCGGTCGACGTCTACGTACCGGGCTGCCCGCCCTGCCCGGAGACGCTGCTGGAAGGCTTCATGACCATCCAGCGCATTATCGATGAGGGCGGAGCGCGGCCAAGCCACCAGCGCGGCCGGGGACTGCGGATTCACGTCGAGCCGCGGTCGCAGTCGCAGTCGTCCGCGACCGAAGGAGGGCAGGAAGGTTGAGCGCGCCGCAAGCGGATATCGCCACCGAGAAGGTCGTCGCCGACCATCCCGCCGTTCGGGCGCTGATCGAGAGCTTCGGCGAGCAGTTTGACCTCGCCCCGGGGCTGCTGAAAGCCGGCGGCAGCCAGGTCTGCGTCCGCGTGCCCCCCGATCGACTCCTGGAAGTCATGACGTTTCTCCGCAATGACCGGCGGTGCAGGTTTGAGCAACTGTCGGACCTGGCGGGGGTCGATTACCTCGAATTTCCCGGCGCGACGGATCGGTTTGCAGTCGTGTACGGGCTGCTCTCGCTGACGCACAACCATCGGCTCTGGGTGAAATGCTTTGTGAACGACCCTAATCCGAAGGTGCCCAGCGTGGTCGGCATCTGGAAAGGCGCCAACTGGCCCGAGCGGGAGGTCTACGACCTGTTCGGGATCGTGTTTGAGGACCATCCGGACCTGCGGCGGATCCTGACGTGGGAGGGTTTTGAGGCGCACCCCCTGCGGAAGGACTATCCATTGCGCGGTCTGGGTGAGCGTGAGAGCTACCCGGTGATCGGGCGCGATCACGCATAGACCAGATCGAACCACCCGCGAGTCGGCGTTGGCGGGCGGATACGAGCGTGGCAGCAGAGCCATCCGAGGCGGCCATGACAAATGCGTGGCAGACGACAAGTCGCACGATAGTCGAGCCGGGGCGCGATCGGCGCGTCGAGCAGTGGACGCTGAACTTCGGCCCGCAACACCCCGCCACGCACACCACACTGCAACTCGTTCTGGAACTGGACGGCGAGCGGGTGATCGCCTGCACGCCGCACATCGGCTACCTGCACAGCGGGTTCGAGAAGCTGGGCGAGCATGACACGTACGACCAGTACGTTACGGTGACCGACCGGATGAACTACGTCTCACCGATGGCCAACAACATCGCGTGGCACCATGCATGCGAGAAGCTTTTCGGCATCGAGATCACCCCGCGGTGCAAGGCGCTCCGGACGATCATCCTCGAACTGGCGCGCATTCAGGACCATCTGCTATGCCTGGGAGCCATGGGTCTCGACGTGGGGGCGATGACGGTTTTTCTGTACGAGTTCAAGCCGCGCGAATGGATCTACGATCTGTTCGAGGAAATCTGCGGCGCCCGATTCACCACCAGCTACACGCGGGTGGGCGGGCTGATGCATGACATGCCCGACGCGTGGCCCGATCATGTCAAGAGTTTCTGCCGGCGTACGCCGGAGGCGATCGACGACATGGAGGTCCTGCTGACGCGCAACCGCATCTTCATCGAGCGGACCAAAGGGATCGGCGTCGTCGGCTACGATGACGCGATTGACTGGGGCCTGACAGGCCCGATGGCGAGGGCAAGCGGCGTGAAGCGCGACCTGCGCAAGGACGAGCCCTTCCTCTGCTACGAGCACAACTGGGACGGGGCGGGCTCCTCGCCGCCGCAGTTCAAGGTACCGATCGCAACGGGAGGCGACGTCTACTCGCGCTACCTGGTACGTGTGGAGGAAATGCGGCAGAGCCTGTCGATCGTCGAGCAGTTGATCGACAACATCCCCGCTGGACCGGTCAACGCCGAGCCGGAGGGCAAGAGGACGCTATCTTCGAAGGCCGAGGTGTATTTCAGCATCGAAGGACTCATTCACCACTTTGAGAAGATCATGACCAACCGTGGCTTCACACCGCCGATAGGCGAGGCTTACGGTGCGATCGAGTCGCCCAACGGCGAGTTGGGCTTCTTTCTGGTGAGCGACGGTGGGAACACGCCGTACCGGGCGCGCTGCCGACCGCCGAGCTTTATGAACTATCAGTGTTATCCGCAGTTGATCGTGGGACACCAGATCAGCGACGTGCCGCCGATCCTGGGCAGTATCAACATCATCGCGGCCGAGTTGGATCGTTAGGAAGAAAAACGGAGAGCCGACGGGCTAAGCCCGCGTGGAACCATGGCCTGGAAGACTATCGACAGGACGCAATCGGCTATTCCGCCGGACGCTGCGCCTCTGCTGAGCGACGCGGTGAAGCAGAAGATCCGCTCGTTTGTGGATAAGTACGAGACCGCGCGGGCGGCGTTGCTGCCGGCTTTGCATGTGGTGCAGGATACGCTGGGCCACCTGTCGCCTCAGGCGCAGAAGGAGATTGCCGAGGTGCTTCGCCTGCACCCGTCAGAGGTGTTCGACGCGGTCGGTTTCTACAGCCACTTCTGGACGAAGCCGCGAGGCCGCAAAGTGATCGTTGTGTGCCGGAGTCTCAGTTGCAGCCTGCTGGGAGGCGAACAGGTCCTGGAGGCGTTCAAGGAACACCTGGGCATCGACTAGCACCAGACCACCGCCGACGGCGAGTACAGCCTGATGACTGAGGAATGCCTCGGCCAATGCGAAGACGCACCGTGCGTGTTGATCGGCGAGAGGAAACATCGTCACGTTCGACCCGAGGATGTGCCGACGATTCTGGCCGATCCGAACAACGACAAGGTGGATATCCCTCGCAGCGACTTATACGACGGCGTGACGCCTGACGCACAGCCAGGCGAGGCGAGGAAAGGTTGACGGTATCGATGGGCGAACCGTTCGAGCCAGTACTACTGCGGAACGCAGGCATTGCCGACTCGCGAAGCATCCACACCTATCGGGCGCGCGGCGGCTATCAGGCCATCCGTAAGGCCATGGAGATGGGCTCGGATGCGGTCGTCGCCCAGGTGCGAGAAGCGAACCTGCGCGGGCGCGGCGGCGCGGGCTTTCCGGCGGGCGTCAAGTGGGGGTTCCTCCCGCCGGATCGCAAAGTGACCTACCTGTGCGTCAACGCCGACGAGGCCGAGCCGTGCACGTTCAACAACCGCGTGCTGATCGAGCAGGATCCGCACCAGTTGATCGAAGGCATGCTGATCGCCGGCCTCGCCACGCAGACGACGACGGCCTACGTCTACCTTCGCGTGGAGTACCACGAGCCGTTCCACATTTTGCAGAAAGCGGTGGATGAAGCTTACGCCGCGGGCCTCTTGGGGCGGAACATTCTGGGCAGCGACTTCAGCATGGAGTGCATCATCCATCGCGGAGCCGGTGCCTACGTCTGCGGCGAAGAGACCGGGTTGATTGAATCGATCGAGGGCAAGCGAGGCTGGCCCCGCATCAAGCCGCCGTTCCCGGCCATTTCCGGGCTGTTCGGCAAGCCTACCGTGGTCAACAACGTCGAGACGCTCTGCTGCCTGCCGCACATCATCGAGCGAGGGGCCGACTGGTTCGGCAGCATCGGCACACCGGGCTCGGCCGGTCCGAAGCTGTACTGCGTGAGTGGACACGTGAAACGCCCAGGCTGTTACGAGGCGCCGCTGGGACTCTCGGTGCGTGAGCTGATCGAGGACGAACAGTTTGCCCAAGGCATGCGCGACGGGCGCCGAATCAAGGCGGTCAACCCGGGCGGTTTCTCGGTGGGGTGGCTGACGACCGACGAGCTGGACATGAAGATGGACTTCGACGACCCCCGCAACTACGGGCTGCTCGGTCTGGGCACAGCCGCCATGGTGGTGATGGACGACCAAACCGACATGCGCGAGGTGTTGCTGAACGTCGCAAGATTCTTCGCGCATGAATCGTGCGGCCAATGCACGCAATGTCGTGAGGGAACCGAGTGGATGTATAAGGTGGCGTCGCGCCTGGCCGCCGGCGCCGGCCGACCGGAGGATCTCGACCTGCTGGCCGAGATCACGCAGACGATGGGCATGATGCCCGGTTTGAGTATCTGTGGCCTGTCCGACGGTGCCGCCTACGCCGTGCGAAGCATCGCCACCAAGTTCGGCGGCGAGTTTGAGGAACACATTCGGCGGCAGACGCCGGGTCGGGCCGAGCAGGTGATGCGCCAGACGAACCCGGCGGTGTACGATCGACCCCTGACCAGACAGCCGCAACGGGCAAGATGACGAGGCGCCCGCTTGGAGGCGCCAAGGCCACGAAAGGTCCGGCTTACGGAAGCGAAAGAGTCGTAGAATGGCGACCATCACAATAGACGGCCGGGAAGTTGAGTGTCGCGACGGGGTCACCGTCTTGCGGGCGGCGTTGGAGGCCGGCTGGGACGTGCCGCACTACTGCTATCACCCCGGCATGTCGGTGGTGGCTTCGTGCCGTCTGTGTCTGATGGAAATGATGATGCCCAACCCGCAGACCGGCGAGATGGGCTGGGCGCCGAAACTGTTTCCGTCGTGTCAGACGCCGGTACGCAACGGCATGGTGGTGCGGTTCGACAGCCCGAAGGTGCACGCCGCGCGCGAGCAGGCGATGGAATACTTCCTGCTGAACCACCCGCTGGACTGTCCCGTGTGCGATCAGGCAGGCGAATGCTGGCTTCAAGACTACTCGCTGCGGTTCGGCCGCGGACATGGCAGGATGCTGGAGGCCAAGCACGTCAATCCGAAGAAGAACATCGGCCCGCGCACGCTGCTGTATCAGGACCGGTGTGTGCTGTGCTCGCGGTGCGTCCGCTTCTGCGCCGAGATCAGCGGGACGCGCGAGTTGTGCATCGTCAATCGCGGGCACCGTTGCGAGATCGACGTCTTCGAGGGCATGGCGCTGGACAATAAGCTCCAGGGCAACGTGGTGGATATCTGCCCGGTCGGCGCGCTGCTGGACAAGGACTTTTTGATGCAGCAGCGGGTGTGGGAATTGCAATCGGCCAAGAGCATCTGCCCGGTATGCTCGGCGGGCTGCAACATCCGCATCGACCACAACAACGGACAGGTGTGGCGGCTCAAGCCCCGCTATAACGATCGCGTGAACGACTGGTGGATGTGTGACGACGGGCGGTTTGGCTACAAGTTCATCCACGACCCGCGTCGGCTCACGCGCCCGCAGGTGCGCCGCGGCAGCCGTCTGGAACCGATCGCATGGCCAGACGTGCCGCAAGCGGTGCGTTTCCGGCTTACACAGGCCGTTCAGCAGCACGGCGGGCGGCGAACGGCGGCGGTGCTGTCGCCGATGATGAGCTGTGAGGAGGCATGGCTGTTGGCCCGGTTCATCCGCGAGGTGGCGCCCGAGGCCCGTCTGGTGCTGGGATATGTTCCGCTGACGGGTGACGACGAACACTTCCCCGTCGGATGCGAGCCGGACGACGCAAAGTTCACCATCCGCGCCGAGAAATGTCCGAACCGCAGAGGCGTGGAAAGAGTTTTGCAGGCGGCCGGCGGGCCGACCATGGATTTCCAGCAGTTCGTCGAACAGGCGGGTGCGGGCGAACTGTCAGCCGCTTGGGTTGTGGGCGGCTATCCGAATGACTGGCTGACCGATGATTTGGCCGCCGCGGTGCAAAAGCTGGCGTGGCTTGCGGTGCAGGACATTTTCCCCGGTAAGCTGATAGACAAGGCCAATGTGGTCTTGCCGGCGTGCAGTTGGGCTGAGCGCGAAGGTTCGTTCGTCAACCACGCCGGACTGTTGCAGGTGTTTGAGCGTGCCATACGCCCGCCCGACGGGGCGCAGATCGACGGGCAGTATCTTTTTGAGTTGGCCGATTTCGCCGGAGTGTACTCAGGCCGGCGCGTGCGAGAGATAATGGCGAGGCAGGACGCAGGTTTTTCCGAGGTGGTCGAGGCGACGCCTGAACCGGCGTTCGCTCATTGAACAGGGAATTACCGCCGGCAGATGCTGGCGCAGGAGCGCATACAACGGGCATGATCGAACTCGTTCAATCCATCCTGGCCGATCCGTTGGGCTTTTCGGTCCTGGTGATGCTGGTTCTGATCGCCATCATCATGTTCATGGTGATGTACTCGATCTACTTCGAGCGGAAGATCAGCGCCTGGATCCAGGATCGATACGGCCCCAACCGGGTGGGGTTTCGCGGTTTGCTCCAGCCGGTGGCCGATGCGGTCAAGTTCTTCGTAAAGGAAGACTTCACTCCCGCCGGTGCCGACCGTCCGTTGTTCGTGCTGGCGCCGTGCATAGCGTTTTTCGTACCGCTGGTGATCTTCGCGGTCATTCCCTGGGCGGGCACGCTTCAATGGCCGTGGAGCGACCGTGCGCTGCCCGTACAAGTCGCCAGTCTCGACATCGGGTTGCTCTACATCCTGGCCTTCGGCTCGACGGGCGTGTACGGCGTGTTGCTGGGCGGTTGGGCGAGTTACAACAAGTATTCGTTCTTCGGCGGCGTCCGTGCTGCCGCCCAGATGCTCAGCTACGAAGTGCCGATGGGCCTGGCGATCGTCGTGGTCGTGCTGACGGCAGGGAGCTTGCGGCTCGAGGAGATCGTCGGCGTTCAAGTCAACACCACCTGGAACGCCCTGCTGCATCCGCTGGCGTTTGTTCTGTTTCTGATAAGCCTGTTCGCCGAGACCAACCGGCTTCCGTTCGACATGCCCGAGGCCGAGCAGGAACTGGTGGGCGGGTACCACACGGAGTACAGCTCGATGAAGTTCGCTCTGTTTTTCCTGGGCGAATACGTTCACATGATCGTCGGAAGTGCGTTTGTCGTCGTGCTGTTCCTGGGCGGCTGGCAGCTCGTGCCGTTCGGCGGGTGGCTTGCCGAACGCGTCACGTGGCTTGCGTGGTTGGGATGGTTGGACGGCTCGCCGCACCCGCTGGCGGCCTTGCTGCGTCTGGGAATCACGCTGAGCAAGATCTGCCTACTGATTTTCGTGTTTATGTGGGTGCGATGGTCGTTGCCTCGTTTTCGTTTCGACCAGTTGCTCCGGCTGGCGTGGCGGGGTCTCGTGCCGCCGGGCCTGGCGCTGGTGGCTGTGGCCGGCGCCCTGGTGTATGTTGACCGCGCCCTATCGTGGTGGGCGCCGGTATTGAACCTTGTCGTGTTGCTGTTCGTGTTGATACTGCTGCCACGGTTGGGCGAGCCGGTGACCGGCCGGCAGGTGGGTCTCGCGCCGGTGCGCGTGAAGCCCGCCGCAGGATCGGATAGATAAACTCGTGTGGCTGACTGCTGCATTACTGCTGGTGCCTTCAATGACCTGTCAGACCAACCATCCCGACGAGGTTGAGATCCTCGCCGGTGCCGATGCGCGCATCGAGCGTCATCGGAAGGTCGACCTCGAGGTCACCGTGCTCGACGCCGACGGTGCGCCGTTGCCTGATGCGCAGGTGAAGGTCGAGCAGATCGGCCACGAGTTCCTGTTCGGATGCAACATTTTCAGGTGGCACCAGCCAGAGAACCCTTCCGCCCAGCAGGCCTATCGCGAGCGCTTCGCCGAGTTGCTGAACTATGCCACGCTGCCGTTCTATTGGTGGGCCTACGAGCGCGAGCGCGGCCGGCCGATCCACCCGCAGATGGTCGAAGTGGCCGACTGGTGTAAACAACACGGCATCCGGACGAAGGGGCACCCACTGGCGTGGAACCACGACCAGCCGGGCTGGCTGCCGGACGACCCCAAACAGGTCGCCACGATGCAGATGGAGCGTATCACCGACTGCGTGGCCACCTTTGCCGGCAAGATCGACGTCTGGGACGTGGTCAACGAGGCGGCGGCGTTTGACCGTCCGAACATGCGCGGCAAGAAACTGACAGCCGCCATCAAGACAGTGGGACGTAGCGAGTTCGTGCGGCAGGCATTCGCCACCGCCCGGCGCGCCAACCCCAAAGCGGTCCTGCTGATCAATGACTATGAGGTCGGCGACCGATACGAGCAGGTCATCCGCGAGTTGGTCGATAAAGGCGGCCGCCGGCTGTACGACGTGATTGG
>Ga0272441_10010701_pt1 | contig 13810 bp, 30 predicted proteins | sample SSMProp6N_FD_193582 | JGI IMG/M metagenome (GOLD analysis project Ga0272441, IMG submission 193582) | Marine sediment archaeal communities from Little Sippewissett salt marsh, Falmouth, MA, United States - SSM-Prop-6N | ecosystem: Environmental > Aquatic > Marine > Wetlands > Sediment ... | reverse complement strand
CTACGAACTGTTCAACAGTATGGGAAGTTGGTCAGATGTGGTATGATGTTACGAATCATAAACTGATGGTGTATGAGGGTGCTGGTGTCTGGAAAAGCACAACTTTAACGTAGGGTGTTGTCTTGTCCTTAAACAACATGAAAAAACAAACGTTGTATACTGCGTTACTGAGTAGTGTTGTACTGAGTTTGTTTTTGTATTGGGCTTGGAGTCCTATTACCTTTACTGTTTTTGATGGTATGATGTTAACGTTTACGTGTTTAGTTCCTTTTATTATGATTCCTTTTGTTATGAGTGGTGATAGTCATGGCGTTGCCTAGTTTCCAGGAAGTAGCTGCAAAAAGTACAGGTAAAAAAGCAAGTGGTGTACCCCGTCAGGTTATTGACCAGGCTGTTGTACGTGAGAAGAAAACACGTAGCAGCGGTGGAGGTGGTGGTTATGTTCCCGCTAGTGCAACTAAAAAAGTTGATGTGTTAACACCTGGGCAGTTTCAAAAGGAAACAAGTCAATCTGAGATGCAACGTAGAAAATCTATTGTCATTACTGCTAGGAACATACAGGATTTAAATAGGACAAGTCGTTTAATTAATACTGCTCCTAGTGATGCCACGTTTACTGTTGATGGTAGGGAGTTAAATAAACGTGAAGCTCAGTTGTATGTGCAAAGTCAGATAAGTAGTCAACGTGAAAACTTACGGCAGTTAAATAAAACAGGTAGTGTTTATGTTGATACAGGTGACTGGGAACCTGATTCACGTGTAGTTAAAACATCCACTGTTGATAAAACGTCTTATAGTGTTTCTCATCCTTATAAAGGTGCTGAACGGTATGGTGAAGCAAAACGTAGTTATGAAGAATCACGAAAACAACATGGTATAATTCCCGACTTAGCGGTTAGTTTAACAGGGTATGATCCACTTGGTGTTACTAGTGCGTATTATGCTGCTACTGGTAATAAAGAACGAGCTAAGAATGTTAAAATTCGTGCTATTGCACAGATACGTGCTATTGACAACCCTCTGGATGCGGCTAGTTATTATTTGAATATGCCGTTCACTCAGATAGGTTTTGCAATTGCTGGAGGGTATGGTTTTGGTAAAGTTGGAGCTTATGCCGCTGGTCGTGCAGCTGGTAATGTTTTGGCTACTAGGGCTTTACAAGTTGGTGGTGTTGCTTTGGGGGCTGGTCTTGTTGCTCCAGCGGTTGCTGATGTGTATAATGAGGTGCAACAGGGTAGACCTGGGGAAGCACTTGGAAAGGGTGTTACATTAGGTTTTAGTGTCGCTGGTGGGTATGGTGGTGCAAAAGCTGGTATGCAAAGTACCAGTGGTTTCTTTGGTAAAGGAAAAGGTTTGTACCCTAGTGAATATGGTTATTATAAAGGTTTACAAGCTAGAGTGGGAAAAGGAAAGCTGCCACAGGGTGTACTTGATGCTGCTAAACCCTTGTATGAGAAGATTCTCCCTGATCTAAGGTTACGTGGTGTCAGACCAGATCAGGTGTATCCTAGTTTCCAGAATGTGGAAAGTTTTCAGGGTAGTCGTAAACTACCAAGGTTTTTTGAACGGTTTATGCGAAAGGGTAAGAGTGAAGGTTTTGGCGGTGGTTTCACTGAGAAACCTAGTACACATGACATTGACATTATGATGCGTAGTCCACGCAGTCAAGTACAACTTGAATATGGTATTGGTCGTCTTGGACGTGAACCAAGTAGTGTTGCTGATATTAAACCAATGCAGCGTGTTGGTAGTATGGTAAGTCGTGGTGGTGCAGTTAAAGAACCAGGGTATAAGTTTCCAACTGGTCTTCGTGAGATGCGGTATACTGAGCAGTTTGCACGAGTAAGTCAAAGTAGTTTGGAACTTGCTCATAGTGGACGAAGTAAAGATATTAGTGAAAGTTTACGTTTGTTAGATTGGGTGATCTACAATAAAACAGGTGGTGCACCTACAGAGTTGTTTCCTAGTATTGCTAAATATAAAATAGCTATGTATGCTTTGGAGCAGAAACCATATATTCTTAGTCCTGAAGTAAGCTCTAAGGTGTATGGTTCTAGTTTAGGTAAAAAGTTTTGGGATGTTCGTGTTAAATTTTGGAGGGAAACATCTTCCAATAACAGGTTATCAACAAGTTTTGATAAACAATATGGTGCAGTATTAACAGAAAGTATTCTCCCACCTAGTCCTAGTGTGGTTGCGGTAAGTCCTAGCACTAGTGGTTTTATGGGTGGGTTGTTATTTAGATCAAGTCCATCAAGTAGTAAATCAGTGTCTACAACATTTAGTTCACCATCTGTTTCAAAGAGTTTAAGTACATCATTATCTAGTATCACCTATTCAAGTAGTACATCTAAGTCAATATCATTAAGCCCTACTTCCCCATCTGGTTCACGTAGTATATCTATTAGTAAACCTTCTCCAAGCCCAAGTAAAACAAGCAGTAGTTCGTCTGTTTCAAAGATAATCAGTAGTTCAAGTAAAAGTAGTTCTAAGTTTTTTTCCAGTAGTTTTTACCCTGGTAGTCCTTATTTTGATAAAAGTATGTATGGTCGTGGTAGTAAAGGTAGTGACTTCAGGTTATTTGGTAAAACTAAAAAGTTTAGATCAGTGAAGGTAACTAGTCCTTTGAAGGGGTTGAAACTATGACCAGTGTAAGAATAGGTTACGGACTCATCTTGGGTTTTGGAATAGCTGGTTTCCTTATCTGGCTTCTGATACAGGGTATTCTTGTTCCTAACTTTCAGAGTATGGCTATGACAGAAGGTAATGAACTAGGGCAGAGTGTGTACCCGTTGGCTACGTTTCTTCTCGCTGGAGTTGTACCCATGTTATTGTTGATGGGTGTGTTCTGGTACATACGAAGTATTAAAGAATATCAGTTTTTTAATAATAACCGTGGGAGGTTTTAACAATGGATAGTTGGATTCGTATTGTTGTTATCTTTGTCGTGTTTGTTTTCGTGCAGTTCCTAGCGTTTTTTGTACTTAGTGGTCCTGTGGATTCCTTAGTTGATGCATTTGCAGGGATTAATGCGTTGGAGTATCAAAGTGAATTTGACAGTCAGATAACTATTACCAGGACGGTGTTACAGTTCTTTTTTGCTTTGTTCATTAGTATTCCTTTTGCATGGCTTGTTGGTGTAGTGTTCAGTCGTGAACCTAGTTTTGGTTATCAACGGAGGTATTAATGGTGCATTGGCTTACCCGTAAAAGAAAAACAAGGATTATTTTGTTTGTACTTTGTGGTTTCTGTGAATTTATAGCAATTATGTTAGGTTTTGGCGTTGGGATGGTGATTGTAGCATTAACAAGATAAAGACACTATGGTTGTTTATTCTTTGTTGGATGGTATGCAGTAACCTTGTATACGCTGAAAGCATGGTTTTTGACACTGACATACGGATTCAAGAAGGAAACATGGTGTTCCTGGGTAGTGGACGGGATGACTCCGCTATGAAACAACTCATTGTTGGTAGTAACTACCTTCAAGTGGATAACATACTGATAAGTGTAACTGGTTTAACTCAGGATATGTTTTTTAATGTCACCCATGTAAACGAGATTGGTAATAACCGTAGTGTAGGTGAACGACTCCTTGAAATGAACATTACCTATGGTGGTGGTGCAACCACATTTACGTTTACGGGTAACAGTAGTAACGACAACATGCTGTATGATCTCCTTGTGGATGGAACAATTGTTCGTAATAATGTAGGACCATTTACATTTACATACACTAGAAGTAGTTGGAGTACACACAGGTTTCTGTTACGCTGCAGCGGGTATGAACCAGACCCACCATACAATGGTAGTTCAACCTATACGCAGGGTACACCTCCATATGTGAATTTAAGTTGGGAACGAGGTAATTACAGTAACCAGGAGGTAGTAGTAGGCAATGCAGATAGTTACCCTAGTAGTCCCAGTGATGGAACCGTATGGTACAATGGAACGAATTTATATTATAACTTCAGTGTAAATGAAACACAGTATTTTACCGTGTGGAGTTACAACGTCACCACTAATACTTTTAGTTCAACTGGTTTGGATATTCCCTGGGGTGTACTTCGTCTTAACGTGTTTAACCAGAGTAAAACCTGGCAGAAGGTAAACCCATTTGGCCTTACCATTCAAAACCAGGATGGTAACACCATTTATCAACAAAGCACTTGTAGTCCACCTTTTTACCTTGACCTGAATGATATTCCTATTGGCGTTAACACCGTGTTTATCATTAACGCCACTCATTATGAACAGCAACGATATGAGGAAGATACACTGGTAAATCATTTCCATAACTTCACGTTTTTGTTGCCACCTGTGATAACAAGTGATCCTGGTGGTGGAGATGATGACCCTGTAACTGGTGACCCAACGAATCACACAGAGAGTTTACTCTATCTGATTAGTGTAGTGGATGAACTAGGAAACCCTATAAGTGACGTAAAAGTTGAGTTTAACTTGTATGTGAACGCCACAGACACGTATGAAAACGCTGGTAGTTTCACCACTGATGGAAATGGTCAGGGAACTATTTACCTTGTACCTGAGAGTTTATATCAAGTTGTAGTATCTAAGGATGAATATAAAACAGGTACTAGTTATTGGACTCCAAGTAGGGAATTGTTAAGTAAAACCTTTTTGATTGAATTTGAAGATAGTGAACCTGTTGAACCTGATACACCCATAGAAGATATAAGTTTTACTTTTGAACGTGGTGGAAACACAGTGTTTATTAATTACACAGATGGTATGAGTGAAACCATTGACACCATGGTGTATATCTGGGAGATTGATAGTATCACAGGTGTTGAAACACTTCTTACCAGTGACTCAAGGATTGGTGAGAGTAGTTTTAGTTTCGCTGTTACTGATGTGAACACCAGTAATACACAGAAAGCTATTTTATATTATAATCATAGCACGTTTGGTTATCAGACCATTACCCTGGTGCTTCATGGTGATTATGTCAGGAGTAACGCTGGTACTAGTTTCAATGTGTTATTGGTGGCGTTAGTTGGTAGTCATCCTTGGGGTTGGGCTAACTTTTTAATTTTTATGTTTCTCCTTGCAGTATTCCATGAAGCTGATGATCGTGATGCTGGTAAATGGTTGGTGCTCATTGGTGGATTGTTTTTATTCCTTAACATAGTAGTGGGTTGGAATAGTACATTATTTACCGTGGCAGGTGGTGCTATACCTGTGTTATTTATTGCTGTTGGTGTATTGCAGATGTGGAAAGATAGTAGGAGGAAAACAACGTGAACATTGGTACTTTTTATCAGACGTGTGCATATATTTGTATGTGTCTTATAGCGGTAAACCTGGCGTTTGCTTTTGTCACAGGACTAGGAGTATTTGGAAATGATTTTACTGGTGGCGTTGTAGCTGGTGAAGATGCACAGTCCGCAGCTGGAGAATACATGAATGTTACTGCAAGTACAGATAGTGAAAGTTACACAGGTATGAACGCTTTGTGGATTATTGTCAGTGGATCTGCTGTGGGTGCTGGAGCTGGTCTTTTACTTGGTTTTATCACACATAGTAGTGTCTTTGTTGGCATAGGATTGTTTAGTGGTGTGTTTTGGAGTAGTTACTTGAACAGCCTTAGTATACTTGACACTGGTGGTTTTCTCAGTAGCCTTGAAGGTTTTGTCCTTATTGGAACAGCACTTATGGTGTTTATGTTTGCAGGAGCTGTGATAGGTATGCTCAGTGGGAGTGGATAAAAGTATGCCATTGAATATGACAGAGTTCTTGGAGAATCCTTGGGAGACAGCATACAGTCCATTTACTGATTTCTTTAACACCTATTTGGGTGTCGGTAATGCCTTTTGGCTTTTCCTGTTAGTGGTATTCACCTTTGGTATTTTTGTCAAAACAGAGGGTAATGGTACAATGGCGAGTATGTTCATGATAGCAAGTGGAGCAATATTAGGTAGTGCTAACGTGTTTTTGAATCAACCTGAGATGAGTTTGGCGTTTTATATTTTCAGTGCAATAGGTATAGGGGGTTTGTTTATCAGTGTACTCTTTCAGAGGTGAAAACTAAAATGTGGCATATCATGTTTATCTTGTTGTTTTTCCTGGGTATCATACTGTTAGTTATGAGTGTGGAAATGGAGAAACACCCGTATTGGAATCTGGTCAGTGGTTTCATGAGTAGCATTACGTTTCTTATCCTTAGTCTTAGTCAGATGGAAATTGAGATTCCTTATCAAATGTATAATGTCACCAGTGGAAACATTGAAACAGGTATGCAGGTGTTCAGCAGTCAAATCAGTCCATATCTTACGTATTTCTTCTTTGGTTTATTTGTAGTGTTACAGGTGTATACCTGGGCTAAAGTGTTTAGTAACGTGGAGTATTAGAGTATGGATTTAAAACATATTATGGATAGGGTGGATAAAGAGGGTTACGCTATTGTTCATAGTAACCGTGATTACAAGTCTATTCCTAAGAAGGGTAAATACTTGGTGTTTAGTAACAGGCGTACACACCAGAGTATTATTATTAATCCTAAGAAACTAAAAAAATAAGGAGAAGGTTTTACATTGTTTTACATTTAACAACAGGAGTATGTACTACTTTGTTTTACCGTTTAAAATATATATACTAAGGAGGAAAATACGGTTTCCTGGTGATAAAAAACCATGAAACAACTTTTAAATGATGACAAAGCAGATGTTCGGATGATCGGCGGAGTAGTCGGTATCCTGGTGACCCTGATTATAGCTGTACTCGTGTTTTATAACATTGCAGGTAGCATTGACACAGACACCATTGATGGTGAATTAACTGGTACACCCGCTGCAAATGCTACAGAAGCAACCCTTGACCAAGCAGCAACGTTTTTCACGATTGCACCTATCATTGCCATTGTAGTTGTCGCAGTAGTGATACTGAAGTACGTTGGTCAGATATAAGGGGAACACAAGTATGCGTTCTCTTTATGTTGATGACAAAGCAGATGCACGTATGATTGGTGGTGTTATAGGTATCCTTATCACGTTGATTATAGCGGTTTTGGTATTCTATAACATTGCAGGTAGCATTGACACATCTACTATTGATGCCAACTTTGACGGTAACAATGGTACGTTTGCTGGTTATGCAACAAACGCTAGTAATGCGACACAAGACCAAGCTGCTACTTTCTTTGCAATAGCACCAATTATAGCTATCGTGGTAGTTGCAGTAGTGATACTGAAGTACGTGGGTCAAATTTAAGGTGGACCTTATGGAGCATCGTTGTAAAACAAAAACAAGTGCGAAACGGTATGCTTCACGTATGCGGGGTAAAGGTTTCAACGCATCTGTCTACAAAAAGAAAAAGGGTTATGGCGTGTCTGTGACACGTAAATAATCTTTTTTTTTCTTATTTTTTTTTATACGTTTAAACTATATATAGTAAGTAAAACGTTTTTGTTTTTTAGTGGAAGAAAAAATATTTAATACTCGTCTTAAAGAAGATGAACAAAACCATCTTCAAAAATATTGGAATGGGTCTTTCAGTGATTTTGTACACAGTGCTTTTAAACAGGATATACAAAAAGTTACGACAAATAAAAAAAAGGATAGAATCCAACGATACGGACAAAACCTAATCTTTCTTGGGTTTGGAGTTATCATTTTGTTTCAAATGTTTAACCTGGGTTTCCTAAGTATTGGTTGGTTTGTAGTGTTTGCTTTGGGTATGAGTTTCTTTGGCATTGGTTTGTATGGTATCATGGTGGAGGTGAAACCTTTTGGTAAACGTGGAACATGAAGTTGATGAGTTTCTGAATCAACACGTGGATCATCCTGAGATGGAAAGTAGTATGGAACAAGCATACGCTGGTATCCCTGTTCCTGGTGATTTTAACGAAGCATGGATTAAATACATTATTGAGTTTCATCTCCCTAAGGATTTGGAACGTATTCTTATTTTGTATCTTAAACCATTAATTGATTTAGCTGCTAAAAGTAATATTCTCAGACGTGAGATACCTATGCATTTGTTACAGTATGATCTCATCTGGGATATGTACCGTATGTATGAACAAAAAGGTAAGTATGATAGTCGTTTGTTGGTTTGCCAGGAGATTATTCGTCATGCTTTGGAACTCCAGTTGAACCGTAGTGTAAAAGGTTGGCAGGGAGAATTGATTTTTACTAAACGTTTTGATATTCGTAACCGTAATAAGGAAAGCGGTAAAGGTTGGAAAGGTTTTTTCAACAATAAAAACGAGGAAGATATGGAGGAATAAGAAACTATGTTTATTGCGTTGTTTGTAATGTTTGCCATTTGTGGAAGTATTCTTTGTGTTTTGGATATTATGTTCCCTGGTTTGTTACTTCCTTTTGTGGCTATGAGTATGCGAATTACTGGGTTGATGCTCATCTGGGTTGGTGGCATTATGTTAATTAGTCGTGAAACTCAGACAGGTGCTGATAAACTCACAGGTGTTAGTAAACCCTATGAGAAACTTGTGTTCCACCAGAGACGTGGTGGTAAAACATTTATCCTTCGTGGTACTCTTGCACCTTTGGAGCATATCATTGTTAAAAACAAAAAGGATTACATGGTGTTTAAGGACACTGGTGGTAGTCGTAACCTTGCCAAGCATGATGCGGTGTTTACCTGTGAAACCGTGAGTCATACTATCCCTGAAGATATTATACAATGGTTGCATAAACAAAAAGATAAATTTGGTGTAGAGGGATTGAAAGAACTTCAGGAGTTATATCAGAACCTTAAAAGTATTCGTACCCATGAAGATTTGTATAATATCCCTGCACTTCGTGACATCCTTGAGGACCCTGTGAAAAAACAAACATTGATGAACATGAAAATTGAGGATCTCCGTCAGATGAGTGACATGTTGTATACTGGCGAAGTTATTCATATGGAGGATTATGAGGATTTCCAAGAAAGTGTAGCACCATATGACATGGAAAGTTATACTCAGAAGAAGATAACTCAACGGATTTGGCAGTATAAAATGTATCAACCTATGGGTGGTGCTGGTGATTACATGAAATGGATATTGGCGATTATTGTTTTGTTTATTGGTGGTGCGATTGCGTATCAGATATTTGTAGGAGGATAAAAGTATGAATGAAAAAGAAAAACAAATAGATAAAATTTTACGGGAACTAAATTATGCACAAGCTGAATTAATTATGCAACAAGCAGAGAAGATTAAAACATTGGAGATGCAAGTAAATGGTTAGTGATTTTATACGAGATCGTATTGATAACGCCCATGCTTTAATAGATCAGGGTAGTTACGACCAGGCTGTTGAACTACTTAAAAACATTAAATACCGTGTCCATGAGGAAGGTGTGGTTGCTGATATTGAAACCTTTGAGAAGGAACATGATAAAAAACTTGAGGACATCATTAAAGGCATTCAGACCAGTAGTGAGGATCCGTTGCGTAAGCAACATAACACGGTGAAACAATGGGAAAAATACAGTCATATGTATCTACGTTTTTATGATAACTTAACTAAGCATTATGACATCTGATGATTTTAAAAGGGAGTATCGTCAGTTTGTACCTATTGAAAACCTTGTCACAGGTCAGATAGGTAGGATCAGTGAGTACAGGTCTAAGAAAATGTGGGAGTATTACATTGAAAGTGTGGAGATGCTCATTGATTTATTACCACCAGACGTTGAGGAAACCGTTCTTAAATTCAAAGAAACCAATAACATAGGGTATGACCTTACAGACAAAGGAAAACGTTTGTACGTTGACTTATTTCGTTATATCAAAAAGCAGTTGACAAATAATAATATTGTTTGGAAACGTAGTAGTGGTTTTGATGTTGGACATGATTAAATACAAGTTTAGTTGTTTTTTTTTAATTAAAATTGATAAATAGTGAGTAGAAGTTAATATAGGGATAATAGAGTATGGCAATAGAAGACTGGGATTTACAACTGGGAAACAGAATACTTTCAAAGATAAAAAACAATGGTTTCCTGAGTTGTATTACTAAGGCAGAACGTGGATACGGTAAGAGTATGTATAACCTTAAAGTAATGGCGTATGTATTCTTTCACCTATTGGACATCACTGAGAACCAGGCATGGAAGATGGCACTTGATAACTTTATCTTCACACCCAGTCACCTTATAGAACGTATAGAATATAACATTGAACATGATGTCATTGACCCTGTATGGTGCATTGATGATGCAACGGTACATTTCAGTAGTTACCTGTTCTTTATCAATGTGTATCAGACAGCGTTGGTTAATGCAGCGTTTGACACTATTCGTACTGTTGTACATGGTATGCTTATTAACTGTCCACAGAAGAAACGGTTACTTCGTGCTTTACAGAACTATGATGATTATGAAGTAACGTTGTATATTGATCGTGGTTATGAACGGAAAGCTGTTTGTATTAAATATTTTAGTTTACCTGATGGGAAACAAAAGTTCCGTAAAGAATTTGAAGATCATTTCAGTTGTTATGTGCCTAAGTGGATTTATGATTTATACATGGAAAAAAGAAAAATGTATTTAAAAGAAATTAATGAGGAGCTTAAGGTATTGCGTAGTAAACTTGAGCAACGTAAAACCAAAAATGATTCTGTTATTGAGATTCCAGTTTAATGTATTCTTCGTATTTATCTGGATGGTATCTTTTCATGTAGATGCGAAAGTTTTTTTCATTGATGCTTATTTCTTTCATACCTCTTGTTTTTGTTGTTTCTATTATTTAAATGGTGTGTGACATTTTGTCAAAATGGAAAACTATATAAACCCATATTTATTACGGGGATAGTATGGTAAAGAAAACATGGGATATAAGTGACATCACAGTAAAAAGAATTGACATACTTCTTAACCTAGGATACTTCATTACAGAAGCAGAACTGGTAAGACGTGCATTAAATATAGGATTGGATAAAATAGAACGTGAGGTAGAAAAAAATGGGTTGCATGACAAAAGTTAAACCACATCGGGAGTGGTGTATACGAAAAGTAAACATGGAATCTGGTGCTATCAGAATATGGCGTGACAGGACATTTTATTATTTCTTAGAAAGATATGAAGGTGAACAATGAACAGTAGTTTACTTGTGGATAATACCTGTGACGTTGACGTTATCATCGGTAAAACCATTAAACACAATCAAGGGTATGGTTTTAAAATCACTTTTACTCATAACTCTAACCTTGACATGGATTATTACAAACAATGGATAACTGATTATTTCAGGTTAAAAGGATTTAATGTTAAAAAAGATGAGAACGGATACCATGACATTAAATAATTTAGTTTTAAGTGAACTCATTAAGGCAGGGGATGGGGACTCCCACACATCCCATCTCTCCACACCACCTAATTGTTTTTTTGGAGTCCCCGCCTCTAACAACTATTTGGTTGGTCTTTGGTTAAAAATAAGAAACCTTGTTGGGCATTGGGAATTACCATCCTCACGAAAGAATCCTATAGAGTGCATCCCAATTTCTTCTAAGGTGTTTTTTTTCGGAACGCAGCCTTTCTTTCCAAAGACCAACCACCTCACCTATTTTGTGGACATTGCCCGTGGGGAAAATAAATCTATTAAACAATTTGTAATAAATAAAGGTGGTTAAATGACAAATCCAGAGGAAAACAAAAATTATTTTTTAAAACCAAAGATAAGTACACAGAGTAATCTCTTAGAAGATTTTAAGGAGAACAAAAAAAATGTTTGATGAAAAAAATATTTATGTACGACAAGCAGAAGTCAAAGGAAGTTTTAAACAAAACAGTAACGGTACATTCTTGATTGGTGAACTCACAGTAAACAGTAGCTTGAAGAATTATGAAAAAGTGTTGCATAGTGCTTTTGAGATTACCATGAAAGAACTTACGGGTCGTAATGAAAACCAGTTAAATCAAAAAGAAAAAACATCCCCTGCAACCCCAAAAAAAGAAAAAAACACAGTTAAGAACGTCAAAGGGATGCAATGAACGAAGGACTTATCGTAAGAGCAGAAACACTCCCAGATACTATCCAGGAACTTATTGATTTTGTCATTATTGGTAATGAAGCAGTAAAAGCATGGAAAAATAAGGTTCGTGCTTTGGATAAGGTTGATCTTGCTAATGTAGCTCATAAAACAGCGTTACGTGATGGACAGAAGATGGCGGAGCTTACTTTATTGGCTGAAGCAAAACTAGGAGAATTATTGGATAAGGTTAGTGGTTCCACTGCTGGAACCACAAAGGTTTTACCAGACGGCATTAATAAAAAGGAATCTCATTATGCACAGGAAATATACAGGCATCCAGAAATAATGCACCAAATAATAACAGAAACGGTTCATAAAAACGATATACCCACCAGGCATGATGTCATTAAAGCAATTAAAGAAACAAAGCGACAAGCGAAAATAGAGCAGCAGAAACAAGAAATACAGCAAGGTCTTGAACAACCAAAGGGTTTGTATGATGTTATAGTAATTGATCCACCTTGGAAATTTGAAGGTAATTACGATGCTGATGGAAGACGTGGCACAGCTCCTTACCCACAGATGACTTATGAAGAAATAAAAAACATATCCATTCCAAGTAATATTAATTGTATTCTATGGCTTTGGACAACCCATAAAGATATCCCTGTGAGTTTTAGTATTTTGAACCATTGGGGTTTTGAATACAAAGGAATACTTGTATGGGATAAAGAAAAAATGGGTATTGGTACGTGGCTTCGTTTTCAATGTGAGTTTTGTCTTCTTGGTGTTAAAGGTAAACCACTTTGGGAAAAAAAAGATATTCGTGATATTATTAGAGAACCAAGAAGGGAACATAGTAGGAAACCTGATTGTTTTTATGAGATGATTGATAAAAACTTTCTTGGTAGGAAACTTGATTATTTTGGACGTATACCTCGTGATGGTTGGGATATTTATGGAGCAGGTCAAAACAGTTTATGAAAATAATGGTTTTAGTATTACTGAACATCCACGAAAAAGAGAATACAATGATGAACGTATTAATGAAAATGATCGTATTTATCGTATTCATTTACGTTATGGTAGCAACCAACCAACTATTGAGGATGCTGCAAAGTTAGTGTATTATCTTCTTGTGAATAAAATATATGAAGGTAAGTTCCAGGAGTATAAAGAAATTATTTTGGATGAAATTTATCAAGCTGAACGTGATCGTTTTGAAAAAAAGGTGTAGTGTTGTGTGTAGTGTAATACAATACAAATACAATACAATACAATGGTGGTGTTGGTGAGAAAGGAAATTAAGAACACGGATAAAGTCATGGTTTCTTCAAGAATACCATGTTATGTGAAACAATACGCTGAGGATAAAAACATTAAAATCGGTGATCTTATCATGAAAGGTTTTGATGAATTTAGGTCAACAGATATAGAACATGCTCTTAACAGGTTGGATTATCATGAAAAACGTGTATTACATTGGAAGGGTATTGTATTACATCATGAGGGTGAGTGTAATACAAAACACCATATTTGTAATACAGTTAAGAATGATTTTGTGAAACAAGGACGTGGTATGCGTGAAACGAAACGTCAGGATATGAGTTGGTGTGAAGCTAAATCTAAGAATCTTATCAATGAAGGTGTTATCATTAGTCCAAAAGAATTATATGATTTTTGTACCAGGGAGAGTTGAATGGTTATGTCAAAGAAGATTAATGGTTATTATGGTGTTTTTGATTGTTATCCTAGTAGGAGGCGTTTGTTTGTTGGTCGTTGTTGGCTTACTACTAGTGAGTTGTTTGAGTGTGTTGATGAGCTTATGGTGGTGTTGAAGGAGTAGGTGAGTGAGATGAAAGTAGAT
>Ga0272441_10010700_pt1 | contig 13810 bp, 19 predicted proteins | sample SSMProp6N_FD_193582 | JGI IMG/M metagenome (GOLD analysis project Ga0272441, IMG submission 193582) | Marine sediment archaeal communities from Little Sippewissett salt marsh, Falmouth, MA, United States - SSM-Prop-6N | ecosystem: Environmental > Aquatic > Marine > Wetlands > Sediment ... | reverse complement strand
GACGTGCCCGTATCGTGGATGGAGGAGCGCTTCGACCATCCTCCCCCGCGCGCGTGGGGCCGACCAGATAGGGTGAGAGCGCGAGCGGGATAGGCCCCATCCTCCCCCGCGCGCGTGGGGCCGACGCTCCCCGGGATTTTTCGGTTTGGCTGTCCAACCATCCTCCCCCGCGCGCGTGGGGCCGACGGCGAGCGCGTGACTACGCTCCAAAACACGCCCCATCCTCCCCCGCGCGCGTGGGGCCGACACCAACAGGTTGCGCACGAGGATGCCGGACCCACAATCAGCCCACCACGCGCAGAAGTTCCTGGTTCACCGAGGGCAGTTTCACCGGGTCAGACATCTCCCGGCCAGCGCTCCCCTCTCCGCAGGCGTTTTGAGTCTCCACCGGATTGGCGGCGACCAAAATGTTTCGCGCGGCGTTCAGGTCGCGGTCCATGACCATGCCGCACGACTCGCACCGGAACACGCGTTCCGACAGCGCGAGTTCGGATTTCACATCGCCACAGATCGAGCACCGCTTACTGGACGGGTAGAACCGGTCGATCACGACCAGGCGCGACCCGTACCACTGGCATTTGTACTCGAGCTGACGGCGGAACTCGGCAAACCCCACGTCCGAAATGGCCCGGGCCAGACGGTGGTTCTTCATCATGCCGCGCACGTTCAGGTCTTCGACGGCAACCAAGCCGTGGTTTTTAGCGAGGTCGGTCGTAACCCTGTGCAGAGCATCTCGTCTGGCGCAGGCTATCCGGTAGTGGAGTACCGCGAGTCTACGAGCAGATTTTCTGCGATTCTTTCCCCCTTTCTGCCTGCGAGAATGCTGCCGGCTCAGGCGCCGCAGCTTCCGCAGCCTCGAATTCAAACATCTGGGATTGTCGAACACCTCGCCGTCAGAGGTCACCGCCAGGCTCTTGATGCCCAGGTCAACCCCTACGGCCGAACCCCTGTTCTCCGGAACGCGGATCTCCTCCTCGACGGGCACCGTAATGAACCACCTGCCGGCGCGCTCAACTATCGTTGCGCCTTTGGTAAGCCCAAGAGGCAGCCGGCCGCGCTCCTTCAGCCGTACGCTGCCGACCCGGGGAACGCGAACCCGATCCGCCTCAACCCTGCATCCGTAATTCCAGAAACCACCGATCCCGCGGTTCCTCGATTTGAACCTCGGGTATCCGGCCGCCCGGCCCTTGCGGCCCTCCTTTATCCGCCTGAAGAAGTGCTGGAAAGCGCGGTCCAGGTTGCGCAGCGCCCCCTCCCGAACCCGACTCGGAACCTCGCGCATCCACGGGAACCTCTCATCTATGATAGACCGTAGCTCGGCTCCCAGCGAAAACGAGTTCAGTCGAATGCCCTGTTCGCGATACGCCTCCGTGCGCCTCGCCAGACCCCAGTTGTAAACGAACCTCGCCGTGCCGGCGAACCTCAGAAACGCCTCGCGCTGGGCCTTGTTGGGATCCAGCTCCACTCTATATGATTTCCGAACAGACAGGATGGAGCCGCCGTCTAGGCCACCAACGTCAACCGAGTTCAAACGAATTCTCCCCTATTTCCCTCTCGAACAGCCCACCCAGCTGCTGCCGGCGGGCGCCCCAGGCCACCTTGACCGTCTGCATGAACCGCTGCCGCTCGTCCCGGCTTTCGAGGACCCCGGGCTCCAGCGCTCGATCCAGCGCGGCGGCGAGCCCCTCGTTATCCGGCCGGATCCACTCGATCGCCACCTCGGCTCTGGCAATGGCCCGTGCGACCGCTGTAACGCTCGCCAGGGCCCTCCGGTAGCCGTCCAGGTCCATCTGGTCCAGCGGCCCCTGCAGGACCTCCCGGGCCGCCCGCGGGGCCTTGTCCCCGACGATCTCGAGAATTGCATTCGTCTTTTGCAGCTGCAGGTGCCAGCCGGCATACGGAGTGGCGGGCGCCGCAGGTTCGACCTCGGGGACCTCGGGGACCTCGGGGACCTCGGGGACCTCGGGGACCTCGGGGACCTCGGGAGGTTCGGGGGGTTCGGAGGTGTCCGGAACCGACTCGGCATCGGGCGCAGGCCCCGGCTTCGAAACGCTCTCGGCGATGATGCGCCTGAAATCGACCATCAGGCCTCGATCCTCCGGAGCCAGTTCGGCTCGCAAACCCCGTCTTTCCAGACGTATATCATGATCGTGATGCCCGGCAGGTAGAAGCTCTCGCCAGAAACGGCATACTTCAGGTCGAACCGCCGGCACGTCTCGATCAAGTCGTCTACAACCTCCATGTTGGCGCCGTAGGGTTCAGAGGTCACGAGGACGGGCTGGCCGCCCCTCAGCCACATCATCGCGTGGTCCACCCATATCCCCGGCAGACCTACGCAGTTGTGGCCGTTGCAATGCTCTCCCAGGAGACCGGTTAAACAGGTATGGCCGCGAGAGCGTTTCAGGCCAAGTTCCGCGGCCCAAGCCTTCCGCTTGTCCTCGCCCTCACTCCGAATCAGGTTGATGTCCACTGGTGTCCTCCGCGGCCTCCACGGCTCCCCTGGCCTCGATCACCGCGTTTTTGATCTGCTCAATCTCCCGCGCGCCCTTCCCGGTTTTCGAGAACTCGGCCAACCACCTCGACAGATCCTCAGTCGAGACCAGAACCGCATTCCGGAGTCCGAACCCCCATTGCTCCGAAATCAACCTTTCCTTGCGAATCTCTGTCCTAATTCTCGATTCGGAAACTCCCGCCAGTTTAGCGGCAATTACCACGTCAATCATCATTTCGCACAACCCTCCTCTCGGTTTTACGTTTGGTGCCCGATATATTGTGTCGTGGGTTTTAAAATTGTCAAGACGTATTTTTGTTTTTTCGCAGACACCCCCGGCCCTGGACCAAAACGGTCCACGTTGGACCGAAACGGTCCAAGTTTGGACCGAAAACGGTCCACGAAATGGTCGCCTAATTTCAGAATTCTATTTTGTAAGTCGCTGTGCCCCAATGGCCCAATGTGTACTCTGAACGTTTGGGCGCGTTGGACCACTTTTTCGGAAGAGTATTTAAAAATATACGTGTGAGAGTCTCCACAGGATTAGTTTTTTTTGACCCCCCGTTCTCAGGTTCCTCAAATACTTTTTCGGAAATGTCGTATTTTGGTCCAGCGGGGGGTAGTAGTAGTAGGTAGGTAGGTAGGTTAAGTTATATATATATATAGGGTTACGGTCCAGGGGGTCCAGCGAATTCTCTGAAAGTTTTTGGACCGAATACCAAAACAGAACGGTCCATACCCTGCCACAAGTTTCAGAGTAGTCGCCGGACACCCCTTTAACCCACACCTTTTCACCTAGTTAAAGAGCGGTCCAGGGTCGGTCCAACACCCGGATTTCGGTCCAAAAACGGTCCACTGTTTCAGAGTAGTCGGTTCGAAAGCGCGAATAAGCGCAAAAAACGCGGCCTAAGCCGCGTAGATGCGAAGCCTATCCTCGATTTCAGAGAATCAGAATGTTGCCTGTTCGGGATTGCCTTTGGAGGGCCCTGTGGGCTCTGGGGTGAACTCCTGATTCATGATCCACTCTGCCAGGCCCTGCGGACAGGCGGGGTGAGCGGGGTTGATGGCGATGCAGTTGGGGCGCCCGGTTCCGATCCGGAACCGCCGGCACTTCTCCGCAATCACATAGTCCTCCTTGCGCAGTATGGATTGGATCGACACCGATCCCGGCATCCCGCGATCCCTGGCCGGCCGCTGTTTGAGCCACTCGCTGTAGGCCTGTCTGATCGCCAGGTAGAACACGCCGGTGTAGGAAGCGTAGTGCACGCCGGACCTGATGACGCCCATCCGGGCCAGCATGGGCAGATCCTCGAGAAATTCATCCGAGGGCTTCTGGACCACGGACTCCCCGGTCACATCTTCGCATCGGCGGGCCACCCATTCCGTGAACCCGAACTCGTCCTCGGGTTCGGGGTTGATGATCAGCGAATAGGCCGCCAGCACCGCACCGTAGTTGTTGCAGGCGCGCGCGTCGCCCTTGAGCGTGCTGCTGGTCTCCCTCAGGGTCGCGATCATTTCCTCGGCTGACGGCCCATTGGTGAGCACCCAGGGCAGGACCTTGGGGAACAGGGTCCGGCTCAGGTTATCACGGATCTCCTTGTACTCGGCCCCGACCTTACCGGCTTCCTTGTCCTCGACGCTCATGTTCCGGAAGATCGCGAGCAGGCAGCGGGTGTTCAGCGCGGCGTCCGAGGGCCGGTGCTCGCCACCGATCATGACCGGCGCGCGGGGGATCACTACTCGGGTCTCGTTGGTGTCGTTCCGGGTGCCCTTTTTGATCGGAGAGCGGTCGTAGACCGAGCGCAGCAGCGACTCTTTGTTTCCGGAACTGAGTCCCATGTCCCGGCACTCGTCGAGGAACAGCGGGATGTTGTCGAGCAGGGAGATGTTCCGCTCCCACGCGACCGAGGTGTTCTTGTCGGAGTTGGAGTCCCCGCGGGTGATTCCGAACATCCGGCCGGACCACCTGCCGAGCGTCGTCTTTCCGCTCTGCGGCTCTCCGAGCATGAACATGATCGGGAACCCCTCCAGGTGCTCGTAGATCGCGTCGCTGTAGATCGCGGCCAGGGTCCACGAGAAGACCAGCAGAGCCTCGTGACCGCTGCGTTCGGCGCCGCCGTAGTTCCGGAACAGCCGGCGCGCGATGTCCTTGATGTCCACCTGGTCCAGGTTCGAGAAGTCCGGGGACGGCAGCCCCCGGTAGTCGACCTCTCCGTTGGCGATGTTGCCCAGGCCGCACTTGTAGCCGTGCTGCCCGTTCCAGCTGGCCTTGCTGACCGGATCGGGGGGCACGAACTCTCCGTTGATGTACGCCCCGTTGGCGAACAGCCAGACGTCGTGTTCGGGCAGGTAGCCGATCTGGTTGGGCTCGATGATCAACCGGTCGCCGGCCCGCAGGTCCTCGTACCTGACCACCAGGTCGAAGTTCTGCGGGTTTCCCCAGAAGTGGTGGTTCGAGATCCCAGAGGACAGCGCGAAGGCCTTGAAGCGCCCAAGCTGGCTGATGCAGTCGGGGCTGGACTTCCAGGACCTCACTGCCGGCAGGTCGGAGGGGTTGATCTCGCTGCCGGAGAAGTCGGTCACCGGTGTTCCGTGCAGCCCGTTGTGGTGCCCGAGCGGATGATGTGGTGGATAGAATGCGACGTGCCGGCAGGTTCGGGGTTCGCCGTCTACCATGGTCATGACCTTGGCAGTGAAGTCCATCGTGAAGTCGCTGACTCGCGCGAACTCGCCGTCCTTCTCCATGACGTAGTACCCGTTGTAGCGTCTCTCGACTCTTCGGCTCAGGTAGGCCCGGTCCATGTGCCGGCTGACTACCCGCTGGGCCTCTTCGTTCAGGCTGCGGAGGTACTCCAGCCAGGTCCTTTTGCTGGCGACCACGGACTGGAACGCCTCGACGGTGTATCCTTGCCCCAGCGCGCCGTCGATATCGATCTTCCCGTTCACCCGCCAGGCGTCGGGCAGCGGGCATATCGAGACGTCGTTGAACAGGCCGGACTCCTGGAGCTTGCGGGTCATGAGGATGGCGTAGAGCGGGGTGTCCCACCTGACGACCTCGTTGACCTTGTATCCCGGCAGCTCCGGGTCGTTCTTGATCTCGTTGTCGAAGATGATCCGGATGTCGGTGATCCCCTCTCCGGTCATCAGGGAGCAGAGCTTGTCGAAGTGCTTGCCGTAACACGACTGGATTCCGGGGATCCCCACCGCGGAGTATCCATACTGGTACGCGGCGACCGCCTTGTAGGCGCTCTCGGTCAGTATGGCCAGCGAGTGGTTGACGATCCCCGTGGCGCTGTAGCTGCCGGTGCCGATCAGGTACGGTTCGATCCCCTGTCCTTTGAATCCGGACTCCTTGTGAATCTGGATGAAGTAGACCTCGCCGTGCTGGTTGAGGTGCGGGATCAGCTGCAGGGAGTCGTCCAGGAGAGGTGCGTAGGTCCTGAACCCGGACAGGTCCTTGCGAGGAACGATGACCCCGTGCGAAACCAGTAGCTCCGATCCGTATTGCTGCTGCAAATCGGCGACCACCTGTTCCATGTGCGGCCCGCACGAGCGGAAGCGGCAGGCGTCGATGATGTCGGGGTTGAATCCCCGTTCGGTCATGAGCTTTTCGCGGTGAGTTGCGGTCAGGATACAGGAGTCGTGATTGATCAGGCTGTTGTAAACGTTGATGATTGCAGGTGGGACCACGGGCCGGTTCCTTCCTACTCCCCCGAGGTAAACAGAGGGCGCCCGTCGTGGACCCCGCGCGGGGAGGGATGAACGACGCGGATGGCCCCGCAATTCATGCAGGGCCCACGAAAGGGGCGCCCTCTGTCAGAGGCTATGAGTATTTGTCTATGCCGTTCATCCCAGCGAGACTTCTACCAAGACAGGCCGCACCGGTCAAGACTTAAAAGGGGATTTCTTCCTCGTCGGCCTTGGGCTGGGGCTGGGCTGCCGGCCGGTTCGCAGCGGGCTGCGAGCTGGTCTGGACGTGGCTGTAATCCTCCTGCTGCGCGAAGCCCTTGGAGTACTGCGAGATGAGCTCCTTGAGCTTGAGCTGGTCCTCGCGCGGCAGGCGCTGGCGGGGATCGGCCTTCATGATCAGCCTGCTGTAGACCTCCTTGGGGTTCTTGGCGATCTTCTCGAGGCTGAAGTGCGTGATCACGGTCTGGTACGGGATGCCCTTGCCCGTGAGGTCCGTGAAGAACGCATCCTTCTCGCCGAGGCTGGTGGGCGGCATGCTCATGCGATACGGGACGGCCGACATCATGTCGCCCTCGATGGCCAGCACGAACAGCGTGTGGCCCTCCTTGCAGGCCTTGCCGCGGCCCCCCTTCAGGTCCGAACCCCAGGCGTTCATCGGGCAGGCGTCGCAGAAGAGCGCCTGTCCGTAGCGCTTCTCGCACTCGCGGCGCATCTGGGGCGGCATCGGGCACTTCTCGGGATCGTCAGGGGATGCCCAGTAGCCGTTGTCGCTCTTGCAGTCGGGCCGGTTCCCGGTCGCATCGGGGTTTTCCCAGTAGGCGCGGTTCCCGTGGTGATGCAGGATCACGCCCCGGAAGTTCTGGACCGGCAGGTCCCCCGGGAACATGAAGATGCCGTCCTTGCTCATCTTCACGTCGGGAATCTTGGCGGTGACCCCCTCCATGTTCTCGGTCACGGCGAACACCTCGTCCTCGGACGTGGCGCCGAAGTTGGTGATCAGTTCGGGCAGCAGGCTCTCGTACTTCTGGATTTCGTTCGTCACTTCGCGTTCTCCTTTTTCTTCGTGCTTTTAAGGATGTTTGCCAGTTCGTCGAACGGCTCGACGATCCTGGCGATCAGGTCCTCGACGGGGATTCCTACCGTGTCGGCGTAGGTGCAGAGCACCCGCACCGTCACCGAGTTGTACTTCCCGCGCTCGATGCGCGCGAGAAATTCGGCGTCGTAGCCGGCCAGTTCGCAGAACGTCACGGGGTCGAGGCCCGCCGCTTCCCGTAGGCGGGCCAGTGCGGCTCCCACGTGCTCCTGAGCCTCAGTAACGTTCACCGAGCGGCGCCCCTTTCGCATCGACCAGGGGGGTAATGCGCGAGCTGGGGTTCTCCGGCAGGGGCTTTGACTTGGGTTCCGGCCGGTCGATGTTCCCCGAGAGCAGCCGGTCGCCGACCTCCCGGACCATGTTCTTGCGGCACGTCATGCAGAGGTCCAGGGGTTTCTGGTGAGTGCCGTGGTCCAGCATCGGGATCAGGTTGACCCGGGAGAACACGCACATCCCGGGCCGGTGACCCTTGATGTGTATCGAGAGAAAAACGTCCCTTGTGATGCGGCTGTCCAGATCGTTGAGGTAGAAGTCGCCGCAGACGTCGCACTGCCTAGCCTCCATCGTCGCCCTCCTTTCTCGAAATCACATTCTTGTTGCGGACCTGCACCCCGACCTTCTCGAAGCGGCGCAGGTACCCGGGCAGCTCCTGTTCGTTGGCGGACCGGTCCTTGAGGATCTTCTTTATGGTCTGGGCCGGGATGCGGGCAAGCGACCAGTAGCCCTTGTCCTTGAGCCAGCCCTCGAACTCTTCGCCGTGCTCGCTCGGGCAGCTCAGGTACCGCTCTACGGTCCGCATGACCATGAGCCCGTCCTCGAACTTCACGCTGCTCTGGCCGAGCTCGGAGAGCTTGCGCGCGAGGTTCTGGGCGACCTCGTCCTTCTGTCGCTTGTAGCCCTTGCTTTTCTTGTCAGCCTCCTGGGCCTTGCGTTCGAGGCGCACGATCTCCTCGACGAGGCCCCGGAGCATGACCTGTATCCCCGGGTTCTGGGGTTGCTCCAGCTCGAAAACCTCTTCAGTCACCTTCCACCACCTTTCGCACGTCGTTCACGCTTCGGGCTATCAAGTAAACGCCTCCTTTCTGTTCGATCTTTCGTTTCCAGTGCAGCTGCAGTTTGGACGACTTGCCGTTGGGGGCCTTGACCTCGATGCCCATGAACCGGCCGCCCCTCAGGCACGCCACCAGGTCCGGCGCTCCGCGCCGGCCGTAGACGCTCGCGGGGATCGGGAACCACGGGATCCCCTTGCGCGTCAGGTACTGGGTGATTCCGCTTCTAACGCTTCTTTCGCTGACCACGGGCGTACTCGTTCTGGCACTTCTTGCACCAGCTGCTCCAGGCGTTGCGCGCCCGGTTCCAGACAAAACATGCCAGGTCGTGAACCTCGTCGCAGCGCGAGCACCGTTTGGTCCCTTGTGAGGTCTTGGGCTTCCGGCCTCTACGTCGCGGTCTTGAGGTATTCGAGGGCCGCATGAGACATGGTTTCCTTTCGGTTAAGAGCCCGGTAGATAGTTTCGTCGATGCTGTTTTCGGCCAGCAGGGAGACATAGGTACACTTGTTCGTGGTGCCGATCCGGTGGATCCGGTCCTGACTCTGCTTCCAGTGCTCCAGGTTGTAGCTGAGCGAGTAGTAGACGCAGTAGGAACAGTTGGTCCAGGTCACCCCGTGCGCGATGGTCGCGGGGTGGGCCACCACGTACTGGACCTCCCCCTGCGAGAACTTCCTGATGTTCTCCTGCAGCTCCTTCGGGTTCATCCCGCCGATGATCTTGAGGGCTCCGAGCCGGTGGGCCAGCTGCTGCGCGTCGTGCCGGAACTGGACCCAGATGATCGCCTGCTGGTTGCCGATCTCATCGAGGACTTCGTCCAGCAGCTCGGCCTTGCTCTGGTCGAAAACGTAATGGTTCTTGAGGGTGTCGTAGGTCCACCCGGAGGTCAGCTGCCGGAGCTTCATGATTTCCGCCAGGGTGTTCGACCCGATCGCCTCGCGGTCCTCGACGAGCGGCAGGATCTTGTCTTTGACCATCGTGTCATAGGCATCCCGCAGGGGCTTGGGCATTACGTACTTGCGGGTCACGAAGACCTTCTCCGGCAGGTCGAGGCAGTCCTTCTTGGCCAGGAACGTGGCGTGAGGCTTGACGAGGTTCATGATCTCTTCCTCGGCCCCCGCGCGCGGGCGGTAGTCGAACTTGTGTCCCTGCCGGTTCTGGCCGTGGGCGATGAACCACCGGCCGCGGTACTGCCAGAAGTCCACCCCCAGGATCCCCGGCTTCACTACGTCCACCTGGTTGAACAGGTCCAGGTAGCCGTTCGGCATCACGGTGCCGCTCATGGGGTAGACGTACGGGATGGAGCGCGCGAACTTCACGATCACGCGCGCGGTTTTCACCTGGTTCTTGATCCGGGTGGACTCGTCCAGGATCAGGTTGTCGAAGTCCTGCTCATTCAGCCACCTCTCGATCAGCTTGAAGCTCTCGTAGTTTATGAGACAGACATCCGCGTCCGCGGCCGCCTCGCACTTCTTCCTGCGCGCAGCCGCGTTGCGGCCCCACAAGTTGGAGACCTTGAGCTCCGGGCAGAACTTCTGCGCGTCGGACATCCAGGCCGCCTCCAGAAGAGGCAGCGGCGCGACCACCAGCGTCTTTCCGGAGCGCGTGGGGTTGGCTGCCCGGCGCTCGGCGATGGCCAGGCCCGCATAGGTCTTGCCTGTCCCGCACTCGGCCCCGACCAGATGGCTCGCGGGGAGCATCCGGTCGAACAGGACCTTCTGGTGCTGGTACGGGGGGAACTTCATGCGGCTACCTCCGGGGGTTAAGGGATCAAGGGGATGAATTTTCCCGGTAAACCGGAGTGCTGCAGCAGCGACGAGCACCTCGGCCCATAAGCAATCAAAGCCGAAGGCGCTCCCGAGTTATTCGGAGACCGGGTTCCGTCGGGCAGGCAAAAGTGCAGCCTCCCCTCGAAAAAGAAGATCGCCGATGCCCGAGGCCAGACCCAGTCAAACCACATCCTGGTTTCGGTGCGCGCGAAAATCAGCGCGACACCATCGTTATGATCCGCCAATCGCTTGAGCCACAGGCCCGTCTTCCGGCCGTACGGAGGGTTGAGCCACACGCTTCCGGTCCACGGGCGCGCAAGACCATCTTCTTTTCTGGTGTATTGCCTGCGAGCCAGCTTCCAGGGCTGTTGATCCGAGGCGCATGGGTCCAGATCGAATTCACCCAGCGCCTGGACGATCTCCAGGGGCGTAATCCAGTCTTCGGATCTCATGTTCGCCGACTGATGCGAGCCGATGCCGTTGGGGGTCACTCTTTCGCCTTCGGCACCGGCAGCTTGCCGGCCTCCCACATGGCGGTGATCTTCTCGACCTCGATCACCACGAGGTCCACGCCGGCCGGCGTCTTGGCTTCCGGCCGGTAGTCGCCGATGAAGTCCACCTGACCGTCGACCTCGAGGTCCAGGATCACCGATTCCTGACTCAGGATGACCGCCAGCGCGCCGCAGAGGACCCGCATGTTGAACCCGAAGTCATCTTCGAACCACTCCGGATAGTTGCCCTCGGGGAAGACCACCACCTGCACCGATTTCTCGAGGCCGTGGTACCGGTCTCCCTCCCAGTCCGTGAAGAACCCCTGCTGCGCGATGAAGCTGGCCCCGCCCGGGTGCCCGTGCTTCAGCTGGTAGGTGCGAATCGCGGAGACCGCATCGATCACCTCGCGCATCGTTACCGGTTCGCCCTTGCTCCCGAAAGCGTTGTCGATGCCCCTCGTGAGCCCGACCCAGAGCCGGGCCCACGAGCGGCGGTTGCTCCACTTGTCGAGCTTGCCGGGGTTAGAGCACCATCCGGTGCCAGAGGCCTTCCAGGTGTTGCCTTCGACTTCGTAGTCCAGCGGGAAATGCATGTTGTCTATCTCCTGACAGCGGCCAGTATCGCGGGGGTGTCCAGGTAGGAGAACTTCACCTGCCCCAGCGAGCCGTTCACCCGGTCGGCGCGGAACTTGAGACCGTGGGTGAGTTCGGCGGTGAACTCCCGGGGGTGCTTCTTGATCAGCTCTTCGAGCTCTTCATCGGAAACAGAGAGGACCTCGGTCGTCTCGGGCAGGCAGACGCACTTCCGGCTCGGGGCGTTCGGGATCGGGGTTCCGTGCGTCCAGGAGACCAGCAGCTTCATCCAGTCCCTGTTCCAGTTCTCGCAGAGCCGGCCCAGCTCGGCCGCGTCTGCCGACCACAGGGTGACGGACATGGTGGGGCTGCTCATGAGTGTGACCCCGCCAACCTGGCAGATGACCTTCAGGTTTCCGTGCAGGGTGCTCAGGTAGTATCCGTCCAGCAGGGTTCTGCGCTCTACGTGAACGCTCGAGAGGGGGACCTCTCGGTCGTACAGGTGTCGGTAGGGGTCATTCACGTGTCACCTCCCTTGTGATAGCTTACGGTGAACTTGCCGTTCTGTTTGTTGTACCTGACGATCTTGCTGATTTGCGCGCCGTCGATGTCGACGCACATCCGGACGACCTTCCCGGGTTTGTTCTTGAGGCCCTCCCGAAGCGCCATTTTTAGAGACTGCATCACGGTCATGATCGATTTTGCGATCAGCCGCTCCCGTTCCTCAGGCGACATCCACCGTTACTTTCGTGTTGAACGCTCGCGCGAGCTCTCGCGCCCGATCCCCGGACCACTTCTCGAACATCTTCGAGCCCAGAACCTGGGCGTCGAGCATGCTGTTCCAGTTGACCACCCGCAGCGTGTTGTCGCGAAGACTCACGATCAGCCCGAGAGCGCGGCGCAGGTAGATCCAGTTCTCCAGCGCGTCCAGGTCGCCTTCCTCTATCGGGTCGTGGAAGATGAAGGTCGCGATCTGGAGCGGCGGGTTGTGCTGGAAGACCTCGCCGCGCAGCAGTGCGTCCACGGACATGACCTCTTCCAGGTTGCGCCGGTGATCGATCACGCGGATGCGTTCCCCGCGGTCGGCAAGGCCGGTGCTCCTTATGGCCTCGTCGATGCGGAAGAGCGCATCGTCGGTCATGCGCCACACGTCGAAGGTCGGCGACATGCCCGGCGCCCTTCGGAACCGGATCCAGCCGCGAACCAGCGCGCGCTTGATCAGGCGCTCCCGGTTCATCGCCGGGCCCTTCGGGCCGGCGGCCCGCTCTTCGGGCGTGAACATGATGTCCTCGATGGTCAGCCCGAACACGTCGGGGTGCTTCTTCATGTAGTTCAGGTGCTCGTAGATCTCGATGGCCTCGCCCGTTGGCGACAGCCAGTATCCGGTTCCCTGGGGCACTTGGGACCTCCTTTCGGCGGGGTCGTATTGTACCTCCGCAGAAGTCAGAATTCAAGAATTCTGCAGGCTCTTTTCGACGATGTCCCGATAGGGCTTGTAGTACTCTGCCGAGAATTCTCCGTCCCACCATTCGATCATGAGGGTATCGCGCAGGAAGTGGAAAATGTGAGGCTGGCCGGCGGGGATGCTGATCGAATCGCTGGCCGCCAGGATCACGCGCGATTCGTCATCGCCCCTGATGACCACCTCGGCCTTCCCGCTGATGACCGCGTCGCACTGCGTGCAGGGGTGAAAGTCCCCGGAGCGGCAGGACCCGGCGACGCTGTAGAGCAGATTGAACTTGAGGCCCTCGGACTCGATCTTGCGGATCCACCCGCGCGAGTCCTCGTAATAATCCAGCAGCTGAACTCTCTCGGAGCGTTTCTCGGCCTTGGCCCACTGTGCCTGGGCGTGGCGAACCTCCAGTTCGAGTTCCTGTATCCGGCGGCACGCCGGAGAGCGTTCTCTCCGGTAGACCGATCCGCACTCGAAACCCTTCTTGCCCAGGGGCAGTTTGACCTCGGGCATTCCGCAGTAGGGGCAGTTCATGTCATCACCTCCGGTAGCTGGCCCGCGAGAGCCAGCGGCTTTTCGAAGTGTTCCCTGACGCTCGTCTTCTTGCGCCCCTTGCAGACCGGGCAAAGGCAGCGCGAGGGGTCCCAGCCCAGAGACCGCGCGTAATTGTCCATGTGCTCTCGTCGTCTGATGCCCGAGTCGCTGTAGGCGTAGCACCCGCAGCCGTTGCACTGCATGTGCCAGCTGTCGTTGCGCCAGAAGAGGCTCAAAACGAAAGGTCCTTGTACGCATTGTATCCCAGCGCCCGGCAGTGAACGATTCTCGCGGCCCGGTTGCAGGCCTTGACGGCGCTGGCGTGTCCCTGATCGCCGCAACCGTAGCCGTGACGTTCCTCCAGGTACGTGGCCATCATGGCCGCGCGCTCGGCCACCGCCTCCAGGTCTTTGATGAGCTCGCGGAGGTCTTCCCCTCCCAGCTTTTCGAACAGGTCCGCCCACTGCGCGGGGGCGTAGTTCTTGACAGCTTCTTCTGAGGTCATCGGGTCCTCCTCTCTGACTTGAGATGTTTCTCCTCCCACAGCGCCCGACACTTCGGGCACCGTGCATGCAGCAGCTTGCGCGCCGCCTCGACGTCCACCCGGGCGTTCAGGTGCTCGGGCGGCAGGTACGAGAAGTCGGGCTGCTCGATGGGCGTCTTGTGT
>Ga0272441_10010699_pt1 | contig 13812 bp, 12 predicted proteins | sample SSMProp6N_FD_193582 | JGI IMG/M metagenome (GOLD analysis project Ga0272441, IMG submission 193582) | Marine sediment archaeal communities from Little Sippewissett salt marsh, Falmouth, MA, United States - SSM-Prop-6N | ecosystem: Environmental > Aquatic > Marine > Wetlands > Sediment ... | reverse complement strand
TTATCCACATATTCACACTATTCACAAAAAGAAAAGGTATCCAAAAGAAAAAGGGCTACTATTATTTTTCACTCCTTCCCAAGCCCCCTACTACCCCACTAAATCTTACACTAACCAATGGCCGAAATAAAATTATTTTTTGGCAAGATAACGTATATTAATGAAGTCATCTGACATGATAAATTCATTCTTATGCATGGGTATGATCAATGATAAGGTGTTCCCCTTGACATCAAAGGCAACCGAACGATGCAGTCCCTGCCTTGTCCATATCAAAAGAGAGCTCTTGATCGGTTCAGACTCCAGCCTGATGCTCACAACATAGATACCTTCCTGGTTAGTATTATTCCATATAGTTTTTTTCTCAATATCATCCCTTCCTATATATTGGTTAATAAAATTGATGCCGTTGACGGCCATGGGTTCCGCGGCTGTCTTATTCGCTAAGGTTCCGGGGTTTTTAATGAGGCCTTCGATATCCTTCAACCTGCCCTTTATCCTATCCTGCTCTTTTTGAATATTATAGAGTTTAGTTGAAAGGTCATCAGGCGTAAGAATAGGCACGATACATTCCTCGCGTTTTGAGCAGCCCCATCTGATACCGATAAGCAGGCAAAAGACGATCAACAACACTATCACCAGGATTAATAACCGTTCGTGATGCCGTATCAAAATATATACCGCGCCTTTCCTTTCATCAGATATAAATCATTAATAATACTCTCCCAATATCCTATCGATAATATCCGACCTTTTTATGATCCCGACTATCTTATCCTTTTTTACAACCGGAATTGTCCTGTAATTACGCCTGTCAAATACCTGAGCGATCCTTTCAACCGCCATCTCCGGCTGTACAGTATATATCTTCCTGGTCATAATATTTTCTGCCTTCTTCTTTCTGAAATTCTTTATATCACATGCGGCCTTCATCATATCTCTCTCCGATAAAAATCCGATAAGGCACCCTTTTTTATCGACAACCGGGGCGCCGGTTATCTTCTTTGTGGTCAACACCTTAGCGATAGACTGTACATCCATGGATCCGGAAAGGGTCACGACACGTTTATGCATGATATCCTTTACTTTCATGACATTATCCCTCCTCTTGAAAGACCTCGACTCATTGGCCTTTATAACCTGTAGATCCCCAAAGACGTTCAACACTATCTTCCTGTCTTTCTTTTGTGATTCGAAATAAAACCTGATCGTCTTCCTGTCGATCAACACATTAAGTATAATACCTTCCCTTTTAATGTTGAATTCCATGCTCTGCCAGTGGGCCGGTATCTTCGGTTCAAAATAGAACATATTCCTGACAAATCTCATCCCCGCGAAACCGTTTATCACGGCCTGCCATACACCTCCCAGACACGCGGCATGGATCCCGTCATCGCTGTTTTTGTGTACGTTACCTAGGTCGGTGTTAAGGGCAAGGAGAAAAAAACGGTATGCCCTCAACCGGTCGCCCACATCTGAGCCTACAATGGAATGTATTGACGATGACAGTGAGGATTCATGTATCGTCCTTTCCAGATAAAAGCGATAATTCAAACGCTTGCTCTTCATGCTGAATTTATCACTCAGAAGATATAAAAGCATCACAACATCCGCCTGTTTTACAAGCTGTGTCTTGTCCTTATCAACCACCCTGAAACGAGGCACGGGCATCTGCAATGCGCCCTTAGCGTGCATCACGGGAACCTTTTGTTTCTTGAAATAACCGTCGAAGGCCTCAATTATACCTTCTCTATAAGGATACGCGTGGCGTATCTTAAACGTTGTCCTCATCCATCGCTTAAGGTCGCGGTCCAAGATATTAAGTTTGGATAATACCTGTCTGACATCCTGAGGATATTTGGCTTTCAGCGATTTTACGTACTCACAAGTTCTTATGATATTCCATTTTGCCATACTGTTCGTATAGGCATTATTATTCACATCTTCATGAAATTCATCCGGCCCGATAATATTGTTGATGGCATATGTCCCGGTTTTTTTATCATAGTCCAGCCTGCTTATCCAGAACATCGCGGAATAGAGCATCATCTCCAGACCATATTTGAGCGCGAAATCAATGTCATTTGTGACACGGATAAATTGGTGGACAGCGTATGCCACATCGGCGACAATATGATGTTCCCTCAGTGCGGTCGCGATCTTTATTATCCTACCATCGGCATCCTTTACCCATGACGGAGTGCACTCCTGGCCCCTATCCGCTGATTCCCACGGATAGAGCGCCCCTTTGTAACCCCGCTCGTTAGCTATTTTTAAAGCGGCATCCAACCTGTTATATCTATACAGCAGTAAACTTTTCGCTATCTCAGGATAATTATAGATATAAAATGGGAGCAAGAATATCTCTGTATCCCAGAAAATATGCCCCCTATACCCCTCCCCGCTTAGCGTCCTGGCGCCTATACTGCTCCTGCCGCCATTTTCGGATCCACATATGATCATATGGTAAAGATTGAACCTCAGAGCCCTCTGTACCGCAGCGTCGCCTTTTATTAATATATCCGATATATTCCATCTTTTCTGCCAGGCGTCTTTGGTCTCACTTATGAGCTGCTGGACCTTTTTTCTGGAAGCCTTTCTCAATCTTTTTACCACATAAGACTTCAATGCCTTAGAACTGACATCCATGCTGTTTGTTATATAAAAATACTTGGTCAGGCATACTGTTTTACCCTTTTGGATCTTCAACTTGAAGACCCTTCTGGGAACAACCCTGCAGGTCTTTGATATCGCATACTTAAGAACCGATCCATACCCCACATTGATCTCCTTTTCAAATGTAGTCACCTGGATGTAGTTAAGGGAAGATTTTTTGTCAAAATCGATAACATGAAAATGCTTTTTTTGTCCCTCGGTCAATAAGCCCTTGTTCGTTACGGAAATATCAATAGAGCTTTCAAAGGATATATCAACAGTCTTATCTAAGGGGGTCAGGTATATCTCTATAACACCCAATCCGATATTGTCCATGCTCAAGAACCTCATCGATTGATAATCAAGCCTACCGCAATAGGTACTATTGTATAAAGTCCTTCTTGCCAGAATCCCGCTTTTTAAGTCCAGTACCCTCATATGCTCTTTCACATCCATGGTATCTACGCCTAACTTCTCACCGTTAGCGATTATCCGGAAATTCATCGGGTTAGGCAGATTTACTAATTCAGTAACCTGCGCGCCCATGGAGTCATAAATGCCGGCGGCAAATGTGCCGGGAGACGCCCCTTTCGGGATCTCCTCGAGAACAGCTCGAGTGCCCATCTTTCCGTTACCCAGAGTAAAAATAGTCTCATAAAAGCTCTGCCGCTCATCATCCCATCGGTTCTCATGTATCAACCAGTCGGGACCAGATAATTGTCTTTTTATATTATCGTTAAATTTAGAAAATATCATATATATACTGGCCTTTCGTTATGCTGTTGGTCCAATTGACACCTTTTGTTTAGTTTATCTGATATCATTCCATTTGTCAAATCATGAACCTTTATTTGCGATACCTCTGTCTATAAAGGATGCCCTGACAGGCGCACACTCAACTGCTACACTACATGTTAATGACAAATTACCAATAACAAATGACAAATTAATGACTAATGACAAATTTGAAAGAAATATGTTTTTTGTCATTTGACATTTGAAATTCATTTGTTATTTGGAATTTGTAATTTGTTATTAACCTTAGTTGCGATGACCTTTTTTGAGCGGACGGAAAATATTTTCTCACTAATGTCCTTGAGATACCATGAAGGGAAGTAGCCACAAGCGGAAGGCCCCTACAGGGGCATCTTTTATCAGATACCACTAAAATCGGCGAACGAGCACCCCGAACCTATGTTATAACAGCGATGCTTATTAGTGTAGCCGGGGTTTAAACCCCGGCTACTTCTATAGGATAATGAGATGATGACCAGGGGGGTGTTGTTTTAGAGCCTTAAAGGAATTGCATATACAAACGCACCATTCTAGGATATGCAATTGGAGATTAGAGTGAGAAAAAAAGTGCGTATCTTTTTTTCGAACGTGCTCTAAGACAACACCCCCCTGGTCATCATCTACATGTAAAATACGCTCGCAGCAATCGGACGTGCGATCACATAGGCATTTTGCTTGTTTCGCCTATTGACATGGCGGAAATTTTTGTTTATAATACGAGCCAATCAGGAGTACATATGGAAGATCTAAACATGCAGGCAAAGATACTTGTCATTGATGATGAACGGGATTTCCTCGAACTTATGAAATCGCACCTGGAGCTTGAAGGTTACCAGGTCGTATCCGCTATAGATGGAGAGGATGGCATAAATAAGGCGCGTTCTGAAAACCCTGACCTTGTAATCTGCGATATTAAAATGCCTAATAAGACAGGCCATGAAGTCTTAAAGGAGCTCCGTGAGGATAAAAAACATTGGATACCATTCATAATGCTAAGCGCGCTCACTGACTTTGATAATATTCGTCAGGCCTACGATGGCGATTCTGATTTTTATGTAGCTAAACCCGTTCAGCTTGAGCTTCTCTCGAAAAATATCAAGACCCTTTTGAACCTGGCTAAAAGCCGTACAGGCGAATAACGCCCTTACCGGAAAAACGACATGTTCATACTGTCAAGATATCTGCCTATCACATAAAAGAAGGCAACTGTCAATATTATCCACATAATGATCACAAAGACGAAAAGTGACATCTGCTGAGGGGTGACATCCTGAGCCTTTCTCTTCTTGCCGGTTATCCTGAACATGGGCTCAAGTTCCGGTTCAGGCCTCTTGTTCTTCTCTCTCACTATCTCATTGACATATTCAACGACCCTTTTTCTATCCGCAATATTTGAGACCGAAAACTTTATGCCTGTCTCGTATGTGCCGGTTTTATTCGGGGATATCCTGCTGTACACCACATCGCCCATAATGGACATCGCGACCTCACCGTTAGGACGGTACAAATGAACAATGACCGTGCTTCCCACAATGATATTACTTGCTAAGGAAAGCTTCAGGCCGCCTTCACTGATATCAATACCAAAGGCCGAGAGCCTGATACGGGCGTTCTGGGAGGGCATGACTAATGCCTTAAACCCGCACTTGATTCTTTTATGTCTGCGACGCTCGTGCATATTATCTCACAGGTATGGCCATTCGATCGAAAGAAATTCAGAGATCAACCAAATGCTGTGTTCAATATATCGTGCCGGCCGATTATTCCAACCAGTTTTTCATCATCAAAGACTGGGATCGTATGCTTGTTCTCTTTATACATCAGGGCTATGACCTTCTCGATCTTTGTGTTCTTTGACACCCTGACGACATTTGTGGTCAAGACACTTGCAACCGGCATATCACCTACTACCTCTAATTCAGCCATCCTATTGCCCTGTTGACTTAGGATATCATCCAGGAGCCTCAATAGGTCGGTGGTCGTGACGATCCCAACAATCTCGTTAGGGTCATCCTTGCTCACGACTAGAATTCCGTTTATCCTATGCCTGAGTAAAATATGGGCGACCTGTCCGATAGTCGCGTTGTTCTTGATAGATATAACATCCTCGGACATGATATTTTCCAACGCTGTCTTAAGCATAACGACCCGCCTTTCTCAAGCAGCCCTTATCCATAAAGATGACTTAAAACGATTTGTTCCTTTTTAACACCTCAAGAAATGCCTTCGCGACCTTTGGATCAAATTGTTTACCCGCCATATTTTTGATATTGTCTGAAGCGGTTTTTCGGTCCATCGGATCACGATAAGGCCTTTTTGTCCTCATCGCGTTATAACTGTCAGCGACACAAATTATCCTTGAGCCAAGAGGTATATTCCTGCCCTTTATTCCGTCGGGGTAGCCCTTTCCGTTATACCACTCATGGTGATGCCTTATTATATCAAGCACGTTGGAAAACTCCGTGATAGGCCTCAATATCATCTCGGATATTATCGGGTGAAGCTTTACCTGCTCATACTCTTCCTTTAATAAAGGGCCCTTTTTGTTGAGCACCTTATCGCTTAAATGGATTTTCCCGATATCATGAAATAATCCCGCTAAATGAATAACCCTTTTAGTCTCCTTGTCAAGCCCCATTCGGTCGCTTATGGCAAAAGACAATTTTGCGACAGCGCGCGAATGCGTCCCGGTATAATGGTCCTTGGCGTCAAGGGTTTTCAAAAGCGCCTTGACACTATCCTTAAACAGTTGTTGTGTTCTAATGTAGACATCTTCTATCTCTTTAAGTTTAGATATCAATGTCTCATATAAAGCGTTTATGACATCCGTCTGTGTTATTAACCCCTTGATCTTATTTTTTTTCGTAGTGACAACTATCCGCCGCACCTTTTTAGACCGCATAATATCAAGCGCCTCTGTAAGATCCCTGTCTCTGTCAATACCAATAATAGGTTTGCTCATGATATCCGAGGCCTTGGTTTTAGCGGGATCAACATTACTTGCCACTATTTTCTTTATTATATCCCTCTCTGTAATAATACCCGCCGGGCCGCCATGACCCTTTATGACCATGCAGCTAATATTCTCTTTTGCCATGACACCGCAAAGGTCCCGCACGCTATCATTCTTTTTGGCGCATATAATACTGCTGGTCATGAAATGCTGAACCGCCCTTGTCTTTCTTTTATTCGGCATATACTGTCTCCGGTTATGATTTAATGTAACATAAAAAACTACTTTTTCTTCTTGAGCACAGGCTTTACATATATAATAGGCTTAGGTTTCACACCGTCATCATATACCTCGGGATCCTTTATGATCGATGTATCAGGTATCGCCCCATAACCGTATTTCGGGTCTTTCCTCTCCTCATCGGCGTCATCGAGCATCTTCTGGTACATTTTATCCGCTTCCTGGTCTGAGACTACAAGCAGGAATATCACCGCCCCCATGAGGATCAGCCCCATGATCATCAATACTATAATGATCACGCTTCCCTTATTGCGCAGAGCACTCATAGTCTTCTCCTTTCACCATCCCTAAAGTGTATCATATTTTTTATTGGGTGGCAAGCAAGGCCGATAAAATAATATACATAAAGAAGGCGGTATTGTTCTTCACAATACCGCCCAAAGATAAAAAATCAGCGCATTATTTTACAAGCAGGTTGATAAGATCCACTACACGGCAGGAATAACCCCATTCGTTATCATACCATCCCACGACCTTAACCATATTGTCGGATATTACCATTGTGGCCCCGGAGTCAAATATACATGAATGCGGGTTATCGATTATATCAACAGAAACAATAGGGTCCTCCGTATACTCTAAAATACCTTTCAGATCGGACTCCGCGGCCTTCTTGAACGCGGCGTTTATCTCCTCTACTGTTGCCTTCTTTTTCAATACGGCCACGAAATCGGTTATGGAGCCGCACTTCACGGGCACCCTCATCGCGATGCCGTTAATCTTACCTTTTAACTCCTTTATGATCTTACCCACAGCTTTAGCGGCGCCCGTTGTTGTGGGGATTATGTTTTCAGCGGCGGCGCGTGCCCTTCTAAGATCCTTGTGAGGCAGATCAAGCACCTGCTGATCGTTTGTGTAACCATGCACTGTGGTCATTAACCCTTTTTCAATGCCGAAATTCTCATGCAGGACCTTAACCATAGGCGCTAAACAATTTGTGGTGCATGAGGCGTTAGAGACTATTTTGTCGTCTGCTTTAAGGTCCTTTTCATTGACACCCAATACGATCATATTGTCGATTTCATCTTTAGGAGGAACTGTCAGTATAACCTTTTTTGCGCCGGCCTTCAGGTGAAGAGCGATCTTTTCTTTTTCACGAAACACGCCTGTAGATTCGATTACTACTTCAGCCTGTCGATCTTTCCAGGGAAGTTGTGAAGGGTCTTTTATACTTAGTATTTCAATCTCTTTGCCGTTTACTACGATAGCTTTATCTTTTGCCTCAACGGTCCCTTTGAACCTGCCGTGCACGGAATCGTATTTTAAAAGGTGCGCCAATGTCTTCGCGTCTGTTATATCATTTATGCCGACAACCTCATATCCGCCCTTTTCGAGCATGACCCTGAATACCATTCTCCCGATCCTTCCAAACCCATTGATACCTACTTTAATTGCCATCTCGAACCTCCTGTTAACTTTACCTACAAGCACTTATTAAGTGCTATATTATAGCATGAAATCCCTTCCGCGCAAGTGCTTTCTGTTGACACCCGTCATTGCGAAGAGCCTTTGTTTAACCGAGACGACAACACAATCTCCTTACCAGACTGTTATAAAGAGAAAAGAAGTTTTTCCGGACGCATTAGAAAAATTAGGATATTTATGAGTATTTTAGGGGTTTCTGGTGTGTTATTTCATAACACAAAAAGCGCAAATTTGTTCGAACCGGCACTTTATGTGCCGGTGAGTTCATTTGCGCCCCCTAAAATGCGAATAAATATCCGTATCGCTATATTGCGGTAGAATTTTTCGAGCGGACGGAAAAACTTCTTTTCTCTTTATCCAACTGGGAATGTAGACTCGTCATTGCGACAAGCAATCGCTCAACTGCGGCGACGAAGCAATCCCCTCAGTAGAGGGAGAAGTTTTTGTGAATACCAATGTTTAATGCCACGCATAGGCCTCAAGACAACTCGCCCAAGGAACACTATGAACCGCCAAAGCCATAATATAATTATAATTAAAAAATCAATCGCATATATGAGACAACAAAACATAAAAAAGAATATATTGATTCCTAACCCTTGATTTCCAATATATTCTTTCGCCTTCCCCCCCTTATACATTTGCGACTCAATATAATTAAAAAAAGACTCCATGAATCCTATTGGCAATTGCTCCTTATAAACATAATAGACTGCACCAGTAATAGACAATAGAAAAAATGTAAAAACCATGCTACAAAACAATATATTTGAGTGATCTATTTCTTTTTCTTCTTTAGGTTTCAAATTAAAATATATCATGACAGCAAGAATCATAAGAATAAACTCCAATATTACAAAAGCAAAAGACAAACTGAATAATTTTACAAAACCTAATGTCCCAAAAATATCATATTTAAAGAAATATAACACAAGCAAGTTTATAGCTAAACTGGCTATAAACAAGATAAAAAAGATAAAACGCTTCCATTTATCCATCTTTTCAAATATCTCGAATACTTTAAGAATCTCTAATATCTTAATTAAAAAATCATTATGGTTAGACATATCACAACACCTCCTTTTGGCAGCGCAACTGCCTTCACGAAAGCGATTGCTTCGTCCTTCGATAAACTCAGGACGAAGCCCTGAGCCTGTCGAAGGGCTTCGTCGCCTCTGTTACACGACTGCTTCTCGCAATGACGGACGAACACTATATCTTTTGTCTATAACATAGGGGCTTGGGGATGCTCATGAGCCGTTAATTTTAGTGCGCGAGCGTTGTAATTGAATATAGCCGAGCCGAAGGCGAGGCGGGAAATATTGTTATATCAATTACAGCGAGCCACTAAAATCGGCGAATGAGCGCCCCAACCCCTATGTTATAGACGCAATAACGCTAACTGTAGGCTCAGCCGAGTTTCGTGCCGGGGGATATGCCGCGGAAACCGCGGATGAAGGCACCCGCTTTGAGCCTCTTCCTGCCTTCCAACTGTACCTCGTCCAGCTTCAATGCCCCCTGGCCGCAAAAGACAATGAACGAATTTTTTTCGTAATTAATAACAGTCCCCGGAGGGCCGTCCCCATCGATCAAACTTGCTTTCCATATAGTCAGCTTCTTGCCGTTGATATAGGTATAGGCGCCCGGCCAGGGGATCAGCCCCCTTACCATATTGTATAGGATAGGCGCGCACCTTGACCAGTCGATCAAACCGTCCGATTTGACCAATTTCCTCGCGTACGTTACGGCATTGTCATCCTGCTCTCGAAATAATTCCCTTCCTTGGTCTATATCACCCAACACCTTGATAAGCATTGATCCGCCTATATCAGCCAGCTTCTTACCCAGGCTTTCGGAATCATCCCCGTCATCAATATCTACTTCCTGTCTTTCAATTATACTGCCGGCGTCCATAAATTCATTCATCCGTATTATGGTCACACCGGTTTTTGCCTCACCATTCATAATAGCCCAGTTTATCGGGGCGGCGCCCCTGTATTTAGGCAGAAGTGACGCGTGAACATTGATCGAGTATCTTTTTGGTATATCCAGGATCTCTTTTTTCAATATATGTCCGTAAGCAATGACGATAAACAGGTCCGGTGAGATATGGCGCAAGTCTCGAGCCAATCCGCTATCGGGAAATTCCGGCCGTAGGAGAGGCACCTTTTTTGCCGCGGCAAATTCCCCGACCGGAGACGGTCCAACCTTAAGATGCCTGCCCTTCTTTTTATCAGGACGCGTGAGGACACAACATATCTCATGCCCCGAATTTAAGAGTTTATCAAGACTGGATACGGCAAAGCCGGATGTCCCGAAAAAGACGATCTTCATACTCTGACCTCAATCTTTACATAGACATAGGATCTACATCAACGGCCATCAACACACCGCTAGGTTTGCGTATACGACGCAATACATCTCTTAATGACGCCGACATTATACTACGGTTCTTTCCCTTTAACAATAAGTTCCACCTGTAATACCCCCTCAGCTTAGATATGCTGGCAGGCGCCGGCCCTGTTATATCCGCATCTTTCATATCATTCCTTAAAGCTAAAGCGACCTTTGTCGAAGCCTGTTTGACCCTATCCTCACATTTTGAACGGAACGTAATCTTGATCAAGCTTACAAAAGGAGGGAATTTCAGATCCTTTCTTGATACTATCTCATGTTCGTAGAACTTCTCATAATCATGTTTAGACGCTGTTAGAATAGAATAATGGCTTGGGGCATATGTCTGCAGTACTACCTCCCCTCCATCCTCACCCCTGCCGGCCCTCCCGGCAACCTGGGTAATAAGAGTGAATGTCCTCTCACCGGCCCTGAAATCGGGAAGATTGAGTGTTACATCGGAATTCACAAGACCTACGAGGGTCACCTTTGGAAAATCCAGACCCTTTGCTATCATCTGCGTGCCGACCAATATATCGTATTTATGTTCCCGAAATCCATCAAGGATCCTGTCATGAGATCCCCTTTTACGCGTCGTATCGGTATCCATCCTGCAGATCCTCGCGCTTGGGACGATCCTGGCCAGTTCGCTTTCAACCTTCTCTGTGCCTATCCCAAAATATTTTACATATGTGCCTCTGCACTTCGGGCAGATATCCGGAGGCGCTATCCTCTTATCACAGTAGTGGCATATAAGGGCCTTTTTGTCATAATGGTATACCAAAATCGCATCGCATCTTTTACACTTCATGACGTGGCCGCATCCCGTACAACTGATATAGGTGGAAAAACCACGCCTGTTCAGGAATACAATAGCCTGCTTTTTCTCTTTGATGATCTTTTCCAGTTCACTGGTCATGATTTTAGAGAACATAACGACTTTCTTTCTAGTGGCTGATTCCATACGCATATCAACGATCTTGATCCTTGGAAGCTGTCTGGAATCTATCCTTTTAGTCAGCTTTAAAAGTTTATAAACCCCCGTCTTCGCGTTATAATAACTCTCCAAAGAAGGCGTAGCCGTACCCAGAATAACAGAGCACCCTGAAAGTTCGGCTCGCTTGCAGGCGACATCCCTGGCATGATACCTAGGCACATCCTCCTGCTTATAACTTGTCTCATGTTCTTCATCCACTATTATCAAACCAAGGTTGCGTACGGGGCTGAATATCGCTGAACGCGCCCCTATCACAATATTTGCCCTGCCCTCACGGATCCTTTTCCATTCAGCGTACCTTTCCGAACCGGTCAATCTTGAATGTATCACAGCGACCTGATCTCCGAACCTGGATACGAATCTCCTTACGGTCTGCGGTGTAAGAGATATCTCAGGCACCAGTACAATCGTTGAGGACTTGCTTTTTTTTAGTTTATCTATCACCTGTAAATAGACCTCCGTTTTACCGCTGCCGGTTATGCCATGCAGGAGGAATATCGAGCGCCTTTTCGATTCCAGGTCTTGGGATATATCACGCAAAACGCCTGCCTGCTCTTCGGTAAGAACCAATGGTTTGTCTCTATACGCTTGAGCCCCGTCCGCAATATCTCCAGACCTTTTTCTGATCTCTGTCCTGCCCCCCTTCAAGGCTGAGGGCACCATGCAAAATAATGCCTCACCCAAAGCGCAAAGATATGTATCTTTTATCCACGCGGCCAGGCCCATCAACTCTCTTGATAGGATCGGGGATTTATCTATAATAGATGTTATATCCTTCACCGCGATGACTTCCGGCACGTCAGAAAAACCGGTCACTATACCCACCTGTTCCCTGTTACGAAACGGCGCCCAGACCCTCATGCCTATCGATATATCTCGGCGCATATGTTCGGGAATTGAGTAATGGAACTCGCTCTCTATGGGGAGATTGAAAACGATCCCCGCGTAATTACTTTGTTGTTGCATAACATTATCTCTGCCTGATGATTTTCATGATCTTTTTCATATCTTCCCAGACCAGTCGTTTATCCTGCGGATTTCTTAACAGGTAAGCCGGGTGATAAGTCGGCATAAGTTTGATGCCGTGATAGTCAAAAAATTTACCTCTAAGTCTTGATATCGGTGTCTCCACTCTGAGGAGGGTTTGCGCGGCAAACTTTCCTAAGGCGCAAATGACCTTTGGAGATATCAACTCGATCTGCCTTATAAGGTAATCCTCACAAGTTATTATTTCAGTGGGCAGAGGATTCCTATTGTTTGTAGGCCTGCATTTGAGGATATTGGCTATATAGACCTGTTGTCTTTTCAAACCCATTGCCTCAATTATCTTGGTCAACAATTTACCCGCTCGTCCCACAAACGGCAGCCCCTGTAGATCTTCTTCCATTCCGGGCGCTTCCCCTACGAAAACAAGGGCCGCGTTAGTATTCCCGGCCCCAAAAACAACATTGTTCCTGGTTTTATGGAGACCGCACCTTTTGCAAATCAGGGCCTGTTGACATAAATCCTCAAATTCAGCGGCCCTGGAGCGCAGAGAAACATTATCGGACTCATTTAACACCTCGGTTATTCCTGACATATTCTCTATCTCCATATAATAGGTTAACGCCTCCCTTATTTCACTGATATCATTACCTGCCACACGGTCCTCCTTAGTTAGGGGCTCTCTATCTTCGTCTTAAATAGTCTCCTCTGGAAAGGTGCTTTTCTAAAAAAATATAAAATATAATGAACAGATACCTTGATCCCATCTCCTTTATCTTGAACTTTGATATACCACGCGTCCTATTTGTCCAGCTGATAGGAACAGTGCCAAACGAGAATTTCCTTATAACAGCCTTAAGCGGCAATTCCACGGTTAAATTAAAATGGTTCGAGAAGAGAGGCTGGACTCCGGAAATGACCTCTTTTTTATAACACTTAAAGGCATTGGTAATGTCATTGTGGTTCAATCCGAGAAGGATTTTTATAAAATAGTTGCCGAGCCTGTTCAATATCAGTTTATGCAACGGGTAATCAACTAATCTCGACCCTTTGATAAATCTTGAGCCAAAAACACAGTCATACCCTTCCATCAATTTTTTATAGTATAGCACGACATCTTCCGGGGAATCAGACCCGTCCGCCATCATGATACAGACAGCATCCGCCTCTATCTGTTCCAAACCGCGCCGCACGGCCAGGCCATAACCGCTAGGGGGGATATTGTTTATGTATCTCAAGGACGGGATATCCTCCAGCAGGCCTTTTAACACATCTTCGGTCTTATCCGTGCTATTGTCGTTAACAACTA
>Ga0272441_10010698_pt1 | contig 13813 bp, 9 predicted proteins | sample SSMProp6N_FD_193582 | JGI IMG/M metagenome (GOLD analysis project Ga0272441, IMG submission 193582) | Marine sediment archaeal communities from Little Sippewissett salt marsh, Falmouth, MA, United States - SSM-Prop-6N | ecosystem: Environmental > Aquatic > Marine > Wetlands > Sediment ... | reverse complement strand
TACAATAGCCCTCATTTTGTGGCACTACATTTCACCAGCCAAAAACGCAAAATCCTCATTCCTGACTCAAGAACAAAGATTTTGGCGGTGGATAACTGCCCTTACTGTAGAAGATGGGTTTGACCCTGACAAACGCCTTCTTTTAACGCCGAACAATTCGGGGCCAATGTAGATCGCTCCGGAACAGGAGATCGATTGGCCTGCAACCAGACGCCATGGTCAGAAAGGATCGCACGTGTAGAGGGCGAAAGAAGAAATTAGCGGTACTACCAGGATAGACAGGCACCAGGGCGAGAAACCCTTAGTGAGGTGCCTGCCCCCGTCCGGGGCCAAGAGAGGGAGAGGAAGCGAGACTATGGCCCGTGGATCGGACGGTATAAGCGAGACTGCCCTATCATAGGGGCAGTCTCGCGGAAAGTCAATAACGAAATTCAGCAATTGGCATTCCGGTGGTTTTTCCGATGTTTCAGAGCCGGACCGCGCGTCCCCGGAGCGGCCGAGGGGGAATCAGAATTCTAACCGTTTGTCTTACAGTGATTTACAGCCGTTCTGCGGGGCTTTCATTTCCTCCCATCTCCCTGGTATGGGATTGCTTGCCTTGGCGCAGTGACAGGAGATTGGGACAAAACTCGGCGGGCAGTCGTTTTTTTTGCGGGATTGCGGTCACAACTTCGCGCTCTCTTTTTTTGCCTGCCTGGATGTCAGGTCGGGTGATCGCTGTGTGAAATTTGTCTTTTTTTTCGCGCGCCGGGCGGAGTTATGCGTCTATGTGAACGAGATTCGACGCTGAGGCGGGCCTCGCAGAAACGGCGCGGAAGGGATGCAGGACGTGAAAATAGGAGAAACGGTGAGGGGCTCAGAGCGCCGCGGGCCGCCAGGGGTGTCCCGGGTCCGGCCGACCCCGCCGTTGCACGTTGCCCAGGTTGTGATATGGTGATGTCAATCGTGCGTGACAAACCGGCAGGTCCGGCAAGGCCCGAGCGGCCCTCCGGGGCCGCAGACGTAGAGAGGTTCGTGTCCATGGATGCAATCGTGTTGCGAAACATCACCAAAACCTTCGGCAAGACGGTTGCGGTAGCCGATCTTTCGCTTGCCGTGCCTCAGGGCACTGTGTACGGTTTTATCGGTCCCAACGGTTCCGGGAAGACCACCACCCTGCGGATGATCATGAACATTCTTTACCCCGATCGCGGCGAGATTGAGATCTTCGGAGAGCCGCTGCGCGGCGCCTGCACCGACCGGCTCGGATATATGCCGGAGGAACGCGGCCTCTACAAGCGGATGAAGGTCCGCGAGCTTCTGCGATTCTACGGGGAGCTCAAGAGCGGGCGAAACGTCAAAGAAGACGTCGATCAGTGGCTCGGGAAGCTGGATCTCAACGGCTGGGCCAACAAGAAGGTCGAGACGCTCAGCAAAGGGATGAGCCAGAAGGTGCAGTTTATCGCGACCGTCGTGGCGCAGCCGGAAATCGTCATCCTCGACGAGCCGTTTGCCGGGCTCGATCCCGTGAATGCCGAGGTGATCAAGGACGCGGTCCTGGAACTGCAGGCCCGGGGCACGACCGTGATTTTCAGCACGCATGACATGAACGTCGCCGAGAGAATGTGCGATTTCATCTTCATGATCTCCAAGGGCCGGAAGGTGCTCGACGGGACGCTCAACGCCATTCAGGACACGTACGGTAGCGACACCATTCGCCTGCGTACGGAGAAGGGGGCCGCGGCCCTGCACGATTTGCCGGGCGTGGAGCGAGTCAACGATTTCGGCCAGGTCCAGGAGCTGCGCATGGCCGGCGATTGCGATGCGCAGGATGTCCTTGCGGCCATCATGTCGCGCACGCCCGTACGCAGCTTCGATATCGTCAAGCCTTCGTTGCACGATATCTTCCTGAGAATCGCAGGCCCCCAGGCAAAGGAGGCGCACGATGCGCAAGACGCTTAGACTGGCCCGACGGGAGTACAAGGCCGCGGTGAAGACCAAAGGTTTCATCATCGGCCTGATCCTGGCGCCGGTGTTCATGGGCGGCGGTCTGCTCGCCTTCGCCGTCTTCAAAGACCGGGTGGACACGACTGACAAGACGGTGGCGGTGGTGGATCGCTCCGGCGTGGTCGCCGAGGCCCTGACCGAGGCCGCCGAGTTTCGCAACAGCCAGGAAATTCGTGACGAGGAGATGGGGAAGAAGATCAAGCCCGCGTATTACATCGAGATCGTCACACCCGACGCTGCGGAGCCCCAAACCCAGAGACTCCGGCTCTCCAACCGCGTGCGGCGCGGGGAGCTTCACGCCTTCCTGGAGATCGGCCCGGAGGTCGTGCACCCCGGCGAAAACAAGGAGGCCTCGCGCATCGCCTATCACGCCCGCAATGCCGCGATGGACGACGTGCGCCGCTGGATGGGCTGGCCGATCAACAACCAACTGCGCAAGCTCCGACTGGCCGACGCCGGCATCGACGAATCGGAGGTTAAGGACTTGTTCTTCTGGGCCAACGTGGAGGGGCTCGGGCTCGTTTCCGTCGATCAGGCCAGCGGGACCATTCAGAAAGCCAAACGCGCCAGTGAGATCGAAGCCATTGTGGTCCCGATCGTGATCATGATGCTCATGATGATGATGGTGATGATGAGCGTTCCCGGTATGCTCCACTCGGTGATGGAGGAAAAGACCCAGCGGATTGCCGAGGTGCTTCTGGGTTCGATCAAGCCGTTCGAGTTCATGATGGGCAAGCTGTTGGCCGGCATCGCCGTCTCGCTCACCAGCTCGGCGGTCTACCTCATCGGAGGAATCCTCTACATCAAGCACATGGGATTCGCCGAGTTCATCCCCTATCACGTGCTGCCGTGGTTCTTCTGCTACATGCTGCTGGCCATCATCATGTTGGGGGCGATGGCCGCGGCGCTGGGCTCGACATGCAGCGAAGCCAAGGACGCTCAGTCCCTGACGTTCCCCGTGCTGATGCCCGCCCTGATTCCCATGTTCATCTACTTTCCCATCGTAAAGGAGCCGATGAGTCCGTTCGCTACGTGGATGTCGTTGGTTCCGCCGTTCACGCCGCTGTTGATGTTGCTGCGACAAACCACACCGGCCGGCGTGCCCTTGTGGCAGCCTGTCGTTGGGCTGATCGGCGTCTTTTCGTTTACCCTGCTGTTCGTCTGGGCGGGCGGACGCATCTTCCGCGTGGCCATCCTCATGCAGGGAACGCCGCCGAAGCTGGGCAATATCATCCGCTGGGCACTGCGGGGTTGACGCCGTCCGACAGAATGCGATAGAAAGCGTGTGTGCCCCGGCACAGGGGTACGACTCGCTGGAACCGCTTGAGCAAGGGAATTCTCATGGCCATACAGTTCAAGGTATTCAAAAGACCGGCGTTTTCCGGGGACACGGAAGGGCTGAAGAAGAAAGTGACCCAGTACTGCAACTCCGAGCTGAAGGGCTTCAAAATCATCTCGATCTCGGAAGCGAAGGGCATTTCAGACGACTTCTACCGAATCACCATCTGGTATGACGACGAGGCCGAGAAGTTCGAGCACCTGATGACCACGGGCGAGAAGCCGGACGGGAAATAGAAAACCGGTACCACGGTTCACACACCGCGCGATCGTAGATTGCTTCGCTTCGCTCGCAATGACAGGGGCAACGCGTATATGTCATTGCGAAAAGTCCCGGCGCGCCGGGAAAGCAATCTCCTCCCGCATAGTCGCGGAACTTGAGAACTGCGGCGCGAGGTTGGTTCAGCCGAAGAGACGGCGCGCTATTTGGCCTCGAAGCGACGGCTGGTGGCATAGACGTGGACGCCGAAGCCACGAATGCCGTCGCGGATCGTCGCATCGCTGACGATATGGCTCTCGTCTGAATACAGACGATAGAGCGTCTTGCCTTCCAGCTCTGCGGGCAGGCCGGTGACGGAAAAAGACACGCCCAGGTCCCATTCATTGACCGCCAGCAGGACCCAATCGTTTCCCGTCCGGCGCAGCATGAGCGTTGGGCCCTGGCCATCGATGGAGCCGTGGGTTTCCTCGGCGCGGGCCCGCGGCTCGACGCGTACGCGCTCTGCCACAATGGCCGGCTCGAGCGCCCGCAGTTCCCGGGCCACCTTCATCAGATCCTGCCAGAGGGAGCTGTCCTTTTCAATGGCATGCGTTCCCCAGTAGAGGATCGCCTGGGCTCCGTGCACGATGGCGTCATAGGCCATGAATCTCGATTCGCGATACCGGGGCCGGCGGCCTTTGGCCGGGTCGGTGTCGTCTTTCTGGCTCTCGCTGATGTCGCGCCAGCCGAATCCCTGGAGGACCATCCAGACGGATTTGCCCGGTGCGGACCGGCTCATCCGATCCGTATAGGCGCCGACCGTGCTGAGGTTGGTGTCCTTCAGAGCGCTGTGGCCCACACTGTGATTGAAGGGCACCGGGTAGATGTCACAGCCGGCCGCGTCGACCATCTTGTTGTACTCTTGCAGACTGGCCAGGGAGTTGCGGGGCGCGTGGTTCTGCCAGATCGGATGTTTCGGATCGAGTCGGCGCACCACCCGGCAGCCGCGGGCGGTGGCTTCGATCAGTCGGCGCGACTCGGCGGGGCATTGGGACATCTTCCAGTTCGGATGCGGATTTGTGACCTTGAGCCGGGCCCACAGAGAATCGTAAATCGCCTCGGCCCGTTCCCACAGCCCGCGCTCGCTATAACTATTGGCCTGATGCATCAACGAGCGCCATTTAGCGACGGTGGCCGCGGGGGCGTCGGCTTCCGCTTTCTTGATATGTTCGCGAAGCTCCCGCTGCTGGCCCCCGAAGATCCAGGGATGTCGCCTCCACCAGACGTTCCAGAGCGCCTCATCCGGCAATTCCCAGACGAGCAGAGCGGGGTGTTCTTTGAAGGTGTTGATGATACTTGCCAGTTTCCGCTCGCCGTCGGCGTCGGGCTGCTGGAGCTGTACGGAACCGCCCAGACAAATCCAGGCGCCAAGCCCGTGGTCCCAGACCCGGTTCAGCGTCTCTGTGTCCTGGGGGACCCGCACCAGGTTGAAGCCGGATTCCGCGATCTCCTTGAGTTTGGCGTTGTCCTCGGGCAGCTCATAGAGGCCGATGACGAATCGCGGCGTCCCATCAATCCGGACGAAGCCGTCCGTGCCGAAATGGACACCCATCGCGGGTGAACTGAGTGCCGGGAAGAAGGTGAGTACGAACAGGATTGCTTTGTGGTTGGCTCTGCACATGGTTGGCTCCCAGATTGTCAAGCTCTGATCCGAACCTTGCCGTACGATGAGAGTGTACCCGTTTCTCAAAAGGCCGACAACCGGAACATTGCCGCAAAGCCCCCGTCATCGCGTCGGCAAGAGGGCGATTGCAAACCTCCTGCCATGGTACTACAATCACGTCTTTGTAACGGGATGGTCGCCGGACTCGTCCGGGGCGGCCGGCCCGTTTGATGTGGTGACTGATTCGGAGTGTGCTGATGAAACGGCTGGCGCCGGAAGAGCGAAAGCAAATCCTTCACCAAACGTTCGTGCGCTTGCAGAAGGATTGGACGTGTCGGTACGGGCAGTGGAACACGAGCAAGCTGCTGCGCGAGTTCAGACGGTTGCTGCGCCGGGCCAATCAGCCGGGCGGGCTGGAGGCGCTGGGGGTGCCCGAGCCGCCGCCGGCTCCGGCGGAAGAGGAACTGCCTCTTTTCGATCAGTTGGTCGGCGTTGGGGACGGCGCGGACTGACGGATAACAGGTGAGAACGAGCCCATGGCGTAGATCGCGGAGACATGATGATGGCCAAACACACACGAAGGACGTTTGTTGGATCGCTGCTGGTCGGACTGTGGTTGCTTACGCTGAGTGGCTGTCACGGCGGGGCGGCCCGGACGCAAGAGCCGAAGACGCTGCGCGTGCTGACCTACAACATCCACCACGGCGAAGCGATGGACAAGAAGTTCGATTACGAGCGGCTGGCGAAAGTCATCAACGACCTCTCGCCCGACGTCGTGGCGCTACAGGAAGTGGACAACGGGACGAAACGCGCCTCGGGTATCGATCAGGCGGCGCTGTTAGGCAAGCTCTGCAAGATGCACCACGCGTTCGGCCAGGCGATGCCCTACCAGGGTGGGCAGTACGGCGAGGCGGTGCTGTCACGATTCCCGATAAAGAGGTCCGTCGTCCATCCGCTGCCTTACGGCGCGAACCAGGAGCCGCGGGCGGCGCTGGAGGTCGTGATCGAGCCGGAAGGCCTGGGGCCAATCGTCTTTGTGGGCACGCACCTCTGTCATCAAAGCAACGAGACGCGCACCCGGCAAACGCAGCGGATCGGCCGACTGTTTGCCGGGGACGGTCCGCCTGTCATCCTGGCGGGTGATTTCAACGCCCGGCCCGGAAGCGAGCCCATGAGCGTCCTGCTCGAGGACGGTTGGGTTGATGTCGTCGCTCCCCGCTCCATCATCGACTACATCCTCATCCGGGCCCGCGATCCATGGACGGTCAAGGACGTCATCATCGTCGACGAGCCGGTCGTCTCCGACCACGATCCCGTCCTGGCTGTCGTGCAGTGGCAAGGCGATTGACGATCCCGCCGGGCTAAGCGTACCCCGGACCCCGTCTTTCATGTCATTCTCCCAACGTACGCTCGCCCTTCACACCCTTCACGCCCTTCGCACCCTTCGCACCTTTCAAACCCTTCGCACCCTTCGCACCCTTCGCACCTTTCAAACCCTTGTTACCCTTCCCACCCCCTTTCCGTCCGCGTTCCGACGCCAGCGTGTGACTCGATCTCGCTCATCCGCCCGGCAGGCACGAGCCCTGGTGCTCGGTCGCTTGTCATATGATGATTGTCATCCTGAGCGGAGCGAATCCCGGCGCGCCGGGATGCCCATCGCACGTCCCTTCTGGTACGATGCCGACTTCTCTCTCCCGGCCCAGATGCTTCACTTCGTTCAGCATGACAGCCCTCTAATGAGTTGAGACAGGGCACCAATTCGCAGGTCGCGGTGTTCCGATAACATGCGGTTGCGCGGGATCGGGGTTGACCGAAGGGTGTCAAATTGGTTAAAATAGATTGTGGTGGGTGCGGATGTGGGCCATAGGCCGCCTGGGTCGGGGTGTGCATCGAGCCGCCCCGGGAGAACCAGTTTGAGAAAAGGAAGAGGACGAGCCGTGTTCACATCAAGAAGATTCCCATTTTTCGGCGTTTTGGCGGTTGTTTTCTGGTTCTGCGGGACCTATGCCGCCTGTCCCCTGGGCGACCTGACGGCCGACGGTGTGGTCGACGCCGCCGATTTGCGAGCTTTTTCGAGCGTCTGGCTGACTTCGGCGGCCGATTCGGCCGACCTCAACGGTGACGGCCGCATCGATATGGCGGATTTCGACGTGCTGGCCGGCAACTGGCTTCAGGCGGGCGAAGCGGTCCTGATCAACGAACTCCACATCGATCCGGACGTTAAGACCGAGCTGGTCGAGTTCGTCGAGCTGTACAACCCGGGGCTGACCGACGTCGATCTCGCCGGATGGTACTTTAGCGACGGGATCTTCTATACCTTCCCGGCCGGAGCAATCCTGCCGGCAGACGGATACGTCATCGTGGTCCAGAACCCGGGCCATATTGAGGTCAAATGGGGTAGTGGCCGTTTCAATTTGCCGGACGAGTTTGTTTTCGGCCCCTACGGCGGCAAGCTGAGCAACGAAGGCGAGCGCGTCGTTCTCTGCAGCCCCGATGGGCAGGTCGTCGACGAGGTTGCTTATCAGCTTGGTTTCCCCTGGCCGACGGTCGGTTATTCGGTGCCTGAGAATCTGCGGGGAGCGGGGCACTCGATGCAATTGGTGCATCCTCAGTTTGACAACGATTTGGGCGGCAGTTGGCGTCCGGCGTTCCCGAGTCCGCTGGCACAGAACAGCGATGTGTTCGTGGAGAATATTCCTCCTCACATCCGACAGGTGACCCACACGCCGAAGCAGCCCGCCAGCGGCCAGGTGGTGACGATCACGGCCAAGATCACCGACCCGGACGGCGTCGCCAGCGTCATGTTGATGTACCAACTCGTGAATCCGGGCAGCTACATCGCGCTGGACGACGCGCAATACGCGGCGAACTGGGCCATGGTCGAGATGCACGATGACGGTCTCAACGGCGATGCAAGCGCCGACGACGACGTTTTCACCTTTGAGCTTCCGCCGGAGTTCCAGACGCATCGGCGTCTGGTCCGCTACAAGATTCTGGTGGCCGATGCTGCCGGCAGCAGCATGATCGTCCCCTATCCGGAGGATCCGCAGCCCAACTTCGCGTATTTCGTCTACGATGGCGTGCCGGCCTGGCGCGGCGCGGTCCAGCCCGGCGTGACCGAAGTTATCGAGTTCCCCGCCGAGCTGATGAGATCGCTTCCCGTTTATCATCTGATCAGCAAGAAATCCGATGTCGAAGAATGCACCTGGCTCTCGAAGTACGGCGGCAGCGACTACCAATGGAGAGGGACGCTCGTCTACGACGGCAAGGTCTACGACCACATTCGCTACCGGGCCCGCGGCGGCGTCTGGCGCTACTCCATGGGAAAGAACATGTGGAAAATCGATTTCAATCGAGGCCACTGTTTCCAGGCGCGAGACGACTACGGCAATCCGTACGACACCACGTGGGACAAGCTGAACTTCTCGGCGTGCATCCAACAGGGCAGCTTCGGACAACGCGGCGAGCAGGGCATGTTCGAGGCGCTGTCGTTCAAGCTGTTCAACATGGCCGGCGTGCCAGCCTCCGAGACAAACTACGTGCATTTCCGCATCATCGACGAGTTCCACGAGGACGGGCTGCTCAACGCCGCCCATACGCCTCTGACCGGCGGCGGCACCCAGTACGACGGCGATTTCTGGGGCCTCTACATGACCATCGAGCAGATGGACGGGCGGTTCCTCAACGAGCACGAGCTGCCGGACGGCAATCTCTACAAGATGGACAACTCCAATCACGAGACCAACAACCAGGGGCCCACGCAGCCGTCGGACCAGTCCGATCTCGATCAGTTTCTCGGCCGGTACGGAGGCGGCAACGAAGCGTGGTGGCGAGCGAACGTGAATCTCGAGAACTACTACGGCTACTACGCCGTTTACCAGGCGATCCACCACGGCGACATCACCGGAAAGAACTGGTTCCTCTATCACCACCCCGAGACGGACCGGTGGTGGCAACTGCCCTGGGACGTGGATCTGACGTGGACGACGTATTACGGCAGCAACGACCCCAGCGATCCGTTTCGCCGGGCCGGTGTTTTTCAGCACAGCGGCATCGCTATTGACAACCGCAATCGAGTGCGGGAAATTGTTGACCTGCTCTTCAACTCGGAGCAGACGAACCAGTTGATCGACGAGTATGCGGCGATCATCAACAATCCGGCCGGTGGGCTCTCGATGGTCGATGCCGACCGCGCCATGTGGGACTATCACTGGGTCGTGGGCAGTGGAGCCTATCCCCGGTATTTGAATCACCCGGCCAGTCATAAGGCAGGCCCGGGACGGTTTTATCAAGAGGCCGCCCAGAGAGGCTACGACCGCAGCTTCGAAGGCATGGTTGAGGTGATGAAGGACTACGTCGTCGAGCGCATGAGCCACATGAACAACAAGGCGGCGGATTCGGCTATTCCGGCCACGCCGGTCATCGTGTTTACCGGCCCCCAGGGCCATCCGATCAACGCCCTGACCTTTCACACGAGCGCTTTCAGCGATCCGCAGGGCACGCACACGTTTGCGGGCCTGAAGTGGCGTATCGCCGAAGTGACGCCGGGCTCGCAGGTTGTGCCGGGCGATACCGGCGGGGCTGCGCTGGTACCGGACGGGGTACAGTGGAAGTACTTCAAAGGTTTGCAGGAACCGTCCGGGACGGCCGGGGCGTGGCGGGCGCTGGATTTTGACGATGCGAGCTGGCTGGTGGGCTCCACGGCCATCGGCTTCGGCGAGTCGTTCATCGCCACCAACCTGGGCGACATGAGAGGCAATTACAGCACGGTCTATCTCCGCAAGACCTTCGACGTGATCGCTCTCGATGCGTTCGACACGCTACTGCTCGAGGTCAAGTACGACGACGGCGTGGTGGTTTGGATCAACGGCCAGTTGGCCTACCGGGACAACGTCGCGACACCCGAGATGCCTCACGACGGCAGAGCCCAAAGCGCCATCGAGGATACCAGCTTCATCCGCGTGCCCCTGGGAGACGCGCGGCAGTTCCTCGTAGACGGTACGAACGTCATCGCCGTTCACGTGCTTAATGCTTCGCTCGGCAACAGCACCGATTGCTTCATCGACCTGCGTTTAGTCGGCGAGGCCGCGCCGGACGATGACGACGGTCAGACGCCGGGCATACCGACGGTTTATCGCCGCGAGCCGGGCAAGTACGAGATCGAAGCGGTGTGGGAGAGCCCCGAGTGGACGGAGTTCGACAGCGAGGTTGCGATTCCCGCCTCGACGCTGCGTCCGGGGCGGACCTACCGAGTTCGCTGCCGCATGAAAGACACTACAAACCGCTGGAGCCACTGGTCCGACCCCGTCCAGTTCGTCGCCGGTGAGCCGCTGGCAGCCGGCATCCTGGCGGACCTGCGGATCACCGAAATGATGTACAACCCTCTCGAAGCGGCGCCTGGCGGTGATCTCGACAACGACGACTTCGAGTTCATCGAGCTCAAGAACGTCGGCGATGAGACGCTCGATCTGACCACGGTTTCCTTTACCGATGGAATCCTCTTCGCCTTCGCCGACGGCGGCGTGGTGTCGCTGGGCCCGGGGCAGTTTGTGCTGGTGGTGCGGAATCAGGAAGCGTTCGAGTCGCGCTACGGCTCGACCCTGACGCCGCTGATTGCCGGTGCCTACGAGGGCCGCCTGGCCAACGGCGGGGAAACGGTGAAGCTGGAAGACTTCTGGAACGGTGCGATCGCCGAGTTCTCGTACTGCGACGGTCGGGGCTGGCCCGTCGCCGCCGACGGGGGCGGCCATTCCTTAGTGCCGCTGGCGACGGCTTTGCGCGACGAGCCCGCCGGTTCGTTGAACTACGCCGGCAACTGGCGCGCCAGCACGCACATCGGCGGCTCGCCCGGCAGGGACGATCCGCAGACCGAAACGCTTCTGGTCCTTAACGAATTCCTGGCCAACACGACCGGCTCGGACGACTGGATCGAGCTGTACAATCCGACCGATGCAGCCGTGAGCCTGCGGCACTGGTATCTCAGCGACGACGTGGCGACCCCGGACAAATGGGCGTTCCCCGCTCTGACCATCCCGGCGCAGGGTTATGCGGCGTTCGATGAAGACGACGGGTTCGGACAAGGGGCTTCCGGCTTCGGTCTGAGTCGCAGCGGAGACGAGCTGGTGCTGTCGTACCTTCCCGGTACGGACCAGGACCGCATCGCCGACGTCGTGCGGTTCAAGGCGCAGGAGGAAGGAATTTCCTTGGGCCGGTATCCGGACGGCGGGGCGTATTGGCTTCGTTTGGCGCCTTCGCTGGAGGCGGCCAATGCCGGTCCGATCGCGGACGTGGTGATTGCCGAGCTGATGTACCACCCGGCCGATGCCAACGAGGAGTACGTCGAGCTGTACAATCCGACGGGCGAGGTGGTGGCTCTGGGGAGTCCGCAGGGTTCGTGGCGTCTGGACGGCGCGGTCGCCTATACGTTCGAGGGGAGCGTTTCGCTTCCCGCCGACGGCCGCATTGTCGTCGTCGGTTTCGATCCGGTGGTGGAGACGGGTCGTCTGGCGGCGTTTACAGCGGCTTATGGCGGAGCCGGCTTGACGCCGGGCGTGGATCTGGTGGGTCCATGGGAGGGCAATCTCTCCAACCGGGGCGAGCGGCTGTCGCTGGAGAAGCCGGCGGCGGGCGATGCAACGGCGTGGGTGATCGTGGACGAGGTGCTCTACAGCGACGTGGCGCCGTGGCCGGCCGGCACCGACGGCCAGGGAGCTGCCCTGGGCCGCATCCACACCGACGAAATCCACCCCGGCAACGACCCGGCCAACTGGCAAACCGTCCTCCCATCACCCGGCGCGCCAAACCCCTGATGCCCTGTCTCAGCTCATCAGAAACTTGTCATGCTGAACGAAGTGAAGCATCCGGGCTGAGAAAGAGAAGTCAGCAGCGGTAGGGTGGGTTCTCAACCCACGCGGAAAGACGTCGCGTGCACAAACGCTATGCGGGAGGAAACTGCGTTCCCGGCGCGCCGGGACTTCTCGCAATGACATACACGGGTCGCCCCTGTCATTGCGAGCGAAGCGAAGCAATCTATACTCGTGCGATTTATAAAATGCGTTACCAAGCCCTTCGCTTCCGCTTGGGATGACCATGATCATATGACAAGCGACAGAGCACGAAAACCTCTCGCTTGCGCGCTTCCCGACTGTGGGGGTGCGGCCGGAATTGGGTGGCGTGGTTCATCCGGCCGACTCGGCAGTTGCAGGCTCCTGGTGCCGTCGTATCGAGCGCCGCGCCGCGGCTGTCTGTAGGGGCAGGCCCCCGTGCCTGCCCGGATGATTCGACAACGCGGGCGCTGCGCCGTCGCAGATGGGCAACCACAGAGGGTTGCCCCTACGGCATGGCGATGAGATGACCAACGGCGCCGACGTTTCGCTGTCGGCCCCCGTTTTCCGGTCGCACCCGACTGTGGATTGTGGGGGATCGCACGTTTTTTCGTGCATTGCCCCGGCGCCGTAGGTAGAATAAGAACGTGAGGGATGATTTCAAAGGGCGAGGGGTTACCGGGGGATTTGACATGGCTGCTGAACGAGAAACGCATCGCGGTCGGCACTGGTATTTGTGGGCACTTTGCATCCTTTTTTTGCTTTTCTGCCTCAGTCTGGGCGACACGGCGCTGCGCGAGCGGCCGGCCCTGGCCTCGGATGCGCCGGAGGCCGGCGAGAGCGCCGAGGATGCGAACGAACCGTCGCGGCCCGACCACAGCCATCCCGCGTTCGCAGAGCGGGTCGAAGAGCGAAAGCGAATGGTAACGCGGCAGATCGAATGGAGGCAGGTGCGCGACCCGAACGTACTCAAGGCCATGCGGATCGTGCCCCGACACGCGTTGATGCGTCCGGGCGACCAGCGGTACGCCTATCTGGATAGGCCCTGGTCGATCGGCGAGGGTCAGACGATCAGCCAGCCTTACATTGTGGCTTTCATGACGGAGGCTCTGAAGTTGGATCCGAACTCACGGGTGCTGGAGATCGGGACGGGGTCCGGCTACCAGGCGGCCGTGTGCGGCGAGATCGCCCGGGAGGTGTACAGCATCGAGATCGTCGAATCGCTGGCCCGGTCGGCCGCCAAAAAGCTCAAGAAACTTGGGTACGGGAACGTGTTCGTCAAGGCGGGGGATGGGTATTACGGTTGGCCGGAGAAGGCGCCGTTCGATGCGATCATCGGCACCGCCGCCGCGGTGCGGATACCGCCGGCCCTGATTCGGCAGTTGAAAACGGGCGGACGGATGATCCTGCCCGTCGAGAACGAGTCCGGATTTCAGTACCTGATTCTTTTGACCAAAGACGAGCGCGGCAAGCTCCACAAGAAGAACGTTATGCCGGTGCGCTTCGTGCCCATGACCGGCGACGTGCGCAAACCCGAGAAGTGAGACGGATTAGGAAAAGTCCCGGCGAGGTTTGTCATCCTGAACGAAGCGAAGCGCAGTGAAGGATCTGGGCCGCGCATGAAAGGAACCTCCCATTCACAGGCCATCCCGGCGCGCCGGGATTCGCCTTCGGCTCAGGATGACAGAGCCCTATCGCCTCAAACCCATCTTCTACAGTAAGGGCAGTTATCCACCGCCAAAATCTTTGTTCTTGAGTCAGGAATGAGGATTTTGCGTTTTTGGCTGGTGAAATGTAGTGCCA
>Ga0272441_10010697_pt1 | contig 13814 bp, 12 predicted proteins | sample SSMProp6N_FD_193582 | JGI IMG/M metagenome (GOLD analysis project Ga0272441, IMG submission 193582) | Marine sediment archaeal communities from Little Sippewissett salt marsh, Falmouth, MA, United States - SSM-Prop-6N | ecosystem: Environmental > Aquatic > Marine > Wetlands > Sediment ... | reverse complement strand
CAGATACACATCATCGTAGCCGTGTGCACACGTCCCGGTCTGCGCATCGGGTGTCATGCATTGGTCGTGGAACGCGTCGCCGTCCAAATCCAGGCAACACGTCTTGTGGATCGACAACTCACGCAGCACGCTGCCGAGCGGCGGGCTCAGATGGCAGGCGCTGCCGCTCCACCGGAACAGCGCCGAAATGTCGACCGGGCCGCCCGCCCGCCGTGCCGCGAGTTCGCCGATATAGGGCGTTAGAACCCTGCGCGTGTCGACTCGGCCGAGAAACATGAGCTGTTCGCCGTACTCATCGCGCGCTTCCACCAACTCGGGCCACACGAGGACGGGCGATTCCGCCACAACCGGTTCGCGGACCAGCGCGTACACTTCGTAGCCCGCCGCGCTCCAGGGCAGCCGGATCCGCGCAGGGTCGCGCTCCGTGTACCCCGTACACGCGTCCAGCGCCACAGCCTGCGCACCCGCCACCGCAAGGCCGCGCTCCGGCCGACCTGTCTCCAGCAGAATCCATGTGCCGTGTGTCGTGGACCCAGCCAGAAACACGGCGCTGCCCAGCACCTCCTTGCCTGTCGTCTCGTCGATTACCGGGGCCGGACACCCCGCGGAAGCAGGACGCTGGATCACACGCAGCTTGTAGAAGCGGCCACCCGGTTCCGCGCTCGGAACCACGCTCCAGCGCACGGGCTCCGCCCATGACGAAATGACGACCATACACAGAAATCCCGTTCCGACCTTCGCAACTACCCCCTTCATCACGACCTCCTCACGTCGCCGTCTATTGCTGGAGCAGGAAGCGTGCCAAGTGAGGAATCACGCGCCGTTTCCGAGCGAACCCTCTGTTCCCGTGGCCAGACCCGCACAGCGATTCTCGGTTTCTCAAACTTGCGAAATTCCGAGCGTGGTGAGTGCGACTGTTGGGTCGGGACGGACACGGACAAACACGGACCGGCAGGGACAGGGATCCGCCTGTGTCCGTTGGCGGCCCCCCACCGTATCCGGCGTTGCCATTGATAAGCGCAGCTCGACCGGGCGTTACTCTTGTTGTTGCCGCCCCCCCCCCCGCTATCCGAGCGTCCGGGGACAGAGCTGGCGATGCGCATTCATCCAGCTCATGCACTCGAACACGGCGCTGGCCTGGAGGTGCACCTGCAACGCGGGCGGCGTTGCCAGGTTGTTATTTTGCACTTCCGTCACGAGGTGGATGATCCGCGCGGTGATCGGTTTCCAGACCCGGGTCAGGAACTGGCGTTGCGTGATATTGTCGCGATACGGCACGCAGGGATACTCGGCGGGACTCCCACCGGCCCGGCGCCAGCATGCATGGATCGCCTCGGCCAACGAGAGGTCGCGCTTCTGGATCCAGGCCGGCATCTCGTCGTGACAGCTCGAGAGGTGGACCTGCGCATTCCAGCGTTCCCGCTCGAACTCGGTCTGATGCAGATCGACCCAAGCCTGATATCCGTGGATCCGGTAGAGCTGGAAGAAGGCACGGAACAGGGTGGACCGGTAATCGCGGTTCGGCTCCACGTATTCGTACGCGTTGATCTGCTCGTAAGCGTTCCCAATCCGGGCCGGCGGCTGCACCTTGCGCACATCCCAGGCTGCGACCCGCTGGAAACGCTGCCCCGCCTTCGCTCCGGACTCTCCGAACATCCAGAGCCTGAACTCCTCACGGCTGACCTGGGAGCCGGACCAGAACTTCACGGGCGCCCGCTGGCTCCCGCTCGGATTCGCGTCCAACAGCAGGGTCACCACGAAGTTGGCCAGCGCCCATTCCCGCCATTCGCGGTCGTACGCCGCGTACTCGCGATAGCCGCCCAGCAACTTGGCCAGCTCGCAGCTCGCCGCCACGCCGGCCGGCTCGTGCGCATGCGGCCGCGCAACGAACAGGCGAAGCTTCTCCGATCGCTCTCCGTCCAGCCCCGCAAAAGTCAAGGCATAGGCCCGTCGCCCGCCGTACTGTGGATAGACATCCAGCGTCAGGTCCGGATTCTCGGCAGCCGCCAGCTCGTCGACGAGCGCGTCGACCTCATCGGGCAACACGTGAAAGAAATGCCCCGAGTCCTCTAGATATGCTCGCGTGAAATCCAGCAAGCCCCGCCCTCCACACACCGCATCGCATCGCAGCCACGGAAGGAAGAGGAGATGACGAAGCGGCCCCGAGCCTCAACAACTTTCGCGAGCGTTCCGCTCGCAAAATCGCTTGGTACCGCCGCGCTCGCGCCGCGGGGCCAAGCTAGATCCTGTCCTTGATCGCCTTGAGCAACGCTTCCTCGGTCACCGGCTTGGACAACAGCATGTGCCTGTCGCCCTGCGCAACGGTTTTCCGGACGGATTCCGGCGGCGCGAAGCCGGTACAGAAAATGACGGGCGGCATCTCCCAGCCCTTCTCGCTGCAGGCCTGCTGGATCTTCGCGAACGCTTCCCTGCCGTCCATAACCGGCATGTTCAGGTCCATCACGAGCAACGCGTGATGCAGCGCATTGAACGCCTCGACCGCTTCCGCCCCGTTGCAGGCCGTATCGATCGTGACATCCGGCAACGCCGACGAGAGAATCATCCGGAACAGACTCCGGATCATCTCCTCGTCGTCCACGAGCAGAATCCGCACCTTCTCGCCTCGCACCGGCGTGCGGCCCCGAAGCGCCTTGTCGAGTTCCTGTCTCACGGCTCTACCCAGTGTTTCCAGAGAGACCACCTTCCGAATGAACTGGCCGGCGCCCATGCTCTGCATCTTCGTCACCTTCTCCAACTCGTCAAAGGCCGACACGATAATGGCACGCTGGTCAGGATTGACTTCCTTGATGCGCCGATAGGTCTCGAGCCCGTCGATCCCGAGCGGCATCACGATATCCAGCACGATCAGATCGACCGTGTTCTTCCGGACAAACGCGACGGCCTCTTCCCCACTCTCGACGCCATGCACCGTATAGCCGAGCGAGGAGAGAATCCGCGAGTTCACCTCGATCTGGGTCGGGTCGTCATCGACGATCAGGATCGTCTCGTGTCCGCCCTTCAGCACGCCCTCGGCGGCCGCGGCCGCCGGCTGCTCGACCACGGGCAGATACAGACTGAAAACGGAGCCTTTCCCTTCGACGGTCTGCAGGTCGACGTAGCCGCCATGGTCTTTCACGATCCCGTGCACGACGCTCAGGCCGAGCCCGGACCCGCGTCTTCGCGTCGCCTTTTTTGTACTGAAGAACGGATCAAAGATTCGGTCCTTCACCGCATCGGGTATCCCGCAGCCGGTATCTCCGATCATGATCCGGACATACTCGCCCGGCCGGATCGTGTCATAGTGGCCAATCGGCTCGGAGACCTTGACGTTCTCGGTCTTGACGCTCAGCGTGCCCTGTTCGCCCATCGCATCGATGGCATTGTTGAAGATGTTCTGGACCACGCGCAGGATCTGGTCGTCGCCGCCCTTGACCTTGTCGAGGTCTTCGGCGATCGCGGTCTGAATCTGAATGCCGGGCGGCAGCTTCGTGCCCTTCAACAGGCTGAGCGCCTGCTGCACGATATCGTTGACGTTGAACTCTTTCTGGTCGATCCGGCCGCGCCGCGACAAGGAGAGCAATTGCTGCGTGATGTGCGCCATGTCGTGGGCCGTCTTCTCCATGATGTCCAACACTTCACGGCCCTGCGAGCCTTCGGCGAGATCCTTGCGGATCATGCTCGGGTAGGCCATGAGCGGGGTGAGCAGGTTGTTGAAGTCATGTGCGATCTGGCCCGCGATCGTGCCGGCGGTCTCCAAGCGTTTCGCCCGTGCGAGCTGCGCCTGGGTCAGTTCGGACAGCCGTTCGCGCTCCGACTCGCCCGCCTGCGCGCGCTCGATCTCCGCGCGTGCCGCCTTGAGCTCCTCGATAAGCTGCTCTCGCGTCTTGCTTTCGTAAGGGTCAGTCATGGAAGGCCCTCAGAACTCCTTCTTATTACGCGCAGCGTCCGCACAAATCAAGGGCAAAATCCGCCGTTACAAGGCCCGGCCCCGGCCGGCCGGGCCGGGCCGGGCGATCCTGATCGTCGGTTCCTTCGGGGCTAGTACCGGTACGCCGGGTTCTTGTACGGCCCGCCCACTTTCACGCCGAGGTAGTCGGCCTGGACACGGCTCAACTTGTCCAGGCGAATCCCCAATTTGTCCACGTGCAGCCTGGCCACCTCCTCGTCGAGCAGTTTCGGCAGCACGAAGACGCCGACCGGATAGTCCTTTGTCCGGGTATACAGCTCGATTTGGGCCATGACCTGGTTCGTAAAACTGTTGGACATCACGAAGCTGGGATGCCCGGTCGCGCAACCGAGATTCACGAGCCGGCCGAGGGCCAACACGATGAGGCGCTTGCCCTTCGGGAATGTGACCATATCGACCTGCGGCTTGATCTCGCGCCATTGATATTTCTCGATCCCGCTGATCTCGATCTCACTGTCGAAATGGCCGATGTTGCAGACGATCGCCATATCCTTCATGCTGCGCATATGGGCGGCGGTAATCACGTTGCAGCAGCCGGTCGCGGTCACGAAGATATCGCCGATCCGAGCCGCGTCGCTCATGCGCACCACCTCATAGCCCTCCATCGCGGCCTGCAATGCACAGATCGGGTCGATCTCCGTAACGAGCACGCGTGCGCCCTGCCCGCGCAGCGCCTGGCAGCAGCCCTTGCCGACATCGCCATAGCCGGCGACGACCGCGATCTTTCCGGCAATCATCACGTCGGTCGCTCTCACGATCCCGTCCACGACGGAGTGCCGACACCCGTAGAGGTTGTCGAACTTGGATTTCGTGACCGAATCGTTCACGTTGAACGCGGGGAACAACAGCTCGCCTTTCTCGTGCATCTTGTAGAGTCTGTGCACACCGGTCGTCGTCTCCTCGCTGACCCCTCGGATCTTATCCACGATCCGATGGAACCGGCCGGGATCCCGCACGAGCGACGCCATCAATTGTCTTTTGAGCAGGACCTCGTCCTCGCTGGCGGACGGTGCCTCGAGCACGGCAGGGTCTTCTTCCGCCTTGTAGCCGAGATGCACCATGAGTGTCGCGTCGCCGCCGTCATCCACAATCAGGTTCGGGCCGCGCCCCGCGCCCCAATCCAGGATCCGATCGGTGTATGCCCAGTAGTCCGTCAGGCTCTCGCCCTTGACCGCGAAGACGGGCGTGCCCTTCGCGGCAATCGCCGCGGCCGCATGGTCCTGCGTGGAATAGATGTTGCAGCTCGCCCAGCGCACCCGCGCGCCCAACGCCTGCAACGTCTCGATCAGCACGGCCGTCTGAATCGTCATGTGCAGCGAGCCGCTGATCCGCGCACCGCGCAGCGGCCTGTCCTTGGCGTACCGTTCGCGCAAGGCCATGAGTCCGGGCATTTCCACCTCGGCCAGCCCAATCTCGTCACGGCCCCAATCCGCTTGGCCGAGATCCCGCACCACGTAATCCCTGCTCACCCGCCGGGTCCGGCCCGTCTTCCGTTTCTTCTTCATACCAACTCCGCGCGCAACGCATCAACCTTGTCCGTCTTCTCCCATGTGAACTTGTCCAGCCCCCGGGTTCTGCCGAAATGTCCGTACGCGCTGGTCGCCTCATAGATCGGGCGCAGCAGATCCAACGTCTTGATGATGCCCGCGGGGCGCAGATCGAAGATGCGGCGGACCGCCGCTTCGATCCGCGCATCCGCCACACGGCCGGTCCCGAACGTTTCGACCAGTACGCTGACCGGCTCCGGGAATCCGATCGCATAGGCGAGCTGCACCTCGCAGCGCTTTGCGAGCTTGGCGGCCACGATATTCTTCGCGATATAGCGCGCCATGTACGTCGCGCTCCGGTCCACCTTCGACGGGTCCTTACCCGAAAACGCGCCGCCCCCGTGCCGGCCCATGCCGCCGTAGGTATCGACGATGATCTTGCGTCCGGTCAGCCCGCAATCGCCCTGCGGCCCGCCGATCACGAACCGGCCCGTCGGGTTGATCAGGAACCGGGTCTTCTTTGTCAGCCACTTCCGGGGGATCACCTTCTTCTCCACTTGTTCGATCACACCCTCGCGCAGTTTCCGGTAGGAAACCGCCGGATCGTGTTGGGTCGAAACGACGACCGTGTCCACAGCCGCCGGCTTTCCGTCCTCGTAGCGCACCGTAACCTGCGACTTGCCGTCCGGCCGCAGGAACGGCAGTTTTTTGCGGCGCCGTGCCGCCGCGAGTTCTCGCGTCAGTCTGTGCGCGTACATGATCGGCATCGGCATCAGTTCACGCGTCTCGTCACACGCGTACCCGAACATCATGCCCTGATCGCCCGCGCCCTGCTCCTTGAACAGGCCTTTACCGACCGTCACGCCCTGCGAAATGTCCGCCGATTGCCGGTCCAGGCTCACGAGCACCGCGCACGTATCATGCGCATAGCCCATCTCCGAGTCCACATAGCCGATCTTCCGAATCTTCTGCCGCGCGACGTCCGCGTAGTTCACCGTCGCCGAGGTCGTGACCTCGCCCGAGACGACCGCCAGGCCCGTGGTCACCAACGTCTCGCACGCGACCCGACACGTCTTGTCCTCCGCCATGATCGCGTCAAGGATCGAATCCGAAATGCCGTCGGCAACCTTGTCGGGATGCCCTTCCGTTACCGACTCCGATGTAAACAGAAACGAACGCGCGTCCATCCTCTCTCCTCGCTTGATTGCCCCAGACTTCCTCTCATTCAATCGACAAAGGCCAAACCGTAGCACCGCCACGCGCCAGCGTCAACCGGTCATTGGGCGGCCGGCATTGGGCTGTGGGCATCGGGTCCCGGTCCGTGGCGCCCGGCCCCGTAAGGGTCAGCGGACCAGTTCCAGGATCTCCGGCGCCGTGCGTCCGATCAGCTCCTTGCACATCCCCACGATGTGCTCGGGCGACGACGTCTGCAGCGCCGCCTGCGCAAGCCGCTGGGCCTCGGGGTAGATCATACTGCGCACCACGTCCTTCACGACCGGCACGGCGGGCGGCGTCACGCTCAGCTCGTCGACGCCCAGCCCGACCAACAGCGGGGCAAGCAACGGGTCGGCGGCCATCTCCCCACAGACCCCAACCCAGATATTGTGTTGGTGCCCCGCATCGATCGTCATCTTGATCAACTGCAGGATCGCCGGATGGGTCGGCTTGTACAGCGTCGCGACCAGCTCGTTCGCGCGGTCGACCGCCAGCGTGTACTGGATCAGGTCGTTCGTGCCGAGGCTGAAGAAATCGACGAGCGGCGCAATCGCATCGGAAGTCAGCGCGGCCGACGGCGTTTCGATCATGACACCGACATCGATCTCGTCGTCAAACGCGACGCCCTCGGCGGCCAGCTCCGATTTTGCCTGGTGCAGCAGCTCGTTCGCTTCGGTCACCTCGGACATACTGCAGATCATCGGGTACATGATTTTGGCGGCGCCGAACGCGCTGGCGCGCAGGATCGCGCGAAGCTGCGTTTTGAACACGTCGGGATGCGAAAGGCAGAACCGGATCGCGCGCCAGCCCATAAACGGGTTGCGCTCTCTCGGGATACTGAGGTTCGAAGCGATCTTGTCGCCGCCCAGATCGAGCGTGCGGATAATCACGTAGTCCGGCGCCACACGTTTGACGACGTCGCTGTAGGCGATGAACTGTTCCTCTTCCGACGGCAGCGTGGTGCTCGTCAGGTAGAGGTATTCGGAACGGAAAAGCCCGACGCCCGCGGCGCCGCGCGCGATCGCCCCATCGACATCGGCGGGCAGCTCGATGTTTGCCGAGAGCACGATCCCGTGCCCGTCCTTGGTCTCGGCCGCCTCGTCGCGCAGGCCGACCAACTCCGACTGGATATGCTCGCGCGTGCGGGCCAACGCGCCATACTCGCGCCGCCGCTGCTTGCTCGGCGCGACGATCAGCAGGCCCTTGTCCCCGTCGACGATCACCTGGTTGCCCGGCCCGACGGCGCTGCTCGCGTTTCGCAGCCCCATGACCGCCGGGATCTCGAGCGAACGCGCCATGATGGCGGCGTGGCACGTGCGGCTGCCCAGGTCGGTCGCAATCCCGGCAACCGTCTCGCGCCGGAGCCCGGCGATTTGGGAGGGAACCAGCTCGTGGGCGACGACCACGCACTTGGACTGCATGCCTTCGTGCAGCTCGGTCTGCTCGCCGTGCAGGTTGCGCAAGACCCGGTGCGCCACGTCCTTCACGTCTGCGGCGCGCTCGCGCAGGTACTCGTCGTCCATTCCGCTTAACGCATCCGCGTATTTCCTGGCCACCGCGCGCACGATCGTCTCCACGTTGCGCCGCTCGGTCTTGAGTCCGGCCAACACGTCTTCGATGAACGAGCGGTCGTCGAGCACCATCAGATGCGCATCGAAAATGCTTGCGTCGGCCTGGCCGATCGCATTCCTGAGGCCTTGCTGGATCTCCTTGATCTGGCGGCGCGTGGCAATGATCGCCTCTTCGAACCGCACGACTTCGCCCGCAATCTGCTCTTCGGAGACGGACCATTCCGCCACCGCCTCGTGCTCCGCGCTGACCACGAAGGCCGGCCCTGTCGCGATGCCAGGCGAGACGCCCGCCCCTTCAAACGTCTCTTCCTTGCGCTTCTTGCCGTTCGGTTCCTCGGCCACGATCCCGCTACTCCTCGCCAAACTTCCCGTCAACCAGCGCCTCGAGTTCGTCGAGCGCCTGCTCCGCCTGCGGCCCCTCGGCCGAGACACGCAGCTTCACGCCGAACCCGGCCTCCAGCGTCATGAGCCCCATGATACTCTTGCCCGACACGGCCATGCCGTCTTTCTCGACCGTGACGTTCGCGTCGAACCGCTGGGCCGTCTTCACGAACAGCGCCGCGGGCCGCGCATGAATTCCGTACTGGTTGATCAGCCGCAGTTCTCGTATCAACCGGCCCGCTCGTCCGGACTCTGAACGCTTCTGACTCACGCCGCCGCTCACTTCCTGCGCAGTGCCTCAATCAGTTTCGTGTCGAGCTCCTTCGCCGCGTCATGGCCCAGGCTCCTCAATTTCGTGTTATGCGCGGCGACCTCGATCAAATAGCCCAACTCGCGGCCCGGCGCCACCGTCAACCGCACACGCGGCACCTCGGTCCCGAGCACGGTGCACGTCTCGTGGGTCAACCCGCTGATATCCTCGTCGCCCTTCGCGCCCGGCGGCATCAGCGTGATGACTAGGTCCAGGCGGCACTCGTTCCGGACCGAAGTCACGCCGAACAAGCTGGGCACATGAATGATACCGAGCCCGCGGATCTGCATGTGATAGCGCGTAATGGCCACGGCCGAACCGTAGACATCGCCGGAACTGGCCCTGCGCAGCTCGGTCACGTCGTCGGCCACAAGGCTGTAGCCCTTCTCGATCAGGCTCAGCGCCGCCTCGCTCTTGCCGATCCCGGCCGGTCCCTCGATCAGAACGCCGACCCCGAACACATCGACCATGGTGCCCTGCCTGCGCGTGCGCGGTGCGTTCAACTCCTCCATCAGCAGCGTGGCCGCATTCACAAACGTGTGCGTCACCAGCCGGCTGCGCAGCACCGGCACACGCCCGCGCTCGCCCAATTCCGAAATCTCGGGCGGCACTTTCCGTTGCCGGGTCACCACGATGCAGGGAATATGCTGGGCGAACACCGCCTTGACCCGTGCCGCACGCTCGGACTTCGACAGGCTCGCGAGGTAGGTGCCTTCCGCAAGACCGATGACTTGAATGCGCCGATGCGCGAAGTACCGGAAGAACCCGGTCAACGCAAGGCCCGGCCGGTTGATGGCTGCCTCCTTGACGATCCGCGACATGCCGGCCTCTCCGCTCACGATCTGGAGCGCCAGCTTCTCCTTGCCCTGCTCGAAGAAATCCGACACGCTTACCGGCATATCTCCCGCCCTCCAGTCCCGACACTCCCCGCGCTCACATGCTGAACCGCGGCCCCAGGTACAAATCGCGGCTGACCGGATCGTTGATCAGGAACTCGCTCGTCCCCTCTCGTTCGACCTTGCCCTCGCAAATCAAGTAGGCGCGATCCACGATTTCCAGGGTCTCGCGCACGCTGTGGTCGGTAATCAGAATCCCGAGCCCGCGCCGTTTCAAGCCTCTGATGATCTCCTGCACATCGTAGACGGCCAACGGGTCCACGCCGCTGAACGGTTCATCCAACATGATCAACGACGGGCTCGTCACGAGCGCGCGCGTAATCTCCAAGCGGCGGCGCTCCCCGCCGCTCAGCGTGTACGCCTTCTGGTCCGCCAGCGTCGTAATACTCAGTTCCTGCAACAGCCGTTCGAGCCGACGCTTCCTTTCGCGGCGCGGGATAGCGAGCGTCTCAAGGATCGCCATCACGTTCTGCGCGACGGTCAGCCGCCGGAAGACCGAAGGCTCTTGCGACAGATACCCCATGCCCATCCTGGCCCGCCTGTACATGGGCTGCCCGGTCACATCGCGGCCCCGGAACATCACGCGGCCGCCGCTCGGCTTGATGAGGCCGGTGATCATGTAGAACGTCGTGGTCTTGCCCGCCCCGTTCGGGCCGAGCAGCCCCACGATTTCGCCGCCCCCAACCCGGATGTTGACGCCGTCGACGACTCTTCGTTTACGGTAGCACTTGGCCAGCTCCCGCGTTTCCAGAAGTGTGGCTCCCATCTGCATCGCGGCTATTCCTTGAACCAGTTGAAAAGGGGATCCTGCCGCTCCGGATTGAAGACCATCCGCGCCGGCGTGCAGATCATTTTCTTCTCGTTCAGGAACAACGTGATGGTCTCGCCGGCCAGCACGTCGGTGCCGCGTTGCAGCTTGGGCTCACCCGTCAGGACCACCGTGCGCGCAACGGCGTCAAACACCGCCTTCTTGCCGCTGGCCGTGCCCTCCTTGCGAAACAGCCGGACATTTCCCTGCGCCGTGATCGTTTTGATCTGTTTCTCCGCCGTGAAGGCGACCGTCATTTGCTCGGCTTTCAGCGTCATCTCCGGGTCCGTAACGACAACGTTGCCCTCAAACAAGACCACGCCGCGCTCGTACAAGACGGTCGAGCGATCCGATGTGACCACCGTCCCGCCCGCTTTCGGGGCAGCGGGCCGGGCCCCGGATCGGGTGTCCTGCGCGTGCACGCCCGCGAGCGTTATCGACAGGACCGTCAAAGTGAGAAACGTCGCGCGCGTCATTCTTTCTCCTCCGTATCCGGCACGGTTACGGTCTGCTTGAGTTCCAGCCGGACCTTCGAAAAAATCGTGATTTTCTGCGTTTTCGCGTCGAACCTGAACCCGATCCCCGTAACAATCATATCGTCACGTTCGATGCGCACGGCCTGCTCCGAGGTCGCCGTGCCCTTCGCACGATTGACCAGACATTGCGAGGTCGTGACCGTCGCGTCCACTTCGCCGTCACGGTAGACTTCGAGCCGCAGGTTTGTAACATCAATGTCCCCGTTTGACAACCATTTTGCGGAACTGCCCAAGATCTGGTACACGAGCCGGCCCTTCGCGTCGTATTCCGGGACCCGAAACATGCCGGCCTCCTGTGCATGCGTCACCGCCATGCAAACGAGCAGGAGCCCGAGCAGGCTGGCCCGGCCCGTCCACGCAGGCCGCCCCGGCAATGCGCACCGGCACCGAACAAGATCACCGCACAATCTCATCGATCCTCCTTATCGTCCGCCACAGACCACGGAGCGCCGAAACGGGAATCGCATTGTCCTTGTCGCACAGCGCGCGGCCCGGATCCTGATGCGTCTCCACAAACACCGCATCGCAGCCGGCCGCCACGGCGGCCCGGGCCAGGACAGGCGCCCATCGCGACTCGCCCCCGGAACGCGTGCCGCGGCCGCCCGGCAACTGAACGCTGTGTGTCGCGTCGAACACGACCGGATACCCGAGCTGCCGCAGGATCGGCAAGCTGCGCATGTCCGCGACCAGATTGTTGTACCCGAACGAGGCGCCCCGCTCCGTCAGCAGGATCCGGCGGTTCCCCGTGCTCTTGAGCTTCTCCACGATGTTTGCGACGTCCCAGGGCGCCAGGAACTGGCCTTTCTTGACGTTCACCGGCCTGCCGCTCGCTCCGAGCGCCAGCACCAGGTCCGTCTGACGGCACAAAAACGCCGGTAATTGCAGGATGTCCGCCACTCGCGCCGCCAACGGGACCTCCGCTTCGCTGTGCACATCCGTCAGGATCGGCAGACCGTAGCGACTCTTGACCTCCGCCAGCCAAGCCAACCCCTTGGCCGCACCCGGCCCGCGAAAGGAAGCCAGGCCCGAGCGATTCGCCTTGTCGTAGGAGGCCTTGAAGATCAACGGGATCCGCTCAGCCCGGGCCAGCCCGGCCAGACGCCCCGCAATCTTGAGCAGGCTGTCCCGACTCTCGATCACGCACGGTCCGGCGATCAGTGCGAGCGGCGCCTTGCCGCCCACACTCAGCTTCCCGATCTTTACCCGTCTCGCCATCGTTCTCCCACCCCTAGTCGATCCCACCCCTAGTCGATCCCGACTGAGCGTGGCCGACTAAGCGTAAATCGGCTAAGCCAGTCCCGCGGCCCGAATCGCCGCCTCGGCCGTAGCCACATCCTCGGGCACATCCACATGGGCAACCGGCCCGTCGGCCGGCAGCACGAGGATCCGGCCGCCGAGGAAGAGGGCCCGCAGTTGCTCCAGGCTCTCAGCGCGTTCCAGCGCACACGGCGCCGTATTCACGAGCCGCTCGAGGAACGCCCTGCGATAAGCATAGATGCCCAGGTGCCAGGCGTACAGGCCGTCGCACGACACGCTGCCCGGGTCCCTGACAAACGGGATTGCGGCCCGGGAAAAGTACAACGCGCGCCCGTCCTGCGCGCACACCACCTTCACGACCGACGACGCGCGGAGCAAGTTCTCGTCCCGCAGCGGTACGGCTGCAGTGGCCATGTCCCAGTTGTCCGTATTCCGCATCGCCTGCGCGAGCCGGTCGATCAGGTCCGGGTCAATCAGCGGCATATCGCCCTGGATATTGATGACGATCTCCGCGTCGAGCGCAGCGACCGCCTCGGCCACGCGATCCGTGCCGGACGCATGGTCTGGCCGCGTCATCACGGCCGTTCCGCCGAACCCGCAGACCGCATCACGGATCCGCTCGTCGTCCGTTGCGACCAACACCGCGTCCAACGCGGCGGCCGCCGCCGCGCGCTCGGCGACCCATTGGACCAGCGGCTTTCCGCACAGCGGCACGAGGCTCTTGCCCGGCAGTCTCGTCGAGCCCCACCGGGCCGGGATAACGCCCACAACACGGGTTGCCGTCTTGTCACTCATCAATCAGTCAAAGCACTGCAACAGTTCCGCGGCCGAACAACAGGCGGTCCCGACCTTGCCGACCACGACGCCTGCCGCGTAGTTCGCGAGTCCCGCCGCTTCGTAGTGCGTCGCGCCGGCGGCCAGGGCCAGGACGCACGTGGCGATCACCGTGTCGCCCGCGCCGCTCACATCGTAGACTTCGCGCGCGCGGGTCGGGATCGCGCGCGGCGGCGTATCGCGCCCGAGCAGCAGCATACCGTGCGGGCCCAGCGTGATCACGAGCAGGTCCGGCCGCCATTTCTGCAGGAGGATGCCGCCGACCTTGCGCAGGATCACGTCCTTTTCCGGTTCCGGCCCCACCTGTTTCTCCGGGATACCGGCGGCGACAAACGCCTCGCGCAGGTTCGGGGTGGCAACGGTCACGCCGGACAGACGGAGCTGATGGTTCTCCTTCGGATCGAACCCGACAGGGATCCGGCGTTCCCTGGCCACACCCAGCGCGGCATTCACCACCTCCTGCACGACCATGCCCTTGCCGTAGTCCTCGACGATCAGCGCCGTCGCCGTCTGCGCGAGCTCCGCGGCGCGCGCGCAAACCTGCTCCTGCAT
>Ga0272441_10010696_pt1 | contig 13815 bp, 7 predicted proteins | sample SSMProp6N_FD_193582 | JGI IMG/M metagenome (GOLD analysis project Ga0272441, IMG submission 193582) | Marine sediment archaeal communities from Little Sippewissett salt marsh, Falmouth, MA, United States - SSM-Prop-6N | ecosystem: Environmental > Aquatic > Marine > Wetlands > Sediment ... | reverse complement strand
TTTATCTGCTTTAGTTAAAAGCTTAAAAAATCGGGGGCATAAAGCAATTTTAGTTGGAGAATTAATTTCTGCCAGGCTTTGTTTTAAAAATCTTGATAAAGAAGAGATAAACAAAATTATTGCCTATGAGAATAAATTCTATAACCCCAATAATATACCGGGGCTTAAGCAACAACTTATTAATTATACAAAAAGATGTGCATGCAATCTTTCCAGAATAATAAACAGCACCAACTTTACAGACATGATTGTTTGGAATGGTGCCCCCATATTTGCGCAAGTGGCTATTTGTTTAGCAAAAAGAAAAAAAATTAAAATTTGGTATATGGAGAATGGCTCATTGCCCAATACCCTGCAACTGGATTCAAAAGGAATAAATTATGATAATTCTTTATCTGAGAAAAGCAGTGATTTTTATTTAAAACAAAACTACAAATTTGAAAATTATTGCTCCTCAATAACCCCCTTGCCTCATCCTCCCAAGTTTCACCATCCTTTCGAAATGTTGTTTAGATACTTAAACAAATTTGGAATCTGGTTTTTTATTTATATATTTTGGAAAAACTTTTTACCAGATCAATATGGTAAATATTTAAGGAAAAAAGTCGGCGAAGATAAAGTTGATTTACCGAAAAAATTCATATTTATCCCACTCCAAGTCCAAGATGATACACAAATAATAATAAATTCTCCACACATAGATAATATGAATGAATTTGTAGAACTCTGTTATAAAACTATAAAAAAAGTTGACCCTAATATTAGGGTAGTTGTAAAAGAACATCCTCAAGATTTTGGGAGAAGAAGTTATAAGAAATTAAGTAAAAAGCATAAGGATATTATTTGGTTAAAAAAATACCCCATAAATGAGGTTTTGAAAAAATCTAGCGTTGTGATAACTATTAACTCTACGGTAGGTATAGAAGCTTTAGCGTATAACAAGCCAGTAATTACTCTGGGTAAGGCTTTTTATAATGTTGATGGGTTGGTTCACCATGCTGTTCAACCTGAACAGCTACCTGAGTTAGTTAATCTAGCATTAAAGAACAAGCCAAACTTAACTTTAATTGATAAATTCTTAGGTTATCTACAAAAAAAATATTTTATCAAAGGAAGTTGGCGTAAGTTCTCTCAGGAAACCTTAAATGAAATTACAAAAAAACTATTAGGTTAAATTTTCAAATATATCGAGAGAATTTGTTTCGCCATATTATAAAAAGAATATTTATCAACTTGCTTAAATCCTTTATCAATAAAGGATTTTTGTAATTCGGGAGAACTGATCATCTTGCCTATAGAGTTTGCTATATCTTGAAAATCTTTAGGGTTAAAATACAAAGCAGCATTACCTAGAATTTCTGGCATAACCGATGCATTTGATGATAAAACTGGTATGCCAGAAGCCATAGCTTCTAATGGTGGAATACCAAAACCCTCATACAGTGATGGGAAAACAAAAGCCTTAGCAAGTTTATAAAGATTGGCGATTTCGTCATCTGCTATGTAACCTGTAATAATAACTTTATCTTCCAAGTTTAGCTCCTTAATTTTTGTTTCTATCTCTAGAGCTAAAGGATCGCGCTTACCGGCTATAACAAGTTGGTAACCTTTTTGGTCTTGGCAGAACAGAGCAAAGGCTTTTATTAAATTAATTAAATTTTTGTGTTGGCGCAATTGACCAACATACAATATATAGGATGAATTAATGTTATATTTACTTAAGAATTTAACTGGGTTATCAATCTCAACACTGTCCTTAAAACGCTTAGATACTGACTCATAAACAACATGAATTTTGTTGGGGTTGATTTTTAAATACTTTATAACATCTTCTTTAGTACCTATAGATGGCACAACAATGGCAGCCGCATTCAAACAAGAGTGCTTTAAAACATAGCGATATATTTGTTGATATAACCAATTCCGCTGGCGAGGGCTATTAGGATATAACCAAGGTGTTAAATCATGTACAGTTACAACACTTTTAACGCCTTTAAACCAAATTGGGGAATTAAAGTTGGTGTAATGAATTAGATCGTACTTGTTTCTAATCAACAAAAGCGGATACAATAACTGTTCACTAAAGCTTTGTGGCGCAAAAGAAACTGCTAAGTTAAATAAATTATCAATTTGATCTGGCAGTAGGCCTGAGATGTCTTTTGAAGTAATAGCTGTGTATTGATTAAACTTATCAATTGTAACTATGTGTTTGAGTAATTCTTCTGTCATGACACCAATGCCAGATGCTTGTTTGGAGCCAAGCTGTCTAGCATCTATTGCTATACGTAGCGGGGTTTTTACATTACTACATGAGCACATTAATATAAATATATAATTGATATATGCATGTATTATAGTACTATAATATGAATTTTCTTATTCTATTTAAAAAATTAGATAAATATTTAGGGACTCCTCTATGCTATTTATTGGGTTTGTTTGTTAAAGATAAACATATACCTGATCCAACTAAAGTTAAAAACATATTAATAGTTAAACTAATAGCTATGGGAGATATTATAGTGCTTCTACCCACAATTCATGCAATTAGAAAAAGATACCCTAATAGTAAAATATGCTTTTTAACTACACCTGGAATGAAAATATTATTGCAAGATTCCCCAGATATTGATGACGTCATCACATTTCAGCCTAGTATAGGAGAGATTTTTAAAACTATTAATCGGTTAGGACAAATCGGTTTTGATCTAGCTATAGAACTCACACATTATTATAGGATAGTCTCATTGATTACTTTACTTAGTAAGATCCCCCATCGAGTGGGTTTTGATATATCTGGTCAGGGTCGCAATACCATGCTAACTAAAAAAGTTAAATACCACGATGATTTACATGAAGTAGATAATTTTTTAAATATAGCTAAAGCTGTGGATGCTAATTTAGAAGAAAAAAAATTGATTCCTCCAACATTTTCAACCGAAAAACAAGATCAAGAATATATATCTAAGATATTAAAGGACAATAATATCAATTCATATATAGTTATTCATCCTGGAACTAGCGCAACTGCCAAATCTAGAAGATGGCCAGCAGACAGGTTTTATAAATTAGCAAAAAAACTAAAGCAAGAAGGATATGACATCGTTTTTTCTGGTGCCCAAGAAGAACAACCAATTATTAAGAAAATCTTGGATAATGGAGAACTAGACTGTTTAAATTTAGTCGGGAAAACAACTTTAAGCCAATTATTAGAATTATTCAAACAAGCTAATTTAGTAATTAGCCTAGATACTGGGCCAATGCACCTAGCTGCTGCTTCTGGCACGCCTACATTGGGGCTATTTGGGGCTAATACGCCTGTTAAATGGGGGCCATACGGTAAACAACACCAAGCTATATATCATGGCCCTAAAGTGCCTTGTACCCAGCAACAGTACGGTAAAGTTTGTAATCACCCCGAGGGTTACCACATGAAAGATATCACTGTAAATGAGGTGTTTGAAGCAGTATACAAATTAAAGAGAACTAATAAAGTTTAGTACATCCGATCTTGTCTTAGGGAATATACTTAATATATTAGCAGCTGTTTGTTTGGCTTTTATAGTCTGGCCAGTATCACGATATAGCACAGCAAGATTAAGCCAATATTGCAATTCTTTAGGATTAATTTCTGTTAATCTTTTTTGGAATATAATTGATTCAAAATATTTTTCTCTATCTAATAAATAATTTAAAGCAAATTCAATATGATTGATAGAATCAATTTTTCTCATACCCCGATCAGATAATTTTTCAAAATTGCTTAAAGCTCCGGATTCGTTTTTTAAGCTAGCTTCGATAACACCAAGCCAAAAATATGATTCATCGGGGACACTCCCAAAACTCATAGATTTTATTATCTTTTCTCTAGCATCTTGTACTCTACCGGATAAGAACAAGCTTTTGCCCCAAAATACATAGAAAAATTCACGGTTAGGGTTTTCTTCTATTAACTTGCTAAATAATCTATCCCCTTCTTTGCGTCCTTCTAGTAAATCATCTAAGATAACATTCAAACTAGCATGGCCCAAACGCGCTTGTATATCCTGAGGTTCACGAATTATAAACTGTTGCATTCTTTTAATAGAATCATCAAGTATAAAAGAGGTTTCATCTGGGTTATCTTTAAATATCAGATTAGCAAAATGAGAAATAAAATTTGGATAATTTTCTTTTAGATACCAATGTGCATAAGGAGACTTTATAGCAAACGCTTTGTTGTATAGTTCATACGCTTTGTTGTAATTATTTTCATAGGAATAGACCTCAAACGCTTGTTTAGTTGCAAGCCCGCCTTTCCATGATGGTATATATATACCAAATAGTGCATACACTGTTAATCCTGCAAATAAAATACCCAGCACTATATTAATAGACTTGGGTTTATATTTATTTATAGATTCTGTTTTCTTAAGCATGCTAAATACCAGAAACAAAGATACTAAAACAGATCCATAAACATAATTAGTAATAATATCAAACTCTACCAAGTCTTGAATAAAATAAGATATAAATATAGTTAAAAAGGTTATCGCTAGAATCTTTTCATTTAAAGAACGGGCAGCTTTTATCCACTTTAGACCATAAATTATTAAAGCTATTACAAAAATTAGCATAATCACTAAGCCTAACCAGCCAGTGCTAGCCAACTTGTCTATCACTACACTATGAGCTCTATCAGCAAAAGTTTCAGCATAATTAGAAGACGCTGCAACAGATTGATACGCCTTATTATATGCTACATATATATTTTCGGGGCCAAAGCCTAGTAAAGGTCTTTCTTGAGCTCCTGTAAAGATTGACTCTATTATAGAAATTCTACTCTTGATAGTGCTTTGCTCAGATAATGAATAATTAAACAGCCTTTCAATCCCTAAAGGCTTTTTGTTTACATATAACCCACATAAAATTAATGAAAATCCTAGTACAAAAATCCCTATTATCTTCCAAAATTTTATTTTATTATTTGTATACTTAATTCTTAAAAAACTGATCACGAATATTGCCAAACCAACTATTAACCCTATAACAGGGCCTCGTGACATGGCTAAAAATAATGCAATTATTTGAGCTAGAAAAAGCACTCCATAGATAATTTTGCGCCATACTTGTTTTGATGCCAGCATGAAATAAAGAGAGATAAAAACAGTCATAACAAGTACCGTGCTCATAAAGATGGGGTTACCAAAAGTTGCTACTGGCCGCTCAAAACTGGGCCAGAAAGGATCTAGACCCAGCTTTTGCCCTATAGCATGCAAACCAACTACCCCACCAATAACCCCCATTAGGCTCAAAATCCGCATGGCGTTGTGTTTATATAAATGCCCTAAGAGGATAAAAACCAATAAGAATATGTAAATGGCTGTTAGAAAACCACCTAATCTCTCCGGGTTGCCCCAAAAACTAACATATTTATTAATACTAAATATAAAGGAGAGCAGGATAATAAATAGCCAACTAGACAATATCCAGACTAATGGCTGACGAAACCATGTCTTTATTTTTTGCCAATCTAGAGTAAAAAAAGCAGAAAAAATAAAAATGGCTCCAACCGAGAAAAACCACAAACCTTTCCCAAAATTAGGAAGTACCCGAAAATTTGCTATAAAAAATAATGGGGTTAACAAGACCCCCCAAAGAGATAAATTGGCCAACCAATTACTTTCAATGAGTTTTAATTTTTCAAGAAAAGCCATATTATTCGGGGATGGTTGCTAATATTTCATCAACAGCCATGATAGCGCTAGAATCATTCTCTTTTACTGTTTCTAATTGTTTTTTGGCATCATCATAACGCCCTAACTTTATTAATAACTGCCCCTTAAGAATACCTAGATTAGTGTTGTCTCTACCCCACCTATTAGCATTTTCTATGTAGCTCAGCGCCAAATCAAATTTTTTATTATTATCCGTGTCTCTGTGATCTAAATAAATATTTATTGCTTTAGTGGCATATTGAGACGCCACTAAAGGCCGAATACCAAAGTAGAACCCTAACACAAAAACTAAGGCGATTAAAAAGACTAATAAATACTTATATTGATTTTTCATAAACACAAAAGAATTATATAACCCTGATTTCCCAATGTATATCGTCGTATATCCATTGTATCCATTCAGCAACTAGGCCGACAGAAAGCTTGTATGACCCTATTTTAACGTCTTCTGGTATATGAATTGTGAAATTAAGAGTGGTTGTTTTTAACGGCAAAACATCTTCTGCAATCTTGGTAATTCTATTAGTAGAAATCCAGCTATAATGCACAAATTGGCTGGTTTGATCTTTAGTTAACCCCAACCTAATTTCATGAATATTGTCTTTATCTAAGGGGTTTTCAAACCACCACTGATACCTACTAGTATTTCTGAATTTGATCCACATATTAATATCTGACCCAGGTTGCCCTTGTACGACATGGGTTAATATGCCATCACTATTTTTATCAACTAGACCATTCTGATCTACATATATGCCTTGATAATCAAAAAGGTGAGCAAGTGGAATATTGCTAGGAGCTATTTTGGGGGGCTCAGGGATTTCTATAAATTCGTCATTTTGGTCTTTAATAATTTCTTTTTCTTCTTTATTTTCGGGCTCTTCTAATTTGGGTAATGTTGTTTCGGATAATGTGACAGACTCCCCTTGATTACCTTTTAGATCTTCGCTAATTAGTTTGTAGTAATAAGTTTTATCAAACTCTAGCGATTCATCTATGAAACTGTCTTCTGACGAGGGCAGAGCTATGCTATAACTTACAAGCGACACATCATTTATTGGCACATTGGGTAACTCAGATCTATAAATAAGTGTTCTGTAAAAATCATTGTCTAATGGGTTAGACCACACTAATTTAATTGAGTTTCTATTAATTATTCCAGTTTCAGCATCCTTAACCTTCCCAGGAGATGTGATATCCTTCCCTATTCTAGTTCTTACTTTAGATATTGTTGTCGGTACACTTTCAACTCCCCCATTATCTACAGCAGTTAAGTAAACATAATAATATGTATTTATATCTAAATTGTCTAGCAAGTAATTACCGGGTTGGTTAGCGATAACTTGCTCTCCCTTAATAGAAATTTTCCCGAATTGATTAGATAAAGACCTAGAATAATATAGATTAATAACATCTAAGTTCTCATTATCTGGATTAACCCACCAAAACTTTAAACTGTACTGAGAATCACCACCTTCTACCAATATAGACCTAGGAGGATCGATAGCGGCTTTACTCTGTGAGATAGGCAATAAACAGATAGTAATAAATATGACTAAGAACGGATACAAATTTTTAATTTGGAACATAAAAACTTTTTTAATAATTACATATTAATTATAACCTAGGTTAATTTTGTTTTTGAATAATACTAGAATGCCCCAGGTATACCTGGGGCATTCTGAGAAGCAGTTTTAAAGTTCTACTGCGAAACTAGAAAACTAGATTAGAAGTTCAGGCTTCGAGTTAACGAAGTTTCTGTACTATCTATCCAGCCGATGTTCAATGTGTAACTATTGTCACTCCAAAGGACATCGCCTTCAGTAATGGTACCAGCACTATCAGCAGAACCTAAGCCAACATTCATTGTTAGATCTCTGCTAGTAGCGGTCATCAAGGTAGTGGTGTCTGATACCACGCTATAAGTCTTGCCAGATGCAGGAATTGCCATTTCCGTAGTAGGGATAAAGGTAACTTCTGCATTGCTGGTAGATAATTTAGCAGTACCTGTACCAGATACATAACCCGTGGCTAATGTAGTACTACCGTCTTTTAGGTAGACAACTTGGCCAGTAGCGCCAGTTGTGTTAAATAAGCCAGCGTTAGAAGACAAGTCAACTGTTAGGCTGTCTTTATAGAACACAATGTTGTCTAAGTAGAAAGTAGCATCATTATAGGTAGCATGGTTGGCAGCAATAGTAATACCCCAATAACGAGCATTTGTAGCAATAGCACTGCCCAATGCTGCGTCTACTCTATACCAAGTATTGGCATTAAGTACTGGGATATTTACTTGTAGTAATGGGCTAGCTAGCGCATCAGTGTTGTCAATTTCGAACTGAACATCGCCAGCTGTACCAATAGCTACACTGGTGCGGAACCAGAAGCTAACTCTCTCATAGTCTGAGAGGTCGGTAACTGCATCTGCTTTCCAGTACATACCATCACCAGCAGCAGCTGAACCATCTTCTGCAACTTTAACAGATCCACTACCAGTGACATAGTTTGTGGTTTCTGCCCCAACAACAGGAGTAGACCCTATCTTAGTCCAAGTACCTACACCAGCGGAAGCTACCCCAGCAGTATACTGGGCAGCACCGGCACGGAATAGAGTATCTTGGTTGGTTGACGTATTGGTCATAGCCAACTTGAAGATAGTGTGATCTGCATGACGAGTAGCTGTACCAGAAGGTGAAGTACTGTGTACATCCATACCTAGTTTGGTCTTAGCTATAACCACAGCATTACCTGTTAAATCAGCAGCAGCTGCGGTACGAACTGTAGCGCCAGATTGAGAACCAACAGATCTAATGTTGTATTTACTAGAATAGTTAGAATCCCAAATACCGGTTTGTACATTGTAGTCAACACCTAACTTAGGTACTTCGGATATGGAATCAACACCATAAGCAACAGAGTTAAGATCGGCAACTATAGTTAGATACTTGCTAGCATCTTTCTCTATTGTCACTGTCTCATCAAAGACAATGTCAACTGCATCAGCAGCTGAAGGAATGTTGATTAATGCGCCTGACCCAACTAGTGTTCCACCTGTCAAGGTGTTACCGGACATTGTCCCGCCTTCGTAAATCTTAATGCCATCTGTTGCTGAAGAGAATGCATCATCATTGGCATCAGCATTAGTGGTTACGCGCATAGCATCTACATCTATATCTTCATTTGTCGCAGACAATTTGATTCTAGTAAATGTAGGAGCAACTACGGTTGAACCATAAGATGCTGTTACCATTTGGACGCTAGGAGTATCAGTAGCCAAGGCTACAGCTAAACTACCATTGTCTGACAATGTAAGTTCTGGAGATTCCCAAATCTTATTGTATGCATTGTCGTCTTCGTCATAGATAGTAGCACTAGTGCCTGAACTGAGACCGGAAGCCACTACATTAGTAGCTGTGGTATCCATACCAAACATAATGGTACTGTCTGTTGTGGCCACTAGGTCACCTCGGATTTCAACAATAATACTGCCGCCCTTAGGGACAACCCATTCGGTTGGGTTATTAAAGTCTGAGCCACTAAATGTTACATAGTCAGCGGCGGATGACCCGGCTGTCATATTGTCAGGGTTAGTTGTTCTCCATTCACCACCATCGTCAAATCTTAGGTAGACATTAGCAAAATCTTCAGCAGCCGCTGATTCATCTGCCATATCATCTGCATCTTGACCAGCAAAGATTTTAATTGTACTAACCTTAATATCTTCTACATCATTAGCAGTTAAGAAGAATTTGGCTAATAAAATATCTGTGCTGTTCTTAACAATGGTACGAGCTCCTGGAATGGTTGATTTAGCAACTTTTAGAATAGGAACTGCTTTGGTGAATAAACTACTGTCTGAAAGACCGGATATATCTCCTGTTGTATATGAAGCACCAGAAGATACACCAGTAGCAGTTACTTCATCATAGATGTTATATCCATCCCCAGTACCAGCTACCCCTGTGAATAGATTGGTTAAGCTGGCTGAAGTTGGAATATCACCAACTACCTTAAAGGTATCTATCGTGTTCTTACCGATAGTATGATCGAAGCTAAAAGAAGCTACACCAGTGCTAGGACTGGCATACTCATCAAGCAATGTCCATGTATCTCCATCAAGCCAGTATAGCTTGGCGTTAATAACATCACCGGTTGTAGCACCATTACCAGAGTCATCTCCTGCGACAGCAGTGTCGTCATAGAAACGAACTGTTATGGCTGTAACCCTTGCTGCTTCGCTAGAAGCTTGGATCCTGAACTGGTGGAATTCAAAGTCATCAGTGCCCAAGGCAAAGCTAGAGGCAGCTGGAGTACTAGGACCATTGCTGACAGTTAAACTGCCTTTAGCAGCTATGGTATGAGTGCTCATATCACCGTCAGAAACTGAAGTTAGGGTCATATGGTTTGAATCTTGATCGATTTTCTCGCCAGAAGTTAAACCATACATTGTGATGTTTGTATAAGCTGCTGCTGCTGCACCGATACCAATTCTGAATTCATCGGTAGCGGCTGCTGCGGTAGAGACATCAATCTTTAGTGTAATTTCGGTATTACCACTCTTAGGAACTTCGAACAAACCGTTACCATCTTCGAAGGTAATAGTAGTAGTACTAATAGATCCACCTACATCTATAGGTGTTTCTGAATCATCAATGTAAAGACGAGCATTTTGGTAGTCAGTGCTTGTGGCAGCCTTGTCTTCATTGAAGATAAGCTTGGTAACCTTCACACCTTCGCGTGAACCAGCACTAAATTTGAACTTGCTAATCTCTACTTGTTCTTCTCCAACAATATATTCTTGTGCAGATAAGTTTGTAGGAGCCTTGATAACAGTTATAGTTCCTTGGACAATGGTCATTGTATTCCCTTGAGCTGTGCTGTAAGCAGTACCAGAAGTATCTGCCGTAATAGTTACTGCACCGCTAGAACTTTGACCAATTGCTACTACATCAGGAGTATCGTTAATCTCGAAACGAATTGTACGAGACGATGTTACCCCACTAGCAATATCACCTCTTAAGTAGATGGTTTTGCTTATGCCAGCTTTAATGCTGAACAAAGGACTACCAGTGAAAGTAACAGTATCACCATCTAACGATTCTACTGTTGATCCAATCTGATCACCAAGGTAAGTAAGCTCAAGATTTTCAACATCACTTGCTACCGAGGTACCAATTTCAGTTAAAGTAATTGAGTTTACATCAAAACCTTCTGTTGAGCTAGTTTCAAACTTATACGAAGCTAGGTCTTGATCTGTGCTACCAGAGATCACATTATTATCAGCTGGGGTGGTAGGAGCTGTTACAGCTAAGTAACCGACTGAAATGCTGGCGACTGTAAATTCATTACCATAAATAGGGAATGAGCCAGTCGTATTCCCGCCTCCAGAAAGCTCAATATCATCGGCTGATTGGATACCTAACACAATAATATCCCCGACCGAAGCTGCACTAGGAACAGTTGCCTTAATAGTTAAGGTTTTGGTTGTTCCAGCAGGTATTAACCAAGATAAACCTGTAAAGCTAGCTTTATGAGTGCTGGTGTTTATCCCTTGAGTTGAACCAATCTTAGTATCACCATCATATAGCTTAATGTCGCTAATATCGCCGTCGTCTGACAAGCCTGTCTTGCGAACAGCAATTTTGCTGACTATAACATTATCAGCAGAGTCTGCAGTAAATTTGATCTTGGCCATAGGCACATCAGTTGATAACTCAGCAAGATTTATGCCCTCTGGGGTGCTGCTTGATAAAGCTAGCCCCAGATCACCGCCGCCTTCGTAGCTCGACGTATCACCAACATGGAATCTCCAGAAGACATCATCGCTGCCAACTAGAGCACCAGCTGAGTTAACTTGTCTGAAGCGAGAATCGAATTCTCTAACAACCATGGAGTATAGATCGTATACACCGTCGGTTGTGCCTTCAGCAATTTTAACATCCCAAGTGAAAGTAAGATTATCACCAGGGTAAGCGTCTACGCCATCGTAGACGGCAAAACGGTTGTTATCCCCATCTTCGTTTAGCAAGAAGCTAGATTCATCAATCCAGGAGAGAACTTCATCGTTTTTCACACCAACTCTCAATTCGTGAGCTCCACGATATGGGGCATCTTCTGGAAGTAAGTTACCTCCAGGTGGGATACCATACCATACTTGAGCTGCAGGATCGATGGTGCGGTTTTTGATGGTTAAGCTCATACTGACTGTATCGCCAGCTTGAACATAATATTCGTGAGCTGTACCATCAGAAGAAAGTGTACCAGATTGGCTTACCCATTGGTATCTTCCTTCTGTTGGGAAGAATTCAATGGCATCAGCAGGCAATGCAAACATCATTGCAATTGCTAAAGTCATCAACCAGGACACTACGCGAGTCATTTTCTTAAAAGTATTTGACATATTTGCGTTTAAACCTAATTTTAAGTCTATATAATATCTTTTTATTTATTGTTTTTCTCCTTCACTCTTCAGTATCGGATCCCAATACTTAAAAGTTACTAGAGTTTCGACTATATCCCGAGCAGGCAAATTAATTTTTATTTAGCCTTAAGCTCTCGGTCCAAAGATATAATCTTTCCTAAATTTTGAAATAGGAAAAACTGATTAATTTTAAATTTATTGATTTACAGAATTGAGCAACTTATCCGTTATAGATGAATAAGCATCACCCCCGGCATTCGATTCCCAGATTACTTTACCGTTAATTAAAATTTTAGATAGTATTATGGTATCGCCCTCTAAACGCCCAAAGACCATAGCACCTTTCATCCCCATATATGGGATAAGATTCACAGAACTACCAACTAAAAAATATCTGTTACCCTTAACAATAATAACTGGTTTGGCAGCATAAGAACCCATTTCGCCTTGTAAAACTACTGCGCCAGAATTAGCGGGTTGGTCAGACCCCCAGCTAGCTACAGAATCGGTTGATGCAACAGTCGAGTCATTTTTGTATGATGCATTATCGTTGTTGTTTGTGTTAATTATTGCCCATGAATTCTTAGTTGGTTCAATCGCGTTGCGAACAGCAATAATAGTTTGCTTAATTTCATCACTAGCCGATTCTTCTTCTAAATTATTTAAAATGTTCTTCTGGGTATCTACTAACTTCCCAAACCTTTCTATAAGATTTGATACTCCCCCTTCATCCTCTTCTTCGGTTTGGGCTTCTTGCACTTTGGTTAAAGCTGCTTTGGCTTCGACAAAGGCAATTTGTGATTCGGTTAAAACTTTGTGCAAAGATGGCTCTTCAGTTGAAGAGTTTTCTAGGTATTTAAGCCGTTCGTCTGCAATATTTAAACTAATCTCGGCTTTGCTAATAGGGTTGCTAACAAAAGCTAGCTCAATTCTTTCTAAGACTTTTTTAATAGGGAAAAGGGTGTCGGTAGGGCTAGAGTTTTGAGCCATGGCACCAGTAATAATTGAGGTGACAAAGACCATCACCATGACTGCCAATGTGGTGGGGATGGAAAAAGATAATTTTTGAGGAATCAAAGCTTTTTTAAGATGTTGCAAAGACACAGCTACAGTAGCCTTTTGTTCGCCTTGAACAATGGCATCGGCTAATTCTAGCTGCCCGATCGATTGAAAAACTTTGTCTCTAATTGCTTGTTTTTGGTTAGACGATAAATCCCCTTTTGAACCAAGGGTATGCAAAGTTTTTTCTAATTGATCTAATGATTTATACTTCATTTCTAATATTTAAAAATCCTTACTGTTTATTTTTGAGATTTGGTATGAAGTTTTTAGTTTCTTCCCCCATCTCCCAAAAATTCAATAAGGAACCCTTAGGAAAAATACATTTTGTCTCCGCCAGCTGGCGGATCGATCTAGAATCTTCTTCTCTTTCGTCATTCTGGCTTGCCCAGAATCTTCTCTTTGTCATTCCGGACCCCGATCCGGAATCTATAGATCCTGCCTGTCCGGCCAGGGAATCAATCTACCGGCTGGTAGACAGAATGACACTATGATTCTAAAATTTCTTTTAATTTTTGAAGTGCTCGATTGGTAAGCGTTCTAACATTGCCTTCTTTTTTCTTAATTATCTGAGCTACTCTGGAAATTGGAATATCTTCGATAAAGCGCAATTCTAAA
>Ga0272441_10010695_pt1 | contig 13817 bp, 8 predicted proteins | sample SSMProp6N_FD_193582 | JGI IMG/M metagenome (GOLD analysis project Ga0272441, IMG submission 193582) | Marine sediment archaeal communities from Little Sippewissett salt marsh, Falmouth, MA, United States - SSM-Prop-6N | ecosystem: Environmental > Aquatic > Marine > Wetlands > Sediment ... | reverse complement strand
GAGACTATCCTGATGGAATTCATGCTGAGTGGCGACGACCTGCTTGGTCAGGCGACGGACCTTCTCCAGCGGCCAATGGGGCTGGAAAAACCAGGACACCGTCTGTCCCACGTAATCGATGTTGACCCGGTTACCGTGATACGGATCGGGCCTGAAGTAGGGCCAGATATGGATGGTCAGCTCGATGCCGGGCCTGGTTTCGCGAGCCACCTTGGCCATCTCGTCAATGAACTCCACCATCGCCTGTTCGGCGCAGATCGCCGACGCTTCCCGCTCGCTCAGCTCGGGATGCTCCCGGCGGTAGTCGGCCAGCCTGGCCGCGCACGTGCCACAGTAGCATCGGTAGTAGTTCGCATAGCCAACCGCATCAAAGGCCAGGCCGTCTACCGGGAGCTTGGCCGCCGCGGCAACCCGCTTGCGGAAGTACTCGCGGACTTCAGGACGGCTATGGCAGGGCAGGGGGCCCTCGAAGACCTCATCGGCAGTGAGCGGCTCTCCCCCGTGCTGGTGGACGTCGGGTAACGGTCTGGCGGCACGCTCCTGCTCGGCCGGCGTCATCACCTGCCGCCAATCCTTCTCGCCACCCGTGAACACAGTGGACCGCAGCAGCTTGAGCCCGCGCCGGTGACACAGGTCGGCCATCAGGCCGATCTTGTCCTTGGACAGCGACATCATCAAGACATTGAACCCCAGGTCCCGGCACGAGTCGGCGATTCGCACCAGATCCTCATCGGTTCGCTTGTCCATGCTCCATTCCCACACGCCCCTCCACTGCAGGGGGGCCTCATCGCCGGTGACCCGAGCCGCCAGAGCGGCAAGCGCCAGCAGTAACAATAGTGGTCTCATGCGACCTTGTCACCCTTCGTGCGGCCTATCAGGCTTACAGCCGGTTCCCATGCCTGTTGCATGTGGACGCAGGTTCCTCGCGGGGACGTGCAGACCTTCATCGTGCGGCCGGTGGTAGTCGGCGGCACGGGCACAGTCGCACATCCCACGCTAACGTATCGGCATCCATACCGTCATCTCGCCCACGCCCCGGTTGGCCCAGGCAAAATACGGAATAAGGCGTATCGGCGCCGGCGTGGCATCGGCGCGCGGGATGGGCTTGTACAGGCGGTCAGTCCAGTCTCCTTGAGGCAAGTGCAGCGCGTTGCCCTCGAGCACCGTCACCCCGCCGAGCAGCTCAGGCACGTACCGGGCGGCCAACTCGATGTCCGCGGGCAGACACACTTCATGAACGGGGACACCCTCGGGTAGATCGTGGGACTCGAGGCAATACAGGACGGGCCCGCGCATGACGGCAACCTGGTTGCGTAGCTCCTCCGCCAGGGGGTGAGCGATCATCAGGCGTGGCTCCATGGGAAGGCGAAGCTCGAGCGTGTCACCGGCCCGCCAACTGCGACGTATCCGGGCGTAGGTGCCCGGCGTCACGTCGACCTCGGCGTCGACCCCATTCACCGTGAGCGTGGCGCCCTGTGCCCAGCCGGGGATCCGTAGCTTCAGGTAGAACGGCCTGCTTGCCGCCTTGTCGAAGGTGAGGCGGATCGTGCCGTCCCATGGGTAGTCGGTGTCCTGCTCGAGCTCGACGGGGCAGCCGTCCGGCAGACAGGTCGTCAGGTGATTGGTGGCGTAGTGCTGCAGCCACAGGGTGTCGTCGGATACGGTGTACAGGTAGCCATGAATCTCGGCCTCGGTACGTAGCAGGTTTGTGGGGCAGCAAATGGCCCGTCGCCCGGGCTGGAAGCGCACACACGTGTAGCGTTTGTGCCCATGGGTATAGGGGCCAAACTCTCCACCATGCCAGCGCAGCACATTGCGGTAGAACCAACTCGTGCCGTCTAGCCCGATACCGGAGAGAATGCCACCGTACAGCGCCTGCTCCATGACGTCGGCATAGCCCGGGTCCGGGTCGACCGTGAGCATGCGCCAGGCCCACATGAAGACGCCGATCTGGGCGCATGTCTCATTGTACGATAGGGCGTTTGGCAGGAAGTACTCGGGCCCGGCGGCCTCATGGACGATGTCCGAAACTGTGCCCCCGTCGGGGACCTCGCGAACCGATAGACCGTTGGCGTACGCGCAGGCGCCGGCGTTGAGGAACATCTTGCGCTGGCTATAGTCGCGCCAAATCCGCTTGAGGGCCGCCAACAACGCCTGCTCGCCCGTCTCGGCGTACACATCCGCCGCCCCTGCGTATAGATAGGTCGACAAGACCGAGTGCCCCACCATCTCGCTTTCTTGACGCAGAGGCACCCGGTCCTGGCACAGGTCGCCGCCCATCCACTCGTGGAGAACTGGTTCCTTCCACCGCCTCGGAGCAGAGCCACGCCGGTCGACAAAGCCCTGCGCCGCTTCGAGGTACTTGCGCTCTGCCGTTTCGCGAAACAGCTCGGCCAGGCCCATGATGATGGAGGGATTGAAGGGGAACCGAACCAGGTGGCGAGACACCTCCTGGGAGAACGTCCTGCAGACGAAGTCGCCGATTCTGCGGGCAATCTCGAGAAAGGTCGTCTTGCCCGTCATTCGATGATGCACTACGGCTGCGGTGATCAGATGGCCCATGGTGTATAGCTCGTGGTAGTGCGGGTCGCGCAATCGCTCCTCGCCGTTGGCCTGGGTCTGGCTGGCGAGGTAGCCGTCCGGCGCCTGCACCTTTCCGAGCAGGTCGATGGCCTCATCCATCCGACGGTCCAGGGCCGCGTCACCGGTGCCGGCGAAGATGACCGCGGCGGCCTCGAGCCACTTGGCCAGCCAGGCATCGTCCCAATGCACGCCGGCGAACTCGCCCTCCTGCAGGTCCGCGGCGATGCGCAGGTTTTGCAGCACATGTCCCGCCTCCGGGTCGGCCAGTAGCTTCCACAGATGGGGCAAGGTCACGTCATGGTTGCGCTGCTGTCGCGCTTGCCAGAACCCGCCGGTCAGGCGCACCGCGCCAAGACCGACGCTTTTGAGCTCGCTGTGGGGGTTCTCCTGGTTCCTGACGAGGGCTTGCTTACGCATCATTGCCTCCCATTAATATGATCACCGACAGACTGTCGCCGTGATGGGTACAGGCTCATCACGGGCCCGCCGACATATCCCCTTGGGTGAGACAGTCTCCCCTACAGGGGGCGAGGCTCAGACCACGGGCCGGTCGACCGCCCGCCTGGTTCCCGTGCGGAAAGCAATGACCCTCATGCCGGCCTTCTCGTAGGTCCGCCGCGCAGCGGCGTTTTGCACGGTCGTGCCCACCAAGATCTCGTTTACTCCGGCGTCGCTGAGGACATCGAACAACCTGCCCATCAGTGAGGAGGCGATGCCTTGGCGTCGCATGTTGGGAATAACCGACATACCGCTGATGCCCGCCACGGACAGCCCTCTGTGGTCAGACAGGAAGGGCAATTCGGCGAAACTGATCGCGCCGACTTGCTCGCCATCGATACAGGCGGCAAGCCTTTGCGGGCGATGGCCTCGCCACGAATCCGACTCCCATGCGTCGGAGACATGCACGTCGGCCAGCCGGTACTCGAGGTCCTGGCGGTACGGCAGTCCGCGAGGGGGGCCCAGGTAGTTGAGGGACTGCTGATGGTGTTCGAAGCCTGCCCCCATGAAGGCAATCCACATGTGGGTGTACGCCGTGAGGCATACGGGCTCCAAGCCCATATACAGCCCGCGCCAGAATGGGTAGCCGCCATGGCTGGCAAATCCGTATGTCGTCCGGGCGCCCCTTGCTCTCAGATGACTCAGGCAGTGCCGCAAGAGCTGCTCGCCCAGGTCCAGCCGGTCACTGGGGAAGAACATGCCATCGATGACGCCCACCGTGAGATCCGGCTTGGCTGCCCCTATCTCTTGCTTGCAGCAGGTCAAAGCGAAGCCAACCGCCTTTGCCCCCTGCATGAGGATCGGGCAACCCTCGGCGGAGAACACGGACTTCGCGGCGAGTTGCGTTTCGAACAATTCCGGGCTGAGCGGCGCCACAAACTCGAAGGGTGCGTGTTCGCGGTTGAAGATGGCGACGATGTCATCGAGCAGCTCTCTGGTATAGGGGACGACCGAGACTGACATAGTGCGACCTCACTGTAAGATTCTGTCGCCGTCGCGGAATTGTAGGCATCGGGCGGCGTTCCTGTCCAGCCAGCCGCGCTTTGTGACCGCGTCCACCGCCCGCCGTGTCTACCCCTTGCGGGTGCGGGCGCGTTCCGCAAGCCGCTGGGTCTCGAAGGCCAGCCAGTTAAGCCGCACCTTCGCCTGCCCGTTCGCGGAGGCGGCTGCTGTGGCCAGATCGGGCGGCAGGGATCGTGGCACCCTTCCATCTTTGAGCGCGGTCAGCGCTCTCTCAGCGAGGTCCTCGCCGCCCAAAAGGGCTCCCACAGACCGAGCCGCAATCTCCGCCGGCGTGGCATCAGCCTTGTGAGCGAGGGCGGCGTAGACGTGATAGTTCAACTCATGTGCCGGGTTGAGATCACTTTCCTCTCCGTGGGTGCAAAGCCCCTGGAAGCCAACCTGTTTGAGCCTGGAAACGCCATCGAGGAACCGGGCGACCTCCACCGTGCCTCGAGGGCTGCAGTTCCACCAACCTGTAGCAAAATGCAGGTGCGCCATGTTCGTCGCCGTCGGAGGTCGGACCTGTGCGGTCAGTGGCTCAACATCGCCCCATTCCTCCGCAGTTGAGCCGGCAAGCTCTGGCGAGAGCATCCAACTGACCCCCCACTTGCAGACCACGTCCTGCGGAATCGCCTGCGCGAAGTCCGGCGGGCTATCCATCATCCCACGCGTGTACCCCGTGTAGTGGTTGTACGATAGCCGGCAATCTGTCCCGAAGGACCGCACTTCAGCCACCACTGGGGGCATGATACAGGCCAGGTCCTGATCACTGATGCGAGGCCCTCGAGGCCCTGTCGCCTTGCACGTCGGGCAATGGCACACACCGTAGTCACCGGTCTCGAAGTGGATGGCCGCGGGCTGCACGGTCTCCATAAGCCAACGGAGGGACGCGAGGGTCCACGCCACGATCTCGACCTTGCGCGGACACGCGATAGATCGCCGGGGATTGTCCGCGTCGATCCGCGGTTTGCCGTCGGGCCCGACGGCCGCCAGATCCGGGCGGGTACGGAGCAGGTTGGGGAGGCTGAACTCGCTATCCCCCTCGTAGTAGGTCCCACCGTAGCAGTTCACGCCCACGCCCGGAGCCACGCGCACCTCATTGGCGGCGCCGTATTGCACCAGCTTGCGCAACGCCGCCGCGCCCCCATGGGCGTCCCGCAGTGCGCCCCAGATGATCAGGTGGTTCAAGCCCAGAGAGGACATGAAGTCGATCAGGCGGGTGTAATCCTCCAGGAAAGCGCCGGGAGGCTTGTCATAGGGCTCATGGCACCCTCCCAGCCGGGCGCCCGGCTGGGTAAGGTCCCAGTTCGTCGAATGGTCCCACGTGTAGAACGTCCGGTAGTCGAAGTCAGGCTTTGACATAGCCACCCACCTCCATAGGCGGGCCGCGGATCGTCTCTTCTGCATTGCCCCGCGGGCCAATATCGCCGGCGGACTCAGACCCCCTGTGCTCGGTTCTCGTGCCCACCGGTCTTCCACTGAGCTTCGACACGGAGGCGTATCGACCTTGTTCGGTCGGCCGGCTCAGTGCGCGGTGACGGGGAGGACGCCTGCAGCGGGAGGCGAATTCATGACTGCCGAACCCAACGATACATGGGCACCCGACAGTCAGATGGAGTACACCATGGCACGCGCCAAGACGCCCGTCCTCGATCGCCTCGTGGATGAGGTAAAACAGGCCGAGGCCGGTGAGCGCAATCTCGCTCGGATCCACTGTCGGGCGTGGCCGAAGCTCAACGTCGAGATCGAGAACCCCATCGCCTGGGTGAGGCTGTTCGGCTATGACCCCGAGCGGTACTTCAGCGAGCCACTCTTCAACCTCGAGCAGAATCTGCGTCAGAAGCTGTGGCGCTTCTGGAATCTCGAGGACGATGTGCCGATCACGTCACGTGTACCCGCATGGCTGGGCTACTACCCGGAGTACACCTTTTTTGGCATGACCGTTGGCGTCAGAGACCATGGCGGCCCGGACATCCAGACCGATCACCCCATGACCCGGAAGCCCGATCTGGGTCTCCTCGAGCCGGTGGAGTTCCGCACAACGGGCATGATGCCCACGATGCTGCGATGGTACGAAGACCTGCTCGAACTCGCCGACGGCCGTTTGGACATCGATTTTTTCGTCTGGGACCGCGGCTGCCTGGACATTGCGGCCCAACTACGGGGCTATGAGAACCTGATGTTCGACACTTTCGCCCGCCCCGGGTTTGTCCACGACCTTCTGAAGCTGCTCGTCCGAGAGCGCTGTGCCTGGTACACCATGGCCGCGGGGTACCTTGGCGCCGAGGTAGGCCCAACGTTTGTGGCCGATGACTGGGTGGCCGTGCCGTACATCTCGCCTGCCCAGTTCAGTGAGTTCGTCATTCCCCGCTATCTCGAGATCGAGGCCCACCACGGCGCCTTCGCCGGGTTCCATTCATGCGGCGATCAGGCGCCCCTGCATGCGGATATGCTGCGCCTCAAGACCCTCGGGACTTATGAGGTGAGCCCTTGGATGGACCTGGGGCAGGCCCTGAAGAACCTGCCCCGGGACAAGCATCTGCATGTCGCCGTGCATCCCAACGATGTCGTGGTTGACGCGCCCGAACAGATGGCCCGCAAGCTTCGCGACAAGGCCGAATTGCTCCGCGGCACAGACCGCAGCTTCGGGTTTGGTACATCAGGCCTGACACCCATTCAGGGCGAGCAGGAGTTTGTTGCTCGCGTGAACCAGTGGCTGGATCTGGCCCGTCGAGCTTTCGACTGAGCGAAGCCTATGTGCGGCGTGCTCGGCCCTTCTCGCAATGCACGCTGCAAGGTCCATGGACTACCGCATCTTGCACGATATGACCGGCAACTCAGACAGGGAGAGGTAAATGCACAGCACACAGGCCAAGGTCACCGTCGGAGCCCATCCGTGGGTCTACGCCGCAAGCATGCCCCAATGCGACATCACGCCCGAGCTTGAGACCATCTTCGCCGACATGAGCGCCGCCGGGATGCAGGGCATCGAGCTGATGAGCAATGTGCTCGAGCACGAAGACGCGGTGGACCGCATCACACGTCTGTCCGACGAGTATGGGCTGCCCGTCATCGGGTCGTCACACGGGGCGGCCATGTGGGATGCAGCGCAGCAGGCCACAATTGTGCAAGAAGCTGAGAGGGTAATCCCGCGACTGGGCCAGGTCGGTGGCCGCACCCTGGGCGTCTCTGTAGGAGCCAGCCCCGGGGGCACGCCCAAGACGCCCGCGCAAATCGATACGCAGGCCGAAGTGCTGAGCCGACTCATGGGCATCTGCGACGATAACGGGGTCGTGCTCAACCTGCACAACCACACCTACGAGGTCGATAGCGACCTGCACGACCTGGGGGGTACCCTGGAGCGCATACCCGAGGTGAAGCTGGGCCCTGACCTGAACTGGCTCCTGCGCGGGGGCGTCGACCCTGTCTGGTTCATCCGCAAGTACGCCGACCAGATCGTCTTTTTGCACCTGCGCGACCAGCAGGCCGACGGCAAGTGGCCGGAGGCCCTGGGCGAGGGCGACATGGACTACGCAGCCATCGCTCAGGCTTTGCGCGATATTGGCTTCGCGGGCGATGCCGTCATCGAGCTCGCCCACGAACCGGGCTTTGAGCGCACCCGGCCGCTGCGCGAGAGCCTCAGGATGAGCCGGGAGTTCGTGAGGCAGACGTTCGGCTGGTAGGTCGCGAACGGCCAACGCGAAGGACAACGTCGCGGGGCCTGCCGCCCCACCGTCGCCCGGCCCGCGGCGGCGGGACCAGGCCCCAGCCCCCCTTGTCGAATGCCACTGGGGTACGGTCTGCAGGGCTGGCCTCATCGAACGGACAGTGTCAAAAACGGGAACGAAATGTGCCCATGGCGCAACTGCGGTTGGCCTCAACGTGTGATATACGCATCAGATACGATTAGAATACGGGATATCGACCACCGTGAAGGTGAAACCACAGAAGTGATGAACATAGAATCCTCCACTGAGCAATGTGTTGCGAAGCGGGAAATACCGGAGCATCGGGAAACGGAGATCCATGTATGTCACAGCGACCTTCCTGCGGTGGGGAGTCCCCACCCCGTTGTGTGGCAACAGATGCGCGTCAGAGCAAGTACGATGGCGTAGCGATCATCCTGGCGCGGGTTGCCCCGACACTACAACACGGTAAAGGCCGGACACTCGAGGAGTTGAAGAGCTCGATCGAGAGCGCCTTCGGTGAGCATGCCGGCGTCGTGCGGTATGGGTGCATGGGACGGCAGGACGTTCTCGTGCTGGTGAGGACACGACAGTTGGACAACGTGGGACGGATCTGGCGACCTCGCGGCGTCCGGAAGATGGATATCCAGTACGGCTATATGCCACAGGAGTACGCTGAACGCTTCTTCGCCAATCGCGAACGCCCATGCCTGGTTCTCGCGATGTATGCCAAACTAGACGACACCCTCGTCGCACAGCAGGAAGCGCCTTTCCGCCCGTGGGAATTGCCCTGCTTCTTAGATACCGGAGGCGGCTCGGAGCTCCACGTGGTGCGGACCCTGGGATGGAACGACGCCCTGATACTGGTCGAGAGCAACAGCCTCAAGTTCCTGGGTGAGGAGGCCCTGAAGGCCTGGGAGATCCCCGCCTCCGAACTCGACGGCAAGGCGGACCGCCCCTTGTGCCCGAGGACTTACAGCATAGTAGGTTACCTCATGGGCGACAGTTTGGCGGAGGACGCGAAGGGGTTCGAGCGGCTAGCGAGTGGCGAGATGATCCCGGCGCCACGCGTCGAGATGCGTATCCGGCCCGGGCGCGCCCATGCGGTCGCCGACCTAGTGGGAGAGCATCTCAACTTCAAAGGCTCTATGCCGAACTTCGCCCTTGAGTTGGGCCATGAGGATGGCACAGTGACCTTCGAGGGAGCCACGGCTGTGCCCGCCACCGTCGATGCGCGCGAGTTCCTGACCCGATATTACGGCAAGTTCCTCCCCGCGGTGAGCCACTACGTGCATTCCACTCAACTATGCCTACGCACACGCGACGCCCTCGGCACCCCCAGTAGCGCGGACGAGCGCGCCGCTGCCGAGGAGGAGGTAAAGGAGCACGTTGCCTTCCCGTACATCTCTCTGCGCGACGCGGAGGACGTGCTGGTGCAGGCGCTGCAAGATCCCATCACGGCGTCCTCGGTCGATTGCCTGCATGCCCTGTATGAGGCGTGCGATTGGAGCATCGAGAATGAAGTGCTGGGCACGACCTTCGGCGATCTGTTCTGGCATCTGCGGTGGCTCCTTACCAAAGAATGGAAGAATATCTCGCGGGACTCAAAGGCTGGGTTGCCCGACCTGGGCAGGTTCGCCGAGAGCTTGGGCTTGGGACTTCGACTCCTCGGCGATGGCTTCTCCCAGCGCCTGGGCGGCGCGTACTACGGAATCATGGGTTACCAGCCCGAGCATCTCTTCTCACACACGATGAGTCTGCACAAGATCGTCGTCGGTCTGTGGGCGCTGCACACCCTTTCCATGCGCAGAGCGGCTTCTGGCAATAAGCGCGTTGACTTCAGCCCTCAGGGGTGCTGGGTTGTGAGCTATGGCCAGCGCCCGGCGGTGGGCACCGCGGGCGACACGGGGGACAGTGCCCCAAGTGGCATCCCCGCAGGCTCCCAGGTGGCCCAGGTCCCCTCGCGGGGCATCGTCGCACTGGAGACCATGGCCGTTGCCGTGGCTCATGAGTGCGGACATATGCTGTACAATGCGTACCTCGCCAAGCCCGCTCACTCCAAAGACCCCCTCAGCCCCCACATGGTCTATGACCGCGACAACTACCTGTCCTTCCACAAGCTCGCTTTCTTCAAGGCATGGACGCTGGACGACCGAGAGCGACAAAGTGCCGGGCTTGCCAAGGCTACCGCTGAAGCAAGGCACAGCGGGGTCAGCGCGGCGTGTAGAACAGCCATGGACGAAGGGCTGTTCTCCCCGACCGAGCGCAATCGGGACGACCTGTGGCGCACCACGCTCGGCCTCGCCCGTGAGTGCTTTGCCGACGCGTATGCAATCAAGCACCTCCTCGGGGACAGGTTCGATCTGTACGCCCTGAGCATACTGAAATACCTGGCCTACCACGGTAACGACCAGTCCGCATGGTCGTTGCTCCAGCGGGCCTACGTGATGTACTGCCACCTCGACGAAGATGGCCCTTCCTCCAACTTGGGGATCATCCCGGAACACGCCATCGACAAGATGGCTGCGATGCGGGCCATGCCGAGGCACGATGGGGGCAAGGAGGAACAAGTGCGGGCAGATCAATGGCCCGAGGAATGCCGCTGCGCTCCTCACAACCTGGCCAGCGCAGACCTCTGGCAGTGCTTTAGGTGCAGGCTGTCCTCAATTGGGATACGCGAGGGCGTCGAGTTACCTGACGGTGAGGTCTTCGAGGAGGCCAGGATGCAGTTTGCGGGCCTGCAGTCGGCTGGGTTCGTGGTCGCCAGCCTGCTGTACGAGTTCGTGGCAGATGCTTTCGGGCAGGCACCCGCGGATGGCGATCCCGAGGATGACACCTACAAGGGGGTCCGCCGGGCATTCCAGGACCTCGCAATGTCGTGCACACGTGACCAGGGAGAGGCCTTTGACGCGCGGGTCGAGTGCATTGAGGAGTTGTGGCACGCCGCCATCCAGCTACTGACGGGAGACCTCAGCCCCACGAGCGCAACCGGGAAGCCCCCCGATGAGCCGCCATGGAAGCAAGTCTTCGAAAGGGCACGTAAGGAAGAGGTACGTAAGGAAGCGGAACGCCGAACTGCTGCCCCCTGACACCCCGGAGCCGTGCGGCAAACGAAGCCCCCCGACCGTAGGCCGCGGGGCGTTTCATATCACATCTACTCACTATCGCCGAGGGCGGGCAGCGAAGTGCCGCGGGGGCCCCTAATCTGGGTCCGGTGTGTCATCCTGGTCGCCGTCCGGTGTCGGCGGATGCCGGTGGGGCTCGAGGAAGGGCGCAAAGCCGTCCAGAACAGCGTAGTATTCGGCCTTCTCAGGGTTCTGGTTCTGTGCATCGTCATCTGAGGCCCATATTGCGGCGACCCGTCTGCGCGCGAAGGCATAGATGTCGTCCTTGGTCGCCACAGCGAGAGCGCCTCCAGTCAGCATCCTACGTTAGTCCCACGACAGCCGCCCCGCCTGCTGGCCTACCCGTAGGCACACTCGCCAGGCATTTCACTGCCGCTGTGGATAACATACACAAAAGGCATCTTTCTGTCAAGGGCTATTGGCACTCTGTCCTCCCGAGTGCTCACTGGGTCTTTCTTCCGCGGTCTGACTCCCCGCTGACTGGCTCGCGGCCTTCCGACCTGGCCAGTCTCTGTTTCCTGGTTTGACCGGGACACTCCTGGTCACCGGTGCTATCGGCCCGGGCCACCTCAGAATCGAGATATGGAGCGAACCCGCGCAGAGCCGCGTAGTACGAAGCCTTGTGGTCGGGCGAACGACCGGCGGAATCTGGCGAAGCCCAGATGGCGCGCACACGCTCTCGAACCCATCGGTACAGTTGCTGCTGACGTCCCACGGTGCACCACCTCGCGGTCTCGGTCTCGGCCAGCGGCCGGCCGGCGCGCGTGAGCTCGCACACATTGCTCCTCATTCGATGGACCCGCGTGCCCCTGTGTGCCGAGCCTCCTGCCAGTCGCCAGCCGTGGAGCATCCCACGCACCAACGCTACGCCACTGTGCAGCAATCTGCGTGCCCGCGAGCCGGGTACCTGCGGAACGCAGCTTGCGGACCGCCGCCGATGGATCTCACAACTCACCACCTTCACGTAAGACTGGGCCCAATCCGCAGCGTCCAGTCGCCCTCCGACACAGATTGCCGCGTACTCAGAAGCACCCGAAACAAATGGTCTCCCCACACAGGCAGCAACCGCGCATCGGTGATCTCGATCCGCTCGATGGTGGCCTGCAAGGCCTCCGCGTCGAACTGCACGGCGATATCGGTATCTCCGCCAAGAACAAGCGTACCTGCTCCCTCGATGCGGGGCTCGCGACACGTCATTAGGCTGAGGGTCACCTCAGAGGGCTGTGAGAGCTCGAACTGATCCCGGATGGTCACCTCGCCGGTGGGCTCCTTGAGCAAAGAGCAGGTGCGGCGCCATGAGCGGATGTGGGCTTCCTCGGGGTACGCCGCCGCGATGTCCATTGACATGCCGACGCGAGGCGGCTCGGAGGCAAACAGCGCGTCGCGGGCCGCTGACTTCACGCCGGGAGCCTGCTGGACGCCGTTGACTGTGGGCAGGTTGTGGTAAACGGACTGCATGGTCCATATCTCATAGCGTTGCGCGCTGAAGGTCTTCGCTGTATAGGCCTCAACGCCCACATCGATGATGACGGGCGTGCCATCGTGATACACGATGAATTGGCCCACATCGTTGTGGTTGTGGCTCTCGGCATTGTGTCCGCCCTTGGCCGCGAGGAACAGCCCCTTGTCCGAGCCGTCCTGCTCACGGGCCGTCATCACTTCGATCCCATCGAGCCACGCCTGGCCAACGTAGGGCGGGTCGGCGGGCCCTGCGTCAAGCTCAGGGTAGTTGAACAGCGCGTGCAGCCTGCGGTACAGTCCGGAGGCGCCCAGGGCGGTGGCTTTCTCCGCCTGGCGGCGATGGTGAGTGCTGGAGCCCAGGGCGATGAGTTGCGGATCGTGGATCGCCCGGCCATAGCGGTGTACCAGGTCATGGGCGATGCCGACCTTCGCACCCCCATCGGCGAAGTTGACGAAGTAGTCCCCGCTGATATGCATCCGGTATAGGTAGCGCCCCATGTTCGCGATCAGCGGGTCGTCATAGACGTTGATCTGCCCGCCCGAGGCACTGGCCAGCAGCTCGAGGCAGTCGAACAGGGATGCCCCGGCGCGGCCCCAGTACGAGGTGCCCTCATCGCAGCCGCCATCCGGCAGGTACGAGTCGATGAACCGGTCGATGCTGCGCAGGGCTTTGGCGACCGCCGCTACCCGTCGCTCCGGATCGTCTTCCAACAACAGAGCCGCCATGAGACAGTTGCCATTGCACCACGGGTTCCAGTTGTTGACCCGCGCCCCCGAGCTTGAGTCCCCAAGGCCCATCCACGAGTAGTCGTTCCGCTCCAGGTAGGGGCCCAGTATCCGTTCCCGCATCTCTCGCCGGACGCGGTCGCAAACGACGGGGTGCACGGCGTCGAGTTGCTCGGACAGAAGGTAGTGCGCCCAGGCCAGAAGCGCCCCCGTCTCGCCGGCGAACAGATCGATCATCCGATCCGCGGTGTCGGGAAGGGGAGAGCCGGACAGGCGTGTGCCCCAGTTGTGGGCAGGCACGCCCCAGAAAGACTCCTCGCAGATGCACCAGATGCCATTGACGATGTCATCAATGAACCTGCCGCCAAACTCGATGCACTCGGCGATGACCAGGTCTGCAAGAGCCAGGCGCCGCGCAAGGGAAGGCGCCTCGAAATTCCGGCGGTTGCCGGTCCTGGCGTACTGCATGAACAAAGTCGCCGGAAGAGCGGGCCAGTCCATCCCAAGATGCCCTTCACCGGCGGCGAGCTGGCCTTGTCGCAGCTCTTCCGACAGAGCATCCCAGGCCGCGCGGTGGCTCGCGGTGGGGAAGGGCCGGTAGTGCTCGATAGGGGTGATGATCTGGGCGAGGTTGTCGTTCGCATAGCGTTGAGCAAGCAAGGTGACTGCCTCCTGCCGGGGTCAGAAGTATTGGGCGGTGACGGCCTCGTTTGTGTTGGCGCGGGCCCGCACGGAC
>Ga0272441_10010694_pt1 | contig 13817 bp, 15 predicted proteins | sample SSMProp6N_FD_193582 | JGI IMG/M metagenome (GOLD analysis project Ga0272441, IMG submission 193582) | Marine sediment archaeal communities from Little Sippewissett salt marsh, Falmouth, MA, United States - SSM-Prop-6N | ecosystem: Environmental > Aquatic > Marine > Wetlands > Sediment ... | reverse complement strand
AGCGAAGACAACCTGCTGGGCAGGCTGATAAACGACGCGGTAAGAGTATAGGAGGACCACACTCATGATGCGATCATTATGGACGGCGGCGTCGGGAATGACGGGGCAGCAGTTCAACATCGATACGATATCCAATAATCTCGCCAATGTGAATACCACGGGATTCAAGCAGAACCGGCCGGATTTCGAGGATCTACTCTACCAGACCCTGCGGGTCGCCGGCACTCCGGCCACGGAGGTGACTTTGGTGCCCACGGGCATACAGGTGGGCCACGGGGTTCGTCCGGCGGCGACCCAGAAGATATTTACCCAGGGGGCGCTCCAGGCCACGGGGAATGTCACGGATCTCGCCATTGAGGGTGAGGGCTTTTTCCGGGTGCTCCAGTACGACGGCAGCTATGCCTATAGCCGGGACGGCGCCTTCAAGGTCGACTCAGGCGGCCAGCTGGTCACTTCCAACGGCTATCGGGTGATGCCGGAGGTAATTCTTCCGGAAGGATTCATCCGCGAGACCCTGTCTGTTTCCCAGGACGGCCGGGTCACCGTCAAGGTGGCCGGGATCGATGATCCCATAGAGGTGGGCCAGCTCGAGCTTTACCGTTTTGTCAATCCCGCGGGGCTGCAGGCCATCGGTGAAAACCTTTTCCGGGTAACAAATGCCACCGGCGAGGTGATCGCCGGGCGTCCCGGATTCGACGGCATGGGGAAGGTCGTGCAGAGTTTTCTGGAAATGTCCAATGTCTCGGTGGTGAAGGAGATGGTAAACATGATCGTGGCCCAGCGGGCCTATGAAATCAACTCCAAAGCAATCCAGACATCGGATTCCATGCTGGCTACGGCCAACAGCCTAAAGCGCTAGCAGGAGCAGGATGAGATTCGTTCTGGGGTTGCTGCTGCTCGGTTTTCTCCAGCCCCTGAGCGCTCTGGACATCTACCTGAACCGTGTGGCCCGCCTGAAGGAAGCTGAGTATTTCCTGGGGGAAGTGGCCACGGTTGTGAGCGCCGACACCAACAGCCGCCGGCAGCTGGAAAACCTGCGTCTGGGGATGACGCCGGAGCACCTTACCCTGCTGCCCCTGCGCCATATCAAGGAGCGGGTGGAAGCGCGGTTGCCGGACCGGATTTTTTTCATCGGGGACAGGATCGGGCTGATCCCCGAAAATGCTGTGTCTGAAGAAGAGGAATGGTTTTACGAGCAGCTGCTCCGGGACCTGGACGCACAGCTGGTAAGGAAAGAGGGCAGGGTGGAGATCGAGCTGCTTTCGAGGCCGAAGGTGGACCAGCTGGCCGCCAGCGGCCCGGTACTGTTCGAGCTAACCGGGTCGCGGGCGGTGCAGGACTACCCCGCCGGGAGCATACGGGTGCGTTACCGGCCGCAGACCGCTCCGGAGCAGGAAGGCACTTTCCAGGTGCTGCTGCACCATTATCTGCCCGTGGCAAAAGCAGGAAGGGATCTGAGCAGCGGCACCCTCCTGACTCGGGCGGATCTGGAATACCAGGAGCTGGATCTGGCCGACCGGCCCGGCAATTATCTGACGGCCGTCGATCTCCAAGAGGCGTATCGACTTCATCTGACGGTCAGGCGGGGCAGTCTTATACACCGCAGTCAGGTAAGCCGGGTAATGGCCGTGCAGGCCGGCGATGAAGTAAGGCTGAATTTTTTGTCGCAGGGAATAGTGGTAAACCTGCAGGGAAAAGCTTTTGATTCCGGCGGTATCGGTGAGCTTGTGGAGGTCAGGATTCCAGGCTCGCCGAGGCGCTTTTCCGGGAAGATTACCGCCCCCAAGGAGGTCACCATTGAGCTCCCGTAAACTGTTGGTCGGATGCATGATGCTGGTGCTGGCGCTGGATTGCGCCCAGGCTGCTCCGACGGTCCGCATCAAGGATATCGCCACTTTCAAGGGGGTTCGGGAAAACCAGCTCCTCGGCGTCGGTCTGGTGACCGGGCTGGCGGGGCGGGGGGATGCCGCAAGCTCGGAGCTGCTCAAGAAAGTCCTGGCCAATCTGGTGGCCAACTTCGGCTTCAATGTGGACCCCGGCGACATCCGCAGCAGGAACTGCGCGGTGGTCACGGTGAGCTGCGAGGTGCCGCCTTTCCTGCGGGCTGGGGAGCGTGTCGGTGTGCGGGTTTCCAGCATCGGGGATGCCCGCTCCCTGGAGGGCGGAATTCTGTTGCAGACCATTTTGCAGGCAGCGAACGGCCTGAGCTACGCGGTGGCCGCGGGACAGATCCTTCCGGCCGGCGGTCAGGACTCGCCGCGCACGGCGGCAACGGTGGGGCGAATTCCGGACGGTGCGATCGTGGAACGCGATATTCTTTCTGAGTTTGTCGACAACGGAAAGGTCTCGATATTGCTGCGCAATCCCGATTTCATCACCGCCAGTGCCGTGGCTGAGGAGGTACGCTCGGCCTTTCCCGACGCTGAAGTAGCAAGCGCCGATGCGGCGCTCATCGAAGTTGGGATTCCGGCGGAGCGGAGGGCCGACCCCATCGGTTTCATCGCCGAGCTTGAAGCAGTCACTGTAAATCCCGGTACCTCGGGAAAAGTGGTGATCGACGCCGACTCGGGAATCATTATTTTCGGCGAAGAGGTCAAAATCGGCAAAGTCGCCGTTTCCTATGGGGGTGTAAAGGTATCCACACCGGGATATTACCGGGAGCAAGCGCCCGAGAGCCGGCAGGTCGTGATAGAAGAAACCGCGACAGTGGAACAACTGGTGGATATATTGCAGGAAATCGGCATGGAAACGGAGATTATCATCGGCCTGCTAAGGGCCATAGACCGCGCCGGCTCACTGTACGGCCGGCTCATTGTCATGTAGGAGCAATTATGGACTCTCTGAATCTACAGGCATACAGCAGCAGCACCCTGAACAACAGCGTAGAGCGCTTCCGCCGGGCCCTGCCGGAAAATAAACACCCCGGAAGAAATGAAGAGCTGTTCAAGGTCTGTCAGGATTTCGAAGCCATCTTCATCAAACAGATGCTCAACGCCATGAAGAAAACAGTGCCCAAGAATGATATTTTGAACGGCGGCTTTGCCGAAGAGATATTCGAGGACATGCTCTACGATGAATACGCAGCCTCCATGGCGAAAACCGCCCGCTTCGGGCTGGCCAATTTGCTCTATGGGCAGCTGAAAACCTGAATAAAACTGTAAAAAATCAGACGCAACTGTACACAATAGTATACATCTAATCCCCATTCATTGATACTTTGAAAGAAGGTCAGGTAATTATATATAGTAAATAGGATTAAAAGCAGGGCTTTCTACAAATGAAATGGCACGGAAATTGCAAATATTTGGGTGAAGGATAGCAAAGCAATGGGAAACGAAAGGAGCGGTGTGGAAAACGACGGCCTCAAGGCCTATTTTGACCAGATCAAGAGATCAGACCTGCTCAGCTTCGAGGAAGAGCTGGAGCTTTCCCGGCGAATCCAGAAAGGGGACGAAGAAGCCAGGCGGAGACTGATCGAGGCGAACCTGCGCCTGGTGGTCCGCATTGCCAAAAGCTTCAAGACCCCGGATGTCTCTCTTCTGGACCTGATCCAGGAAGGCAACCTCGGCCTGATCAAGGCCGCGTCCAAATATGACCACCGCAAGCGTGTTCGCTTCAGCACTTATGCTTCCTGGTGGATCAAACAGGCCATTGTCCGCTCCCTGTCGAACAAACGCCGGGTGATCCGGCTTCCCCACCGCAAAGAAGAGAAGCTGCGCAAGATCAACAAAACCTACAGCGCCTTGTCGCAGAAGCTGCAGCGGGTTCCCAGGCTGAGTGAAATCGCTGCTGAGATCGGCATGAAGGAGAAGGACATCGAGACCATCCTTTCGCTGTCAACCAATGTCGTTTCCCTCAGTTGCTCACCGGGAACGGACAACGGCACCCTCCAGGAATTGATCGAGGACACGACCTACGAGCCGGGGCGGGAGCTGATCAACAACAGCCTGCGAGAGGAGACCCGCCGCTTTCTCGAAACCCTGTTGGAGAAGGAAAAGCAGATCCTGATGTACCGCTTTGCTTTCTACGGAGGCAAGAAATACACCCTGAAGCGCATCGGGGACGAGCTGGGGATCTCTCCGGAAACCGTGCGGCAGATCGAGATCCGCGCCCTGAAAAAGCTGCGGAAGTGCGCCGACAGCCTGAAAGAATACGTCTATTCCCGATAATCTCTGACAAAGCACTGACACGGGTATTCAACTCTCCGCTCCTGTTCTATTTGAATTGGCGCCGGCCCGGCGGGGGTTGACCAAAGCCGGGGGGCGGCTAAAATACCGACATGAAGCGGGGCAACAAGAAAAGCGGGGGTTCCCGGATCCGCCTGCGGCGGGTGACGCTGCTGCTGGTCGTTATCGCCTGCCTGCTTCTGGCCCTGCTCTTTCTGCTGCCCGACAGCCGGGTCAGCAAGCCGGGGGGAAGCGCACCGCCCGAGGAAGGTTCCCAGAGAGGGCGAGCACAGCCGCCGGGCGCGGCGCCGGAGCGGCCCCGGCCGGCCCGCCTGGCGGTGGTGATCGACGACGTGGGCTACAGCCTGGAAGATCTCAAGCCCTTTCTGGAATTTCCCGGCCCCCTGACCTTTGCTGTGCTTCCCCGGCTGCCCCACAGCCGCGAAGCCGCGGCCATGATCAAGGACGCCGGCCGGGAGCTTCTGCTGCACTGTCCCATGGAGCCGCTCAACGGTGAGGACTCGGGCCCCGGCACGCTTCTGACCGGACAGCCCGCCGAGGCGCTGCGGGATGAGCTGGCTCTCAACCTGGATTCCGTGCCCCTGGCAGTGGGCATGAACAATCACATGGGCTCGCGCTTAACAGCGGATGAGCAGTCCATGCGGGCGGTCATGCCCCTGCTCAAAGAGCATAATATTTTCTTTCTTGACAGCAGGACCACCGCGGACTCGGTTTGCCGCGGGCTGGCGGAGGAATACGGCGTGCCCTTTCTGGAGCGTGATATATTCATCGACAACGAGCGCAGCGCGGATTACATCCGCTCCGCATTTAAAGAAGGATTGAAGATTGCCGAGCGCCGGGGCTACGCGGTCCTGATCGGCCACATCTACAGCAAGGCGATCATCGATGTTCTCACGGAGGCGGCCGGAGAAGCGGAGAACTGGGAGCTCACCAGCCTGACCCGTCTTTTGGAAGCGGAAAAACAGGAGGCGGACCGGCCGTGATTGTCCTGGGGATCGAATCATCCTGCGACGAGTGCGCCGCCGGCCTGGTGGTGGACGGCAAGACCATTTTGAGCAATGTCGTCTATTCACAACTCAAGGAGCACGCGCCCTTTTACGGCGTGGTGCCGGAGATCGCCTCCCGCAGGCACATCGAGTCTATCAGCGATGTGGTCTCCCGGGCACTGCAGGAGGCCGATCACGACCTGAGCAGTGTGGACGGCATTGCCGTAACCTGCCGGCCCGGCCTGATCGGCTCGCTGCTGGTGGGGCTCTCCTTTGCCAAGGGGCTGGCCCTGGCCCTGGACAGGCCCTACGTGGGGGTGGATCACATCCTGGCCCACCTCTACGCCCCCCATCTCGAAACCGATATCGAATATCCCTATCTCGGCCTGCTGGTATCCGGGGGGCACACCATGATAGCCCGTGTAAAGGCATATGACCGCATAGAGATCCTGGGAACCACCATCGACGATGCCTGCGGCGAGGCTTTCGACAAGGTGGCGAAGTTCTACGACCTGGGCTACCCGGGAGGAGTCGCCATCGACAAGCTGGCCCAAAAGGGCGATCCTGAGGCTTTCAGCTTTCCCCGCCCCTCCCTGCACAAGGGAGACCACCGCTTCGACGTCAGCTACTCGGGGCTGAAGACTGCGGTCATACATCAGCTGGAGCAGTTCCATAACCCCGAACTGCCGGCAACCAGGGAGAACATAGCCGCGGCTTTTCAGCAGACCGCCATCGACATCCTCGTGGACAGGGTACTGCGCGCTTCCCGGGATACGGGACTGAGGAGGATCGTGGCGGGCGGGGGCGTGGCGGCCAACAGCTACCTGCGTAGCCACCTGGCTGAAGAGAAGGGTTTGGAGGTCATCTTCCCATCCTTGAGCCTCTGCACGGACAACGCGGTCATGATTGCCGGTCTGGGATATCAGCTGCTGGCCGCGGGTAAACGTTCCTCCTTCGACCTCAACGCCCAGGCCAGGGTGCCGGGATTCCGCCGGACCTATCCCTGATCCCCTGCATCAACGCTCCCCGGGAAGATATAAAATGCTTGACATGGCCTGCCGATGATTCTATCGTGAATGTATCCTGTTGTTGCCGGAGAAATTGGGTGCCGAAAAAGCCTGCCGCGGTGTTCATCCTGTTCACTCTACTTCTGACCGCGCTAAGCCCGGCGGCAGCCGACAACGGGGGCCGCACCTGCCTGTTGATGAATGCCAACCTCTCCGAAACCGCCAGCCTTGATATTTTCCGCGATGTCATCACCGATGCCCTGGCCGTAGAGCTGAAACTGGCCGACTTCATCCTGGTGGACGAGGAGGTTGGCAGGCAAGCGAAGAAAAAGAGCGGCCTGGGAGACGGGGAGCTTGTCCGCGGTCCCGTCGCCCTGGCCCTGGCCCGGGCGACGGGCGCAGATATCGCGGTGACCGGGTTCGTCCGCATCGAGGACGGCCAGATCATCTGCGGCCTCAAGGGCTATGAGTCCGAGGCCGGGAGGCTCCTGGTCTCCGTCCTCAAGCGCGGCAGCGCCGGCTTGAAGGTGTTCAGCATGATCAACGCCGCCGCCGCCGAGCTGGTTCCCGGGCTGACCGAGCCCGCTCCGCCCCCTGCGGAAGCGGTCAGGCAAGTGACCCGGGAGCTGACGGTGCGCACCCTTTCAACCGAGTACCGGCCGGTGGAAATGGGCAAGCGTATTCAAGTGACCCTGCTGTCCCCGGACGAGGGCGCGGAGGTCTTTCTGGCCGGGCAAAAGCGGGTCGGCGTGATCGAAGAGGGGCGCCTGAGCTTCGAAGCCAAAGCCGGGACACAGCTGCTTCTGGAGGTCCGGAAGCCAGGCTGCTACGACCGGGAGGTGGAGGTACAGCTCCGGAACAGTGACAGGAGAATACGCCTGACCGGCCTGCAGCCCGAGGAGAGCTCGGGGGTGGAGCTGGAAGTTTACTTTCCCCAGCTTCTGGGCTTGGGAGCGGCCTACCGCCATCTCATCCTGTCGGGACGGATGTTCCTGCGCGCGGAAAACTACCTCTACGCCCAGTACCCGGCCAACCTGATCAACCTGCGCTCACTGCCGGTCCTGCACAATGACATCCGTTTGCTGTTGGGAGGATATGTCCTCATGCCCGAGGCCAGCTCCTTCAAGGTGGGCCTGGCCCTGGGTGGCGGCGGCACCCTGACCAAGCTTGTCCGGCCCCTGGGCTCGCCTTTTTACCTGGATTTCTACGTCAACACCCTGGTGACCTGGCTGGAGTACCGCTTCCGGCGCTTCACGGTTTTCTACGCCCTGGAGGATCGCTACACCCTGGGAATCGGCAACAACCTGCTCGGGGAGGGGCACGTGGCCGAAGGGCCCTATATCAGCGCGGGGGTAACCTGGAAATGGTGAGGAAATTCATCCTGGTGATGATTGTCAGCCTCATGCTCTGCGGCTGCGCTTATATTTTCTACTCTCCCTTCCCGGCCTATCTGCCCCTGGTGACGGAGGTGGCGGACCTGGAGGATTTCATCGCACCGAATGAGACAGGCTGCGAGGACTGCTACCGCCTTCACCTGCTGGGCAATTATGTGGCACTGACTCTGCCCATGGACATGGGCGGGCAGCTGATATTCCTGGATGAGGAGCTGAAGGTCAAACAGGTCAATTTCGGCAGCTACGGGAACCTGGGCTTCGTCGATGCAGCCGGACATTTTCCGATCGGCGAGCACCTGTATGACGGGACCAGCCTTCTTGATATCGGCGTTGTGAATTTCGAGCTCAGGGACGGTTTCGGCTTCACCGACTCGTCTCTAAACGAGTGGGTGCTCAAGCGCGTAGATATGGATCCCTTCATTACAGAGGTCTATAACATGACAGGGTCTGTTGTGGGCGCAGGCGATTTCAAGCCGGATTACGAGCTCAGGGGGCTGGGGTATGACCCGGCAGCCTTGCGGGTCTATCTCTTTTTCTCCGATTTCGATCAGCGCGGCGGCTACGCGGCCAGCATTCCCGAGAGCTCCTTACCGGGTTTCGGCTCCATATCGCTGGGACCGCCGGAATACGAGGTCGTCAGCCTGCCCCGATCCGAGGACGGGCGCTATCACTACACCCGGGACGGCTTCGTCGCTGTTTCGGGGGGGGACTACAAGCTCTGCAGCCTGGAAAATGGGAAAGTGATCAAGAGCATCACCGGAATCGAGATCCGGCGTACGGCCTGCGTCTTCGACGTCGACGGCAAGTATTTCTATGTCTACGATGCCGAGGCCAGGAAGATTTACAAGTGCAAAACCTGGTGGCAAAGATGAGAAGGAAACTGCTGCTGTCGATTCTGCTGCTGACAGTTTTTACCGCCCTGCTGCCTGCCCAGGCGCCCGTGGAGGTCGCTCCAAGCCTCTATCTGTTCACCGCTGCTACGGGACTCAGCGAGCAGGAAGAGCGGCTGCTGGCGGAGCTGGTATACTTGCGCTTGAGCCGGGATTTGGCGCTGCTCCTGGTGGAGGGAGAGCTGGGTGAGGCCGTGCCGGAGGAAGATGCGGCGAAAACCCGCCTGGCCTCCGAAGCGGGGGCAGACGCCTGGCTGGAGCTGCGGGCCGAGCCGCAGGGACAAAACCTGGATCTTTCCTACAGGCTCTATATCCTGGCTGCAGAGAGCCTGGCTGTCGAAAAGCAGCAGCTGACGAGTCCTGGCCGCATCAGCGCTCTGGGTGAGGATTTCTGGCGGGACCTGCGCTCCGCGGTCGACCAGGCCCTGCCACGGCGGCAGCAGCGCATCGAGGTGGAGAACCGGGTCGTGGAGACCCGGGAGATACGGGTCATCCCCTACGAGGTGGGCGTCCGGGTGACCGTAAAGGCCCTGCCGGGTACGCGCATCAGCGGCCTGACGGAAAGGCCGCTCTATACGGATGCCGGCGGCACGACCGGCGCCGATGTGGCTCCGGGCGCCACCTACCGCCTGGAAGCGGACCATTGGCGCTATCTGTCCCAGGTCCAAAAAATTTATGTCGCCGACAGCCCGCAGACCGTGGAGTTCGAGCAGAAGTCGGGCACCCGCTTCGCCCTGGAGGCGTTGACCCACCAGGAAGAGTCCCTGGGAATGGGATTCCGCTGGTACCCATTGCCCGGCATGCTCTTTACGGGCGTGCGGATCGTCAACTCTTTCCAGGGGCTCCTGCCGCCCTACGATTTCAAGAACGACGACGACCGCTGGTTCAGCCGAAACCTCTATTTGAGCTTAAACCTGGGGGGATATCTCAGCAGCCAGAACCGCCGCATCCGCCTGGGCCTGGCCGCCGGCGGCTTCGTCCGCTTCTACTCCCGCAGGAATGATCCTGATTTGGAGCTGCACCCGGTCTTCCCTTACGGGCTGACCTTCGGCACGCTGTTCGAGATGTCCGCCGGTCCGCGTTTCGCTATCCTTCTGGAGTGGATGCCGGAGCTCTATTTCTACATCCCCTTTGACGAGTTCCTGACGGATCCCGGCGGTCTCTACGAATACATGGAGCGCTATCCCTGGGGTGATGTCAGCGGCAGCGGGAATATCCGCGTCAGGATGAACAGCCTCTTCTTCGGCGCCCGCTACCGCCTTTGAGCCGCGGCTCGCTCAGCTTGACGTTCTCCAGGTTTGATAATAGGATGCATCCAGGAGGCGCCCATGTATCAGGCAGTCATGATTTATGCGCCGGAGCAGACAGGCGTTGAAAAGCTGGCAGCGGAGATCAAGGCTCACTGCGAGCAGAAAAAGCTCAAGGTGCACACCAGGACGGCTTTGGAGGCCCGGATTCCGGACCTGGCCGCGGCGGACCTGATATTCATCGGCTCAGACGCCCGGAGGGATTCTGAGCTGCATCCGGAATACGCTGAGCTCAAGCGCTCCCTGGCGGGCGTCAACCTGGCCCCCCGGGTGGCCGGCCTTTTCACGACCGGGAACAAGCGGAGCCTGGAAACGCTGCGCGGGATTCTGGCCGATTCAAACGTTGACCTGAGCGTCGAGTTTCCCCTGTCCGCCGCCGCAGACAGCGGAGCCCTCACAAGATGGCTGAACACGCTGCTGGACCGTGTCAAGGAAAAGCAGCGTGTCCGCTGAGTTCGATCTCGATAAGGCCATCCGCAAGATTCCGGATTTCCCCAAGCCGGGAATCCTCTTCTATGACATTACCGGCATCCTCACCCAGCCGCAGGCCTTCAACCACTGCATCGAGCGCATGATCGAGCTGTACCGGGATACGGCCGTAACCGCAGTTGCTGCCATAGAGGCCAGGGGTTTTGTGTTCGCTTCTCCCTTCGCGGCAAGGAAAAATCTGCCGCTGATACTGATGAGGAAGAAAGACAAGCTGCCCGGTGCCACCTACAGCCGGAGCTTTGCCCTGGAGTACGGCGAGGATACCATCGAAGTCCATAAGGCAGACATCCGGGCCGGCCAGAGCGTGCTGATCGTGGATGACCTGATCGCCACCGGCGGAACCCTCAAGGCTGCCTGCGGGCTGGTGGAAGAAGCGGGCGCTAAAGTGGCTGGAATTTTCTCGGTGGTCGGGCTTCCCTTCCTGAAATATGAAAATATCCTGGCAGGTTATCCTGTCCAAACACTCATACAGTACCAGGGTGAATAGAACCTGGTAGCTGAAATTCTGGAGTAAATGTGAACGAAATCATTCTGAAAGCTCAGGATCTTGACGGTTACCTTAGCCCCGAAGATAAAACCGTTATCAGCCAGATGGACGAGAAATACAACCAGGCGCTGGAGGAATTCACCCGGCTGACAGAAAAATCGGAGTCGGCGGCCCGGGAAGGCGCCAAAGAAAGATTGATCTCCCTTTACAATGAAATGGGCGACATGATGCGGGAAATCATTCAGAATGAACCGCAGATTCACGTCTACAGCTTCGAAACCCCTTCGGCGATTCATGGAGAATCTTCAAGGCTGATCGCCAAGCTCCGCAATGTTACAACGGAGAATCCGGAGTTCGTTTATTACACCCAGCGTGCCTACGAGCTGCTTTTCAATCTGGCCTTCGGCTCGCGGAGCAACAAGAGCCGCAACTACATCTTCGTCAAGACGCCCGTGGATATTCCGGTGCAGAACTACGCGGTGCATAAAATTCCAGACGTCGACAGGTGGGTGAGCAACAGCGTCATGTGCGTCATGCTGCGAGCCGCGCTGCTGCCTTCCATGATCGTCTCCAAGGAGATACAGGAGTACTCTTCCAACAACTACGTCACGCCCTTCGCGCTCTTCAGAATCAGCCGGGATGACAGCAAGGAAGAGTACAACATGGCCTACACCCTGGATCTGAAAAAATCCTATTTCGACCTGGAAGCCCTGGACGGCAAGGATCTCTTCTTCGCTGATCCCATGAACGCCACGGGGGGCAGCCTGGTGACGATCGTCAAGTATCTTCAGGAACAGGGTGTCAAACCGAGATCCATCAAATTCTTCAATGTCATCTCGGTTTTGAAGGGCTCGCTGCGGATCGTCCGGGCCATCGAGCACGCGGAGGTGTATACCCTGTGGATGGACCCGCGGCTCAACAACAAGGCCTATATTTTGCCCGGTTTGGGGGACGCCGGCGACAGGATCAACGGCGCCGACCGCATGGAGCATCCCCGCAACATCATCCAGCTCATCGCGGATTACGGCGCCGGCATCGCCTCTCTCTACCGCGACCAGGTCAAACAGATCGAAGAAACAGTGTTGGGGAGTTAGACGGCTATGGTGTTTTTTTCCAGTGTTTGCATCCCCCTATCCATACTGGCGGTATATTCGGCCCGGTGTTTGATCCGGGGAGGCGGGAACGGCTTCACTTCCGACCTGCGCGTACTGTTCAGGCGGAGCTTCCTGACCGGCCTGGCGGCCGGGATTCCAGTGCTGATTCTGTTGCTGTTGCTGCAGCGCCTGGTCCCCTTAAGCTACAAGCCCTGGCGCATCTATCTCTACTATTTTTTCCGCGACCAGTTCATCCCCTTGCTGATTCTGTTGCTGCTGGCCGTTTGGCTGCGCCGGGAGCGGAGTTTTTTGGATCTTGCTTTCTTTCTGGCCGGGGCCTTTACGCTTTTAAATTGGGGGCAGCTGCCCGGAGGGGGAGGAGCAGGATCAGTGCGGCCGGATCTCTATCATCTTTGTCTGCTGGCGTTTATCAGAATGGGGATGTTGATCTACATTCCGATCCTGTTCCGCCGCTTCCTGGAGGAGGACGGGTTTCTCAAGGTGTTGTTTCTAGGCCTTTTACTGCTGGCGGCGGGAGCCGGAGGAGTTGTTGCCTATCTCTACACGCGTTTTTATCTCTGGCTGGCCCTGGTGGCGGGAGTCGCCCTGCCGGCCTCAAGCGGAATATTTCTTTTCAGGCGGCAGAAGATTTAATCACGAAACAACAGGCCATCCCGGAGCATGGAGACCAGGGTATCCAGGTCCAGCTCGTAGGGCGGCCGGTTTTTCTTGCGGAACAGGTTGACATCTTCCGAGAGCAGCAGGGTGATGGTTCTAAACAGGACCAGGGCGGACTTTTCCGGGTCAAGCGATTCACTGAAGATGGCTTCCTCCTGTCCCTGCTCAATAATGGAGCGCATGGTCTCCACGCCCTCGCTGAAGAGGTCCTGGGAGCTGCGAGATTTCATCCAGCGCGGCATCAGGTCGTTGCCGGGAGTGTGTAGATCCTTGAACAGGGGATAGGTCTCCAGGAACCAGCTGTAGGTGCGGATGAAGATATCGAGCTTTTCCATGGCGTTGGTCGACGTTTTGCTGCGGCGGTTGAATTCGTACAAAAACTCGTTGTAGGTCGCCAGCATCACCGTGTTGAAGAGCTCTTCCTTGTTTTTGAAATAGTTGTAGAACGTCGGTTTGGAGATTCCGATTTCGGCAATCAAGTTCGAGAGGGAAGCCTTTCGGTACCAGTACTTGTGGAAGTACTCCCTGGCCTTCTCAATGGTTTTCTCTTTTTTCTCTTCCATGACGTCCTCCCCTCAGGAGCTCAGATGAAAGAAATGAACCTGCTTTGCTCCCGTCGCCTGCCTGCTTTGCGCCCGCACAGTGCAGGCCCTGAGCGGGCACAGTAATATGTGCCGGAAGCGGAGCGGCTCAAACCCGCCCGGCGCTTCCCAGCACCTCCTTGTTCTTGCGGACGATCATCTTGATCAGTTCTTCCCTGGCCGGGCCCAGGTATTTACGCGGATCGAAGTTGTCAGGATGCTCCTGCAGCTGCTTGCGGACCAGGGCGGTCATGACCAGCCTGCCGTCGGAATCGATGTTGATCTTACAGACAGCGGATTTTGCCGCAGTGCGCAGCTGCTCTTCCGGAACCCCGACCGCGCCTTCCATCTTCCCGCCGTACTGATTGATCAGAGCCACATATTCCTGCAGCACCGAGGAGGCCCCGTGCAGCACGATTGGAAAGCCGGGAATTCGTTTCTCGATCTCCTTCAGGATATCGAAGCGCAGCGGCGGAACCTGCTCGCCGGGTTTAAGCTTGAACTTGTAAGCCCCATGGGAAGTTCCGATAGAGATGGCCAGGCTGTCCACTCCGGACCTGTTGACAAAATCCACAACGTCGTCCGGATCCGTGTAATGGGACTGCTCGTGGGAGACCTCGTCTTCGATCCCGGCCAGCACGCCCAGCTCGCCTTCCACGGTGACATCATGCTGATGGGCATACTCCACAACCTTCCTGGTAAGGGTGACATTTTCTT
>Ga0272441_10010693_pt1 | contig 13818 bp, 3 predicted proteins | sample SSMProp6N_FD_193582 | JGI IMG/M metagenome (GOLD analysis project Ga0272441, IMG submission 193582) | Marine sediment archaeal communities from Little Sippewissett salt marsh, Falmouth, MA, United States - SSM-Prop-6N | ecosystem: Environmental > Aquatic > Marine > Wetlands > Sediment ... | reverse complement strand
CACCCCCATCCCGTTTCTTAGGAGCCGCAACCAACGAGGGTCGGGCTTGCGGGGCGAATGGGTCGAGTGGTACCGTTAGCGGCGTCGCAACATGGAGTGTGTGGGGCTGTGGCTCATTCGGAATCGGTTGAACGCGCGATCCACCAGCGGATGACGGATCTGGGTCTCACCTTGGCTACAGCCGAATCCTGCACGGGCGGGCTCATCGCCCACCGCATCACGAACGTGCCGGGGGCGTCCGACTTCTTCCTTGGCGCCGTGGTGGCTTACAGCAACGAGGCAAAGGCGAGGCTGCTCGGCGTGGATGCCGAGGCGATTGCGGCCCACGGCGCGGTGAGCGAGGTCGTGGCGCGCCAGATGGCCGAGGGGGCGCGGGCGCGGTTTGGCGCAGACGTCGGCATCGGGGTCACGGGCATCGCGGGTCCGGGCGGCGGCACGCCGGAGAAGCCGGTCGGCTTGGTCTTCATTTGTTTAGCAGGGAAAGGTAAGACTATAGTGGCCCGAAACGAGTTTAGTGGCTCCCGTGAGGAGATCAAGCGGCGGTCCGCGGAAAAGGGGTTGGGGATGGTGCGGGAGTCGCTTTCATGACGGCGGGGTACGTCCACCTGCACGTGCATACGGAATACAGCGTGCTGGACGGCGCGTGCCGGATTCCGGAGCTGTTGGCGCGGTGTGGCGAATACGGGATGCGGGCCTGCGCAATCACGGATCATGGGGTGCTGTTCGGGGCCGTGGATTTCTACTTGAAGGCGCGGCAGGCGGGGATCAAGCCCATCATCGGATCGGAGCTTTACGTGGCGCGCGGGAGCCGGTTCGACAAGTCGGCCCGGTCGTCAAACGAGGCGTACTATCACCTTTTGCTGCTGTGTGAGAACGAGGAGGGGTATCACAACCTGTGCCGGTTGAGTTCGCTGGGGTACCTCGAGGGCCACCATTACAAACCGCGCGTCGATGACGAAATCCTGGCGAAGTACAGCGCGGGGCTCATCGCGACGAGTGCGTGTCTGGGCGGGGAGATTCCGCAGTGCGTGTTGCGCGAGGATATGGATGCGGCGGACGCGGCGGTGCGCAAGTACGTGTCGATCTTTGGGCAGAACAACTTTCTCATCGAGATCATGGACCACGGCATGCCGGACGAACAGCGGGTGAACCCCGCTCTGGTCGCGTTGGCGCGGCGGCATGACCTGACGCTTATCGCGAGCAATGACTGCCATTACCTCGACAAGACCGACGCGGAAGCGCATGACGCGTTGCTGTGCATTCAGACCGGCTCGCTGCTGGACGAGGAGAGCCGGTTCCGATTCCCGACCCAGGAGTTCCACTTCCGCAGCCCGGACGAGATGCGCCAGCTCTTTCCGGAGTGGCCCGAGGCGCTGAGGAACACGGAGAAGGTGGCCGCGCGCTGCAACGTGGAACTTCCGCTGGGCAAGTTCCTCGTGCCCAAGTATGTGCCGCCCGAGGACTTCACCGAGGGCAAGGAAGCTTACTTGCGCAAGCTCGTCGCCTTAGGCCTGCAAGACCGGTACGGAGGCGCCCCGCCCCAGGAACACCTCGCGCGCGCCGACTACGAACTCGACGTGATCGAACGGATGGGGTTTGTCGACTATTTCCTTGTGGTGTGGGCACTGATCGCGCATGCCCGGAGTCAGGGGATCCCGGTGGGTCCGGGCCGGGGTTCCGGGGCGGGGAGCGTGGCAGCGTACGCGCTGGCGATCACGAATATCGACCCAATACGCTATGGGCTCCTGTTCGAACGTTTTCTCAATCCTGAACGCGTATCGATGCCGGATTTCGACCTGGACATCTGTTACCGCCGCCGGGACGAAATCATCGGGTATGTGCGCCAAGATTACGGCCAAGACAATGTCAGTCAGATTGTGACCTTCGGGCGAATGCTGGCCAAACAGGTCGTGCGGAACGTGGGCCGCGTGATGGGCATGCCTTACGGCGACGTGGACCGGATCGCCAAGCTGGTCCCGGATACCCTGAAGATAACGCTCAAGGCCGCTATGGAGAGCGAGCCGGAGCTGAAGCACTTGGTGGACAGCGACCCAGAGGGCGTGGGCCGGCTATGGCGGCTGGCCTTGCGCCTCGAGGGCATCATCGGGAACTGCGGGACGCACGCGGCCGGGGTCGTGATCTGCGACGAGCCGCTCACGGACCACGTGCCGCTGTATAAGGCGGCCAGCAGCGACATCGTGGCCACGCAGTTCGAGATGAAGGGCATCGAGAAAGTCGGGCTGCTGAAGCTGGATCTCCTGGGGCTGCGCACGCTGACGGTGGTTCACGATGCGGTGCGTTTCGTCAAAGAGAATCGCGGCGTCAGCATCGATATCGACCATCTTGAACCGGACGACCCGGCCACGTATGAGTTGCTCCGTTCGGGCAAGACCACAGGCGTGTTCCAATTGGAGAGCTCGGGAATGCGGGATCTCGCCAAGCGGATCGGACTCGAAAGCCTCGAGGAGGTATGCGCCCTGATCGCGTTGTTCCGGCCCGGGCCGATGCAACTCAAAGACCAGTATATCGAGTGCAAGCACAATCCCGAGAAAATCGTGTACGACCACCCGCTGCTCGAACCGATCCTAAAGAGCACGTACGGCGTGGCCCTGTATCAGGAACAGGTCATGCAGATCGTGCAGGCCGTGGCCGGGTTTACGTTGGGCCAGGCGGACATACTCCGGCGCGCCATGGGTAAGAAAAACGCGCAACTCATGGAAGAGCAGCGCGTGCAGTTTCTCCAGGGCGCACAGGCCAACAGTATCGACGAGGAGACGGCGAGCATCCTGTTCGAACGGATCGCACAGTTCGCGGGATACGGCTTCAACAAATCCCACAGCATGGCGTATGCGTTTGTGGCCTACCAGACGGCTTTCCTGAAAGCCAACTATCCTGCCGAGTTCATGGCGGCCCTGCTCAGCAGCGAGACCGGCAACCTCGACAAGATCGCCCAGTATATCGAGGAATGTCGCAGCATGGGGATCGAAGTGCTTCCTCCGGACGTGAATCGGAGCGAAACCGGGTTCACCGTGGAAGGCGCGTGCATTCGCTTCGGCATGGGCGCGATCAAAAACGTGGGCCAAGGGGCGGTCGAGGCCATCGTGGCCGAGCGGTCGGCCCACGGGCTTTTCCAAGATATCTTCGATTTCTCCACGCGGCTGGAAACGCGTGCCGTGAACCGGCGTCTGATTGAGAGCCTGGTCAAGGCTGGCGCCTTTCTGAGCACGGGGTGGAACCGCCGGCAGGTGGAGGCCGTGCTGGATGCCGCCTTGAGCGAAGCACAACTCGCGCAACGCGAACGCGAAACTGGGCAAACCTCGCTCTTTGAGCTGATGGGCGAGGAGGCCGCCACGCAGGCGTTTCAGCAGAAACCGGACCTCGATGAGTGGCCCGAAAACGAGGTGCTCGCGTTCGAGAAGGAGGTACTGGGGCTTTACGTGAGCACCCACCCGCTTGCGCGATATGCCAAGACCCTCAAGCGTTTCACGTCGATCCGGGTCGATGAGCTGCCGGACTTGCGCGAAGGGCAGGAAGTGGTCGTGGGGGGCATGATCTCCGCGGTCAAGCACCACGTGACGTCGCGCGGAAACCGTATGGCATTCGTGACCCTCGATACCCTGGAGGGTCCGTGCGAGATCACGGTGTTCTCGGACCTTTTCGAGAAGCGGGCCGGCTTGGTCGTCGAGGACATGATTGTGATGGCACCGTCTCGCGTGAGTTTTCGCAATGATCAAGCCGGGCTCGTCGCGTCCGATCTGATTCCCATTGAGGAAGCCGAAGAGCTGTTGACCAAAGCGGTGCACATCCGACTGCAAACGCTGGGTTTGGATGCGGCCCTGTTGGAGCAACTCGCGAGAATTATCGGCGAGCGGCCCGGCAAATGCGACGTGTTCCTTCACTGCGTAACGCCGGAGCACGCGGACATCACGGTACATGCCACCAGCGCGTGCAGGGTGGCGCCCTCGCCGGAGCTGCGCGAACGGGTCGAAAGCCTGCTAGGCGAGGACGCAGTTTGGTATTCAGGAGGCGACGGGTCCCGCGCGCACGAATAGGCCCGACGGGACCGGCTGAAGCCGGGACCAAAAACATATTGGAGCCCATGTGTAAGTACGGGCCTCCTTGCTTCATCTTCATCTTCATCTGTCCGCTCATTTTCGTCGCCCCGAATTGCTCTCTGCGATGACTCTCTTGGCTACCGCTAACAACTTTTTGTATTGACCATTTTGGAGGTGGTATGCTACGCTTGTCATGTGGTTGCTGCACTTCGGTACGTGACAGTTCCCTTTACCGCAGGAGGGTCAGGGGACTCATCGTGGTGCGTCCGCGGTATGGCGGTCATCGTGTTCCTGCATGTTGCAGGTCTGTCTCGATTAGGGGAAGGAACACGGGCTTCTGATTCTGAGGTCCACTTAAGAGGAGAATGGTAGTGAAAACTGGCAAAATGTATCTGTGTGCCCTGACGGTGGCTGTGGCGCTTGTAACGGCAGGCAGCGCCAATGCACTCATCGACCCCGATGACTCGTTTTGCGAGTGGTACCAATTGGTCTACGACAACCCTATTTGGGACATGCTGCCCGAGGAATTCCAGGTCCTTGTGGAGTATCTTGACCCGGACGTGGCCGACACGAACGGCGATTCGTGGGTGGACCTCGTTGCGGAGATCTGGAACATCGCTGGCAATGGGATGCTGGATTGTTCAATCGAGTTGCGGCTGGTGGAGGAAGTGCTTAAGGACGTGGACTTCAGCCTGCCGAACGGGCTCACCTATGACCTGGTCAACAACGCGTGGGACGCGAACCACGCGCAGTTTGCCCTTGATGTGGGGACATATTGGGGCCTGCTCGCGGCGCTGGCGCCGGGTCTCCAGGAGATCCTGAAAGGCATGATGATTTTGGGCGACGGTGAGGTCGATTACAGCGACCCATACTATATCACCTGCTCGGGGTCGGCTGGCTTCGTTGCCGCCATAATGTTCATCATTCGGGATGAGATCGACAACGGGGAAATTGACCTCGATGACTATGCCCGGCTGCCCGAGTATTTCGCGAGTGACGGTGACGCGGACGGCGACGGATGCCTGAATTATGAGGAGTTCGAGGCCTACGGCTCCGACCCGGACATCTATGCTGCAAACGCATTGGACCCCGAGGTGTTCCCGCCCGGCTGCGGTTTTGTCCGGCCGAGCGACGGTTTCGAAGCCATTGGCCCCGAAGGCGGCCCGTTTGTGCCGCCGAGCAAGACCTATACCCTGACGAATAGCGACGTCTCGGCGCTCAACTGGACGGCCGCGGGCACCGAGGCCTGGTTGGATGTGGCGCCGGCAGGCGGCACGCTGAACCCGGGCGACTCGGTAGGGGTAGTCATGTCCTTCAACGCGACGGCAAACGGGTTGCCACAAGGCACACACACGGACACCGTGACCATCACGAACAGCCTGATGGCGGAGCCCGCGACCCGCGACGTTACGCTGACCGTGATTGACCCGCTCGATGTGACGCCTGAGGACGATTATCAGTGCTGGGGTTCGCAGGGAGGGCCGTTTGCACCGGCGAGCAAGACCTATACCTTGGCCAATCTGGGCACGGGCTCGTTCGACTGGAGCGCGGAGGCCTCGGAGGACTGGGTGGATATCGCCCCCAATACGGGCACACTGGGCAGCGGCGGCTCCGCGCCGGCAGTCGTGGGGTTGAATGCGAACGCCAACGCGCTGCCGGAAGGGGCCCATACAGCCACCGTGACCTTCACGAACCTGACCAGCGCTGCGGAAGTGACCCGCGACGTGCTGCTGAGCATCGGTAACGCGCCGCCGGGTGCGTTCTATTGGTTCCCAATGGATATTGATCCTGGGTGGAGCACGGAGGGGCAGTGGGAATTCGGGATTCCGCTCGGCGGTGGAAGCTACAACGGCGACCCAACGTCGGGCTACACCGGCATCAACGTGTACGGCTACAACCTGGCCGGCGACTACGCCAATGGCATACCTTCGTATCGTTTGACCACGGAGGTGCTCGATTGCACCGGGTATGAGGACGTGACGCTCGATTTCTGGCGTTGGTTGGGCGTGGAATCCTCCAGTTACGACCATGCGACTATCGAGGTGAGCAATGACGGCAGCAGTTGGACCACCGTGTGGGACCATTCGGGCTCAGCCATCTCGGACAGCGCCTGGGTCCAGTGCACCTATGACATCTCCGCGACCGCGGACAACCAGCCCACGGTCTACCTCCGCTGGACCATGGGACCGACCGATAGCTCGGTGACCTACCCTGGATGGAACATCGATGATGTGGCGCTGCTCGGCGAGTTGATGGACGACCTGCGCGTGGCGCCGGCCGAGAGTTTCACGGCGTCAGGGCCGGAGTCCGGGCCATTCACACCGCCCAGCAAATCGTATACGCTCACGAATGAGGGTCCGGGGACCCTTGAGTGGACGGCAACAAAGCTCGGTAACTGGCTCGATATCGCGCCCAATACCGGGACCCTGGGGGCCAGCGACTCCGTCGTGGTCGCCGTAGCGTTCAACGCCAACGCCGAAGGCCTCGACCAAGGCGTCCACAACGACACGGTGACCTTCACGAACCTGTCCAGTAGCGTCGAGCAAACGCGCGCGGTGGCGCTCACGGTGACGGAGCCGCTCGATGTGGCGCCAGCCGAGAACTTCATGGCGCATGGCCATCCCGGCGGCCCATTCACGCCGGACTCGAAAACCTACACCCTGACGAACACCGGCAACGCGCCCATCGACTGGTCCGCCACGAACGTGGAGGACTGGCTCGATATCGCGCCGAACAGCGGCACGCTGAGCGGCAGTGCTTCCGTGGCGGTCGGGGTCTCGATCAATGCCAATGCCGCTGCTCTGGGCGTGGGCGTCTACACCGATACCCTCACCTTCACAAACGACACGAGTGGGGGAGACCAGACCCGCGACGTGACGCTCGATATCTATACTTCACCCGAGATTTGGCTGGACCCGCTGTTCATGGATGTGGTGGTGCCTCTGGGCGGGGTAAACACGCAGGTGCTTACCGTCGGGAACTCGGGTGACGAAGACCTGATCTTCACGCTCAAGGACCGCGAGACCGCCCGGACGCCCCTCAAGGGTGCCGGCAGCGGGAAGTCGCCCGTGAATGAGAAGGTGGCGAAAGGCGACGCCATCATCCTTGATTTTCCGTTCGAGAAGCCCCAGGCATCGAAGCTGGGGGCCTACGACCTGCTCGAGATCGAGGGCCTCGATCAGTACGAGCGCGAAGGCAAGCCGATCGTGCCGGTGCGGCCCGTGGCAGTCCTGGTGCCCTATGGCAAAGAGGTGGCTTCGGTCCGGGTCTCGGCCAAGGACGTGTACCAACTCGACGGCACCTACTGGCTGGCGCCCGGACAACGGCCTCATCCGCTCAGCGATGCGGGACCGGTCGTGAAGACCGGGCCCGACGCGGCCGTGTATGGGCAGAAGGCGCCCTGGCCCGGCATGGACTATGAGGAGGTGGCAACGCAGTCCAAGCGCGGCTACCGCTTGCTGACGCTCAACCTCTTCCCGGTGCAGTACGTACCCGCGGCAGGGACGGTATCGAGCGCGGGTCTAATGCGGCTCGAGATTCAACTGAGTACCGCGGGCCAGGTCGACCGCAATGCGACGCTGCTGCGTCCGAGCCCCGCCACCCTGGATGCGTTGCGCACGTTGGCGGACAACCAGAGCGCCCTCGCTACCTACCCCGACGACGGACCGGCCACACCCAAGGACCAGCCGGGTGCGTTGCCGGCCGGGGGACCGTATGAGCACGTGATCATCACGACCGCGGCGCTCGAGTCCGCGGCAGGGCCTTACAACTTCCAGGCGTTGCGCGACGTGCGGATCGCCCAAGGCCATACCTCCACCATCGTGACGACGGAATGGATCTATGCGAATTACGAGGGCACGCGTCCGGACGGCGGCGAGGATAACCAGACGCGGATCCGGAATTTCCTCATCGACGCGTACGCGACCTGGGGAACGGAGTACGTGCTCCTGGGCGGGACACACGGGCTTCTGCCGGCACGGCATTTCTATGTGCAGGCCTTCCCCGGGGAAAGCGACCAGATGCCGGTGGATATGTATTACGGCTGTGTGGACCCGGTCGCGTGCACGTTCGACTATGACGCGGACGGCGTGTACGGCGAGCCCACCGACGGCGTCGGCGGGGGCGACGTGGACTTGGCGGCCGAGATCTATGTGGGGCGCGCGGCCGTCGACAGCGAGGCCGAAGTGGCGAACTTCGTGCGGAAGACGCTCACATATGACGCTTCGCACGGCGACTACTTGCCGCTGGTCACGATGTTGGGCGAGTACCTGGGCTTCGGCGGCGTGGCCGATTACGCCAAGGCGTCCATGGAAGAGATCCGGCTGGGCTCGAGCGAGCACGGCTACACCACCGTGGGCTTCGAGAACCATACGCAGCCCGATTTCTACGACTTCGACACCTCGGTGAACCTCTATGACATGGACGCCACCTGGTCCAAGAACCAGCTCATCGCCCTGATGAACGACGGCGTCCACATCTTCAACCACCTGGGCCACTCGAGCCAGACCTATTGCGCGAAGCTGTACACCTCGGACCTGCCGTCCCTGACGAATACGGAGTATTTCTTCTTCTATTCACAGGGGTGCTTGCCCGGGCATTTCGACACGCCGAACTGCTTTGCCGAGGTCATCACGACCATGGAACAGGGCGCCTTCGCGGTGATCATGAACGCGCGATACGGCTGGGGGACGTACAACAGCACCGACGGGCCCTCGGAGCGGTTCGACCGCCAGTTCTGGGATGCCGTGCTCGACGAACGCTTCATCGAACTCGGTCGCGCCAACCAGGACAGCAAGGAGGACAACCTGTGGGATATCAACGGCAGTTGCATCCGCTGGTGCTACTACGAGCTGAACCTGTTTGGCGATCCGATTCAGGAGTGCGAGATCATCGATGACTGCGAGTGGATCACGGAGAACCCGGACGGGGGCACGGTGGTCCCGAGCGACTCGATGCCCGTCGACGTGACCTTCACCGCGGGCACAATGCCCGCCGGCCTCTATGAGGGCGAGGTGTTGGCGAGCTCGAACGACCGCGATACGCCGGAGGTCACGGTGCCGGTGACCATGACGATTCTGCCGGACGACCTGGATCTGAGCCCGGCGGATGGATTCAGCAGCAGCTGATACGCGGGCGGGCCGTTCACACCGGCCAGCAAACAGTACACGCTGACGAACATCGGCACGGTGCCGTTCGACTGGTCGGCCACGGTGACGGAAGACTGGGTCGAAGTTGTGCCGAATACGGGGACCATCGATGCCACCGACTTCACGACCGTCGAGGTCCGCTTGACGGCCGAGGCCGATGCGCTCACCTGGGACGTGTACACCGACGTGGTCACCTTCACCAACCTGGACAGCGGCGGCATCCAGTGGCGCAACGTGTCCCTGGAAGTGATCATTCCGCCGCCCATCATGCGCGTCGAAGTACCGGAACTGCTCGATATCACGCTGCCGCCCGATGAGCAGTTCAAATTCGACCCCGGGTTCTTGCTGTTCAACGACGGGATCGACAACCTCGACTACCGCGTCCGCATTTCCTACGACACCGGCACGAAGTCCGCTGAGGCGAAACGCGACAAGGTCCGCGACGCGTTGACCTCGATCCTTGCGCGCACGGCCGCGGCCGGCACGCTCGCGGAGCCGGGGGTCCCGAATGTGGGCGATGCGGCCACGCGTGGTGCGGCCAGCCCACACGGCCAAGTGGTCAGCATCATGACGGCTGAGGAATTGGGCATTCCGCTCGATTCGGATCTCAATGCTGCGGTCTGCGGCGCCGAGGACACCGCCTGGTTGCCGGATGTCCAGACCAAGCTCGTCGGCACAGGGCAATTCAGCAGTGTCAGCACCATCGACCTGCGGTCGGTGACGCCCACCCTCGCAGAGCTCCAGGCCTTTGATTCGGTCATGGTATTCGGCGACTACGCGTATGCCGACGCCACGGCCCTGGGCAACGTGATGGCGGACTATGTGGACGAAGGCGGCGGCGTGGTCTGCGCCGTGTTCGAACTCGGCGACAACCTGGACCACTGCATGATGAAAGGCCGCTGGGAGACCGGCGGCTATGTGATGATGGACCGGCTCACGCATATCGATGGGCCGGCAACCCTCGGCACAGTCAACGACCCCGGGCACCCCATCATGGAAGGCGTCTCCAGCTTCGACGGCGGGTCCTACAGCTTCCGTCCTGCCACAACGTCAGTCTACGCGGGCGTGGACGTGGTCGCCGAATGGAGCGACGGACGTCCCCTCGTGGCCACCGGCGCCGTAGACGGCATGCCGCGCGCGGACCTGACCTTCTTCCCGGTCTCCGGAGACATGTACTCCGGATTCTGGGAGTCCTCGACGGACGGGGCCCTGCTCATGGCCAACGCGCTGAATTGGGTCACCGGGGGCCAATCCTGGCTGAGTGTGGAGCCGCCAAAGACCGGCTCGATCCCGGGCGGGGGCGAATCTGACGAGAAATGGGTCCAGTTCGACTCGACGGAACTCGAGCCGGGTGTCTACAACGCCGACATCATCATCGCCGGCGACGATCCCCTGAACCCGAGCGAGGAGATCCCGTGTCAACTGACCGTAGTCCTCGACGACCTCAGCGTTTTGCCCAAGGAAGACCTCGAATCGACCGGGCCGAAAGGCGGGCCGTTCACGCCATCGAGCAAGGCGTACACCTTGACGAACAACGGCGCCGTGGACCTCGATTGGTCCGCGGGCGCCACCGAGGCGTGGCTCGAGGTCGCGCCCAATACCGGCACGCTCGGCGCAGGCCTGTCCACGACCGTGGACGTGGCCCTGGCGCCCTCGGCGTATGCGTTGAGCGGCGGGCAGTACGAGGACACGGTTACGTTCAGCAACCTGACCAGCGCCATCGCACAGACGCGCGACGTCTCGCTGACGGTGTTCCGCATGCGGATCGAAGGACCGGCCGAGTTCGAGAAGGCGCTGTATCCGGACGACACGTTCACGTTCGACCCAGGATTCAGCATCTTCAACGATGGCGCGGACGACCTGGACTATGACATCCGGATCCGGTATCAGATGGGCAGCACGTCCGCGAAAGGAACCATGGCCCGCGTCCAAGCCGCCGTGGATTCGATCAACGCACGCAGCAAACCGCCTACCCCAGGGGCAATGGCGTACAGCGGCGCGGCAGGGGCATCGAGCGGCCCGGCCGCCACGACCCTGACCCCCGCGGATCTGGGCATCCCCACGGATTCGGATCTGAATACCGCGGTGCTGGGCTCTGAGGACTCCGGCTGGATCAACGATGTGCAGACCAAGTTGCTGGCCACAGGTCAGTTCGCGAGTGTCAGCACAATAGACCTCCGCAGTGCCACACCGACCCTGTCCGAACTCCAAGCCTTCCATTCGGTGTTGGTATTCAGCAACTACCAGTACGCGGATGCCGCGGGGCTGGGCGATGTCATGGCCGACTACGTGGACTGGGGCGGGGGCGTGGTGTGCTCCATGTTTGAGTTGGGCGATACGATCGGCAGCGCCAGTATGATGGGGCGCTGGGCCACAGGCGAGTACGCGCTCATGGACCGGACCGCCAACATACAGGGCACGCAAGCCACCCTCGGCACGGTCCACGAGCCCAGCCATCCGATCATGAACGGTGTGGCCAGCTTTGACGGCGGTTCGGTAAGCCCACGCCCCGGGACGTCCGACGTATATCCCCACGCGACGCTGGTTGCGGAATGGTCGGACGGGCATCCCCTGGTGGCGGCCGCGACTGTAAGCGGCACACTGCGGGCGGACATCGCGATCTTCCCCGTCTCCGACGACGCCGCCAGCGGCAGTTGGGATCCCGCGACGGACGGCGCATTGCTCATGGCGAACGCGCTCTCGTGGACCGCGGGCGCCGCAGCCTCCTGGCTCACGGTCGAGCCGCCGGACGCGGACACCATCCCCGCCGACGACTCTGTGGCCAAGTGGGTCCAGTTCGACTCGGCTGAAATGGAGCCCGGCACGTACCACGCCAGCATCAACATCGAGAGCGACGACGCGGGCAACCCGAGCGGCACGCTGCCGTGCACGCTCCTCGTGCTCGAGGACGACCTTGGGATTCCCGAGGGCGACTTCGAGGCTGCGGGGCCGCAAGGCGGCCCGTTTGCGCCATCGAGCAAGACGTATACGCTCACGAACTACGGCGCAACCCCAATCGACTGGACCGCCGGCGCCACTGAGCCGTGGCTGGACGTGACGCCTGCAGGCGATACGCTGGACGTGGGCGCCTCGACCACGGTCGAGGTCGCACTGACCGCGCTGGCCGACAGCCTGCCGGCCGGTACCGCGACGGACACCGTCACCTTCACCAACACGACCAGCGGCATGAGCCAGACGCGCAGTGCGTCGGTCGAGGTGCGCCCCTTGGCCGCCTTTGCGTGGGACGCGATCGCGTCGCCGCAACCCGCCTACTCGCCCTTCGATGTGACCCTGAGGGCCGTAGACTCCGAAGGCGCCACCGTCAGCGTATTCGACGGCCCCGTGGACCTTGCCGGACTCGTCGGCGGCGAGACCATCATCGGCACGGGCACAGCCACCTGGGAGTATCCAATGGCGACCTACTATGAGGATGCGCGTACCCAGGTCATCTACCTCGCGAGCGAGGTCGGACCCGCGCGGCCGCTCACGGCCTTGGCGCTGTACGTCGCCACGACCCCGGGGCAAACCATGACCAACTGGACCATCCGCGTGAAGCATACGACGCTCAGTTCCTATGAGGCGCCCATGTGGGAGGCCTCGGATTGGACCATCGCCTACCAGAAGGATGAAACCGTATCGAGCACGGGTTGGGTGACGTTCGAATTTACGACCCCGTTCCTTTACAACGGCACGGATAACCTGATGATCGATTTCAGTTTCAACAACAGCTACTGGACGTCTGATGGGTATTGCCGGAGCTCGGCCCCCGGCGGAAACCGCAGCATCTACTACCGTTGCGACAGCCAGTACGGCGACCCGCTCGACTGGTCGGGCACGACCCCAACGCCGACGGCGACGACCCGCGTGCCCAACGTCATGCTCGTGGGCGAGACGGGGATAACCATCTCGCCGACGACGAGCGGCAGTTTCGTTGACGGCGTGTGGAACGGCCAGATCACCGTCTGGGAAGAGGCCGCGGCCATGCACCTCGGGGCGGACGACGGAAGCGGCCATACCGGCAACAGCAACCCCTTCGCCGTCGGCGAAGTCATGAGCTTCCCGGTCCAGCCGCGAGACCTGATGGCCTACCTCGGCGAACAGGCCCAGTTCACCGTCCAGGTCGCAGGCGGCACCGGCGCGCTCCACTACCAGTGGAAATACGACAACGGCGCCAAGGCCTTTGAGGACATTGGCGACGATGCGCCCGTGTTGACCCTCGATGCCGTGAGCGACGCCGACGAAGGCCTGTACCGCTGCGAAGTGACCGACGACGAGCGCACCTACTTCTCGCGGTCCGCATCGCTCGACGTCGAGCCGCACCTCGAGATCACCGGCGAGCCCACAGGCGGCAGCAAGTACATCCACGAGGACCACACCTTCAGCGTGACCACGCAAGGCGGGTTCTTGCCGCTGACGTATCAGTGGTGGAAAGACGGCGTCCAGATCCCCGACGCGACGGACGCCGCTTACGCGCTCACGGACCTGCAAGTTGAGGACGCCGGCGAATACACCGTCGATGTAGGAGACTACAACTCGAGCGTGGAAACGTCCGCCCCGGCCCAATTGACGGTGCAGCACGGCATGCCTGTGGCGGGCGTGCTCGGTCTCGGCTTGCT
>Ga0272441_10010691_pt1 | contig 13819 bp, 10 predicted proteins | sample SSMProp6N_FD_193582 | JGI IMG/M metagenome (GOLD analysis project Ga0272441, IMG submission 193582) | Marine sediment archaeal communities from Little Sippewissett salt marsh, Falmouth, MA, United States - SSM-Prop-6N | ecosystem: Environmental > Aquatic > Marine > Wetlands > Sediment ... | reverse complement strand
ACGCGTGGAACGGACAGCGCTTCCAGCATTTTATACAGAATGTGGATCCGTCCGGCTTTTGCCTGCTCCAGTGCTTTGTCCATGATATCCCGGGAGAGTTCATGGATTTTGATATCCATTTGAAGAGCGGTAATGCCCTCTGCGGTTCCGGTCACCTTAAAGTCCATATCTCCGGTATGGTCTTCGTCCCCGAGAATATCGGACAAGATGACAACCTGATCCCCCTCTTTTACCAATCCCATGGCGATGCCCGACACCGGCGCTTTTATGGGAACACCGCCATCCATCATTGCCAAGGTTCCAGAGCAGACGGTTCCCATGGAAGAAGATCCATTGGATTCAAACACCTCTGAAACAAGCCGAATGGTATAATCAAACTCTTCTTTTTCGGGAAGTACCCTTTCGAGTGCCCGTGTGGAGAGACCGCCGTGGCCAATATCCCGTCGACTGGGCGAGCCGATACGTTTTACTTCCCCTACCGAATAGGGAGGGAAATTGTAATGAAGCATGAAGGGGCGATTCTCTTCCCCGCTGAGTGTCTCGACTCTTTGTTCATCCCCACCGGATCCAAGCGTCAGGACACCGAGAACCTGCGTTTCTCCACGCGTGAACAACGCGCTTCCATGGGGTCGTGGGAGAATACCTACTTCGCAGGTAATGGGGCGGATTTCGTCAAACTTGCGGTTGTCTATGCGACGGCCCTCTTTCAGGATCATATCTCTGCAGATCTGTTTCTGTAGATCTCCGAGAATGGCGCTGATCTCTCCCCGGCGCGCTTCCATTTCTTCACCCAGCGCATCGATGACCTGAGATTTGGCCAACCGAACTGCCTCGTAGCGCTTCATTTTTTCAGGGGTGGTCAAAGCCTCATGCAGGGGGGCGGAAGCTTTTTCCCGAAGCAATTCAACGAGCGCGGGGTCTTTTTCCGGCGGTGTGAATATCCGTTTAGGCTTGCCTGTTTTGGCTTTCAATTGTTCCTGAATGTCAATGAGGGGTTGAATCGCTTCATGACCATAAAAAATAGCTTCCAGCATATCCGATTCACTGACCACATCACCCCCGCCTTCGACCATGACGACACCGGTTCGAGAGCCGGCCACGATGATGTTGATGTCGCTTTCCTCAATTTCCGTGATTGTCGGGTTGGCGATGAACGTACCGTCGACGCGCCCCACGCGCACACAGGCGATGGGGCCTGCAAAGGGGATGTCCGAGATTTCAAGGGCGGCGGATGCGCCTACCACTGCCAGCATATCGGGGTCGTTTTCCTGGTCCATAGAGAGGACCGTTACGATCACTTGGGTTTCGAACCGATACTCCTTGGGAAAAAGGGGGCGAATCGGTCTGTCGATCAGGCGGGCGGTAAGGGTTTCCTTTTCGCTGGGTCTTCCAATCTCCCTTCGAAAGTAGTTTCCTGGAATTCTGCCTGCCGCGTAGATTTTTTCTTGGTATTCAACGGAAAGAGGTAAAAAATCCACATCTCTCTCACTGTTGGCGGAAACCGCGGTCACCAAAACCACAGTGTCTCCGTATTGAACGACAACGGAACCGGATGCCTGTTTGGCAACTTTTCCTGTTTGAATGCTGAGGGTGTTTCCCCCTATGTCCGCTTTAAATGTGTACGCCATTACAATTAATTCTCCTGACAGGATAAGGGTACGGGCCAGTGGGTCCGCCACGTACCTGTAAACCGACGGTGTTCAGGCCGGTAGTCCGTTTTATGAATAAAAGCCACCTGGACGGCAGCAGTCATGCAGATATCCCCCACCCGTGTAATCCCACTATAGGAATAGGGATTTGTTTCCAATGTTGTTTGCAGCCTTCCTATCGCCGTAAGCCGAGGGTTTCGATAATGGAGCGGTAGCGCTGAACGTCATTGCTTTTGACATAATTTAGCAGTCTGCGGCGCTTTCCGACCAGCATCAGCAACCCACGGCGGGAGTGATGATCTTTTTTATGCACTTTCAGATGCTCGGTCAGGTAGGTAATCCGATGGGTGAGGAGCCCGATCTGGACTTCAGGGGAACCTGTATCGGAATCGTGCTGCTTGTATTTATCGATCAATTCTTTTTTGGTTTCAGCTGTATAGGCCAATGTTCTGTCCTCCTTAAAATGGTTATCACCTTTACATTTAAAAAACACAACAATAATCATAGGCATCCGTCGTCGAGGAGGGTGCCAATACGGCGACCAGTCGGCCGTCATGATCTATCACTTTAAACGCTTCCTGTTCCCTCAGCCGAGAAAACATCCGGAGATCTTTGGGAAACAGTTTCACACCGTTCTTGATTTTGCCGGCAACCCTATCGTCCGCAACAGCCGTTTGCATAAATGGCAGTGCCTTGTTCATCGGGACGACCACTTTCTCCAATGCGGCTGGGTCTTTCAGCCCCAGCAACGTCTTCAACTCAATGGCGTCATCGATCGTAAATCCGCTTCCGGACAGGCGTCGCAGCTTTGACAGGTGGGCTCCGCACCCCAACGCGTCTCCCATGTCCGAACACACTGTCCGGATGTAGGTTCCCGATGAACAGGAAACAAAAAAACGGACTTTCGGAAGATTCACCTCCAAAATTTCCAATGCATGAATCTTTACGGTTCGGGCCGGTTTTTCGAGTGCTTTACCCTGGCGCGCCAATTTATACAGCGGTGTGCCACGGTGTTTCAGTGCGGAATAAATCGGTGGGACCTGTTCAATCGCCCCTGTAAACCGCCTGGCGGTCTCGATAACAGTCCTGGCTGTGATTCCGGTCAATTGGCGCTCTTTTACCACGGCTCCTGTGGCATCCTGGGTCTCTGTCGAGACCCCCAGCACCAGTTCCGCCTCGTAGGCTTTGTCCCCTTTTAGAAAAAAGCGGGCAAGCTTCGTTGCTTTGTTGATGCAGCAGATCAAAACACCGGTGGCGAATGGATCCAATGTGCCTGTGTGGCCGACCTTTCTCGCTCGAAACAGCTTTTTGACCTTTGCCACAACCCCGGCCGATGTGATTTCTTCGGGTTTGTCCACGACGACAATCCCGTTCAATTCAGTTGACATGAATCGCCAAATCCGTCCGACAGGTTGTAAATGGTCTGTTTCAATTCGGAGAGGCTCGATTCCACAGAGAAACCGGCAGCACCTGCGTGGCCTCCGCCACCAAACCCCATGGCGATGCGAGAGACATCCACGCTGCCATCTGAACGTAAACTTACATGGAACCGTTTTTGCCTACCGGAATTGCCGTTTCCGTTCTCCTGTTCATGGATCAGGGCGGCGACTTTGACATCCCGGATCCGTCGGGCATAGTTGATCAGGCCGTCGGCATCTTCCGCATGGGTTTCGGTTTCCGTTAACATCTCTTTGGTCACTGTCATGATGGACAGGTGCCCGTTATTGGAAATTTCGATGGAATCCAACGCAAGGTTCAGTAATTTTATCCTTCCCAACGAGTAGGTGCCATAAACATGTCTGGCGACCTCAGACGGGTCGACCCCAATGGCTACCATCTTTTCACAAATGGCGAATGCTTCCCTGTTGGTGTTGGAAAACCGAAACGACCCCGTATCGGTTAAAATACCCGTATAGATAGCCGTTGCGACGGACGCATCCATTTCAACGCCCATGGCTTGAACAAGCTGATAAACGATTTGGGACGTTGCACACGCCTTTTCACTGACCAACTGGAAATGTCCAAATCCTGTGTTGGTTGCGTGGTGGTCGATGTTAATGATGATCGGGACCTTTTTTGCCACGTCATCGGCAAAGGTCCCGACACGCTCCAGCGTGCCGCAGTCCAGGATCACGGCCGTATCAAACCGGTTTACATCTTCCACGCGGTTCCGAATTCGGCCTACAGCAGGCAGAAAACGATAGACGGCGGGGATTGAGCTCTCGTTGTACAGAACAACCTGGCACCCTACTTTTTCAAGGGAAATTCCCATTGCCAGTAGTGCACCGATGGCATCCCCGTCCGGGCTGGTGTGGGATGCCAACAGGACACGTTTACTTTGCGTCAGTTGTTGGATAATCTTTTTCATCATCGGTTTGTATCGACTGAAGGACCCGGTTTATCCGATCCCCATAATCAAAAGAAGGATCATAAAAGAACCTTAGGTCCGGCATGTACCGCAAGCCGAGTTCCCTTGCCAATTCTCTTTTGATGAACCCTTTTGCCCTTTGGAACCCCTCCAAAACGGCTTCTTTTTCTTCGCTTTCACCGAGGGTAACAAAATAAACCTTGGCGATTCGTAGATCGCGACTCAAGGAAACCCCGGTTATGGTCGCCAGCGACAATCTCGGGTCTTTGATGCCATTTTGAAGGAGGCGGGCCAAAACTTTCTGTACTTGACCGCTAACCCGCTCCGAACGGTTAAATGATCTGTTTACCACTTGCTTCTTCATCCGGTTCATCTACACACCTAGCGATTATCTGGGACGAAGGTCATAGGCGGATAATTTCCAACTGGCTGTCTATCATTTCAGCGAGCCCCAAATCTTCAGCAAAGTTAAACAATTTATCCAGTTTTGAATTGATCAAGCGGCTGTCTTTGCCAATCAGGCTGACACCGATTACAGCCCTTTGGTAAACATCGTTATCCGCCACTTCGGCAACCGATGCATTAAACTGGTTTCGAATGCGTGCAACGATGGCTTTGACCACCTTGCGCTTTTCCTTCAAGGAACGGCACTGATGAATTCTGAAAACAATGCGTCCGACACCTGTTACCATCGCCCACTTATTCCATTTCCGGCCGGATCTCTTCCATGAAGTAGCTTTCGATCACATCGCCGACTTTGATATCATTGAAATTTTCAATGCCGATGCCACACTCATAGCCAGACTGAACCTCTTTCACGTCATCTTTGTAACGCCGCAGGCTCGCGTTTTTACCTTCATAGGTGATGATCCCATCCCGAAGCAAACGCATGGACTGCCCACGCTGAATTTTTCCGTCCGTCACATAACAACCGGCAATGGTTCCAACTTTGGGTACGTGGAATGTTTGGCGCACTTCTGCCCTTCCCAAAATACGCTCTTCGTAAACAGACTCCATCATGCCCACGATAGCGTCTTTCACTTCTTTGATGACGTTGTAAATAACGTTGTGGAAGCGCATGTCTACGTTTTCGTCTGTGGCCATTTCCTGTACTTTGGCATTGGGACGGACATTGAAGCCGATGATGATGGCATTTGATACGGCTGCAAGAGAAATATCCGATTCGGTGATTGTCCCCGTAGCCGCATGGACGACGTTGATGCTGACCTCATCATTGGAGAGCTTAACGAGGGAATCTCGCAGTGCTTCTATGGAGCCGTCCACATCCGCTTTGATGATCAGGTTCAGGTCTTTGACCTCACCCTGTTGCATCTTCTCGAAGAGTCCTTCAAGGCTCAGTCGGTTCGTTTTTGCGAGTTCTTTAGAACGTTGTTTCTGCATGCGGTGCTGGCTGACTTGTCGGGCATCTTTTTCATCGGCCAATGCCACCAATTCGTCGCCTGCCATGGGTACGCCCGAGAGCCCAACAATCTCCACCGGCATGGACGGGCCAGCAGATTCCACCGTTCGGCCAAGGTCATCCTGAAGCACACGAATTTTACCGTAGTGCATGCCGCACACAATCGAGTCTCCACCGCGCAACGTCCCTTCCTGAACCAAAACCGTCGCCACGGGACCGCGTCCTGAATCCAATTTTGCTTCAACGACGTGGCCGCTGGCCAGTTTGTCCGGATTTGCTTTCAGTTCCAAAATTTCCGCTTGCAGCAGAATCATTTCGAGCAGTTCGTCGATTCCGGTGTTTTGCTTGGCGGAAACCATGACGAAAATAGCCTCTCCCCCCCAAGCTTCCGGAACCAGGCCGTGCTCGCTGAGCTCTCGTTGAACGCGGTCCGGGTCAGCATCCGGTTTGTCCATTTTGTTGACGGCGACAATGATCGGAACGCCGGAGGCTTTTGAATGGTTGATCGCTTCCACTGTTTGGGGCATCACACCGTCGTCTGCAGCCACAACCAGGACGACGATATCTGTTACTTTGGCTCCCCTTGATCGCATGGCGGAGAATGCTTCATGCCCCGGTGTATCCAGAAAAGCGATGACACCTTTGTCGGTTTCCACGTGGTAGGCACCGATGTGCTGTGTGATACCGCCGGCTTCCCCTTCGGTCACTCGGGTCTGACGGATCACGTCCAGCAGTGATGTTTTTCCATGGTCTACATGGCCCATGATCGTTACCACCGGAGGCCGGGGTGCGAGCTTATCGGGATCGTCCTCTTCCGTCTTTTTGAGGATCACCTCTTCTTCAAAGGAGGCTTTTTCGACTTCGTAATCGAATTCGCTGGCCACCAAAACCGCCGTATCGTAGTCAATGGTTTGATTCACGGTGGCCATGACACCCAATCCCATGAGCTTGACAATCATCTCGTTGGCCTTGATTCCCATTCGTTTTGCCAGTTCGGACAAAACGATGGTTTCATCGACCTTTACCCTTCTCTTAATGGCCTTGGCAGTTGTGATTTGTGTTTTTTGGCCTACCGGTGCGGCTTTTTGTTTTCCGCCTTTTCGGCCTTTTCGACCCCGTTTACCACTATAAAGAGCAGCACCCTCTACAATTTCTCGTTTCCTAAAGCCCTTTTTCTTTCCGTACCGGTTGTCACCATCCGAAGCCTTTTTCCGCCAACCCTTTTTCTTTTCTTTGGCCGACGTCACTTCCTCGGATATCGGGGTCGGCACCGACCTTACCGGGCCTGGCCTGCCACCCGATACCGGCGGTCGTTTGGGCTTGGTCGGAAGCTTGATAATTTTTGCGGGTGCATCCTTCTTGCCTTTCTTGGCCTTCGCAACAGGGGCTTTTTCGTCGGGAGCCTTCACAGCAGGGGGATCAATCACAGGCATTTTTTCCGATTCTTCGGTCGTCGGTTCGGGGGATTCTTCAGTGGGCGCGGTCGATTCGGTTTCGGTCTTCTCCTCAACCGGGGGGATTGTGGAGTCTTCGACCGTTTTTTCTTCTTCCGGAAGTCCAGGGGCAACCGCCTCCTGCTTTTCGACGGTTTTCTTTTTCGTTGGTTCGTCAGCTGAATGCTTTGCAGCTGGAGACACCGGTTCCCCTTCTGCAGGTTCCGTCTCTATTGGCGCTCCCGTGGCCTCGGACTGCACTGGTTCCGGTTTGGAAATGATTTTGGCAGTTTCTGCGGGTTTCTTCTTTTTCACGGCCTTTTTCTTCTTCGGAGGCGCTTTTTCCACAACCTTTGTTTCCGCGGGCGCATCGGTTTTTTCTGCCGCCTTGATCTTCTTTGAGGGCTCCGACTCATCCTTTACAGGGGGCGCCTGCTTCACCTCTTCCTCTGCGACGGCTTCCGCTTCAGCTTTTGCCTCGGTTTTCTCCGCGGCTGGGGGTGTTGCAACTTTCCGGCGCCGGATAACGGTTGGCCGTACTCGCTTTTCTTCAAGCTTTTTATCCTTTTCTTCGCCAAAAAGTGCCGTTTTTATTTTCGCAACGACATCCTCGTCCAGAGAGCTCATATGGCTACTGACGTCGAAATCCAGGTCCCGGATCTTGTCCAAAAGTTCCCTGTTCGTCATGTTCAGATCTCTGGCAAACTCATATACCCTGATTTTTGCCATCCATTCCCCCCGAAATTCTTTTTTATGCAGTCTAAAACGATCGTATCACATCTGTACCTAGTAAACTGCCCTTACACATTTTCTGTGGGTTCGCCGTCGGAAGAGGCCTCTTCCTGCATCGTATCGACCGGTTCTCCCTCCTCTGGTTTGGCCTCGTCTTCCGGTTGGGTTTGAGCCTCATCCCCACCCTCGAGACTGGATTCCGCTTCAGAAGGTTCGGATTGTGCAGCCTCAACGACATACTGCGTTGCATTTTCGATCAACAAACCGGCTTTTTCCTGACCAATACCGCGTATTTCAACGAGCTCTTCAACGGTGGATTCGGCCAACTCGTCAGCTGAATAGATTCCTTTTTCAAAAAGAGCGTCTGCAAGGCCTTCGCCGACACCTGGCACTTTTACCAGTGACTCAAAGCCCAGTTCCATCATTTCGTTGTATTTGGACTCGGAGTTTACATCCAGGTGCCATCCTGTCAATTTGGATGCCAACCGGACGTTCTGACCTCTCTTTCCGATCGCCACGGACAGAAATTCATCGGGAACAATGACCTCCATGGCATTGCTTTCTTCATCGATGATTACGCGGGAGATTTCCGCCGGTGCTAGCGCATTGCAGACATATTTGGCTGCATCTACATGCCATGTGATGATATCGATTTTTTCACCGCGAAGTTCTTGAACAACATTTTGTACGCGACTGCCTTTCATTCCTACACAGGCCCCAACTGGATCAATGTCCGAATCATGGGACGATACAGCGAATTTTGCGCGGGCGCCGGGCTCTCTTGCAGCACCTTTGATTTCAACAATACCTTCGCTGATCTCAGGTACTTCCGTCTTGAACAAGTTGATCAGTAGGTCGGGGTGGGTTCGGGACAATACGATTTGCGGACCGCGTGTGTCATACAACACATCGTAGATCAATGCACGAATTCTGTCCCCTCTGCGGTAATTTTCCCGGGGGATCTGCTCTCGTGCCGGCAATATCGCTTCCGTGGTTCCCAAATTGACGATTATGTTACCGCGGTCAACCCGTTGAACGATTCCGTTGATGACCTCCCCTTTTCGGTCAATGTAGCTGGAATAGACCGCATCCCGTTCCGCATCCTTCATCTTTTGGATGATAACCTGTTTTGCGGATTGTGCTGCAATTCGACCAAAGGTGGACGTGTCCATTTTTGTACCGAGGCTATCGCCGACCTCGCAGTCCGGGTCCAATTCCTTTCCTTCCTCGAGGCTGATCTGCAGATCCGGTTCGGTAACTTCACCAACAACCTCTTTGAACTGGAAGACTTCAATTTCTCCTGTGTCGGGACTATATTGTGCTTCAATATCGACCTTGCTGCCGAATTTCTTCCTGGCTGCAGAACGCAGGGCTTCCTCAAGCGCGCGAATCAAGATTTCAACATCAATGCCCTTGTCCCGGCTTACCTGTTCCACCACACGTTTGATATCTGCTATAAACATCAGTGTTCTCCGTTATAATTTACCAGCCGTGCACGTGTTATATTGTCATACTCCAGTTGGACAATTTCTTTGTCCACTTGCATTCGGACCTTTTCATCAACGACCCCGACCAGCACACCGGTAAAATTCTTCCTGCCATTCACAGCGCAAGCGGTACGGACTTTCGCCCGGTGGCCCGCAAAACGGTCATAATCCTTCAGCTTTCCTACCGGTCGATCAACACCGGGTGAAGAGACCTCCAATCGATACGGTGGTGCGTCTCGCATGTGCACATCGAGTATATCGTCGAGTTGCCGGCTTATTTCGACACAGTCCTCCAGTGTGACGCCTCCGGGCTTGTCAAGGTAAATACGCAACGTCAATCCGCCCGGCTCACGCTGGTATTCCACGTGTACCAGTTCCAATCCCTCATCGATACACAAGGGGCCGGCCAAGCGGGTCACCGAATCGGCAAATTCCTTCTGCCGTTTAAGGCTAACGCGATTCGATTCGTTTGCTGCCTTTCCAACACCGCCCTTCAGCTTCTTCTTTGCGTTCCGGTTGGCCACATTCTCTCCGACAAAAACAAAAACGGGCTTACAGCCCGTTTTCACGTTTAAAACGAATTATGGATACCGTCACTTACCAGTCCATAAAATCACGCCCAGCAATGAATCCGTACATATTTCATTCAAGATCCATGAAACAGACGGAAACGGACTTGAAATGGAGCGGGCAACGAGATTCGAACTCGCGACACCAAGCTTGGGAAGCTTGTACTCTACCAACTGAGCTATGCCCGCTTTCCAAAAGATATTTTCTAAGGCATTAACATTTATTTGTCAATGTTTTTCTGCCGTTCAGCGCAGGTGGGTATCGATGAAGTCCCTGATCTTAATCAGTTCCGCTCTGATTTCGGCTGTATCGGTCACGTTGCCGTCCGTGTGCGATACAGATCCTCTCTTTTTTTTCAGGTACTGGCGGGCGCCATCGATTGTGAATTTTCTGTGGTAAAGAAGGTGTTTGATGCGCAGCACCAAAAGAACATCCTGTCTTCGATACAGGCGTTGACCTGAGTCCGTTCGTTTGGGTCTGATTTGGTTGAATTCCGTTTCCCAAAATCGTAGCACATAGGGTGGGACATCAAGGATACGACTGACCTCGCCGATTTTGAAATACAGTTTGTCCGGAATGTCGATCATGTCCGTTGGGTTTTCAATCATCGGCGTTTCAACGTTGGGTGTCGATTGTTTCAGGTCGGCAACGTCGCTTCAAATTCGGCGATCAAACGGTGTGTAAGATTTTGATGAACCTGGTTCACCGTTTCGTCTTCCAACGTTCGGTCTGAAGCCTGGTAAACCACACGAAACGATACGCTTTTCTTTCCCTTCGGCACCGGGTCTCCCGCAAAAACATCGAACAGGAACATGTCGGTGACCCACGTTTCGCCGAACTGGTTTACCGTTTCCAGAATTCGTCCAGCTTCTGTTGTCTCATCAACGATAACCGTAATATCTCTGGCTGTCGATGGAAAGCGTGGGATCGGTGACATGGTGACTGTATCTTCTGCGAGGGCACTGACCGCTACCAGATCCAGCTCGAAAATATAGACAGGCTGTTTGATGCCGTAGTTGCCCAGAACGGTAGCTTCAATCTCACCAATCAGTCCCAAGACGTTGCCATCTTTTTCAATTTGTGCCGTATGTCCGGAACGTGTATAGTGGCACCGTTTTTCCGGCATCGCCTTGAAGGCAATCCCGTCAAGGCCTAAAGCCTGGGCCAAGCCTTCCACACTTCCTTTGGCATCAAAAAAATCGCAATTCTCATCTTTCGCATACCACGATGGTCTCCGGCGAAGTCCGCTCCACAGTCCCACGAGCATCTCCTTTTCCAAGGGGAGGTCTTCTCCTTTGCGGGGGAGAAACACCTTACCTGTTTCAAACAAGCGCAGGTTGGTTTGCTGGCGCGAGATGTTTCGCTGTGCCGTTTCAAGCATCCCCGGAACCAGCGTGGTTCGCATGACGGACTGCTCCTCCGAAATAGGGTTGAGCAGGGCGACATTCCGCCGTCGGTCGTCATCAGCGTCCATGCGCAGCCGATCGCAGGATTTTTCACTGATAAAGCTGTAGTTTATGGTTTCCAGAAACCCAAAGCCCACGAGTATATCCTTGACACGGTTGCAAAAAGCTCTCATGGGTGAAAGTGAAACACCTTCCGATGGCAATTTGGGGAAGGTAGTCGGAATTTCGTTGTAACCGGAGAGCCTTGCCACCTCTTCCATCAAATCTCTGGGGCGGGACACATCCACGCGAAAAGAGGGCACCTTAACAGCCAGTTTGTCTTCGCCATCGGCTTTCGCTTCGAAAGCGATGCTGTTCAATAGAAAAGCCATCCGATCTCTGTCCAGATTCGTACCCAACAGGCGGTTGGTCACATCCACACGTAAAGAGAGGGTCGGTGGTTTCGAGGTTCGAAAATCTTCATCGATGATGCCGCCGATTAAACGACCTTGCCCGACTTCTGCCATCAGGCTTGCGGCGCGGTCTAACGCAAACAGCGTACCGTCAGGATCCACGCCCCGCTCGAAGCGGTGAGAGGCATCGGTATTGAGCTGCAACGCCTTGGCTGTTTTTCGAACGCTGATCGGATCGAAACAGGCACTTTCGAGAAGCACGCGGGTCGTGGTCTCCTCGATTTCCGAATTCAGCCCACCCATGACTCCGCCGACGGCAACCGGTTTTTCACCGTCACAGATCATCAGCATTTGATCTGTAAGCCGGCGCTCTTTTTGGTCTAGTGTGGTAAACGGCTCTCCCTCGATCGCTGTCCGAACAATGATTTTCTGGCCCGCGAGATGGTCGAAATCAAACGCGTGCAGGGGTTGACCGGTTTCCATCATGACGAAGTTGGTTACATCGACCAGGTTGTTGATCGGTCGAATTCCTATGGAACGGAGACGATCCTGCAGCCAGAAAGGGGAGGGGGCAACGGTGATTCGATCCAGCAAACGGGCCGCATACCGCGGGCAATGCGTTGGCGCATCGATGGTCACCGAGGTAAAAGTGTTGATGTTTTTCTCGCTGTCGGGCAGTCGAAAATCCGGGGCTGCCATTTTCTTTCCCATTAGGGCGGCAATTTCACGGGCAACACCCATCATACTCAAACAATCCGGTCGATTTGGCGTTAGTCCGATTTCAAATGTTGTATCAGATAGATTCAACGCTTTGGCCAGAGAGACGCCGAGTTCGTGCCGGTCACACAGGTCCAAGATGCCGGAGCCATCCAATCCGATTGCGAGCTCTTTTTCACTGCAGAGCATTCCCTCGGAAGATGCTCCTCGGATGGTAGCCTTTTCCAGTTTTACGCCATTGGGCAGCTGCGTCCCTACTTGGGCAAGGGGTGCATACATTCCTTGAACCACATTCGGTGCACCGCAAACCACCTGAACAGTTCCATTTCCGTTGTCCACCCGGCACAGCTTCAGGCGGTCCGCATTGGGGTGGGGATTGACTTCGAGAACCCGGCCCACGACCACCGTTTGCAGGTACGCATATCGATCGATCACCGCTTCCACTTCCAACCCCGCCATGGTCAAGGCTTCGGCCAGGTCCGAAACGGCCATATCAATTTCAATGTAGTCACCCAGCCAGCTAAGACTTACTTTCATTTTTTAGCCTTTAGAATTGAGAAAGAAACCGGCAATCATTGTCAAAATAGCGCCGGATATCGTCGATACCGAATTTTAGCATGGCGATACGTTCCACTCCCATGCCAAAGGCGAAACCAGTGTACCTGCCGGTGTCATATCCAACCTTTTCCAACACAGCCGGATGCACCATGCCCGAACCGAGGATCTCAATCCACCCGGTTCGTGAGCAGACCCGACATCCCTTGCCGCGGCACATGACGCATCGCATATCCACCTCGGCACTAGGTTCCGTAAACGGAAAGAAGCTGGGTCTGAAGCGCAGAGAGGTCTGATCGTCAAACAGTTGGTGGATGAAGGCCGTCAAGACGCCTTTCAGGTCGGAGAAAGAGACCTGGTTGTCCACCAGCAAACCCTCCACCTGGTGGAACATGGGCGTATGCGTCAGGTCCGAATCGCACCGATACACCTTGCCGGGTGCGATGATGCGCACCGGTGGCTGGCGCTTTTCCATCACTCGGGGTTGGCTGGGGGAGGTATGGGTTCTCAGGACCACATTGTCCGATACATAAAAGGTATCTTGCATATCCCTTGCAGGATGGTTTTTGGGGATATTCAAGGCCTCAAAATTATAAAAATCGGTTTCCACCTCGGGACCTTCGACGACATCGAAACCCATTTGAGAGAAGATGCCGCAAATCCGATTTGCAATCTGCGTAATGGGGTGGTGTGCGCCTATCGCCGTTTTTCTGCCCGGAAGAGAAACATCGATCCTGTCCGATATGGATAGGGCGCTTTCGGACATGCGGGTCAGTGCGTCGTTGAACGCTTCATCCAAGATACGCTTGATTTCGTTGGCCCGTTTACCCGCCTGTGGGCGTTCGTCTTTGGGAAGCGCTGAAATGTTTCTCAGAAAATGGGTGACGCTGCCCTTTCGTCCAAGATACTCGACGGAAAGGCGGCTAACCGCATCCGCGTCCGTCGCTTGTTTGAGTGCCTCCATGGCATCCGAAAAGATTCGTTCTATGGTGTTTTCCACAATACTTACTCTATTTTGCTGGATGATTGTGCTATCCCCACTGTCCCGCCGAGGCGGGACAGTGGGGATGGTCGCTTGCACGGTCGGGAA
>Ga0272441_10010690_pt1 | contig 13819 bp, 10 predicted proteins | sample SSMProp6N_FD_193582 | JGI IMG/M metagenome (GOLD analysis project Ga0272441, IMG submission 193582) | Marine sediment archaeal communities from Little Sippewissett salt marsh, Falmouth, MA, United States - SSM-Prop-6N | ecosystem: Environmental > Aquatic > Marine > Wetlands > Sediment ... | reverse complement strand
GTTCCACCGTGCTCGGCCGTCCGTCCAGAAGCTGCACCTGAACCTCCGAGTCCTCCTGGAGAAACTCCACCCCCGGCCCAGCCGACTCCATGGGCAGGTCCACCTGCTCGTACGACTGCGAGTCCATGAAATGCAGCGTCTCGCCGTCACGGTAGAGGAAGACCATCGCGTGTCTTTCCACCTCGACGGCGTCCACCGTGTCGCCGAGCTTGAAGCTGCGCTCGGTGTGCGAGCCGTCCGAAAGCCTCTCGAGCTTGGCGTGGACGATTCGGCTGGTTTGAGCAGTGCCCTTGACGTCGAAAGAGAGAACCCGGTAGGGAGCGCCGCCCATGACGATGACGGTGCCGTTGCGGATGTCAGCCGCGGGAATCTGCATGACACACCCCCGTGTATCCGTCTTGCCCTCGCAGCCCAGGGCAAGCCTATCGCGGCAGGCGGGGCCGTGTCAAGCCGTGCGAGCCGCACTCCGGGGCGAAAAACCGGTGCGCCAAGGCCTGGCAGCGTGCATACTGTTGGGCCGGCCCAGGCGCATTCCGAAAGGCTACCGGATGACTCAGCGGCCAAAGCACCTCACCCTCCTCATCACCATCCTCTGCCTCTTCGGAGGTGCGGTGGGGCGTGCCACAGGTCGTGATTGCCCCGTGGCGACGGTGCTGTCGACGGTCGACGGCTTCGTGATGTGGATGGCACGTGAGGACGAGGTCTTTCTCGAGGCGCAGCACAAGCCGTTCTATCGCAGAAGCGACATGCCGTACTTCCCTTGGCTCGCGGATGTCTCCAGGGCTTTGACCCCGATGGGCGGCAGACTGTCGTTCGCGGCCGAGACGGCGGAAGGGGAGAGCGCCGTCGGATTCGAATGCATCGAGCGTATGCACAGGGATGCATCTCGCATTGAGGCAGCCTTCCGGCTCGAGGGCGGGGGCCTCACCATGGAGTGCCTGGTTCCTCCCGAGGGAAGCGCCGTTATCGTACGCGTGAGGTCCGACGGTGATGGGCGTCTGGAACTGGTGATGATGGTGGAGGGACCTCGCCTCGAGGCCCGCTACACGTCGCCCCTGGAGAGTGGCTCCGACTTCCCGCTCGGCGCTCCGTGGTACAGGTACGAGCCGGCCGATCGGACCCTGCGGCAGATGTGGGACGACAGAATGGAGTTGGGTTCACCCCGCCGGGTCCACGACCCCTGCTCGGCGCTGTACTGGTCGCTGCCGTGCGTGACGGACCTCCCTGCGGGCCTGTGGGCGCGCTCGCCCCGCCCGATCCAGCTTCGCTGGACCCTTGGGGCCGACGCGCCGCTCGTCCTGCAGCTCGCAAGCGCCGACAACCCCGAGGAGCTCGGACAACGCATGCGCGCTCTTAGGTCCAGGGACTTCGACGGTTGGCTGACCCACACCGGGCGGTGGTGCGAGCAGACCCTCGAACGCGCCGAGTCGGCCGTCCTCGAGACCACCGGGGTAGCCGTCCGCGAGATGCCGGACTCGTGGAGACGGGTGTTCCGGCAGAACCTCCTGGAACTGGACAGGTTGCACCCGCCGAACGGTTGCCTGTTCGCCTGCCCGGCCGGCAACCAGCTCCACCGGGACGGCATCGCCGGGTACTTCAACTCCTGGATACGCGACGACTCCATAGCAGTCGTGAACCTGGCGGCGATCGGACTCGGTGAGTGCTATCTGCCGGGTCACATCGCTCTGATGCTCGGCAACCACTACGAAGCCGTGCTTGCCGACGGCGCAACTCACAGATGGTGGGACACCTTCTACTGCTCCAACGATAACTGCGCCGGCGGCACTCAGTTCTCGGAGACCGACTCCACCTTCTTCGGCGTGTGGTCCCTGTGGGAGGCCGGACGAGCTCACGGCGTCGTTCACGAAGTGAGCGAGGCGGAGTACGCCCTGTGCTGCGACGCGACGCGCTACCTCGAGAGCTCCGTCACGCACGACCCGCTTACAGGCCGTGGGGTGCGTTACTTCGACGAGAGGGTGGGCCTCTTCAAGGAGATGCGTATCAATGAGGCCGACATCACGGCCGACGAGCCGGATTGGTACCGCTATCCGGTGCCGGCCAAGGGCGACCGTCTGTCTTTCGTCGATACGCTCTATGTGAACCTGCTCATGCATGCCTCGTACGTGATGCTGGGCGAGATGGCCGGTGATCTGGGTCGGCCCGCCGAGGCGGCCGGGTGGCTCGCCAAGGCTGCGGAGCTTGCCGGGAGAATCGACGAACACCTCTGGGACCAGGACAAAGGGAGATACATCGCGGGCCTGGGGTGGCACCGCGGTCTCTCCGACTACGTCCCAATAGATTACGACTGGTACAATATTGGTTTCGACTACATCTGGGGACTCACACTGCCGCGGGTGGAGCTACTGCCCTGTTCAGTCGAGGTCCGGGATAACTGCCTTCGGGCCGCTTACCGCGACGCGTGCTGGAACAACACCGTGTTCGCCAAGGCGCAGTTGGCCGTGGCGCTTGCTGAGGTCCGCTGCGAGGTTGTCGAGGAGATCGTCTCGGACTGCAGGACCACGCAATATGCGTCCGACTCCATCACCGGCGAGCGAGTCGAGTACTACTTCCCGTCTGTGATCGCCGAGCAGTTCGGGGGGTGCAACCTGCCCCAGGTCTTTGCCATCGCTCCCACCTTGAGAGCGATGGTCCTGGCGGCTTCGGAGAAGGGTCTGGGCAGATGACTCTGCGAATCTGCTGCTCCTCCGCCGAGTTCGCTCTGGCGCTGAGGGAAGGCCGTGTGGGCATCGAACGAGGGGCGGCGCGGTGGTGTCGCGGGGGGAGAGGCCCGTTCCGGGTTCTCGCAGAGCGCAACGGCGAGTGGACCGAGGTATGGCCCGAGGAGATGGACTGGGAGCCTTCCGTGTCGAGCTGGCGGGGCCGCAGCGCCGAGTACGGCGTCGGCGTTTCCTTGAGCTCGCGCCAGAGCGACGGTGGCGTGATAGAGCTGTCGGCCGAGGTGAGCGCCTCGGGGGACTGGGGGGTGACGGCCTTCGCCTGGCCTCACATCTCGGGGCTCTCACACCCCGGCGGGGGCGGCTCGGTGACCTGGCCCTTCGGCGTCGGGGCGAGCGCCGCCGTCGCCGACCTGCCCGCCTGGCCCGGCCTCATCCTCACCTATCCCGTGTACGCCTCGATGCAGTGGATCGACCTCTACGACGAGAGATCCGGGCTGTACCTGGGCGCCCACGACGACGCCCCCTTCATGAAATGGCTCTACGTCTGGAATGCCTCGGACGGCGTCGGCGTCCGGTTCGACTGGACGGACCTGGCCGTGAAGCCGGGCGAGACGCTGGCGCTCCCCCCAGTAGCGCTCTCGGTCCACCAGGGCGACTGGCACGCCGGGGCGGACATCTACCGTGGGTTCATGCAGCCGCGCCTGGATCGCTGGCCCGCGCCCGACTGGTTCCGGCGCAACCCGTCCCACAACACGATCGTCATGAAGCAGCACGACGCCGACCACCCCCTATTGAGCTTCTCCGATCTGCCCGACCTCTATCGCAAGGCATCGAGCTGCGGCATAGGCATGGTCCACCTCGCCGGCTACATGGAACATGGCCACGACACCGACTACCCCGAGTACGAACCCGGTGATTGCATGGGCGGGCGCGAGGGTCTGGCGAGGGCTATATGCGACATCCACCGTGCCGGCGGCCGGCTGAGCCTTTACACCAACGGGCGGATTCTCGATCCGCGGGGGCCCTTTTCCGAGCACATGGCCGAGGGGGCTGTGAGGGTCCCGCCCGGCCATCCCGCGCGGGCAGCCGTCGTCGACATGTGGGACCACCTGGTCCCTCGGGAAAAGAACGCATGGGACCCGCGGGGCTGCATGGAGGGAGGCCCCAGCCCTTGGAACGCGGACGGCTCCGCCGTCGAGGAGAACTGGGGGCGGCTGCTCGCCGTCATGTGCCCCGGGGCCGCAGGCTGGCGGGGGTTGCTCCTCTCTCGCCTCGCACGGCTCGCCGAGGGCGTCCGCCCCGACGGCTTTCAGGTCGACCAGGTGGCCGGGTGCTGGTGCTGGCCCTGCTACTCCACGGGCCACGATCACGACAGGCCCGCCACGGCGTGGAGCCACTACAGGCAATTCGCCCGCGACATGCGGCAGCGGATGAAGGCGGACGACCCGGACCGCTCCACGTGGACCGAGGGCGTGTGCGACCTCTTGGGAGAGGCGTTCGACTGCCAACAGGCCAACCTCGGCTTCACCACCTGCCTGGGGGGCTCGGCGAAGTGGATGCCGGAGCTCTACAGATACACCTTCCCCGACCAGCACCTGTTCTTCGGCGACCTTAGGGGCGACGAGGTCGAGCAGCTCATGCACGCGATCCTCGTATCGGGCGCCATTCACGCCAACGTCCAGGACTGGGAGGCCTGCCTGCCGGGCTACCGGGAGGCCATCGCCGTCTACCTCCGCTGGAGGCGCGAGGAGACGGACCTCCTGGCGGGCAGTATCGTCGCCGGAGCTGCGTGCAGCGCCGGCGTGGCGTGCACGCAGTTCGCCTCCGACCGCAAGCTGGGCCTGGTGGCCCTGAGGCTGGATGGGAGCCCGCCCGGCTCCATCGAGGTGGACATGGACCGCTGCGGCCGGACTCCGTCGCGCGCGCTTCTCCACACCGCCGCCGGCGCGGCCCCGGTCGAGTTCGCCACACTGGGGGACAGGTTGCGCCTGCGCGTCGAAGCTGACGGCCCATTTCTCCTCGTTCTGAGCTGATTCGCGTGGCGTCCGGCGGCCTCGGCGTCGGACCGCGTTCTTGAAGGGCCCGCAGCGCGGTGGTAGAATCCTGCATACAACCATGCACTGGGTAGATACGCACGTCCATCTGGACTGCAAGCAATACGAGGGCCGGGTCGACGAGGTCCTCGCCAGAGCTGCTGACGCGGGTGTCCTTCAGCTCCTCTGCGTGGGCACGGGCCTCAGCTCGGCTCGCAGGGCCGTCGAGATTGCCGAGAGCCATGCCGGGGTGTTCGCCGTCGTCGGCTTTGACCCCCACAACTGCGGGGAAGTGGCCGATTCCGACTTCGACGAGTTGATATCCCTTGCCCGGCGCGAGCGGGTGGTAGCCATAGGCGAGATCGGGCTCGACTACTACCACGACAGCCATCCGCGCCCCGTCCAGCGGGGGGTCTTCGCCAGGCAGCTCGGGCTGGCCGCTGCGGCGGGGATGCCCGTCTGCATACACACTCGGGATGCAGCCGAGGACACGAGGGCGATACTGCGCGAGGGGGTCGGGCCAGCCGGCGGCGTGATGCACTGCTTCTCGGGCGATGGGGGGTTCGCCGAGTTCTGTCTGGGGCTTGGCATGTACCTTTCGGCCGCCGGGCCCGTGACGTACCCCAAGGCCGATGCCTTGAGGGAGGTGTTCAGAGGAGTGCCGGCCGAGCGCCTTCTCCTGGAGACGGACAGCCCGTACCTCACCCCACAGGTGCTACGGGGCAGGACGAACGAGCCCGCGTATCTGGTTCACACGGCCGAGGTCCTGGCGCGCGTGCGGGGCATGGACCCGCACGAGCTCGCCGAGACGACGACGGCCAATGCCGGGAGGCTGTTCGGCCTGCCCGCCGCCGACCTATTGAGAGCGAAGGATGTCTGAAGACCTGGTTCTCGGAATCGATGTCGGGACTTCCGGCGTGCGCGCCGTGGCCGTGGACGCCCACGGTAGCAGCATCGCGTCCGCCTGCGTCGACGGGGCGTTCGCCGATGCCTCGGGGGCGGCCGACGGCCGCCACGAGCAGGACCCCGAAGGCTGGTGGTCGGCCACCGTCCACTGCCTCTCCGCGCTGGCGGAGAGGATGCGCGCGGACGGGTGTGATCCCGAAAGCATCACGGCGGCTTGCGTAGCGTCCACCTCGGGGACAGTGCTCGCCCTGGACGGTGAGGGGAGCCCTCTGCGCTCGGCCATCATGTACAGCGACGTACGGGCCAAGCAGGAGGCCGCCGCCTGCAACGATGCGGGCAAGGCCCTCGTCAAGTCCCTGGGCTATCGCTTCTCACCCTCGTTCTCCCTGCCCAAGGTTCTCTGGCTGAAGAACCACGAGCCGGAGGTCTACGAGGCGGCCCGCTTCTGCCATCCAGCCGATTTCATCGCCGGGCGGCTATGCGGCGACTTCGATTCGGATACCTCCAACGCCCTCAAGACAGGCTACGACCTGGTCAACCTGCGCTGGCCGGCGTTCCTGGGCAGGAAGCTCTCGATCGACACAGCCAAGCTGCCCTCGGTGGGCGTGCCGGGGACGCCCACAGTTCCCCTGCGCAAGTCGGTGGCGGCCGCGACCGGTCTCTCGGCGCGCACGATGCTCACGCGCGGGCTCACCGACGGCACGGCCGCGTTCGTATCGGGCGGGGCCGCCGACGTCGGCGAATGGGTCAGCTCCCTCGGCACGACGCTCGTGGTCAAGGGCATCTCGCAGGAGATCATCAAGGACCCGCAGGGGAGGCTTTACTCGCACAGGCATCCGGATGGCATGTGGCTCCCGGGGGGCGCATCCTCGGTCGGGGGCGAGTGCCTGGCGGCCAAGTTCCCTCCGGAGGCCCTTGGGGCATGGGACGGCCCGGCCCTCGCCAGGACACCGACCGGGCTCATCGTCTACCCGCTGGTGCGCAAGGGGGAGAGGCTGCCCTTCCACGCTCCCGAGGCGGAGGGATTCGCCATCGGCAAGCCCCCGGACGAGCAGACGAACTACGCCGCATACATGGAGGGCGTGGGCTTCGTCGAGAAGTGGATATTCGATCTGCTGGAGGAGTTGGGCGCGTCGGTGGGGGACAGCGTCTTCGCCGTGGGCGGCGGCGCGAAGTCCGACGAGTGGCTTCAGATACGCGCGAATATACTCAATCGCGCTCTGGTGCGGCCGGCCGGCGAGGTGTCTTCGGCCATGGGAGCGGCCGTCGTGGCGGCGTCGCACACCATCTACGATAGCCTCTCGGAAGCCACGCGGAACATGGTGCATCCGGGGCTGCGCGTTGAGCCGGAGAAGGAGAAGGTCGAGGTCTACCGCGGTCTGTACCGGCGATTCCGCAGGGCCTGCGCCGTGGTGGGCTACGAATGAGCATATTCAAGGCCTGCGACATCCGCGGCCTGGTCGGCAGCGAGATAACCGGGCGGACGGCCCTGGCCATCGGCAAGGCCGCGGGCAGCTTGGTCCGTCGTCGCAGTCCGGATGACCCGTCGGTGGCCGTCGGCGGCGACGTGCGCCCCAGCACGCCCGAGCTCATGGGGGCGCTGGTCGACGGTCTTATGCAGACCGGATGCAAGGTGACGGACCTGGGCATACTCCCAACCCCCGCCTTCTACCACGGAAAGAAGGTGCTTGGCGCTTACGCGGGCGTGATGGTGACGGCGTCGCACAACCCCGCCGGCTTCAACGGCTTCAAGGTGATGCTGGGCGATTCTCCCGTCAAACCCGAAGACATCCAGGAGATACGCGATGTGGTCGAGGGCGGTGCGTTCGCGGAGGGCCGCGGCACCCGGACGCAGGCGGACGTCCTCGATGCCTACCGCCGGTTCGTCATCGAGCAGTCTGGCGAGCCCATCGCCGGCGGGCCGAAGATAGTCGTCGACGCGGGCGGCGGCTGTATGGGGAACCTCGCTCCGGCCGTGCTCCGCGACGCGGGCCTTACGGTCGAGGAGCTCTACTGCGACAATCCCGGCACATTCCCGCGACACCCGAATCCCGCCCTGGCCGAAGCGCTCGTCGATCTGTGCGACAAAGTCCGGCAGACCGGGGCCGACATGGGCGTTGCGTACGACCTCGACGGCGACAGGGCCGTTTTTGTCGATGAGAGCGGCCGCGCTGTCCCCAACGACGACGTGATAGTGCTGTTCGTCCGCGAGGTGCTTCCCACGAGCGACAATCCGCTCCTCGTCTACGACATCAAGTGCTCGAGCATCGTCGCCGAGGCCGCCGAGGCGGTGGGAGGTCGAGCCGTCATGATGCCCTCGGGCTACGCCTACATCAAGAGGGCTCTCATCGAGGGCGGTGCGCCTCTCGGCGGGGAGGTAAGCGGCCACTTCTTCTTCGGACAGTTCGGCGGCGACGACAGCCTCTATGCAACGTTGCTGCTAGCGCGAATAGTCGCCGCGTGCGGGCGGAGGCTCTCGGAGTTGGTGGCGGAGATCCCCAGATACCACACGACGCCGGATATCCGCCTGCCTATGTCGTACGAAGAGGCGAAGCGGAGCATCCGGAGCATAATCGAAGCGGCTCGGGTTCCCCTCATCACAATCGACGGCGTGCGCGCGGACTACGGCTACGGCTGGGCCCTGGCGCGGCCCTCCGTCACGGAGCCGCTGCTGACGCTCCGCTTCGAGGCCGAGGACGGCGCCAAGGTCGAGGAGATCGTAAGGGACTTCCTTCGGCCCACCCCCGATCTGCTGGAGAGAACTCTGTGCCGGTTGAGACAGTAGCCTGGACGGGCGAGGCGGTCAGGCTGGTGGACCAGACGCGTCTGCCCGGGGAGCTCGCATACATCGACTGCCGTGACGTCGAGTCGCTGTGGGAGGCCATACGGAGCCTGCGCGTGCGTGGCGCGCCCGCCATAGGCGTGGCCGCGGCGTTCGGCGCGTGCCTCGCCGCAATCCGCTCCGAGGCCGCCACGGGCGAGGGATTGCTCGCGGACGTCGAGGAAGGCATCGGTCGCCTCGCGTCCTCTCGCCCCACGGCGGTCAACCTCTTCTGGGCGCTGGAGCGGATGCGCCGGGCGGCCCGCACGTCGGCCTCCGCCGGCCCGGATGGGATTCGTCAGGCGCTTCTGGCCGAGGCGCAGTCCATTCAAGAGGAGGACAGGAGGGCGTGCCGGCGTATCGGCGAAAACGGGCGCGATCTCATAAAGCCGGGCGCAAACGTGCTCACTCACTGCAACGCGGGCGGTCTGGCCACTTCCGAATACGGCACGGCGCTGGCGGTCATGTTTGCAGCGCGCGAGGCCGGCACAAGCTTCCACGTCTACGTCGACGAGACAAGGCCGCTGCTCCAGGGAGCGCGGCTCACCGCCTGGGAGCTGCAGCACGCCGGCATCCCCGCAACGGTCATATGCGATAACATGGCCGGGTCGCTCATGCGTGCCGGCTCGGTCGACCTGGTCATAGTCGGAGCCGACCGCATAACCGCCAACGGCGACACGGCCAACAAGATAGGCACGTATTCCCTCGCCGTCCTGGCGGCGCATCACGACGTTCCCTTCTACATCGCCGCCCCTCTCTCCACCATTGATCCGGGCCTTTCCGACGGGCGCGGCATCCCCATCGAAGAGCGCCCCGGTGGCGAGATCAGCATGTGCGGCGGCGTTCGGACCGTGCCCGAGGGCGTAGCGGTCTACAACCCCGCGTTCGACGTCACTCCCGCCGACCTCATCAGCGGCATCGTGACCGAGGTCGGGGTCCTGCGCGCGCCGTACGGGCCCTCCATCGCAGAGGCGCTGAGGCAGGCGTGATGGAGCGCGTAGCGCTTGTCCGCTGCCCCGACTACGAGCCCGCGACCCTTTCCGCGGCCATCGACGGCGCCCTCGAGCTCCTGGGCGGTTTCGACTCCCTCATTCCGCAGGGCGCTTCCATCATGCTGAAACCGAACCTGCTGTCCCCGCGCCCGCCCGAAGAGGCCGTCGTCACTCATCCGGCGTTGGTCGGGGCGCTGGCGACGGCTCTTCTCTCCCGCGGACACAGCGTGGGCGTGGGCGACTCGCCGGGCGGAAGGACTAAGCGTTTCAAGGAAGTCTGGCGCACGTCCGGCATGGAGGAGGCGCTCCAGGGTACAGGCGCCCGCTGCGCCGAGTACAACAGCGTCCGGCTCGTGCCGGTGCCGGACGGGGTCGTCGCCTCCGAACTGCCCATCGGCCGGCCCATACTCGATGCGGACTTCGTCATCGACCTGCCCAAGCTCAAGACGCATCAGGTCACCGTCCTCACGGGCGCCGTCAAGAACATGTTCGGCGCAGTGAGCGGGCTGGCGAAGGCCGAGCTGCACAAGGCGGCCCCCCGCCCGCGCGACTTCGCCGACGCGGTGTGCGACGTCTACTCGGTCGTGCGCCCCGACCTGGTCGTCATGGATGCCGTGGACTGCATGGAGGGCGACGGGCCGGTGGGGGGCGACGTCAGGAGACTCGGCCTCATACTGGCCGGCACCGACGCGGTGGCGGTAGACGCGGTTGCGGCGGCGATCGTCGGCTTGTGCGTCGACGACGTGCCTCACATCCGTCGCGCCGGAGAGCGAGGGCTCGGCTGTTCCGACCTGGCCGGCATCGAGGTCGTGGGACTGCCGCTGGACAGCGTGGCCGTGGCGGACTATGCTTTTCCGAAGGAGAGCCTTCTGGGGAGGCTGCCGCGGTGGGTGCTGTGCCTTCTCGCCAAATACGTGCGCGCCTGGCCCGAGCCTTCGGCCGAGAAGTGCACTCGATGCGGGGAGTGCGTGGCGGGCTGCCCGGCCGGCGCATTGGCCTGGCGGGACGGGCGCCGGGCGCCCGTGCTGCACAAGCGCAAGTGCATCCGCTGCCTGTGCTGCTATGAGTTCTGTCCATCAGGAGCCGTGCGCCTTCGCAGGAGCCTCATAGCCCGGCTGTTCTTCTAGGAGCGATGCGGCCCCCGGCCGCTTTTGTGAGGAGTGAGTGCCATGGCCCTGGTCCAGCCCATCAGAACGGCCGTCATACCCGTCGCCGGAAAGGGCACCCGACTGCTGCCGGCGACCAAGTCCCACCCCAAGGAGATGCTCCCGGTCGGTACGAAGCCGGTCGTCCAGTACGTGGTCGAGGAGGTCCAGAGCGCGGGTGCGGGGCAGGTTCTCTTCGTCACCGGCCGGCAGAAATCCGCCATCGAAGATCACTTCGACGCGGATCCGGAACTGGACCGCGCTGTGCGCGAGGGGCCGAGGCCGGAACTCCTGGACGAACTCCAGTTCGAAAGCGAGGAGGTATTCTACATCCGCCAGTCCACGCCGACCGGCCTGGCCAACGCCGTCGGAAGGGCCAAGGGGTTCCTGCGCGACGGGGAGAGCTTCATCGTCGCGCTCGGGGACACCATCATATGGTCCGAGCGCGGGCCGTCCTCGCTGCTGCGCAGGATGGTGGCGGCCCATGCCGAGGCGAACGCCGCGGCGACCATCGCCGTCGAAGAGGTCTCCGAGGAGGATATCCAGAAGTACGGGATCGTTGAACCGGAGGGCGACGGGGGGGCGGACGTATTCCGCATAGCGTCTCTGGTCGAGAAGCCAAGCCCTCTCCGCGCCCCGAGCAGGCTGGCCATAGCCTCGCGCTACATCTTCAGCCATCAGATCTTCCCGGCCATAGAGAGGACCGCCCCGGATGCGTCGGGTGAGACACAGCTGACCGATGCCATATCGGTCCTGGTGAAGCAGGGCTTGCCCGTCGTGGGGGTCCGCCTGGCGGACGATGAGGCCCGCTATGACATAGGGAGCTTCGAGAGTTACTTCCGGGCGTTCGTCGACTTCTCGCTGCGCGATGAGCGTTACGGATACACGCTGCGCCAATACCTGACGCGGGCTCTCGGTTAGGGGGACTGCCGACATATGGCTGAGAAGGTGCGCAAGGGGACACAGGCGCGCTTGGCCGAGAGTGGTACCGGCGGTGTCATAATCGCATCGGCGCCCGGCCGGGCGGGGATAATCGGCAACCCGACCGACGGATACGGCGGGTCCGTCATCTCCTGTTCGCTCCAGGAGCGGGCCCACGTGAGGCTTGTGCCAGGGAAAGCGCCCGGCGTGCGTCTGACGATGAGTGATGAGGCCGCCGAGCTGGCCGGGCGAAGCGACTACCACCTCCGCGGAGACAGGTTCGACCTCGTCAGGGCGGTGCTCTCCTACCTCCGCCACTATGACGGCGGCTTCTCGATCTCCACGCGGACGGACGTGCCCGTATCCGCGGGGCTTGCCGGGTCCACGGCGCTGTTGGTCGCGATAGTGGCCGCCGTTCTCGAGCACCTCGGCGTGCGTCATCACAGGCACTACCTGGCCGAAGTGGCGCGTGTCATCGAGCTGAACTACATGAAGACGCAGTGTGGGTACCAGGACGCATACATGGCGGTGTTCGGCGGGCTGCAGTACATGGACTTCCGCGACAAGGAGTTCTACCGAGAGCTCTCGCGCGAGGTCTATGCGACGATGGAGCCGCTGGGCGAGATGGTGGCTGAACTGCCCGCCGTTGTCGTACACACAGGGCACGAGCGGCACTCGGGCAGCGTGCTCAGGCCCATCCGCGAGCGCTGGCTCGAGGGTGACAGGGGAGTGGTCGAGGGTTACCGCCGCATCGGGCAGCTCTGCCGGCAGGGCAAGAGGGCCCTTCTGGACCGAGACTGGCCGACGCTGGGCAGGCTCATGAACGAGAACCACGCCGTCCAACGCGAGTTGGGCGCGTCGGGTCCGGCCAATGATGAGCTCGTCGAGAGGTGTCTCCACCAAGGCTGTTGGGGTGCGAAGCTGGCCGGCGCCGGCGGCGGCGGCCACATAGTCGCCCTGCACCCCGAGCCCGGCGAGTTGGTGCTCCGTCTGGCCGAGGACGGCTACACCCGTGTCATCCGTCCCAAGCCTTCGGCCGGCCTGACCGTTTCGAGGGAGTCGCATTGAAGCTCTCGGATGTCGGCGAGTTCGGTCTGATAGCCCGCCTGGCGGAGGTCTTTCCCGCCCCTTCCGAGGGGGTTGTCGGCATAGGCGACGATGCGGCCGTCATCCCTGACCCTCGGGGCGGTCCCAGCGTCCTTCTCACCACGGACATGCTCGTCGAAGGCGTCCACTTCGAGATTGACGCCGTCTCGCCGCGCGACCTCGGCTACACCGTCCTGGCGGCCAACGTCAGCGACATAGCGGCCATGGGCGGCCGGCCCCTCCACGCCGCCGTCTCGCTGGGCGCACCGGGGAGCACCTCGCTCGACGTTGCCCTGGGCATAGCCGAGGGCATCTCCGAGGCGGCCGCCGAGTGCTGCGTGGAGGTAGTCGGCGGCGACACCGTGGCCGCTCCCTGTCTCGTCATCAGCGTGGCGCTGACGGGCGAGGCGGACAGGCCCATCTTCCGCCGCGGCGCGAGGCCGGGCGACGCGGTCGTCGTCACGGGCGCGCTGGGCAGGCGGGAGGCGGTACGGAGATCCGGCGGCTTCGTGAGGCCCGTGCCGAGGCTGGCGGCGGCGGCCGCCATCGCCTCGGAACTCGACGTTGGAGCCATGATAGACATAAGCGACGGACTCGCCGGCGATTGCGGTCACTTGGCCCGGGCCGGCGGCGTCCGCATCGCCATAGAGGCCAAGAGGCTACCCATAGACGACGCCACGCGGGAGCTCTGCGGCAAGCTGGGGGTCGATCCGGTGGAGTTGGCACTGACCGGAGGCGAGGACTACGAGCTCGCCTTCACGGTCGCCGGGGGCGACGTCGGTAAGCTGGCGTCGCTATCTCGGCGCTGCGGGACGTCTCTGACGGTTGTCGGTTCGGTGAGCGGCGGGGAGGGCGTGGCGGTTGTGGGGGCGGATGGGGTTTCGCGCGAGCTTGCGGGGGGCTATACTCATTTCGGGCCGGGCTCCTGACGTGGCCTGCGCCCCGGGGCGACGGATTCGCCGTGGATGCGGGAGCGCGGCCAGCTGCACTCCGGGAGAGAACGCGTGCTCAGAGTAGCCGTACTAAGCAACGACGCCGATTTGACGAACGCCGTGGCAGCGTCTCTGCGTGAGATGGGCCACGACGGTGTCATCCCCGAGCCGGACGAGTCCGCTTGGCTTCGCATGCGGGCGTGCACGCCCGACGCAGCGATACTCGATCTGGAAGACGCCGGTTCGGACATGCTCAGAGAGCTGAGGGAAGTCAGGCGCGACGATGCCCTGGTCGATCTTCCCGT
>Ga0272441_10010688_pt1 | contig 13819 bp, 11 predicted proteins | sample SSMProp6N_FD_193582 | JGI IMG/M metagenome (GOLD analysis project Ga0272441, IMG submission 193582) | Marine sediment archaeal communities from Little Sippewissett salt marsh, Falmouth, MA, United States - SSM-Prop-6N | ecosystem: Environmental > Aquatic > Marine > Wetlands > Sediment ... | reverse complement strand
TGGGGCCTCAACGACGCCTGGATCGCCCACCACGGCGGCGTGACCCCCGACTACCTCGACCGCCACAAGCCCCATCTCATCATCTTCCACGCCTACTTCTCGCCCCAGACCCCCGTGCCCCGCGAGACCCCGTGGGACGATATGGTGCTCGGGCTCCGGGACTACGCCCGCGAGAGAGGCTACGTGCTGGCCGCCGTGTTCGGCACCTCGCCCTACGATACGCAGCACTACTACGTCCGCCCCGGCTTCGCGGACAGTGCAGCGCTCGTGGCGACCATCCGCGCGGTGCGCTACACCTCGATGAGCAGCGGCAAGCCGTGCTTCAACTACGCCATGCTGCGGCCGATCGACGCGCCGTGAGGCGTGGTGCGCCTCCCCTTGATCATTTCGTGGGATCAGTGCTGAGCGTCGCGTGCCTGCGCCATGCGCGCCGCGAGGAGGATCGCGGCGACCATCGAGCGGTGGGAGGCGATGCCGCGGCCCGCGATGTCGTAGGCCGTGCCGTGGCCGACGGAGGTGCGGATGATGGGGAGGCCGAGGGTGACGTTGACGGCTTCGTCGAAGGCGATGAGCTTGAGGGGGATGAGGCCCTGGTCGTGATACATGGCGACGACGGCGTGGAACTCGCCCTGGGCCGCGCGGCGGAAACAGGTGTCGGGGGAGACGGGTCCGGCTACGGGGATGCCGGCGTGGCGGAGCTGCACGACGGCGGGCTCGATGATGCGGAGCTCTTCGTCGCCGAAGCGGGAGCCGTCGCTGGCGTGGGGGTTGAGACCGCAGACGGCCACGCGGGGCTCGGGGATGGCGAAGAAGCGGCGCAGGGATTCCGCCGTGGTGGTTGCGACGGCGACGATCTCCTCGGTGCCGATGGCGTGGGGCACGTCGGCGAGGGCGATGTGGTGTGTGACGAGGGCGACGCGCAGCGGGCCGCCCACGAGCATCATCACGTGGTGCTCGGCTCCGCAGATGTCGGCGAGCATGTCGGTGTGGCCGGCGAAGGGGGAGCCTGCGAGTGCGATGGCCTGCTTGTGGATGGGGGCGGTGGCGATGGCGGCCACGCGGCCGTCGCGGGCGGCTGCTGCTGCGGCCTCGATGGCCCGCAGAGCGGCGGCTCCGCCCTCGGGCGAGGGCCGCGAGGCGAAGAGCACGCCGGGGCCAACGCCCCCGAGGTCGCACACCTGTGTGGGGGCGTCGGGGGCCAGGGCGTCGGGCGACGGAGCCGCCTGCCATGCGGCGGGCATGCCGAGGCGCTGGGCGGCCTGGCGGAGGGCGGCGTCGTCGCCGAAGACCACGATTCGGCAGGCCCGGGCCACGGCGTCGTCGGCGAGGGCTTTGACGACGACTTCGGGGCCGATGCCGGCGGGGTCGCCCATGGTCACGGCGATGAGGGGCAGGTGGGCCACGCGATGGCTCCGAAGGGGGGCCCTCAGAGGGTCTGAGGAGGGCCGGTGCCGCGGGCCGTGCGGAGGGCCGGCTCTACATGGTGAATTCGTGGCCGAGATAGCGCTGCTTGACCTCGGGATGCGCCACGATCTCCTCGGGGGAGCCGTGGGCGACGATGCGCCCCTGGTCGATGATATACGCGCGGTCGGTCACGCGGAGGGTGTCGCGCACGTTGTGGTCGGTGAGCAGCAGGCTCATGCCCTTGGCCTTGAGGTCGCGGATGATGCCCTGAATGTCGGCGATCTTCTTCGGGTCGATGCCGGAGAAGGGCTCGTCGAGGAGGAATATCTGGGGCTTTGTGATGAGGGCTCGGGCGATTTCCAGGCGGCGGCGCTCGCCGCCGGACAGCGTGTGCGCGAAGTTGTCGGCCACGTGGGTCAGGTCGAGGTCGGCGAGCAGTTCGTCGAGCCGCCGCAGGCGCTCGGGTCGGCCGATCGCCAGCGTTTCCAGGATGGCGAGCAGGTTGTCGCGTGCGGTCAGGCGCTGGAAGAGCGAGGGCTCCTGCGAGAGGTAGCCCATGCCCAGGCGTGCCCGGCGGTACATGGGCAGGCGGGTGATGACCTCCCCGCGCAGACGCACCACGCCGTCGTTGGGGTGGATCATGCCGATGGTCATGCGGAAGGAGGTGGTCTTCCCCGCGCCGTTGGGGCCGAGGAGGCCGACGATTTCGCCCTTGTTGACCTCGAAGCTGGCGTCGTCGACCACGCGGCGGCCGCCGTAGACCTTCACAAGGTTCTCGCACTGGAGTAAGTGCATGTCGATCCTTCTTGGGAGTTCCGTTCAGCGGACGAGCTTCATCCGGCCGAGGGGCCAGAGGACGAGGAACGCTTCGCCCACCAGGTAGTCGCGCGGGACACCGCCGCGGCGGCGCCAGCCGCGGCTGTCGTTCGAGTTGCAGCTGTTGTCGCCGAGCACGAAAAACTCGTCGTCGCCGAGCTGGTAGACTTCGTGGACCGCGCGCCGCGACGGGCTGTCCGTGTAGTGGAGGTCCACGTAGACCCCGGTGTCGAGGAAGCGGGCTCGGCCCTGCTTGCAGCCCAGGCGGACCTGGGTGTGGCCGCTGAATCCTGCCCACTCGAAGACGCCTCGGCTGGGCTCGAAGGGGGCTCGGAGCAGTTCGCGTCCGTCGGCCCGCACGATGATCGTGCGGTCTACGGTGCACACCTGGATGAGAGTGGCTCGGCCTTGCTGGATGGGGCAGGGCTTGGCGGCGTGGACCAGTTTTCCCAGACGGTGGACCTGGGGACGGCACGGCGACTCGTCGAGCGGGAAGACGACCTTCCAGTAGTCGAGCCGGTCGTCGTTGTTCACCCCCACGGCGGGCAGGGTCTCGATCTCCACGCTCACGTAGCCCGCCCTGGCCTGCGGCTCGAGGCGAAACTGGACCATGATGTCGCCTGTGGTCATGCGGTGGAAGCCGCGGCCGCGGAAGTCGCGTTCCTCGTAGGCGAGGATCTCGCGTCGGTACTCGAGCACCTGGGGCTCGGGTGCGTTCTCGCAGGCCACAAGGAAGTCGCCGTCCGCCAGGTCCCAGCGGCTCGTGTCGCTCGGCTCCCAGAATTCGGCCTCGCCGGAATGCGGGCGGAGCCGCCAGAGCGCGGCCTGCACGCGCCAGGGCTTGCGGGCGATCTGGCCGTTGATGTAGAGATCGCCGTCGCGCACGCGCACCCGCTCGCCGGGAAGCCCCACGATGCGCTTGATGTAGTTCTTCGAGGTGTCCTCGGGATACTTGAAGACCCCGATTTCCCAGCGGCGGGGCGAGCGGAAGTCGTAGGCGAACTTGTTGACCAGAATCTTGTCCCCCGTCCACGGGTCGCCCAGGAGGGTGGGCTCCATGGACTTGGTGGGGATTTTGAAGACTTCGAGCACGAAGTGGCGGATGACCATGGCCAGGATGAACGCGATGGCCAGGGAGTCGGCGATCTCGCGGACCTGGCGGCGCAGGTCGTGGGAGTTTTCGGGCGTGTCGTTTCGCTTAGCCATGGAGCTTCCTGGTCGGCGAGCGCGGCACGGGGCGCGCTACGCGTTGGCGGCTTGTTCCTCGAGGCGCTGCTTGGCTGTGATGGCTGCGCCGATGACGCCGGCGTGGCCGCCGAGTTGGCTGCGGACGATCTGGCAGCGCTTGGCCCCGATGGGGAAGCAGCGACGCGCCACCTCCTCGCGCAGCGGGCCGAAGAGCTGGTCCCCGGCGTTCGTCATGCCGCCGAAGAGGACGATCATCTCGGGGTTGAAGATGTTGATGAGGCTGCCCATGGCAGCGGCCATATAGATGATGGTGTCGCTCACGATGCGCTGGGCCAGCTCGTCGCCCGTTGCTGCGGCCTCGAAGACCGCTGCACAGGTGAGAGTATCGGTGAGAGCCGCCAGGGAACTGGCGTTGCCCTCCGCGAGGGCCTCGCGCGTGCGCCGCACCACGCCGGTGGCCGAGGCGTAGGCCTCCACGCACCCGCGGGAGCCGCAGTTGCACTCGATGCCGTTGTAGCAGATGGAGACGTGGCCGAGCTCGGCCGCGATGTCGTCCGCGCCGTGCCACACGCGCCCGCCGATGACGATGCCGCCGCCGATGCCGGTGCCGAGCGTGAGCATGATCATGCAGTTCGAGCCCTTGCCCGCGCCCGCCACGGCCTCCGCGAGGGCCGCGGAGTTCGCGTCGTTCTCGATGAACGTGGCGTAGCCGCAGCGGCGCTGGATCTCTTTGCCCAGGTAGAGGTTCTCCCACCCGGGCAGGTTGGGGGCTTCGTGGATGATGCCCTCGCGGGTGTTGAGGGGGCCGGGCGAGCCGATGCCCACGCCCGCGATCCGGTCGGCGGGCAGGCCCGCGCCCTCGCGCACCAGGCCCACGAGACTGCCCATGCGATCGAGCACGTGGTCGCGTCCGTGCTCGCCCTCCGTCTCGATGCTCTGGAAGTGCACCACCTTCCCTGCCGAGTCCACCACCCCACCCTTGATGTTCGTGCCCCCGAGGTCGATCCCCACGTAGCAGGTGTCCATCTACTCCCTCTCTCTCTCGCTTGCGGCCAGGATGGCCGGGAGCCGCTCGGCGAGCGCGCGGAGTGCCCGGCCGCGATGGCTCACGGAGTTCTTGGCTTCGGCAGACACCTCGGCAAAGGTGGCGCCGAAGTCGGGATACAGGAACACGGGGTCGTAGCCGAAGCCGTTGGCCCCGCGTGGATGGCGCGTGATGTGGCCGCGACAGGCTTCCTCGATCTCGAGGGCCACGCCGTCGGGCGATGCCAGAGCCAGTGCGCACACGAAGCGGGCGCCGCGGTCCGGCACGTCGATGGCATTGAGCTCGCCGAGCAGCGTGGCCACCTTCTCCTCATCGGTGGCGCCGGGACCCGCGTAGCGGGCGGAATGAACACCAGGCCGCCCGCCCAGGGCGTCCACGCACAGGCCCGAGTCGTCGGCGAGCACCCACGTGCCAAGCTGGCAGGCGAGCTCTGTGGCCTTGAGGCGCGCGTTCTCGGCGAAGGTCTCCCCGGTTTCCTCAGGCGGCTGTGCGTGGGGGAAGGCATCCAGGCTGCGCAGGTCGGCGGGCAGGTTGGCGAGGACGGCCTGGACTTCGCGGAGCTTCCCTGGGTTGTGGCTCCCGAGGACGATGGAGGGGCGTGTGGGTTCACTCATGCCCAGGGCCTCCTGCGCCAGCGGAGCGCCCGCTCCTGGGCCGCGAAGAGCTGCTGGGCTCCGGCGCGTGCCAAGCGCAGCATGGCGCGGAGCTGAGTATTGCCGAAGGGCGTGCCCTCGGCCGTGCCCTGCACCTCGATGAACTTGCCCTGCTCGGTCATCACGACGTTCATATCGACGTCCGCACCCGCGTCCTCGGCGTAGGCGAGGTCGAGGACGGGCTGTCCGGCGACGACGCCGACGCTGACGGCGGCGACCATCGTTCGCAGGGGGAGGGCGGCGATGAGCTTGCGGCGGCGCATCCAGGCCAGCGCGTCCGCAAGGGCGACGTAGGCGCCCGTGATGGCGGCGGTGCGGGTGCCGCCGTCGGCCTGGAGCACATCGCAGTCGAGCCAGATGGTGCGTCCGACGATGGGCTTGAGGTCTACGGCGGCGCGCAGGGCTCGTCCGATGAGGCGGCGGATCTCCACCCCGCGGCTGTCGATGCGGGCCAGGCCGTCGCGGGGCTTCCGCCGGCGCGTCGAGCCGGGCAGCATCCCGTACTCGGCGGTCACCCAGCCCGAGTCGCCGTTGCGGAGGAACCTCGGCACGCCCTCCTCGACCATGGCCGTGCAGAGCACCTGGGTGCGGCCCATCTCGATGAGCACGGAGCCGTGGGGAGTGGTGGTGTAGCGCCTGCGGATTCGCACGGGGCGCAGCTCGTCGGGTCTGCGGCCATCCGGTCGGGCTGTCGACGCTTTCGCCACGGCTCGTCCTCTGTGCGGCGCGTGCCGCGTGTGCCGTCGAGGCTCAGCAGGTCCTGAGTGCCTGCTCGAGGATGTCGAGGCCCTCGGCCACCTCGGCCTCGGTGGCGGCCATCGACGGGAGCATGCGGAGCACGGTCTCGTGGGTGCAGTTGACCAGGAGGCCCTGGCGGATGCACTCCTCGACGATGGGCGTGCCGGGCCGCGAGAGCTCGACGCCGATCATGCAGCCCTTGCCGCGCACCTCGCGGATGAAGTCCACCTCGGTGCTCAGGGCGGTCATGCGGTCTTTGATCTGGCGCTCGACGCGCTGGGCGTTCTCGAGCAGGCCCTCCTCGGCGATGGCCTCGAAGGCGGCGATGCCGCCGGCGCAGGCGATGGGGTTGCCGCCGAAGGTGGAGGCGTGGGTGCCGGGAACCAGGCTGGCCGCGATGTCGGACTTGGCCTCGAAGCCCCCGATGGCCAGGCCGCCGCCGAGGGCTTTTGCCATCGTCATGATGTCGGGGGTCACGCCCCAGTGCTGGTACCCGAACCACTTGCCAGTGCGTCCGCAGCCGGTCTGCACCTCGTCGAGGATGAGGAGCACGCCGCGCTCGTCGCACAGCTCGCGGAGGCGGGGCAGGTAGTCGTCGTCGGGCACGTTCACGCCGCCCTCGCCCTGGATGGGCTCCACCAGCACGGCGCACGTCTCGTCGTCGCACACCTTGGCCACCACGTCCACGTCGTTGAAGGGCACGTAGACGAAGCCGGGGGGCAGGGGGTGGAAGCCGCGGTGGTATTTGGCCTGCGCCGTGGCGGCCACGGTGGTGAGGGTGCGGCCGTGGAAGGAGTTGTAGGCGGTGATCACCTTGTAGCGGGCGGGGTCGGTGTGGATGCGGGCGAGCTTGATGGCCCCCTCGTTCGCCTCGGCGCCGCTGTTGCAGAAGAAGCACTTGCCGCCGAACGAGCTTTCGGCCACGAGCTGGGCCAGGCGGCCCTGGGGCTCCATGTAGAAGTTGTTGGCCACGTGGAGCAGCTTGCCCGCCTGCTCGCGGATGGCCGCCACCACGCGCGGGTGGCAGTGGCCGATGCCGTTCACGCCCCAGCCGGGGAACAGGTCGATGTAGCGCTTGCCGTTGGCGTCCCACACGGCGCTGCCCTCGCCGCGCACGACGACGATGGGGTAGCGGGTGTAGTTGGGGATCACGTAGCGCTCGAACAGTTTCAGGGTTTCTTCGGTCGTCATGGGTTTGGTTGCTCGAAGATCGGTTTGTGAGGAACGGAAATGGCAACAACGCGTGACGAGAGACGCTCGGACGGGCGGGGACGCCGGCGGGGCGCAGCCCGTCGGCTCCCTCTCGGCTCGGCTCTCGTCACTGGGTGTCGGGCACAGGGGTCGCGGCGCGGGGCCGCGACCTGACGATCTCCGTTCCGATACCTTGGTCGGTGAAGATCTCGAGGAGCAGGGCGTGGGGCACGCGCCCGTCGATCATATGGGCTTTGCGGACCCCCGATTCCACGGCGCGCATGCACGCGTCCACCTTGGGGACCATGCCGCCGCCGATGATGCCCTCGCGCTCGAGCTGCTCGGCCTCGTCGCGCGTTACGGTCGAGATGAGCGATGCCTCGTCGGCGGGGTCGCGGAGGATCCCCGGCACGTCGCTCAGGAGCACCAGCTTCTCGGCCTTCAGATCCGCCGCCACCTTCCAGGCCACGTTGTCCGCGTTGCAGTTCAGGGTTGTATCGTCCAGGGTCACTGCCAGGGGGGCGATCACGGGCACGGAGCCGGCGTCGAGCACGTCGTCGATCACGGCGGTGCGGACCGAGAAGACGCGTCCGACGTGGCCGAGGTCCACGGGCTCGCCGTTGGGGCCTTTGGCGAGGAGCTTCTCGCCCTGGAGGGGCCGTCCGTGGCGCGAGTGGAGTCCCACGGCGCTTCCGCCCAGCGCCTCGATGGCGTGGACGAGCCGGGGGTTCACGTGGTGCACCAGCACGTCCTCCACGATGGCCAGCGTCTCATCGTCGGTCACGCGCTGGCCTCGGACGAACGCGGGCTCCTTGCCGCGCTCCTTCATGGCCTGGCTGATGAACGGCCCGCCGCCGTGGACGAGCACGGGGCGGATGCCCACCTGGCTGAGGAAGACGACGCTGAAGAGGATGGACGAGAGATCGCCGTCGGGGTCCATGGCGGCGCCGCCACACTTGACCACCATGGTGCGACCGCGGAACGTCTGGAGGTAGGGCAGCGCCTCGATGAGCACCGCTGCTTTGGCCCGCGCCGTCTCCAAGTCTTGTTCCTCTCAGCAGCTACGATTCGGAACCATAAGATTATACGGAAGACGGCCCGGAAGTCAATCGTTCCCAAGCCCGCGCCGCGGTGCCTGGGGGCCTCCGCGTTGCCTTGCTCAGCCCCGCTTATCCGGATGTACTGGTCGTGACCCGACGCCTCAGCACGGCCACACGGGCTACCCCAGGACCTCGCGCACCGGCCGCCACTGGGCGCTGCCCGGGGCGCAGACCAGCGAGTCGAGGGGCACCTGGCCTCGGTCCACCGCTCGGCGGAGCGCATCAATGTCGGGCGCCCCCAGGACATCGCCCGAGGGCGTGCGCACCTGCCACACAGCCGTGGGCTGTGGCGCCGCGGGCGGGGAGCTCACGGGGGCCACGTAGCCAGCTTCGGGCTGGGTGGCAAGAGGGGGCACAGCGGCCACGGGCCTGCGCATCACTCCGCCGAGCACACACGTGAGGCCGCCGCCGAGGTTGATGAGCCAGCCGATGACGGTGATGGGCTCGACACTGGACAGCGGCGCACCATGCAGCACGTGCATGACGACGCGCCAGACGAGCGACCACACGAAGAGGGCCAACATCATCACGCCGACGCCCACGATCGCCAGGTCGCGCGGGCGCGAGGGCAGGGCTCCTGTGTGCGGCGATGCGGGCACGGCGCGCGGCAGCCACAGCAGCGTGCACGCCAGGAGCACCAGCGGCAGGCCCCAGCCGAGAAAGCGGAGACCCGTTTGGATCACGAAGTTCGCGGGGAGGCCGTGGGCCGCCACCATGTAGATCATCCACGCGGCGAAGACGAGCACCGTGGCGGCCACGGAGCCGAGGGCCACCCATTCGAGGCCCCCCCACGCGGCCGCCGTCCTGTCTGGCGGCGCGCCGTCCGCGCCACGCCGCGCCGCCCCCATGGCCCGCGCGCCGAACAGCACGGCCAGCCCCCACATCACGATATACTGCACGATGCTCAGGACCATGTTCATCATGGGGGCTTCTCCTCGTGGCAACAGGACGGATCGAGACCATACGTTACACGGAGGACGTGCCAGAAGTCAATCAGTCCGAGCTTCAGGGGGACCGCGGAGGGAAGCCGGGGGGCAGAACGCCCACGCGGCCTGCCGAGGCAGGCCGCGTGGGGGGTGATCGGGTCTGGCTGGCGCCGGTCAGGAGGATTCGGCGGCAGCGGGCATCTCGATGACGCGTGTGGTGAGGCCGATCTTGGCCAGGATGAGGTAGAGCACGAAGCCGACCACAAAGGCGGCCACGGGCGGCGCGGGGACCGAGCCCTTGAGCCCCTCGAGGCCGGGGATGCCAGCGATGAAGTCGACCGCTCCCACGGCGAAGCCGATGATCCAGGAGATCCAGCCCGCCGGGTTCCATCCCGCTCGCGGGCCGGCCCACTTGCGGCCGGCCAGCAGGTAGTCGGCGGCCATCGCGCCACACACGGGGCCAAACGAGGCGCCAATGACGACAAAGACGAAGATGACCTTGCCGACGACGCCGGTGACGGCGAGGATGATGGCGACCGCCGTGCCGCAGCCCACCGAGAGCCAGGGGTTGACCTTCGGGAGGGTCGTGCGGAAGCTGTTGGCCGCGATGAAGGCCGAGAAGCACACGGGCGGGAACGACGAGATGGCCAGCAGAATCATAATCGTGTTGGCCGTTCCCTCGCCCATCAGCCCGGCAAGCAGGTTGACGGGATTGAGGCTGCCGCCGCTCTTGGCGGTCACGGCGTCTCCGCCGTAGGCTCCGGCCACCACGAGCATGGCCAGGCCGCCTGCCACGAGGGTGGCGAGCGCGATGCCCGTCAGGCCCCCGAGCTGCACGTCCTTGCCGTCCCGGTTGTTCATCCCGAAGTCCGTGCCGGCCGCGCCGGCGGTGGCGAAGAAGCCACACACGTAGGTGCACAGGATGGCGATGACGCCGAGCGCGGTGAGGGGGAGCTTGGCTGGCGGCTTGTCCACGGCCTGCTTCGTCTCAGCGGGCGCCGCCGCGGTGGTAGGCTTGGCCGCGGTGTCGGGCTTGAGAGCTGCGGCGGCCGTGCCTGGCGCACCCGCTTCGCCCTCCGAACCCTTCGGCTGCTCGGTGTCCACCGTGGTTGTCGCCGAGGCGGGGGCGGCCGTCTCCTCGGGCGTGGCCTTGCCGAGGCCGCCGCCTGCCTTGACCACGAGGATGATCAGGAGCACCAGGGGGATCAGGGGGATGAACGTGGCCACCCTGGCGACATACTTGATCCCCTTGAGGCCCACGAACGCGCCCATAATGGCCCAGGCGGCTGCGATGAGGCCGTGGGCCACGCCGGGAACGGCGGGGGAGCCGTCTGCGCCGAGCCCGATGCCGAAGCACTTGCACAGCAGCGTGGCCACGGCAAACGCGTTCACCGCGATCCAGCCAAACTGGAGGACTCCCATCAGGAACCCCGGCATGATGAAGCCGCCCTGGACGCCGTAGGTGGAGGTGCCCACCACGTAGAGCGGCCGGCCGGTCTTCACGCCCAGCAGGCCGGGCACCAGGTAGAAGAGGAAGTGGCAGGCCAGGGCGGCGATCACGAGGCCGAGCAGCGCCATCGGGATGCCCTGGGAGAGCACGCCCCCAGGCTCCCCGCCGCCCGCCACCACGTCCTGCCAGAAGACGAACCACAGCATGATCCCGGCGTACGCCGGCGCGGTGTTCTTGAACCACGCGGCGCGGCTCTCCGCCGGCACCGGCTGCGCCGCCGTCACATAGGTCGGCAGCTCCGAGGCCATAGAGTGTCTCCTCATAGTGGCCCTGGGCGGCAGGCCCTCCGTCGCCCAGCACCAGCCGTGCGCCCCGGCGGCCGTCCACACGCGCGGACGACGCTCGGGAGCCTGCTCGACGCGATGCCTCCTTGTCGGCTGCGACCTCTGTGGGACTGCCTGCGCCACAGCGAGGATTATAGCTCTCCTGGCAGTTGGGTCAAGCCCTCGGCTTGCCCTCATGCGAAGGGCCGTCGCTCCCCGGGGGGAGCGACGGCCCGGATTGTTGCGAACAGCACCAGGAGCGAGGCTACTTGGCAGCAGGAGCCGCTGCCGTGCCCGGCTTGGGCGCGGGAGTGGCCGTGCCGGCCTTGGGGGCCGGAGTGGCCGTGCCAGGCTTGGCAGCTCCCTCGATGGCCGGCTTGCCTTCCGTGGGCTCCGCAGCTTCCCAGGCGGGGCCTTTGACCGTGCCGAGCACCAGCGCCAGCACGATCAGGATCACACACGCAGGCACCAGGAGCTTCAGGCTCTTCTGCACCGACGAGCCCTTCGCCAGGTTGCCGATCATCTTCGGAATGATCACCGCACCAGCCAGGCCCACGGCGAAGATGATGCCGAACACACTGCCGTAGACCGCCGGGGTGAACTTCGAGAAGGTCACGCCCACCGTGGTCGGGAAGCACGGCGCGAAGGCCAGCCCTGCCAGCGCAGCCAGCAGCCAGGCCGCCCCCGTGCTCTTGCTCATCGTCATCGCCAGGATGACCACGGCACTCACCACGGCCGCCCCAGCGATCACGTAGGTGCCATACTGCGTGATCCAAGGTATCTGGCTGGCGATGAGACGGCCCGCCATCATCGCGATGGCGAACACCGAGAGCATCCGCTGGGCCGAGGCGTCGGTCGCCCCCTCGTCGGCCCCAGGGTTCGCCGCCGTGATCACTTCCTTGCCGTACGGAGCCAGCCAGTTGCAGAAGCTCGATTCCAGCGCGATGTAGCAGAAGAGCACAAACGCCGCCACCAGCACCGCAGGCTCCTTGAGCAGAGCCACGGCGTCGCCGATGGCAAAGCCAGCCTGGCTCTTCGGGTACGTGGCCAGCAGCGCCAGGATCACCGGCAGGAGCACGATCACCGCCAGCACCGTCACCGCATTTTCAAACGACGTCTTCTGAAGCAGGAAGCTGGCGATGAGCGGCGTGAGGAACAGGCCGAGCCCGAAGAACACGTTCCCCAGGTTGCTCGCAGCGGCCGGGTTCGTGCCCTCGAAGAGCACCACGGGGATCATCGTGTTCCCCGCCGTGTTCAGGGCCATCGCCCCGAAGCCCAGCAGCACGCAGGCGAGGATCATCGACCCGTAGCTCTTGCTGCGTGCGAACAGGAAGAAGCAGAGCGCCGTGAGCACGAAGCCCACGATGGCGATGGGCTTGTAGCCCACCTTGTCGCACACCACCCCCACGATGAGCGACGCGATGAGACAGCAGAACATGAACACCGAGATCATCGAGCCGAACTTGCCCTGGTCGATCTTCAGCCGAGGCATCAGCTTCACGCTGATCGACCCGAGGATCGAGAACGACATCCCCAGGCCGAACACGCACAGCAACGCAACCGCCTTCTCCATGCGAAGCTCTCCTTACACTTGTGACGCGGCTCGAGACGAACGCGACGACGCCACGAATCCCGGCGACGCGCGCGGCACGGGCACAGCCCGCCACTCCGTTCCCAACGCCACTTGTCCAGCGCCAGGGGCTTCTCAGCCCATGACGCACGCCCGGCCCCCCTGTTCCATGCACCCTCCCACAGGGGGCACTCCCCTGCCCGAACGGCGGGAGTCTAGCAAAAGCCGGATCCCTTTGCAAGCCTGCGGGCCGCTTTTCTTCGCCTCTCGCCGCCCGAGCGGCCGCGACGTGGCCCACGCACCCCCGCCCGCGCGCTGCTTGACACGCTGGCACCGATCCGATAGCATGGCCAAGGGTCGTGGGGGCCGGTCCGCCACGCAGCCCCTGGCCCCTCGCCAGCCCGCGACCTGGGGCGAGAACCCTCGCCCTCCAGACCCGCGGGCTGGATGCGTATGGGCGACGCTTCGCCAAGCCACGAGGCCACCGAGACCACTCAGGCACTCACCCCGACGGACCCAGCCATGCCCGACCAGCCGGACCCCCACGAGAACGACGACTTCGGTATCGACCAGAAGCGCATGCCCTTCACCGGCCACCTCGTCGAGCTCCGCTCGCGCGTCCTCGTGTGCATCATCACCGTCATCGTCGTCTTCTTCCTCTTCTTCTTCGTCTTCGGCCGCCAGCTCTTCCACGTGATGACCCTCCCGCTCGACGCCGCCGCCCGATCGATTGACCCGCCGGTCGACCCCACCCAGATCAAGATCGCCCTGCGGCCCGTCTCCATGTTCCTCACCTCCGCCGTCGTCTCCCTCCTGGCCGCAGTCGCCCTCACCATGCCCGTCCTCATCTACCAGCTCTGGATGTTCGTGGCCCCAGGGCTCAAGCGACGCGAGCGCCAGGTCATCTTCCCCATCCTCAGCTTCGGGGCGTTCTTCTTCGCCGCGGGAGTCACCTTCGCCTACTTCGTCGTCCTCCGCTTCGTCCTTCGCTTCCTTCTCAAGTACACGATCGACTACGGCGTGGCCGCGCGGTGGAACATCGGCGACCTCGTGAAGTTCGAGGCCGTGATGCTCCTCGTGTTCGGCATTGCCTTCGAGATGCCGCTCGTCATCGTCGGTCTCACCCGCGTGGGCATCATCACCCCCGAGGCGCTGGCGAAGAAGCGCCGCCACGTCATCGTCATCCTCTTCATCGCCGGCGCCCTGCTCACCCCGCCGGATATCGTGTCGCAGGTCTGCCTCGCTATCCCCATGGTCATCCTCTTCGAGCTGAGCATCCAGGCATCGAAGTTCTTCCGCTCCAGGAGGAAGCGGCGCAACCGATGGGATCTCGAGGACGCCTCCGCCGACACCTCGACCCGCCCACCGACCGGGCCGGCACCCGCCCCCGCGCCCGACGGCTCCGAGCAGACCCT
>Ga0272441_10010687_pt1 | contig 13820 bp, 12 predicted proteins | sample SSMProp6N_FD_193582 | JGI IMG/M metagenome (GOLD analysis project Ga0272441, IMG submission 193582) | Marine sediment archaeal communities from Little Sippewissett salt marsh, Falmouth, MA, United States - SSM-Prop-6N | ecosystem: Environmental > Aquatic > Marine > Wetlands > Sediment ... | reverse complement strand
ATAGAATTAGCTGATTTTGACACGGCTATCTCCTCCTTCGAGTGAGATGCCCAATGGTCCGGGGTGCGTGCCCGCCTGGACCTGGGCGGGATATCGAACAATTTCACTCCCGTCGTCTCGGTCCAACGGATCCGAGCGACCGGCGTATTATAGCAGATATCTAAGATGTAGAACGGTAGTTTTTTTCCGGACTGCGATAGAATTAGAAACATCCTATGACCACAACACCCGTTACCCGCACCCTGGATTCCCTGAATATCCCCTACCGCCTGCACATGCACGCCACGCCACTGCTTTCGATCGAACAGGCAGCCAGCGAGAGAGGCCTTGTGCCACAACAGATCGTGCGCACATTGGTATTTCGACTCGAAAATGGGAGCTGCATCCTGGTGCTCATGCCGGGGCCGGGCAAAGTCAATTGGCCCAAATTACGGCATCATCTGGGCGTTTCACGTATCACCACGGCGGAAGCGGATGAAGTCCTCGAAGTGACCGGCTACGAAACCGGCGCGGTTTCCCCCTTCGGCTTGCCCGAACCCCTGCGCATCCTCGCCGACCGCAGGATCATGGATCACGAAACCATCTCCATCGGCGCCGGCATTCGCAATGCCGGAATTATTCTTCAAAGAGAAGATCTCATCACTTCCCTTCAACCGGAATTGGGTTCCTTTTCGTGACACACAATGGTTTCACTTTTGGACTCGGAAAATATGGAATTTTTTGCTGAGCATCTCGACTTCCGGCTCGTATTCCAGAGTACGAAACACCCCCAAATAGTCTTTTGGGGCATCTTCACTCAGGCTCGCGAACCAAACCAGTAAACGATCCATGAAGGACCCTTGCAACGCTTTTGGCCATTCGGCTATGGAGACGCACCCACCGCTTGAACAAACACGCAGCATTTCTTCAAGCACCTTCTTTACGTCGATGAACGTGCCACTCAGTGCGTTGGTGGCGACGACATGATCGAATTGACCCTCGTGATATGGCATTTGGTAGAAACTCGCTTGCAGGAAATGCCCATCGGGGACTTTACGCTTCGCCTGGGCTAACATACCCCCAGAGATATCTAATCCGAAACATCTTAAACCCTTGTCGTGAGCCATCGCCAGCAGCGTTCCCGTACCACAGGCGACATCCAGAACCGATCCGGTGGTCAACGTCTCCACAATTCGCTCGCGCCCAATTTCACCGATTGGAAAGAACCGCTTCATAAAACGATCATAGTATGGGGAGATGCGATTATACGTTTTGGTCGTCCAGATCCTAGGCGAATTTCTCTCTTTCATTGTCTATTATCCCTCGGTGTGTCCTGATCAGAGACACCCGTTTCAATATCATGTCAATCCTTTACCCTCATTGAAGATCATCAGCAATAAGCGAATACATTACCGCATCGATATTTCCATCGCCAAGCTTGATTCGCTTCCGCAGGATCCCTTCGAATTGAGCTCCGGCTTTCTCGGCGACTCGCCGGCTGGCCCAGTTCTCCACCGGGACGATCTGCTACATACAATCCAGCCTGAAATGGGCGATTTTACGGCGTAAACAACGCACAGGTTTCTAGGATCATTCAGCCAATTCTGCATCCCAAATCGAATCGCGCATCACAAACAATACAACCAGCGCCAGACATAGCAATCCGAATATCCCCAATCCGAAGGACAACAACATATCATCCGGGCGCACGATGTAATCCAGCATGAAGGCATACACGCTGTTCACCACGCCGTGCAGAAATGCCGCCACCCAGATGCTTCCGGTTCTATATACGGCATAACTCTGAATAATGCCCCACAATCCAAAGAAGACCAAACCCAATCCCAATCCCAGAATCGTTGAAGGATAGGTGTGAACGCCGCTCATGATGATGGGAAAATGCCACAGCCCCCAAATCAAGCCCACGATCAACGCTGTGCGCCGCTTCCCCAACGGAGACAATTCGTTCTGCAGGAAACCGCGCCAGCCATATTCTTCGCCAAAAACAAGCGCCAATCCACTGAGTGGGATTCCCGTGACGGCCAGCCCGAATGCCACGATCAACGCCAGCGGCCGGATGCCTGCGGAAATCGGAATCCCATAGACCTGCTGAACCTGGCCCTGGAATTCTCCCAGACCCAGCAGCAGGTTAAGTCCTGCCTGCAGCATAAAGAAAACGATCACGCCCAGTATCAATTTCACACCGCGATCTACATCCCCGAGTCGTAATCCTGAACGTTCGAGCTCCGCTTTGCTGCTCTGTCCGACGATCGAAATCACAAGCAGCGTCCACAGCGTCAGCAGCAGGTTGCCTACGCCGCGGAAAACCGCGGATTGCCCTTGAACGCATACACCGACCAACGCTACCACGGCGTAGATTACGGTCAGCAGCAGAAACGCGTAGAGAATCCAGCGAGGTTTTCCCCGATAGGTTCGGAAATGAATGGAACTGTCTTTAAAGACAAAGCACTGAAGCACAATGGCGACGAAGGCCGGGAAAAACATACCCAGCGGCGATAAACCCCTATCCAGATAGGCAGAATGCCCGATCGTGACAGCAAGCAGCCCATCGAAGCCCCAGGACAGCGCAAAAGTGAGGGACAAGAAGAGACCGATCCGGCCGATTCGCAATCCACGCATAAATCCGCCTTTCTCTGGCATGAATAGTAATCCCGCCCGCGTCGTGCTGAAGTTCAATGTTTCTTGAAACGCTCATCTGATTTTCCAAACCTCCGCAGCACACAACGCCCGATTCGTGCAGTCAAAACCCCAGGTAATGAAATCTGTCTTTCAGGTTCTGGTCGAGTAAGGATCAGGCTATCGATACCCTCGTCGCTTCGCCTCCTCGAGAATCTCAACGGTCGCGGTTGCACCAATGCGCGAGACGCCCAAAGCTCGGACGCGGAGCAAGTCATCCAGCGTCCGCACACCACCAGCCGCTTTCACCCCAATTTCTGGGGCAGTATGCTTGCGCATGAGGCGCAAATCGTGGTCGGTCGCACCAGCGTAGGTATACATTCCGTTGGTCTGCTTCACAAATCCATATCCGGTGGAAGTCTTGACATAGGCCACATCGCACTGCGAACAAATTTCACACAATCTGCGGATGGGTTCATCTTCGAGGAAATCATTCTCGAAAATCACCTTGAGGATCGCCTGATGCCCCGTCACGACCTGATTCACTTCCGATATCTCACGAGTAACATATCTCCAGGCACCTCCGAGCACCTTGCCGATATTCACGACCATGTCGATCTCGTCCGCTCCACTCGAAACGGATTCCTCGGCTTCCCGGACTTTGATCTCCGTGGTGCTGTTGCCATGCGGAAAGGCGATGACGCCGCAAACGCCGACATCCGAACCTCGTAGCACGTCGGCCCCCATGCGAATGGCGTACGGTTTCACACAGGCCGTGGCCACATCGTACTTCTTCGCCAGTTCACAGCCTTCTACAATCGCTTCATCGGTGAGAGTGGGATGCAGCAGGGAATGGTCGATCATCTTGGCCAAGGTCTTTAGGTGAAGGGCTTTTTCCATTTGAAACACTCACATGTCAGATTGGAATGATCGCGGTCCTTTGCAATCTACTTGGTGATTGGGTAGCACGCCTCGATGTTGCAGCTCTACAAGTCGGCCTAGGTATTGTCACTTATCAAGTTAAACTGGTCTGTAGAAACGCAACAGCTCCTGTAACCACCCGCTTCACCGCCTCCATAGATGCCTCGAGATTCCCGACCACGTCCATGCTGTGATCGGCATCGTTGATTACACATAGCTCAAAGGCTCGGGAGGCACCTAGAGTTTCGAGAGCGGCCGCATCGTAGAAACGATCCGCCGTTCCGCTGACGAGAAAAGCGGGCTGCGTAGTTTCCACAAACGTATTGTCGAAGAAGGCATGTCCAAGCGGCGGGTTGAGCATGACCAGGCGCGCCGTTTCCAGCGCGGTTTCCACCTGGCAGATATGCGCGGCGACGCTGGCGCCGATCGATTTTCCTGCGAAAGCGACTTGGGGATACACTCGCTCGGAAAGCACGTATTTGACCGCAGCAATACATTCACCTACCAGCCCTGGAATGGTCTCCACAGAGAGTTCTTCCATGCGCGTCTGGTATCCATACGTCAAGGCGAGCGAATCCCAACCGGATGCCTGCAGCATCTCGCCGAGGTAATACAGCAGCGGCCCATCAACGCCGTAGTTGCCGCCCGGAAAAAGGACGATCAAACCCTGCGGATCATGTGTTTGTCGATAGAACTTATGCATCAAGGGACGCCCATCACTCGTCTGAATGGGTAGACGGATTAAGTCCACCATACGATCCTCCCTAAAATCTCATTGTGGAAAATTCTGGAGTATATATTCTCGCTATGGAACCCATTGTGGCGCGTAGCCCCTCGCCACCAGCAACTGCAATCCCTCACCTTCGACAGTGGTCACCCACAGTTCAATCGGCTGTGTGATGTCACCCTGATCCTTGCGCACAAAGACCAGCATTTGCGCATCCGGACTCCAGACCATGGAAGATACATGCAAATTCGGTTCTGCCGTAAACTGCCTGGGATCCGATCCGTCCGAGCGCATGATCCAAAGCTGGCGACCGAGAGTCCAGCGATCATCTTCGAGATACTTGCGCGTAAAGGCAATCCATTCTCCATCCGGGGAGTACCTCGGTGTGGCATCCTCCACCAGGCCCACTTCTTCCCCCGTCAGATCGGTCACATTGCCGGTTTCAACGTCCATGCGATAAATGTGGCTGTAGAAACTCACGTTCGAATCCTCTGCGGTGTTGTCCTCCTGGATCACAATGGATGCATAGACCAGATGCTGACCATCCGGCGACCAGGAACCACTCATGCCCAGATCGTTGGGGATGAAGTTGAATGGCGCCACATCGAGGCCGTTTTCGAAATCCACGAGAGCGATCGCCTTCAAAGTATCGTCGTAGTACGCCAATCGACCGGTCGCCGACCAGTTGGGACTGGAGGTTACATGGTCCATGCTTCCGATCGGAAATGCTTCTTCCTCGGATCCCAGATCCAATAACCAGACTCTACTCGGGCCAGGAAATGGCTGTCCTCCTTGTCCAACGACATAACCAAACCGCTCGAAAGCAATCCTCTCCCCACCTGGCGCGTATGCGATCGCTTGACAGCAATCGTCCTGCGGACATGCGTACAGCTGCCGATCCTGCCTGGTCGAGAGGGTAATCTGGCGCAGTTCGGTGCGTCCATCTGCCAGCGCCGCTGCGTAAACAACACTGTCGCCATCGGGACTTAAACTGTAGTCGAGAATGCCTGATTCCGTCTGCGTGAGGCGATCCGCTTCCTCATCCTCCAGATGGCGGAGATACAGATTCGCAGGACCGGATTCGGGCCACAGGTAAATCACCCGTCTCTCCGTGATTTGGAAAGACCAGCTGTAGCTACGCAGCATCGGCAAGAAAATCTTCGCACTCGCTCCGGAATCCAATCGCAGCGTTATCGTCTCGCCTTCGGGCCAGTTTTCGTCCGGTTGGATCGTCAGGGCTCGATTCTCCCATGTGTAATTTCTGTCCACGTCGGGACTGATGGAAATCCTGGATTCAACCGTGTCATGTTCCATCTCATGGGTGAAGACAAGCTGCAGCGGGCGTTTCGACGAGATGTCGATACTTCCCTCTTCCGGCATAATGCTCGCAACACGCGGCGCGGCGAGCAATACAAGCGCCACAAGTGCGAGAAATAAAACCACGCCACCGAGTAATGATCGCGGCAGGCGTGCGGATGGGTCCCTCATTCCTCGGTCCGCCCCAAAAGTCTCTTGAGCCTGACTTTCAAATCTTCAATGGCCGCTATCGGCGTTGGATTCTCTCCATACACCATCGCCAGATAGTACGAGACATAATCCCCATAATGCAGCGCGGTCCATTGCTGCGCCAGCAGGGAATTCCCGCAGGCTTCCACAACGTCAGTTCCGAATCCTTCCAGCATGAGTAGTTCCTTGGTGACTTCGATGCGTGCGAGATTGTGGGGATGATTCAAGCTGCCGCGCAGGAAAAGGACCATCGTGCTGTCGAACACAGCTTCCGGATTCGTCACGCCGGCCACCATATTGTGATCGGCTTCCGGCAGGAACTCGAATTGGGCCACCGCCTTGCACAACTCCGCGATTTGCGTACGCCATCGCCGTGCGACTGGTGCGAGATAGCCCGCGCCAATAATCGTCGGCCAACGATCGATAAGCTGCCCTGCCAGACGTTTTGCCGGGTTCTTTGCAACCGGGATTTCGGCACGCAGATGTGATTGCTGTTCCCGCATGGCTGCCACAGCATCCAGCATCTCCGCTTCCGGATCGGGAATCAATCCCAGGCGGAACAGCGCGGCAAGGAGAAGACCGAAGGAGAAACCCACTACCGCTCTCGGCGGGCCGGGATGTTCGAAGCGCCAAAGGGGTATCCCCGCTGACCTGGCCCGTTCCGCCAGCTGCCCGCCGGTTGTTACGACCAACAACTGCGTTCCCGCCTCCAGTCCACACTCAAAAGCCGAGATCGTCTCTTCTGTATTTCCAGAAAAGGAGGATGTGATCACCAGTATCTCCGGGCCATTGGCGTATACCGGCAGGTCATAATCCCGCCACACATGCACGGGCACAGTAGCCATTCGAGCGGCATAGGCGGAGAGTAGATCGCCGCCGATCGCCGAGCCTCCCATGCCAGCGACGATGATCTGACGCACGCCGGAAATATCGGCCAACGGTTCCTTTTGCCCTTGATCCCAGGCTTGCTGAAGTTGATCGGGCAGCGAGTCGATCGTCGCCAGCATTCCCTCAGAGTCTATCGATTGAAAGCGTTCCAGATCATCCAAATTCATTTCTCCTCCGTAATTAACTGATACACCTCGCGCCTTGACCAACCCGACTCGAGGGCGATTTCTCGTGCCACCTGGGAAGGGCTGCTTCCCCCAGCAAGGCGTCGAGCTGCCGCCGCCCTGACTTTATCCGTCGCCCAGCGTTCCCCTTTCGGCGCTCCGCCGATGACCAGTGTAAACTCACCGCGCGGTTCGACGTTGTCGAAATGCTCACGAACCTCCTGCAAAGATCCACGCAGGATCTCTTCATGGAGCTTGGTCAGCTCTCGGCATATTGCCACGGGCCGGTCTGCACCAAAAACTGTAATCATGTCATCCAGAGCACGCTGCAGGCGGTGAGGTACCTCGAAAAGAATCAGGGTGCGCGTTGCGTCAGCCAAATTCTCAAGTACTTTCCGCCTTTCGGAATTCTTACGCGGTAAATACCCCAGGTAGATGTACGTGTCGGTCGGCAAGCCGGAAGCCACCAGTGCAGCAATCGGTGCCGAAGGTCCGGGTATTGGGCTCACAGTATGACCGGCATTCAATACCGCCCGCACCAGGCGGTATCCCGGATCGGAAAGCCCCGGCGTCCCGGCATCGGAAACCAATGCCACATCGCCATCTTCAAGGTCGCTCAAAATACGTTCGATGCGCCTGCCTTTACTATGTTCATGATAACTGACCAATGGGGTTTCGATCTGGTAGTGCTCAAGCAACTTGCGCGTATGGCGCGTGTCTTCTGCCGCGATGCAACCGACATCGCGCAACGTGCGTATCGCTCGCTGCGTAATATCTTCGAGATTTCCGATGGGGGTGGCGACGAGATACAGCGTTCCCACGTCGTTATTGTAGCAGAGAGGATATGCTTATGGTGCTACGCACTTTTGAAGTAAATCTGGCGATTTCACCTATAATGTGCGCCGTGGCTGAAAGTCAACTGCTAATATGTGACTGAAAGGATATTGCTATGCGTGAAAATCAATCCCCAATCACACCATCCACTGAACGACCCAAACGCGGTTGTCGATATTTCTCCCGGCTGGGATTGTTCGCATTGGTCTCTTTCGTCGTGTTGGGTTTCATCGCCTACAATGTGACCTGGGTGTTGAATATGACAGCTCCAAAGAACCGTCCGTTGTGCTGCCAGACTCCCGCCGACTTCGGGCACGACTACGAGGAAGTCAGCTTTATCGGTGGCGACGGGCTGACCCTGCGTGGCTGGTGGATTCCCTCGGAAAACGGCGCGGCTGTTATCATGCTTCACGGATTCGCCGCCGACCGCACGCAGATGCTGGAGCGAGCGGACATCCTGGCTCGGGAGGGCTATGGTGTTTTCCTGTACGATCAACGCGCGCACGGTGAGAGCGAAGGTGATTATTGTACAGTTGGCTGGGCGGATATCCGCGACGTGCCAGGTGCGCTGGATTTTGTGATCCAACAATCCGATGTTAATGGGGATAAAATCGGAATACTGGGATTCTCACAGGGCGGGCAAGTCGCCCTGCGGGCGGCGGCGGATCACCCCGAGATCGGGGCGGTCATCGCAGAAGAGCCGGCATTCGTGCGCATCAGTGACGTCCCGCCGCCTTCAAGCTTTGGGGATAAGTGGATTGCATTCCTTTACTGGTTAGACCTGCCCGGAATCTCGCTAAAAACAGGCGAGCCTATCCCACCTGGCATCCTTGAAGATCTGCCGTCGATTGGTGATCGCCCGGTGTTTTACCTGAGCAGTGGTCCAGCAGAAGATTCAAGCCACTTGTTCGTGGCATATTTCCATCAACATACCACCAATTCGATCCTGTGGAACGTGCCAGAAGCGCACCACGGCTCAATCCCCAGGGACAGACCCGAAGAATACGCCGAGCGGATCCTATCATTCCTTGCAGAGGCATTGCTAATATCGGGTGACGAAGGAAGGTAATAGAGGGATATCCGTCTACCACCTTTATATTATGGTTAAACAAGCTGCTCACGATCAGCTGGCCAGGCCGCGCAGTTCCGTCCAGATTACATCTTCTCGATCGGCAATTTCCATCATCGGCTCCGTTGTCTCTGGAAGAATGGCTGCCGGATCGTCCATCTCCGCTCCGCGTTTGAATATCTCGGCGACGACCTGCCATGCATCCCCGATATCCTGCAATTCCTGGCCGATCTCCGCCAGACGCTTCCTTTCTGTGATCTCTGCTGCTTCCGCCAAAAACCGTCCATACATGGTTCGAAAGATACCGCCGCCCGTGCCGCCCTCCGCATCGATAAAAATGTAGTTGTTGAAACAAGCCCAGCGCATCTCTTCAGCTGACATTTTTTGAGGCCATTTCAGTGCCATTTTGGCCGCCTTGCGAATGCCGCGCACACCAATGTTGGAAATCGGACCCTCGAGCATGGTTTCACATACATCGCCAATCGCCTGCCAGATATCCCCGGGCCCGGGCATCCGTTTCTGGCTGAAGTCAAATGTATACCAGGTATTGTGGGGAGGGAAGGGCTTGAAGGTCGATCCACGCGCTATAGCCAGGTCCTCCAGGGAGACGGGATGCAGTTCAGCATCCCGGTCTGCAATCAATGCCTGCGCACTTTCCTCATCGTAACCACAGACCACCACGACATGCTCGCCAAAGTGATAATCCTCCGGAAGGTCGAAATAAGGCAGATAGCCCATGTCGAGGTGGATCATCAGCGGTTGGCCTGCCTGCATGGCATCAAGCAAGGCTTTGTTGGCCTTCTTTCGGCTGCTGGTGTGGAAGCGTTCCACCCGCACGCCGGTTCGCCTGCCCGTGGTGATCTCCAATCCTTCCACGCCCGGTCGATGCACGTTGCCGCGCCCGAGAAACATGGGCATCATACCCTTCTGATGCCAGTAGAAAAAACCAAGACCCGAGCCGATCCCGAGGAGCATGTCCTCACTGAGGGGATGATCGTTGAAGTGATAGACGTGCAGCATCGAGCCGGTAACGCAGTGATGGGTTTCCAGGGATACAAATCCATCCAAGGGCTTATTCGACATCGCTAATCTCCTTAACCGGCTGCCGCAGCACGGTCTTGAGTTTCTCCGGTGCCGACTTGCGCGGGTCGCTGAGATAGATTTCATGGTGTTTTCCGGTTTCAACATAACCGTTATCGGGGATGAAATCTTCATGCATCCTGGCCAATACGGGGCCTTCGTCGTCGTACGAGCCAAGGTGCATGACCTGCACACACAACCCCTCATTCAACCTCTCCAGACGAAGCTTGCCAAGAGTAGGCAGGTCCTTTTTCTTACCGACTTCTTCGATGACAAGGTGCACCATCTCCGGCGTAATCCATTCTGGCGCCATGATCATCATCGTCCAATCCCACTGGCTTTTATCTCGCTGGGTGGTGAAAGTTTCCATGTCCTGCGCCCACCACAATCCCTCCAGCGGGGGCACGACGTAATCTTTGCCCAGCTCCTTTTTGCTCATGAACTTGAGTTTGTATGCCACGGCGTACAGCGCTTCGATGGCCTGCTTATATGCAGGCTCTGTGTTGGGATCGCCGTGCCCGTCAACCTTGAGGTACTGCATGCTGGGTACGTCCACAACCGAGAATTCGTCCTTCGGCGGGTTATAGAGTTCTTTCATTTGCTTCTTGAAATCAACTTTGGTCATCTTCCAGTGCCTCCACTTTGTTGATAAATTCCTCAATCCACTGCCGCTCGGCCTCAATCATTGTGATCGAGTGTTCGAACATCGCATCTACGAAGTAAGGCAGCGGGCGCTGAGATTCCCAGCGCGTTTTTACATGCTCCAACCGATGCAGTAAGGACTGCTGATACTTGTGCAGCGATGACAGTATCTCTTCCTGCGTGATGCCCGGGATGTTTGCCAACCCCAGTTGAAACGGCATGTAGCATGGCTGTGAAACTGAAAGCGCCTCCAGCACACCCTCGCGCAGTGCCAATCGCCCCGCAGCGGTTGGCCGGTAGACTTTACGCGCCGGCCCCCTCCCTGTCGCTTCCATCTGTCCTTCCAGCAAACCTTCCTTTTCCAGCTTCTTGAGCAGGTAGTAAATCGAGGAGAACCCGATTTCGGTCCACTCGCGCATACCGCGTTCCTCGATGACACACTCAATCTCGTATCCATGCCGGGGTTTTTCTGCCACCAGACTCAATATCGCCAGTTCCGCATTGGTCATTGTATTATCCTATCGCTAGAGTATTCTAGTTTTAGAATACCCGAACACAATATCCTTGTCAAGACCTTTACAAATCATCCTTCCAACGAGAATTGACACCCCCGACACCATCGTGGTAAACTGACCAAAGTTATCCGAATACGCGGGCGCAGACCTGCCCGGATGCTCATCAAGAGAGGCGGAGGGACCGGCCCTGTGAAGCCTCGGCAACCACCACGGGATGGTGCCAACTCCGGCAGAAGGCTTGATACAATGCGGTCTTCTGGAAGATGAGGGAAAGCTTGCGAATGCATAAAGCCCCTTCTTCCTGAAGGGGTTTCTTTTCTGCCGGGTGAGGAGAAATGGATTTGAAACAACGTCACTACACCAATCGCCGCTATCTGGACGCCATCGCTGAACGCGTCCTGGTCTACGACGGTGCCATGGGCACCAGCCTGCAGGCCATGCAACTCAACGCACAGGACTTTGGCGGCGAGGCATATGCCGGTTGCAACGACATGCTCGTTCTCACCAAACCCGAAGCCGTCGAAGAAGTCCATCGCTCGTTCTTCGAGGTCGGTGTGGACGTGATCGAAACCAACACCTTCCGCTCCAACCGCCTCACCCTGGCGGAGTTCGGGTTAGAAGATCGTACAATCGAAATCAATCAAGCCGCCGCTGCCCTGGCTCGCCGCCTGGCGGACGAGTACAGCACAACCGACCAGCCGCGCTTCGTCGCCGGCTCAATCGGCCCCTCCGGCAAACTCCCCTCCGCCGACGATCCCGACCTCTCGAATATCAGCTTCGATGAATTGGTCGACGTATTCCGCGAACAGGCCGCAGGCCTGATCCAGGGCGGCGTAGACGTGTTGTTGATCGAAACCTCGCAGGACATCCTCGAAGTTAAGGCCATAATCCACGGCATTCACAGGGCTTTCGAAGAAACAGGCCAGTTCCTCCCCATTCAGGCGCAGGTCACACTGGACACCTCCGGCCGCATGTTGCTTGGCACCGATATTTCCGCCGCTCTTACAACGCTAGAGCGTTTGCCCATCGACGTGATCGGCCTGAATTGCTCCACCGGCCCCGAACACATGCGTGAACCGATTCGCTACCTGGGAGAAAACGCCACGCTGCCGGTGTCCTGCATCCCCAACGCCGGACTGCCGTTGAACGTAGATGGCGAGGCGGTGTATCCGCTCGAACCCAAACCCTTCACGGCGGACATGCTGGATTTCGTCCAGAAGTTCGGCGTCAGCATCGTCGGCGGCTGCTGCGGGACCACGCCTGCCCATCTCGAACCGCTCGTCGAGGCACTGCGCGGACGCCCGCATCCGCCGCGAGCCAAGGGGTTGCCGGCGCGGCTGTCCTCCGCACTGCAATCCGTCGCCATGCAGCAGGAGCCCCCGCCGCTGCTTATTGGAGAACGCATTAACACCCAGGGCTCGCGCAGGGCCAAAGAACTGATCCTTGACAATGATCTTGACGCAATCGTAGCACTCGGCCGCCAACAGATTGAACGCGGCGCCCACACCCTGGATGTATGTGTGGCGCTGACGGAGCGCGACGACGAAGCCGATACGATGCAGAAGATTGTGCACAAACTCTCGATGAGCGTGGAAGCCCCGCTGGTAATTGACTCCACAGAGCCGGACGTTATGGAAGCCGCACTGAAAGCCACACCCGGGCGCTGCGTGCTCAACTCCGTCAACCTCGAATCCGGCCGAGAGAAGATCGAGCGTGTGCTGGAACTCGCCCGCGATCACGGCGCGGCGGTGATCGCCCTCACCATCGATGAAACCGGTATGGCCAAAACCGCCGATCGCAAACTCGAAATCGCCCAGAAGATTTACACACTCAGCGTGAATGAATTCGGCTTGCGGCCCGAGGATTTGATCTTCGATGCGCTCACCTTCACCCTGGCCACTGGAGATCCTGAGTTCATTGATTCAGCCACCGAGACGATCGAAGGCATCCGCCGCATTAAAGCCGAAATCCCCGGTGTGCTCACATCTCTGGGAGTCTCCAACGTCTCCTTCGGTCTGAGCAAGGCGGCCAGAGCGGTACTCAACAGCGTCATGCTCTATCACTGTGTGCAGGCCGGTTTGGACATGGCTATCGTCAATCCGGCCCACATCACACCTTACGCTGAAATTCCGGAAGCGGAGCGCAAACTGGCGGAGGATTTAATCTTCAACCGCCATCCAGAAGCCTTGCAGCGTCTGATCGAGCACTTTGAATCGGTTGTTGTTTCAGAGGAAACCACCATCGATCCCACTGCAGAAATGACTCCACAAGAACGCATTCACTGGCGAATTCTGCACCGCCACAAAGACGGCGTACAAGCCGATATCGATGATATCCTTGCGGACTTCTCTGCGGAAGACAAAGCGCAGGGCGCAGTGGAGATACTCAATACCGTGCTCTTGCCGGCCATGAAGGAAGTCGGCGACCGCTTCGGCGCAGGCGAATTGATTTTGCCCTTCGTTCTTCAATCCGCAGAGGTGATGAAACTGGCCGTCTCGCACATCGAGACTTTCCTCGAACGGGAGGATGGCGTTTCCAAAGGCACCGTTGTTCTGGCCACTGTATACGGGGATGTTCACGACATCGGCAAGAATCTGGTCAAGACCATCCTCGCCAACAACGGCTATCAAGTCTACGATCTGGGTAAACAGGTGCCCGCCAATGTGATCATCGACAAAGCCGTCGAAGTCAACGCCGATGCCATCGGTCTGAGCGCGCTGCTGGTAAGCACTAGCAAGCAAATGCCCTTGATCGTCAACGAATTACATCGGCGCGGGCTGGCGTATCCCGTATTGATTGGTGGCGCAGCCATCAACCGCCGCTTTGGACGACGCATTCTCTTCATGGAAGACGGTCAA